>Ga0209611_10011676_pt1 | contig 12565 bp, 9 predicted proteins | sample S1TSphgellanicum_3_FD_187693 | JGI IMG/M metagenome (GOLD analysis project Ga0209611, IMG submission 187693) | Host-associated microbial communities from peat moss isolated from Minnesota, USA - S1T2_Fc - Sphagnum magellanicum MG (SPAdes) (version 2) | ecosystem: Host-associated > Plants > Peat...
CTCATTGGCCGGCCTGCCCGATCAGGAGCTCTTGGAAATCGTTCAGCGCCAGACTTTCAATTTCTTCTGGGACGGCGCACACCCCCTGACGGGGCTGGCGCTCGATCGGTGCAGGACTCATCGGGAACGGGCGAATCACAAGACCGCCGTCGGCGGCTCGGGCTTCGGCATCATGGCGATCGTCGTTGCGGTCGAACGCGGCTGGATTGCCCGGGATGCCGCTCTCGACCGCCTGGGCCGGATGCTGGATGCGCTGAGTGCGGTGACGGTCTATCACGGCGCATTTCCGCACTTTCTGAATGGACGCACGGGCGCGACGATTCCGTTCTATCGGAAAGATGATGGCGGGGATGTGGTGGAAACCTCGTATCTATGCATGGGATTGCTCTGTGCGCGGCAGTACTTCCAGGGCGACACCCGGGTCGAAAAGAAACTGCGCGCGCGCATCACCTGGCTGTGGGAGGAGGTCGAGTGGGATTGGTACACCCGGCGTGGACGCGAGGTGCTGTACTGGCATTGGAGTCCCAATAACGACTGGGCGATGAATCACGTGATCCGCGGCTGGAACGAATGTCTCATCACCTACGTGCTCGCGGCCGGCGCGCCGCGCTACCCCATCGATCCTGCGGTCTATCACCACTGCTTTGCATCGGGCCCGGGGTTTCTCAACGGTCACTCCTATTACGGCATTGAATTACCGTTGGGCATGCCCTATGGCGGACCGCTGTTCTTCACTCATTATTCATTCTGTGGACTCGATCCGAACGGTCTCAAAGATCGCTATGCCGACTATTGGGAATTGAATGAGCGTCACGTGGCCATCAATCGTGCGCACTGCGTCGCCAATCCCGGCAACTATCGGGGGTTCGGCGAGTCCTGCTGGGGCCTGACGGCCAGCGATGATCCGGACGGATACCTGGCGCACGCGCCCGATCTTGACAACGGCACCATCGCGCCCACGGCGTCCCTGGCGAGCCTTCCGTATGCGCCGGACGCGGTCATGAGCACGTTGCGTCATTTCCTGAGCCGGCACGGGGATAGGATCTGGGGGCCCTATGGGTTCGTCGATGCATTCTGCGAGCAACGAAATTGGTTCAGCGACGTCTACCTGGCCATCGATCAGGGTCCCATCATCGTCATGATGGAGAACCATCGAACCGGACTGCTGTGGAAGCTGTTCATGAACGTTCCGGAAGTGCAGTCGGGACTGCGCAAACTCGGGTTCAGCAGCCCCTACCTCGGCGTCGGGTCGCCGGGTCTGATATGAGAAATTCGCGGGATCATTTGTAGTTATTTCAATTTCAGGCCGCGAGAGGACGAACTGATATTCATCGGCACCGGGTAGAATGCCGCGTGGCCAAAAAAAAACGTGAAGTGGTTGACGATTTGCTCGACGCCCTCGTGTGGATGCGACGCAAGGCAAAAAAGCATGAACCCGTTGACGATCTCGTCGATGCGCTGGTCAAGATGCGCCGGACCGCGAAGAAGAAACTGGCCGTGCGCAAACGTAAGAAGGTGCGCAAACGGCGCTACTGACACTTGCTCTTTAGGTAGGCATGTTCTTCGTCATTGGGAGTATCGCCCAGCTCTTCGCGCTGTAAAATCGACACGCAGCGTTCGTCGGTCTTTTTTAGAACCGCCGGTTTTGCAGCAACCGTTGCCGCCGGTTTCGAGGCAACCGCTGCCTCCCGCTGCGCCGTGATCGGCGGATTCAACGGCCGCGCGGATTTCAGGCGATTCTCGGCCAGCTCGGCAAACATACCCTGCGGGTAATTCTTGAGGTAGGACCGATAATCGGACGGATCTTTGCTGTTCTTGATCGATTCCCAGAAGGCCAGTTCGATCTGTAGGGGATCGGCCCCTCCCGCCGGCGCCTGGCCGCGCGCGATTGCCGCATGAAAATAGAAATCGCCCTGGATCGAAGCCTCTGACCACGGTTGCTGTCCGCCGTGCGTTTCGGCTCTGACGCCGGCAATCACGGTCTTGAACATCTGTTCCAACGGTACACCCGGCTCGGCCATGGCTCGCACCAGCTCGCCCGTGAATATGCCGTTGGAGCCCTTCGCGCCGTCGTGGGCAATCTGACCGGGGGCCGCCGCATAGGCGATGAAGGTTCCACTGGGGGCTTCCATCCTGGTCAGCCCGCGTTCGGCGCCTCGGGTCTTCGGCAGCGGATTGTCCCGACAGGCGTCGAGGATGACGATGTTCATCTCATTTTGCGCCGCCTTCATCGCACGCAACACCCGCCCGGCGTCGAAGGCATCCGCTTCGAGATCGGCATCGGACTCGATCTGGCTATCGACCGGGATCAGATAGTTGGTGCCGTCCGCTTGCACGCCGTGACCCGCGTAGTAGAACAAGCCGACCGAATGCGGATCGCGAGCGATCCTCGCGGCGAAATCATCGACGCTGTGATAGAAGTCCAGGCGCTTGGCATTGAGCTTGACGATGGTGACGAAGCCCGCATCCTGCAAGGCGCGCTGCATTGCGGCGGCGTCATTGACGGGGTTGGCGAGTTTCAGCGAGGCGCTTGCATAGTCGCTGTTGCCGATGATCAGGGCAATACGAGTCTCGGCGTTTGCGGACCATGACGCCGCCACGAAAACCCAAATCAGGCCCAATCTTAGCGCTAGGCACACCGCCCATCCCTCCAAGGTGCAGATCAGCTACCCACGGCTAGCCGCAGGGGTCGATCGGCGCGAGTTCAACCCGGCGGTCGAGCACATCCGTCGCATCGTCCCGTCCGGTTCCGATGAGGTTTTCGCGTGATCCCAATCCCGCCGCGACGGTCCGCTTCTGCAGTGCCGGCTCTTCGCGTTCCAGTCTCGACTGAATATACTCCGCCCGGGTCAACGAGAGGCTGTCGTTGAGCACCGCTGGGCCGGTAGGGCTGGTATGGCCGGTGATCTTGAGGCACGCGTGCTTGGATACCGTCTGCGCGGCGATCTGTTGAAGCCACATACCATAGTAGCCGCTGAAATTGGAACTCGACGCGAACCGGACTGAGCCTGGCTGGAACAGGAACTTCACGGCGAGCCGTTGTTTGCGCAGCCCGTAATCGACGAGGTCACCGAACGCTGCGGCCGCTTGATCCGTGCGTCCGAGTTTGGTGAGTGAGAGATAAATGCCGTTATACACACGGAGTTGATCGCCGGCCGGCGACTTGCGTGCGGTAGAGAAAAGGTCGAGCGCATCCACGTACCGCCCCTCATCATAGGCATCTACCGCCTCGGTGACGAGCGCAGCCGCGAGCAAACCCTCAATATATTCCGGCTTGATCGGATCGCCCACCTTACTTGCTTGACAAGTCGCAATATAGGCTTGGACGCTGGGATCCTGCGTCCAGACCGGGCTGTCGCTGAAGACTTCGGCCGGCGTTGCGTCGGCATCCTCCATACGAGCGCGCTGGACCGACTTTGCGACGATCTTCCCCGTCTTGAGGTCGCCCATCACGAGGCAGAACCGGTAGGCTTCCCGCTGACCGGTGGTCTTCATCTGGGCGTTGACCGGCGTGAAGGTCCCGACCAGAATCCGCGGTTCGCGTCTCAAGCTGTCCGCTGTGAGACGCTGTACCGCATACTGCGGGAAGTCGGTTTTGACGACGTTCGTGATGTGGTCTTGGATGCTCCGCGTCGCCTTGGACTGATAGCCGGTCATGCCATCGACCAACGGATCTATGACGACCAGGGAGGCACTCGAGTCCGATGCCGCCGCGGTAAACACGGCGCGCGCGGCATGATCGACCGCCTCATCGAAGGCGAGAACGGGCGGCAAAGGCGGCGTTGGCGGCGGCACTGTTGCGGGAGCGGATGGGACGGGCGCGGTCGCCGGGGCACCGTTCGCGGATGCCGATGGCGGGGGAGTATCCGGCGCTTTCGGCGCGGCAATCACGGGCGGGGCATCGCTGATGGCGGCTCTCGGTGCGCAACCCCCTGCGAGCGCGCCCACGACGATGCCGACCAACGCGACGGCACAGGCGTCTGCCGCGATTCCTCTTAACATAACTGACACCTTCTTCATGGAGCTCTCCTTAAGTTCTTTGTGTTCTCTATCCATGCACCCGGCTGGTCCCGCCGTTGGTAACGATTCTTGTCGCGTGGGGTACCGAACAGACGCATCCAGGATTACCGCGCAGAGTGCGACCCCATGTTACACAGCATCAAAGATCTAGAGAATTACTCCATCGGCGCGACCGACGGCATCATCGGTCACGTGAAAGATTTCTATTTCGATGACGAATCGTGGGTCATCCGCTACCTCGTCGTCGAAACGGGCGAGTCGCTTGCGCATCGCAAAGTGCTCATATCGCCGATTTCGCTCAATGAACCGAACTGGCAGGAAAAAATATTTCCCGTGATTCTGACAAAAACTCAAGTCAGGAACAGCCCGGACATCGACACCGACAAGCCGGTGTCGCGACAGCACGAAATGGGTTATTTGGGCTATTACGGCTACCCGAGTTATTGGGGAGGCGGTGGGCTTTGGGGAGGAGGGCTCTATCCGGACCTGTTGCAAGCGGGTGCCGAGAATTTTGCGGCCGAATCTCACACAGCGGGGCAGGAACACGACGACCCGCATCTGCGCAGCGCCAACGGCGTCATGCGATATTACGTGCATGCCACTGACGGGGACATCGGGCACGTCCAGGGGATGCTGATCGACGAGAGGACCTGGGCGATTCGCTACGTCATTGTCAACACCAGTAACTGGTGGCTGGGCCACGAAGTCCTCATCGCACCGGAATGGATCGATGATGTCTACTGGGCAGAATCGAAGCTCGAAGTCTCTCTGACCCGGGACGCGGTGAAACACTCTCCCGCGTACGACTCGTCGATTCCTCTCAACCCAGAGCAGGACGCCGTGCTCCATAGGCACTATGGGCGCGAAATCCATTCGCGGCACGCCGCATGAACACTCAACGCGGCGCCCCGGCGATCCGACGGGCGACTCTGACACTCCGTGCACACGTGTCTCCGCGCGATATCACGGTCAAGAGCAAGGGGTCGCGAAGCTTGCCGTCGGACACGCGCCTCGCAGTCCCCTCCGATTTGAACGCCGGCCGCGCGTACATCTCCGATCGCGGCCACCATGCTCGATGGACCGAATGACCGGCCGGCGGCGACGGCGCGCCAGGGACCAATCATTGTGAATCCGTCCAAGGATCTCTCCATGAATTCCATTACCGCTTTTCTGGTATTGGTGTGCTTCGCTGCGGGCGCGGCGACGGCCCTGTGGGTCAATCCCTATGTCGCCTTCGCCTGCTTCGCGGTCGGTGTCGTCATCGCCATGTCCCTGAAGATGGCGAATGTCTGGCAGAAATTCGTGATCTTGCGCATGGGAAAGCTGCAAAGCGTCAAGGGAGCGGGGATGTTCGTGATCATTCCGCTGCTGGATCGCGTCGTCGCGGTGATCGACGGACGGATACAGACCACCGCCTTCAACGCGGAGCAGGCCCTCACGAAAGATACGGTCCCGGTCAATGTCGACGCGATTATTTTCTGGCACGTAGAGGACGCTGAGAAAGCCGCGCTCGCCATCACCAATTACCGCGAGGCGATCGACCGCGTCGCGCAGACATCGCTGCGGGAAATGATCGGTTCATCGATGCTGGCGGCGTTGCTGTCAGACCGCAAAGAAGCCGACGAACAATTAAAAGTGGAGATCGGTCAAAAGACCGCTCCCTGGGGAATCTCGGTCACGTCGGTCGAGATCCGCGACGTGGCGATTCCGGTGGCTCTGCAGGATGCCATGTCTCGCCAGGCCCAGGCGGAGCGCGAGAAGCAGGCGCGGGTCATTCTCGGATCGGCCGAGGCCGCCATCGCCGGCAAGTTCGTCGAAGCTGCCGCCATGTACGCCGGTCATCCCATCGCCTTGCAACTGCGAGCAATGAACATCATTTATGAGACCACGAAGGAGCGCGGCGCCACGATTCTCATGCCGAGCTCCATGGTCGACAGCTTGAATCCCTCGATGGGGCCGCTGGCGGCTGCGTTGGCGATCAAGGGTCTCAATGGGCAAGAACCTGCCCGACCGGCGCCAGCGCCAATCGTGATCCCTCCCGTCGCTGCGTAAGCGACTTACCCATCGCCTTCTGGGCGTAGGACTGGCTTAAGCCGGTTATCGCGGCTACGCTGCAGGGCGAAATGACTGGCGCCACGCCGCGCGACATCGCGGCCCGACTCGACCGACTGCCCTCGTCCCGCGCGGTGTGGAACATCGTCGTGTTCATCTCCTTGGGCAGTGTCTTTGAGTTCTACGATCTTTTCTTCACCGCCTACGTCGCTCCCGGCATGATCGATACCGGCCTGTTCACGCCCCACTCGTTGGGGATGTTCGCCTCTCTCAACGTCATTCGAGTCGCCGGTTTTGGCACCTTCGTGTTCTCCACCTTCGTGGGTCTTTGGCTCGGGGTCGTGCTATTGGGGCACGCAGCCGACCGCTTCGGTCGAAAGTCCGTATTTACCTGGTCGCTGATCTGGTACGTGACCTGTTCCGCCATCATGGCGTTTCAGCAAACCGGCCAATCCCTGAACGTGTGGCGCTTCATTGCCGGTATCGGCTTCGGCGTGCAGCTCGTCACCATCGACACGTATATCGTCGAACTCGTGCCGCGCAACTTGCGCGGACGCGCATTCGCCGTCAATCAATTCATCTCCTTCTGCGTCGTACCGCTGGTCGCGCTCCTGGCATGGCGGCTGGTCCCGTCGAAGCCATATGGGTTCGACGGTTGGCGTTGGGTCGTTCTGCTCGGCTCGGTCGGAGCGGTCGCCGTCTGGGGCATTCGATCCGTCATCCCGGAGAGCCCGCGTTGGCTCGCCGCGAAAGGCCGGCTCGAGGAAGCCGATGCGATCGTGACCCGTCTCGAATCCGCGGTCGCCGCAGAGCACGCTGTCGCCGCACAACACGAGATCGCCGTGCGACACGCGGACCACCCGCCAACGCCTCCAGCCGAACCGGCGGCGCCCGAACCCCCGGCCCGCGCCACGCTGTACGACATTTTTGCCCCCAAGTTCCGCAGCCGAACCATCATGCTGTCCTTGTTCAATGCGGCACAAGTGATCGGCTTCTACGGATTCAACTCGTGGGTTCCGACTCTGCTCATCGCGCGCGGCATCAATGTCACGCACGGGCTGCAATATGCCTTCATCATCGCTCTGGCCCAACCGATCGGTCCCTTGCTCGGCAGTGTGTTTGCCGACCGATGCGAACGCAAAGTCCTGATCATGGGCGGTCTCGCTTGCATGGCCGTGGCGATGGGAGTCTTCGCGTTGGCGACTTTGCCGTCCTTGCTCATTCTGATCGGCATCATCTTCACCCTGGCGGCCAATGTCATGTCTTTCGCCTATCACGGCTATCAAGCCGAACTTTTTCCGACGCGAATTCGCTCCCGCGCCGTCGGATTCGTCTACTCGTGGAGCCGTCTCGCCGCCGCCTTTGCCGGTCTCATCGTCGGTTCGCTGCTGGCCACGGGCGGCGTGCCCGCCGTCGCCGTCTTCATCGGCGGCGCCATGATTTTCGGCATCGCGATCATCGCGGTGCTCGGCCCGGCGACCAACGGCCTGGCACTCGAGCACTTGAACGACTAACCGGAAAAATTGCCAAGTGCGTCGCCCACGCGATTCGGCAATGATCGTAAACTCTGCGTTGCCTCCACGTTAAGCCGTTGTAACCCGCACGCGTCAACCCACCTGTCCATGCGCCGTTGCTGTGTGCATGCTCGCCTAACGCAACGCACAGACAGTCATCAAGGGACTCTTAATGAAACTATCTCGCCACTTGCACCGCCGCGCTGCGACCGTGCGCACGGTTTATCCGGTCCCTGCGCTCGTCGTGGCCATGTTAAGTTGCCTCAGCGCCTGCGGTGGCGGGGACGGAGACGGGAATCCGAACAACGGCGGCCCGCCGCCCGCCCAATTAAACAGCTATGTGGGCACGACCGGCGTGTTCGTCGCCTACGCGGACCCCAGCAGCGGCGATTACAGCGCCGCCGCCATCGGCAGCTTTGCCGGCAAGAAACAGGTGTTGCATGGCTCGATCGATTTCCTCACCGGAACGAGTCTCGGACAACCCGCGGGTGTGGAAATCTACAAGGCGAACGATGGTCATATCTACGCGCTCGATCTCACCACGTTCGGCGCTCCGGCCGCCCAGCAACTCTCGAGCGAGTCGGCGGCCACGGTGGATGACACCTGCAGTCTCAGCGGCACCGAGGTGGCGGGCGCAAACACCGACTATGTGGGCGTGTTTTTCACCGCGGATCTGCAAAATACCACGAATTCATCGTACTTCTATCGCTTGCCGGGACCTGACGGTGTCTGCGACACCGCCGATGACGTCGTGCAAATGGTGAAAACCGGAATGGCGGCTACCGACGCACCCATCACCGTCTCCGCGATGCCGGTCGTAACCGTGCGCACCTCTGTTGGCGGCATCTCCGGATTCGTCATCAAGAGCGGCGCCAACCTCGAGTTGGTCGACAGCAATTTCGCCAATCCCGTCGTGCTCGGTACGTTTGCATCGCCGATCGGAGTTGCCACGGCGCTGCCCGTCGGCACCACCCAGGGTTACCCCACGGGTGAATTATTCATCATCGACGGCAGTATCGTTTACGTCGACTATGCCGCGCACACGACGTCCGCCGCGCTGTTTACGATTCCCAACTGGACGTCCACCGCCACCGGCGCGACGTTCGCCGCCTCGCCGACCACGCTGTATTTTTCGATCAACACACCGGCGAGCGGCGCCACTCCCGCGTCCGCCGCGCTCTACGCGATGCCCGCCGATGGCTCGGCCGCGCCGACGGTCGTCGACACGGAAACCGATCGCATCGTTGCCCTGCAGTTTCCGGTGCAATCGACCAACTTGATCTTCAGCGTCGAATCCCCGACCTTCTCGCTGCGCGCGCTCCCGGCGGCCGGCGGACCCGCGGTGACCATCTTGAGCAGCACGCAGAACGGCGGCAGCTTTACCGCCACGGCAGCGAACGTGTACTACACCACGTGGACAGCGTCTTTCGACTCGACCACCGACGTCGACACGCACAGTGGAACCACCTCAGGCATCGTCAGCGTGAACGGAACCGTGGTGCAGGCGCCGCTCGCCAATTCCTCGTTCATGACCGGCGGCGAGCAGTTGCCCTGGCCCGACGACACGACGACCACGCAAACCGCCTATATGACGGTATTCCAGATCACAGGGCTGTCCCCGGTGACGGTCACCAACACCACCACCGGCGAGCAATACGTGGAAGACGGTGTGAGCGGCGGTACGATCACGTCGATCGATACCACCTCGAATCAACCCGTCGCAACGATCGGGACTCTGCCCGCCGGAACGGCGACCTTCCTCACCGGCACGTTCCGCGGCTACGGAGATACGGGCTTCATCGAGGCGACCACCGCCGTCTCCACCAATGACCCCGCGACGCGCGACTTGTACCTGCTGAACTCGCAGAGCGCCAACACCCTCGAGCGCGTCACGGACAATTTGTGAGCGGCGCTGCGCGAGACGGCGAGTGCTGACCCGAGTGCCGGCCCGAGTTTCATCGACTCTGAAGCCGGCACTCGCCCTGCTGTCCTCGTGCCTGCTCCTGGCATGCACGGGGACCGCCACGCGCATATCGACCGATCCCAAGCAACAGGCCGCCGCGGCATTACCGGTCTTGCACCACGAGGATATTCTCTGGCTCGACCGAGTCACCTTCGGCCTCGCTAGTTCATCCCTGGCGGACTACCGCCGCCTGGGGCGCGAGCGCTTCCTCGATGAGCAATTGGCCGCGCGCGACACCGTGCTGCCGGCGCCCATTGCCGCACAGATCTCAGCGCTGGAGGTCACCCACGCGGATGCTGAGAAGTTACTGACCGACGTGACCACCGGCTACAAGACCATCAACGCCATGGCCGACGGACCGGATAAGGAAACCGCACGCAAGACCCTGAACGATCAAGGCAACAAGCTCGCCTACGAGGCGATTCGCCGCGAACTGCTGCGCGCCGTGTATTCCCCTTCGCAATTGCAGCAACAGATGGAGTGGTTCTGGCTCAACCATTTCAGCGTCCATCAGAACAAGGCAAACCTGCGCTGGTTGGTCGGCGATTACGCCGAGCATGCCATTCGTCCGCATGTGTTCGGGCATTTCAAGGATCTGGTGCTCGCGACCCTCGAGCATCCCGCGATGCTGCAGTACTTGGACAACAATCAAAACGCGGCCGGTCACATCAATGAAAACTACGCGCGCGAACTCATGGAGCTGCACACGCTCGGCGTCGGCGCGGGTTACACGCAGGACGATGTACAGCAGCTCGCCCGCGTACTCACGGGCGTGGGCATCAACACGTCCGCGCCGCCCAAGCTCAAACCGGAATGGCAGCCATTGTATGTCCGCCGCGGCGCCTTTGAATTCAATCCCGCCAGGCACGACTTCGGCTCAAAGACGCTGCTCGGCAAGACCATTCAAGGCGGCGGATTTGGCGAGGTCGAGCAAGCCGTGACGCTGATCGTCCGCCAACCCGCCTGCGCGCATTTCATCTCCCGCGAACTCGCCAGCTACTTTGTCGCCGACGAGCCTCCGCCAAGGTTGGTCGATCGTATGGCGCAGACCTTCATGCACACCGACGGCGACATCGCCGCCGTGCTGCGCACGATGTTCCTCGCACCGGAATTCAACGCCGCGCTCGGCGGGAAATTCAAGGATCCGATGCGCTTCGTCGTGTCGGCCGTGCGCTTCGCGTACGACGGGCGGCCGATCAGCAATACGCGGCCGCTCTTCAACTGGCTGAACGGCTTGGGCGAAGCCCCGTTCGGACGCCAGACCCCGGACGGTTATCCGCTGACCGAAGTCAACTGGGCCAGTTCCGGGCAGATGAGCCGCCGCTTCGAGATCGCCCGCGCCATCGGCGTCGGCAACGCCGGCTTGTTCGATCCGGAAGACGGCAGCGTCGCCACCTCGACGGGCTTTCCGCAACTCTCGAACCGCCTATATTTCGAAGCCGTCGAACCGTTCCTTGCCCCGCGCACCCGGGACGCGCTTAAGTCAGCGAACTCTCAGGTCGAATGGAACACTTTTCTGTTGTCGTCGCCGGATTTCGGCTATGAATGATAGCCAGGAGCTTTAATGAAACGTCGCCATCTTCTTCAACTGGGCAGCGCCGCACTCGTGAGCCTCGGCGTCTCCGGCCGTATGTTCGCGGCGCCCACCACTGGACCGCGATTCTTGATGGTCTTTCTGCGCGGCGGCTACGATTCCACCAATTTGCTGATTCCCTATTCGAGCAGCTATTACTACGAGGCGAGACCGAATATCGCGATCCCGAAGCCGGACCCCGCATCCAACACGACGGCGCTGGCTCTCGATGCCGAGTGGGCGCTCGCCCCGGCGGTGCGCGACACGCTGGGCAGCATGTACACTCAAGGTCAAGTGGCCTTCATTCCATTCGCCGGCACGGACGATCTCTCGCGCAGTCACTTCGAAACCCAGGACAGCATCGAACTCGGTCAACCGTCGAATGGCACACACAACTACCGCTCGGGTTTTCTGGGGCGCCTGTCCGATACTCTGGCCGGCAGTTCGAACGTCATGGCACCCATCTCCTTCACCGACGCATTGCCACTCGCCTTCGAGGGCGGCAGCACCGTGCCGAATCTCTCCCTGAAGAGCGTCGGGAAACCGCCTTTCGATGATCGTCAATCTCGTATCTTGAGTGAGATGTACAGCGGACATCATCTGCAAGGCGCGGTGAGCAATGGCTTGGAGCTGCGTCAAGAAGTGGCGCAGGAAATGGCCGACGAAATGAACGCCGCCAATCGCAATGCCATCAACACCAAAGGCTTCGAACTCGAAGCCGAACGCATGGGCAAACTGATGCGCGACAAATATCGCTTAGGCTTCATCGACGTCGGTGGATGGGACACCCACGTGGGCGAGGGCGCCGCCCAAGGAACGCTCGCCACCAACCTGGCCAGCCTCGCGCGGGGCCTGCAGGTGTTCTCCCAATCGCTCGGCACCGAATGGAACAATACGGTGGTGGTCGTGGTTTCGGAATTCGGCCGCACCTTCCGCGAGAACGGCAACCGCGGCACCGACCACGGACATGGCACGGTGTACTGGGTCCTCGGCGGCGCCGTTAGCGGCGGCCGGATTGTCGGCGAGCAGCAGCGCGTCGATCGCAGCACCCTGTTTCAAGATCGCGATTTCCCGGTGCTCAACGATTATCGCGCCGTTCTCGGCGGCGTGTTTCGCTCGCTCTGGGGCCTGTCCGCGGAGCAAAGCGCCAAAGTGTTTCAGCAAGTGGGGCCGGTCGACCTGAAACTCGTTTGACGCCGCGCGCCGAGCCGCCGGCTTGAAACCCGGTCGCATTTCCATGAGCGGCATGTACAATCCGCGGCACCGATAAAAACAGTGATCCGGGAGGCGGTTGCAACATGACAATGGGACTTCTGAAAGTCGCTGCTCTCGCGGCGGGCGTTCTCCTCGCCGGAACCGCGATCCCCGACACCACGACACCGGCCAAACCGGCCGCAGCTCCTCACGACACGTACAGCGATGACGAGGTCGCCAAGGCGGCCT
>Ga0209611_10011678_pt1 | contig 12563 bp, 7 predicted proteins | sample S1TSphgellanicum_3_FD_187693 | JGI IMG/M metagenome (GOLD analysis project Ga0209611, IMG submission 187693) | Host-associated microbial communities from peat moss isolated from Minnesota, USA - S1T2_Fc - Sphagnum magellanicum MG (SPAdes) (version 2) | ecosystem: Host-associated > Plants > Peat...
TATGGAGTTCTATCAATTAGGATATGCATTTACCAACAAAAAATATGTCTTTTGAATTGAAAAACCAAATTAAATAAAAAAATAAGATTAGTACACCGAGACATGGAGGAATGGTGGACTAATTGGTAGGTGCAAATTCTTCTCTAATTTGTTTTCTACCAAGTAACAAACAGTACAAATCATGCACACAATTGCACTTAATTTTCATACAATCTGCTACTCCAAACAACTCAAGTTTATTTCAAACTATATTCACAATTCATTTCATTATTGTTATTGTTTCATCACTTCCCAGATTTTGGAATATTATTGATAATCTATTATCATATCTTGATTATTATGATTAGAAAAACATAAATAGATCTAGAGCTCACACTTATTCTTTGTTTCTTCACCAATATTCTACTACTTTCTTTACTTTAAATTGAAAAAATATCAAACACCTATGGTATTAAAATGTAAAAATCAAAATTAAAACATGAAAATTTATGGTTCACAATCTAAAAAAACTCTAAAACTTCCTATTATGTCTCTATCACTTTTTTGCATCAACTTCTCTAAGTGTGCCTATAACAATTCTAACCCCAATCTTAATCAAAAATTAAATTTTAAATCCCTCTCCAAAAAAGATTTGGAAATCAAAACTAAATAAGTATCATAATGTTGTTTTGTTAAATCTCAATTGTACACCTAGTAACACCAATGGTAATGACATGAACAATGAAAAAATAATTCCTCTTTCACTTGAAAGCCACAAAAGAAAAGGTAGACAAATTCAAAGTTCTAGTTTTAATTATAACAAGAAATGATAACTTTGAAATAATGTGTGTTTATGTTCCTTTTTGCTTTTGTGACTATTTGATGCATATTATTGTTATATGTTTATGGATGCTTATTATTACACATGTGATTTTAAGGTTGGGAATTTGACTTTGCATTGAAATTCTCATTTTTTCATTTTCATTTCAATGAAGGTGATTTTTCATGTGTTTTGACAAGAGTCCAACTACATTTGTTTTGGATTTAATGTTTATAGGATCTAGACTATTATTATTTCATTCAACGGTTAGAATATGTTTATAAAATTTGGATTTTGTTATGGACATGAATATGGATTTCCTTAGTTTCAAATGTTTCAATAGTCAAAAGGTGTGCGAGAGTAGTAATAGTCAAGATATTTACGTGATTAAGGTCACATAAATCACTAGATGATGGATATGCAATAAGGATGTCACTAGATCATGGATACAAAATAAGGATGGCATTTTTTTCTAGAGAACAACAATAATATACCATGTTGATGGTAGTTCAAAACAATCCATATTTGTAATGTACTTGAATGTGACATTTTTGTTTGGTCAATTGTAATGCAATGCATTGCACAATTTTTATATTCAAACTAATATTGAACCACTTTTAATTCATTTTAAAAAATGTTTAATTTTATTTCTATGGTGGAGTTTAAAGAAAAATGGAATTAAAAAGAAAAAAAAATCCATTTAAAAGAATTAAGTATCAAATATATTCATTAATAGTTTTATTTTGACAGTTCATGTTGTTCCACATGCCAATTCATAAATAATAATAAAAAAGTTGTACTCCATTTTGGCTCCTTATAGGTTTAGAATATGATATCAAAAGGAATAGAAAACAAACCCCTTCATTTTTGTTCTTTTAAGCTCTAGATAGGACCAGATTAAAAAACCAAAAAAAGGTGGTTCCATTTATGTTCATTTTAGCTTTGGATATGACTTCAAGGAACATAAAAGAACCCTTAGTAAAAACACAATCAAAGAAACCACCCAAGTGAATGGTCATTCTTTAAAACTACATTTTTATATGTTTGAAAGATCACTAGTGAAGCATAATAGTTTGAATTAATTGCAAAGTCTACAAGCTCAAAGCTTGACACAAATCAAAAATGTTTTTTCATGTTCAAATCATTCAAACCTTGAAAGTGGACAATCCATATTTCTTTCAAGTTTATCTTTTTTTTCTATGAAATGTGCACCATTCCTTTTGAAAATTGGAAAGGATTTTAACATTGATGATTAGAAGGGCAAAACGACTTGAATTACTGAAAATTATTTTTATAACCCATTTGAGCACATTTGGTTCAAAAGTGTTTTTGACCCTGAAAATGTGCCTTTAACAAAAATTGTTCATATTTATGTGATAAAAGGCATGAATGCATAATATATATGATATAAAATCAATTTGTAGTCAAAATGTATTTATATCTAAAATGTAATATTAAATGGGGTACCCAAAATACAAAATTTAAAGTTAGGAACCAACACAAAAATGACACATGTCATGTGCAATCTTTGAAAAAGGATTTTTACCTTACCGCCCTTAGCTCATTTAACCATATTTTCTCCCTAATCCATTTTTGTTCCCCATAAGGTGGATAGGACCAAAAGGAACAAGAAATAAATGGTTTTTTCTCCTTTATTTTTGTTCCCCATAGGGCGGATAGGACCAAAAGGAATAAGAAAATAATGGTTTTTTCTCCTTTATCTTGCTTGTTCAAAGATATGGCCCACTCATTTTTAAAAAAAAATTCTTGTTTCCTGTCTTACTTTTGCAACATAATTTGTATTTGTTTTATGTTCTTTTCCACCACACACAACCTTTTGTTTTGATCTTGCTTGTTTTCCTTTTCATTTGCTTTTTCATTCACATACATTTGTCATTTTCATGCACATGAAACACCAAGTCCAAGATTATATTTCATTGGTAAAGAAAAGGGTATGAAGCACAAGTCTTGTGGACAACCTATTTTAATAACAATATTTTGCCAACAAGTGAAATTGGAAATCAAAAATTAGAATTTATGAATTGATTTTGGAGGTTTTTAATTGCTACATGTGAGAAAAAAAAAAGTATATATTTTTCTAATTGGTTTCCAATTTGTGGAACCAAAAAACCTAAAAAGGATTATTAAAACTTGTAAGTTTCATATTTGGTTTATAGCCTATTTTGGCTAAATTTTCCTATGGATGATAGCCACTTTGGGTCCAAATAGAAATTCCTTTAAAAACCTTTATTCAAGTTCAGAGGTGTTTGATACACTATTTTAATTGCATTAATGTGAAATAATGGGTTCAAAGTGTTGGTTTTGGGATGTTAGTCTAGGTTAGTATATATGCAAACAAAAGGACATTTGATGTGCTCTTTTAGATCCTCCTCACATATAGTATTGTCATTTTAAGATCTCAAGTTAAGTTTGAGGTTTAAAAAGTAGAGAATTGTTTTTTAAAACAATTTCAACATGGTGCATGCTTGGAGACTAATGGATAAAAATCTTGAAGCAAAACAAATGTGGTGATTTTAAATGTGCTATGATACTAGGACATGTGACCCCCACATTGAAGGAAGAAAAGGCATATGTACAACCTATCATTATGAAAAATCTTGTCCGTCAAAACCACGCTACCCTGTAATTAGAGCTCCAAAAGAATTAATATACAACTACACTACAAGTAAAGCATGGAAATATGAACAATTAATAATTAAAATGTCACATCAAAAAATCACAGAATTATATTATAGCTACAACTTAGTTGCAAATGGGACACCTATACGGTGTAATATACGCATCATACATATAGATGTAGTTGATCATATTTGACTTTTTTGCAAGTTGCACTTTAGTTGCATGTGGCAACTACATTACAATTAATGTAAATGTAACACCCAATCATCAATTACATTGTAATTAGTGTATGGCATTAACACATATAATCATGCCACGTGTACACATTTTCACCACACATTAAATATGATAGTTGGAACTAATTATCAACTATGATTCCCATTGATATAACTAATTGTGCCACAACATTGTCACTATGTTGCCACTATGGAAGTACCACCTTTCCACTAGTTTGTGATTATTATTCAACTGTTATTAAGTTAATAACTAAAAAAATTCATATTTATTTTTCAATATTAAATAATGAACTCATTTTTCAATAATTGTTTTACATATTAATTAATATTTAATAATTAATCTGAATTATTTAGTCTAATTCAAATAATTAGTTTATTAATCAAGTCAAATAATTAATTCACATATATAATTATCAAATAATTATCAATTTAGTTGTGTAATTTATAAAATTAAAGTTAAACATAAAGAATGTGGGATTTTTTTTAATAGTTACAACCCAATATGCAACTAATATGCAACAAAAATACTTAACCCATATGTTTTGTCTTTGAATTTCATTTCATAAACTATATAAAGAAGGTGTTTTTCTTATGTGGTCACACTCAAATACATGTGCCAATTTGGGCATGAGCTTAAAAAATGTAACCTTAAAGACAACACATAAAATAAAATAAAAATATTTACATGGCTACTCTTTATCTTACCTACCCTTATACACTCTTACCTACTTCCCTACCTATGTAGGTAGATAGGTATATTGTAACCTAGGTATGTAGGTATGTCTTATTTATTTACTTACCCATGCTATGTATTGACCTACCTAATTATATATATATATTTTTTTTCAAAATTCAATTATTATGCCATGTGACAACTTTTAACGGTGTCACATGTCACAATCTAAGACCATATAAAATAAATAATCATAATGGATGGTGGAGATCAATATTTCAAAAATAAAATAATTTTCACCCAAAAATCCCCAAAATGTCATTTGTTAGATTTTGATGGATTAATGAAAAATAACATAAACATGACGTCACCATGGTAGTTTCAAATTAATTACATTAAAGTTGCATAATAATTGTTCCTACCACTAGTAGAAATCATGTCATTTGCAACTAGTCATATGTAATTAACATAGAACTAGTTGTTGTTTGCAACTATATCAATCACATTTGCAATTGCAAATTTGGTACTATATAATTTTTGGCCATACGGTTATGTGTGTAACTAACATGCAATTAAATGTGTACAACATGGACATGTGTCATAAAAATAATGGCCTAAACTAATGCATATTTAAATTAGTATACTTAGTATATCTACATAAGCTATACATGTATAGAAGTATTATGTATTTCTAGTACTAAAGCTAAACCCATGTTAACTAAAGTTAGCTTAAATTACGTTTGGCTAAACTAACCGTGGTTTAAATATGTATTGGATATTATATATTCCTTGATGATATAATAATAATAATAAAAAATAATAATAATAATATTATTATTATTATTATTATTTTAATATTATTAATTATTAATCATTATAAATAATCATAATTACTAAAAATTTATTCTAATTATAATTATAATCATTAATATTACTATTGAAAATGAATCACTTTATTAATAATAATATTATTAACATTAGAACATTATTATATTAATATTTATTTATTATTACTTCTTCTAATATATTGATATCCAACTTGTAAATAAACATATTGTGGTTACATTTAATGTGCAATTAAGTTGGTGATGTTTGCAATGGAATTTTTTATCCCATATTTTTTGGCTTCCAATCCAATTTTGCACACCATACAAGTAGGTGCAATAACCATGTTCACAAACCAAGTACCAAGTGCCATTGGGGATGAGCTAATAAAAAAAACTTGACCTTAATTAAATGGTTAAGTCCAAAAATAAAATCAGATTATTCTAAATTTACATATTTAGCCTAAGCCTACCTTTTGACCTACTTACATACCTAGACTGACTTACCTACTTACTAGGGTGTAATAATTACCTACCTACCTAGGCACCACATGTCAACATTTTATTAACCCTAAATTGGGTTATTTAGATTTCATTAATTAATATTTAAAAATAAAGATAAGTGGGCCTTAATTGCCACATGTCACCATATAATTGTTGTTTAAAATGGACATGTGTCAAATGGTCAATGAATGTTTCATGGTGTGCCATGTGTCATCATCATAGTGGTATGTATGGATGAACATGTATATCAACACCATATATACATGTTGCATTCATAGTATCACATGCAACTAAATGTTGTGTGAAACTTGTTTTAAGCAACTACACAAATTTGAAGTTGCATGTGTTGCATGCAATTAAATATTAGTTGCAAACGACAATTGCAAAACCCAAAATTTATTTTAGTGTACATAATTGTAATTGAGTTGCATATGTATACAATTTCACATGTAGTCAATTACATTCCATGTAATTCATGCAACTTATTTGATAGCACTCACGCCCATAGAAATACATTAAGTTGCAATATGTTGCAAATGATCATTGCAACTCAAAAACCAAGTTGCAACGCTAGTTTGCAAATTACACCATTTTTTCATAGTGTATTTATTAGAAATGTCATAGGAAGGTGCATGGCCAAGCTTTGTTATGTTTGTGGGGGTACAAAATACATGTGTTAATGTAGTTACATTTGAAAAAGGCATGTGTATTCATGAATAAATTCTTACCACTATTGTGCAGCTTGTTGCATTCACTATGAGAAATCACTAGTAGAAAAATTGTCTTTTGCAACTTGTTTTATGCAACTAAAAAATCTCGCATGTAACTATTTTGGAGTTGCATGCAACATGTGCAGTTGCATGCGACATTTTTTAGTTGCATAAGACAAGTTACAAAAGACAAATTTTCTACTAGTGAATTACATCTGTTGAATCCATCTACCAAGGTTGACATTGGACATGAAGATGAAGAATCAACAAATCCCAAAATAAGGTAATGCAGAACCTTGGGTGTGGATTCAATGTGTTAGGTTATGCTTATAGTTGCCATAGGTTGCTTGGAAGAAATCACATCATGTGCACCACCATGGAAGTTGTCCCATGATGTACATTCCTATCAATGGTTGTTATATGTTGCAAACTTTATGTCCCTTGTTTATTTTTATCACACCAATATGTTTAAAGAAGGAATAACAACAAAACTTTGAGTGGAAGCAAGTTAGGAGCTTTGCCAAACTCTATATTGTTACTCCACTAACTCTTTGGCACACATCATATGCTTTACAATATTTTGTAGGACCATTGAATAGTGTGGGCCACTAGAGTAACCAACATTTAAAATCTTCTTAGCAAGGTGAAAGCATGAAAAACTAGCGAGTCATGCCAAGGTTAAAGTCCTTTCCAATGACTACATTTTCCACATGACAGTTTTCTATTGGTTTATGTTACGTTTTTCACATAATTTTTTTAATTGAATATCAAATTTGAAGTCAAATATGACATAGAACATGATAGAAATTGAAATTGTTTTGCATTAAGGCTTACATTATAGTCAAATCTATAACTTTACTTTGAACCATGATTATAAATTCAAAACTATAATACTGTAAAAAGACATTTGAATATTAAAATCTAAAAAGGTATATGTATTTTTATTTTTTGAATGTTTTGAACACATTGATCCCTTCTTGTGAAATATATTAAAATCCACAAAAAAATTGAAATGATTCGGTGAGCATTTTGTAAGGGAAAATGACTTTTGGTGCAAAAAAACCACCTATCCACATGCTTTTCTTAAGTGCTTTAAACATATGAAAGGACTCTTGAAACATGGTGAATTTTCATGAAAATTTTGTAGTTACAACTTTGAAAGTATAAGAACTTATTTCAAAAATAAAACAATTCTTTTGATATATAGTGTTCCCATGGTGATTTATCAGATTTTCAAAAAATAGTTTTAAAGGACTATCCAACACTACTTGGCTCCTTTTTTCTTGCTTTCACACAACAATAATATCTATTGCAAAATGTCCACTTGCAAATTAATCCTTCATGAAGCTCCCATAGTATCTTTTGTGTTTCATCTATGGTTACACAACATCAAAATCTATTGTCCTAACCCACTTGATTTAGTATCCCATCCTATACCATGAATGGTTCTTCTCTTTTTGCTAGCCTTTACTTTTGAGTGATGGTCAAAATTCTAGACATCTGTCCTGTCTACAAATAATCCTTTACCTCCTCCATCTAGATTGGTTATAAATGGAACAAAGCTGCATCTGTGGTTTAATCAGGTACACTTATTGAATCTATAGTATTTAGTAGCTTAAATAATGCATCTACCATTACATATGTACATCCTACCTTATATACTACTATAAATTCATACTCCAAAATAGAAGTAATCATTTAGCAATATAGCCTAAAACTTATGGTTTGTTGATTAAATAGACTAGAACCATATGGTCAACATAGAACACAAACTTATTATGAAGTGCAAACACCATAGCTAAGGCTTCACGTTTTATGGTAGTGTAGTTTTTCTCTACATTATTCATAGTTTAGAAGGGTAAACGACAAGTTGATCTTATTTGTGACGACTTGCAACTATGTGTTGTTTACAACTACTTTTGCAACTATTTACCAACTTCACCAAATTTGGGGAGAGTTTGTGACTATTGTGCAACTACTATTTTCATTATCCTCCTATGTGCATGTTTATAGGATTATATTCATCCATGAATAAGCCCCCATGGCCTAATAGTTGCATGTGTAACCAAAATTTAATTACAAATAACTTGAAAATGTAGCACTAAAGTTGTACAATGTGTATTATGTGCATGATAAGCATACATATCTAGGGTTGTACAATTAAAAAATCTACATAAACTATAATAAATATATATTATGAATATTATCAACAAATTTGTAGGGTTTAATGTAAGGATATGGTGAAATGTACATTAAAGGTATATTAAAGGTGTAAAAACAATGATTTAAATTTATATCTACTATTTTTTTCCTTATCAATAATTATGATGCAATTAATTAATATTGAGTAATTATTTAATTGATTAATATTAAATATTAATTAATTAATTAATATTAATTATTTATGGATGTTTACTATTGATTAATGAATTAATCAATAGTAACTTTTAATTAATATTTGATGCCATTACTACTTATTATTATTAATAGGTAAATAGGTAGGTAATATGTAAGTAGTAAGTACACAAGTTGTAGGTATATAGGAAATTAGTGAATTAGCTAGTTAATGATTGAGTTACTTAGTTATGGAATTGACACAATTGAAAGGGTAATGAAATTGTATGGGATAAAAAATCTAGTTGCAACCTAGTTGTAAGCTATTTGCAATTAAGCTACAACTAGATTTTTTATCCCATATTGTTTGGCTTCTTTGAACTTCAACCGTCCACAACACATTTCATATACAATGCAAAAGATATGTTCAGCCATTATAAGAATTAAGTGTTGAATTTTGAATTCTCAAAGAAGCTGACATCATCATTATTGATGAAATGTCAATGATGAGGAGTACATTGTTGCAAAGTGTTGAAACTAGACTATGACAAATTGAAAATGATACAAATGAACCATATCATTCTAAGTTAGTGATTTTGGTGGGCGATCATGCACAACTTCCAGCAATATGTCATTGCCATCTGTGAGACACAAAAAATTATCGCCAAAAGCATTATGTTTATAATGCAATTTATTGGAATTTTGTGACATATCATACTTTGGAAACTTCAATAAAACATGTTGAAGACCTTGAATATTGTTCTTTTTTAACACAATTCGTTGTCGAACACCAACAAAAGAAGAAATTTCATCAGTTTTGAACAATTGTTACATTGATGAAGATCTAGTAGAACAATACATTGATGACAAAACAACAATACTTTGCATGCATCAGAAGGACGTTGATTATTACAATGATTTGATTCTTCACAAGAAATTTCTAGTTGACCAAATTTATGCTATTCAATTGGAAACAAATGCAAGGAACGTTGAACACATTCAATCTTGGGTGAACAACAAAAGATTCAATCACATGTAACATGTTGCATTAGGAGCATTGGTTATGTTAATTGAAAACATTGATTTAAAAGTTGGTGCTGCAAATGGAACCATTGGAATCGTAACAAAGTTGGAGTTTGATTTAAAGGATAATGTTTGTAGCATTTCCGTTGCATTCAATCCATGAGGATACGTGCAAATCGTTCAGAAAGAATTAATTCAAAACAAATATGATTCTCAAGGACATTTTTACAAAACCTCATTTCCTTTATTGTTAGGTTATGTAATTATAGGGCACAAATCCCAAGGTGCAATGATATCATCCAAAATGATGATACATATTCATGAATCTTTTGCACAAGGATTAGTGTATGTAATGCTATTTAGAGTCACAAATTGGAAAAATTTGAAAATTGTTAACAATCTTCAACCTTCGGACATCCAACCTATGTTGCCATGGTTTTTAGAAAATGTGAACATTGTTGTAAATTGAAATACTAACACATGTATCATTGTAATATAGTATGCACTATGTGCAATTCTTTTGATTGGTTTTACCAATCTCCTTTCCACTCAATGCACAAATTGGGAGTATTTTTCTATGTTTAAATCCTAGGTTGAGTTATATTTAAATTTTTTTAAAGATGCCATTTCTTACAAAAATCCCAATTGACTGGTAGAATGGCAAATTTAATAGGTTTCATTGTGTCATTATGACCTTGGTTTCATGAACCATTGGAACAAAACAAACAAACAACCTTCCTTCATGTATATAGATATTTAAAAAATTCATTTGAACTTTTATTTGTTCATGATTGTTTCAAAGTTTAGATTTTTTAAGAATTAATATGAGATGTACCCACATCTAATTAATAAAATCAATAATAGGCAATCCAAATTCCAATGAGTGTTAATTGGAGTTTGGTGTTTCAATTTCCAAAACCAATATTAAAATAGATATTACTTTTAGAATCATTACACACCTTATAGAATTTTGATTTTTTATAAAAATATGAATTGAGATGCCCTTCACCCACTTTGCATTGTTTATTATATTTATTGAACATCAATTTAAAAAGGTTTTGAAACAAAATTTTGTTTTGTTTCTTCCTGACTATGACTGTGCATTGCACATCCAATTTACTTGGTGGAAAAAAGAAAAAAGATGACCCAACAATTGAAAGGGGAAAAATATGAATACCCTTCATAAAATTGGGCGTTAGCCCTACCTCCACTCTAGGTCCCAAAAGGGACCAACTAGTTCTAAAACTACATCATAAAAAATATTAAAGGTTTCATAAGCATTAGAAATCATAATATAAAAGTTCAAACACCTGATAAGAGTTGCCACCCTGGGCTGATCATTGACAAAGAATAGTGCTGGTGGGCTACAGCTTTGGAGGATTGGTGATCAAGAGCTTAGTGGTTGAAGCCAAGAAGACTACCCAAGAGTATTGCAAGAATGGCGTGGACAGATCCAGGAGGGATAGTTGCAAAGCCTTCATCTGCAATCTAAAAGGCATTGTGTTTTAGAGTGTGCCACATTCAGGGGCTTCCAAGGATTTTGAGAAGTATTTCATAGATGCCAACAACATGCCATTCCTCAAGTCTAGTGACCGATGGCAGGGGTTGACAAGGTGCATCAGTGATTTCAATCGTGAAATGGCACAGCTCACTATTGACTTTTTGGGCTCCATCGGATGACATGAATCTCTATGCTACTGTTGAAGGCAAAGCAATGGAGAGCACGGTACAGAACTTCCTAATTAACCTTAATCAAACTGGGCATTTGGCCACTGGAATCTTGATGTTCTCATCATCATACTCATACTTTGTGTTGTGATACAAGTTCTTGACTGGTTAATGAAAAAAATTGGATTGTTCCTGTGTTGTAGGTTTTGGTACCAACAGCAACAGGTCGCCTGCTGGCACGCAATGAGTTCATCAAGGTTTGAGATGCTAATCATATGGAAGTCTGCCAGCCTGTTAATGAGGACCACATTTCATACCAGAAATTACTGGAATTTGCGGACATCATATTGCAAAAGCCAATTTGAGAAAAAATTAGATTGATTAAAAAATACAACACCTGTCCAGAGTTAAAAGTATATGTTCTAGAGCTGGTTGCCAGCTTTAGGGAGGTGGCCTTGAAAGTAGCATGCTGAAAGAGTTTGGCAAGGGTGGAGTGTGGAGTAGCATGACAGCAGATTTGTTCGGTTCTCCTTTCCTCAAAGACTGCAAACAGTAACCAGCCCACAATCTTGATAGTAATCCACATGTGGAAAAAAGTGGCTAGAGACTCATCCATGTAATTTGACGCTAAAGAAGTACCCACTCTCCAGTATTGATTTATTGCCCATTTACACAAGGAGCTGCTGGGATTTTCCCTTTGTGACATGAGGGAAAGATCTCAATTATCTCTCTTAGAAATCCCTATTAGAACCAATGTCAAAGGTAAAATCGGTCTTTGCCCCATAGGTGCTTTCCAACCAGGGAAAATGACCAACCTCCCCTTTAACATTGGTTTGAAAAGGGAAAAATAAATCCAACCATCAAAGGGAAAATAGGTTTTTCCCTTGTTGGTGCTTTCCAATAAGGAAGAATGACAGGGGTTACTGGTTTGAAGAGGGAATAATAACACCGAAGGCAAAATACACAACATCAATTCATACACTGGTAATAAATAGGGATGGTCTTCATGTAGCATCCTTCCTGAAACACACCTTCATTTCTGGTGATAGCCCTAAAAACTGGCTACTAACATAGTCACCTTTTGGGAAAACAAAATTGGGGAAATTTGATTTTATAGAATGACTAGACCTGTACACCATTCCAGGGACAACA
>Ga0209611_10011679_pt1 | contig 12563 bp, 9 predicted proteins | sample S1TSphgellanicum_3_FD_187693 | JGI IMG/M metagenome (GOLD analysis project Ga0209611, IMG submission 187693) | Host-associated microbial communities from peat moss isolated from Minnesota, USA - S1T2_Fc - Sphagnum magellanicum MG (SPAdes) (version 2) | ecosystem: Host-associated > Plants > Peat...
AAACATTTGCATTTGATTAGTTAGTTGGTGAGATAATGGCTTTTACTAAGGCAATGATCAATAGTTGGTTTGAAAGGATGATCAGCCACATTGGGATTGAGACACAACCCAAATTCCTATAAGAAATAGAAGTGGGGAATTTTCTTCAATAGGTGAAAGCTTAATAGAGCAATGCCACATGGAAGTAGAAAGCCCATACATCATAAATTCCTTTACCCAAAGAAATAACGATGACATTATCTAAGGAAAAAACACCGACTAACTCTATGCTTAAGACAAGAAGATGTAAGTGTTATCCAAAATGATTGGGCATAAAACATTTGTACGTGGTTTTTTAACTCCGCCATCAAATCTCAAGGCTTAACCTTGTATAGGCAGTGGAAACTACCGAGCTAGAATATGGTAGGGGAAGAAGGAATTTTTGGTGGAACCATGAAATACATGGAGATTAGAGAAAACACCAAGGACAAAGACATTCCATTGGGTTGACATTGAGAAACAAAAGCTAAGGGATCAAATAAAATTAAATATCTTAATAGTCCTAGCCATAAACGATGGATACAAAGCATTGTGCATATCGACCTATGTAAGGTTGTAGTTAACACATTAAGGATCCCACCTAGGGAGTATGTACACAAAAATGAAATTCAAAGGAGTTGACATAGGCCCACACAAGTGGTGGATCAAAGCATGTGGTTTAATTCAATGCAAAACAAAGAACCTTATTAGGGCTATCAAGTATCTTGAACCTCTTGTGGATTTATTTCAATAGCTTTCTCCACCTCATTTACTAGTATAATCATCTAGTTATTATCTATAAAGGCAAAACCTCCCATCAATGCCATAGTAAAGCATTGTACATTAATTTTTATTTTCAAGATTCCTATATGCAAGACCATGAGAAGTGGTGCATGGTTAGGTAATACACCAATTTGATCACTACTAGTATATAGAATAATTTCTTGAACTTTAAAATTTCAAACAATTCAATCAAGAACCATTACACAAAGATTTAAAGTCAATTCTGTATATTAACTTTCCACTTGTGAAGTTGCAGCCTTCACGATGACTTCATCAACATTACCTACCAAATAAAAAGCACGATCAAGAAGACCATCTAATTTTCCCGAAAGGATAATTTGAAAACCTTTAATCATTTCTATAAGACTAACATATTTACCCGATGAACTTATAAAAACCCCCATGACAAAAAAAGGTTGTAATAAGAAATGTTCAACTTTTTGTGCTCTTGCTACGGTTAAAACGATCCTCTTTCCATAATTCATCGAATCCAAGAATAGCTATAATATTTTGTAGTTCATTATATCGTTGTAATGTTTGTTGAACTCCTTATGCTATTTTGTAATGCTTTTCACCTACTTATCAAAAAAACACCAAATTGAATTTTTAAAAACTACTTTTAATAATTTTTCAAATTGAGCTAGATTCTCTAGTTTATAGCCACTTTCTCTTTGGTACTAGTTGTTGCTGTTTCATCGAATTTGCTTCATTGATGTGCCCTTGTTAGTGCTTAAAATTTTCATAACATTTCTAGTATTGTAAAATGTTATGAATGCGCTTAAATATTTGACCGTTTTGAACTTTGCCCGTAATATCAGACTTATTGACCTCGTTTACAGCAGGCTTGAGGGCTTCAAGTTTCTACCCTTCATGGCAGGTTCAGACTCCAGTCTTGGGTGAACCAGAACTCACATTGGTACCATGGTAAAAATCCCAAAATATATTTTAATTATTTCTAAACATTGCAAATATCCCCTATTTAATCAGGGGGTCTCTGACTTCAAATCTAACAATTTTTTGGGCTTAATAAGAAACCTCACTCAAAAAGACAAATGCGCTCATGTGAGTGCTAGTTCACCACCCTGGCCCCAACTTCAAACTAAAAGCATCCCTGACTGGATTAAAAACTTCTCATCTACATACATGCAGGCAAGTCTATGAAACATGCCCATGCATCATATGCAAACATAATACTCCAATTGTCACTCACACATAAGATCAAGTTTGTGCCAAAACCTTGCACCGATGCATTATCTCTCTCTCTCTCTCCTATGGGCAGAGAGAGAACCCCCAAAAAAAAAGTACCTCCTCATTGCATGCAACAGACTTTTTGGTGGTGTACCCAAATGCTAAGATGTGATATCATCACCCTTAGGGTTTGTACATCCTTACTAGGTGTGTGCCTATTAGCTATGCACATGTTTTTGAATTTTGAGATCCTCTCTTCTAAATGTTGGACTGGTTTCAGCTTTTGGGCACACCATACTGGTCCTAGTACCAGGCTTTTTTTCTGAGAAAAAATCATTGTTCACACCTGGCATGTACTGGTTTTGGGTGCATGTTCAAAAAGCCTTTCATACCAGTCTGGTTCTGGAATCAGTTCCAAGGCTGATTTTTTGCCTGGCATATATCTCAGGTGAACACCAGTGTTGTTGTGCAATTCTTCTTTTCTTTCTTTCTTAAGAGAATCTCGGGTCTTGGTTTTGATTCTTTTTAACGCAAATTGGAGAGTGTTTGGGCAGCGGGTTTGAGCCCCCTTCTTCTCATTTAAAGAGCCTTGCAGTTTTGGTTCTCACAGATTTTTTCCAAATTCAAGAACCTACTGGCTCGTCGGTTCAGAACACAGCCCAGTTCTGAACGTGGAGGTTACAAATAAATTTTCTTAAGCTAAAATTTATTGTACAGATAAAAAGTTTTATATGAAAGTGAAATCGAGGCCTATATTGGTATGGAGTTCAAGAACTAATAAAAACTAATATTTTTAAACTCTGAAATTGAGCTTACTTAACAAGTTTTCAAAGCAAATCAGTTTTGCTTACTTAAAGAACTTGCCCCTCTTTTTCAAGAGTGTTTTTTCACGGTTTGAAAGACTAGTTTCAATACCCAGTTCCAAAAAAAAGTATGTGAGCTCAGGTTCAAGTCACAAAAGCTTGACCCCAAACCTTCGATTTTAACATTGGAAACCAAATACCCTCACAACACTGGTATAAACCTGGTGTTATTAGGGGTATAAGGGCAAGTATTTACTTGATGTTACCCCAGGTCCCATACTAGACTAGTAGTGTGGCATAGGGCCGACATTGCCCCGGTTCATACACGATTAGTATGCTCTTCAATATACTCACACCAAACGTATCATATGTTGTTGATCTTTTTGCTTTAGCAATAGCAAGAAATTGTGTTTTTCAAGTTTTTGTACATCTTCAATCCCACCAGAATGACCTTCTTTACCTTGACTTTGATGAAATGGAAATGAAAAAATTGCATCATTTGGCTCCCACCTATGAAAGTCATTCTTGTTGTTGGCTATGTTGAATAGGCATTAGGCAAACCCAATGATTCTTGTATAATAATATGTCGTTGTGGTTAATATTATGTTAGTAGGTAATTGTTAATTAACTAAAGCTTGAACGATTAAGAAATTATTCTTTTATCCTCATAGCCATAACCTTTTCTTGGAGCTGGCATTTGTACGGTCATTGCATTTGACATTCTTCGACATCATATAATCCCTCATTATATGTTGAATCTTTGTCCAACTATTTTCAAACATGAAAATTTGATAAGTACACAAAACATGGAAGATATGCATAGCAACTTTCTGTTTAGGTGAATTTTTGCAATTTTTTTTTTTACCTGGGAACTGTGGATTTGACATTTATAGAGAGTATTTGATGAAAAACATAAGGTTAGAGTTTCTCATATATCTATAACACAGGGTGTGTCACACTATGGCCTTGCCATTTACACTAAAAAGTATCTTAAGGCAAAAGAAGAAGAATTATGAAAGCTCAAATATTTCACCATCCAAAAACTATAATCTTCAAAAAGTCCTCTAAAACCACCCTAAACCAAAATCCTTCAAGATATTATAACTCTACAAGTAAAGTCAAGTTTCAAAACAAGCCAAAATATCATCTTTCAAAAATCCTCATATAAAAATAGACCTATTATTACCTAGGGGCCAAAATCCATTAAGCTACTACACTCTATAATGAATCTATACACAATATCCGTGCCATGGCGGGCATGGCCAATAAATAAGTGAACAATATAGAAGGATGCTTAGATGCTTTGGCTCTCAAATCTTGTTCATGGACAAATTTGACAAAATGTTCTTGTAGACGATAACCACTTCAGCTACATCACAAATTGGGGGGCCAAAAAAAAAAACACACACACACACACACACACACACACACACATTGGCCATGTGGATGCTGAAATTGTGACAAATTATTAAACATGCCATTATATCAAAGGACCGTCTCATCCCCCTAAGGATCATTGTCGCGTCCCCGTGCCCCTATAAAGACCATTCACTTTTTGATTGTGAACAATAGTTTTTTATTTTCTTCAATATACATCACGTTGTTATGTTGAGACTTTTCAGTGTGATGTATTTCTCATGTTGCTTTAGGATATTACATTCATTCCATTCCATTGCTCACCTGGCTTCCTATTTTGGGAGTTTCTTGTGTATGGGTCCCCATTGACATCATCTTGCAAAGAGACTTTAGAGGGAGGAAGGCTGGGAGGGGAGGGGAGGGGAAGGGGGGGGCGGGGTGTAAAAGACATGACGAGGCTTGATTGTGGCCACTTGTTGCAAAGGACGAGCTTTCTTGACCTTTTCCAACACCAATGCGACAAAAAAAAGTGAGATTTTGCGGAAGAGGCCTGACAATTTGTTAGGAGGAGGTAGTGTATGTGGGGTACTTACGATGGCAAGTGAAGTGGGTCCCCCCAAAAAAACCATTTGTGTAAGTAAGGCCCAAGCTTTTGTTGTTGAGTCTCGAGACACACTAGACAACAAGCATGTGCTATTGGCCAGGTTACAGCTTTGATCCCGTATGTGTGAAACATGACAAATCACCAGCCCGACTCTGTCACTCTGTCATTCTCACATCCCTATTTACATTCACACCTGAGTCCAAAGAAAGAAAATAGATTTTTCCTTTAGCCTTTGTTCTTGTGATTCTCGTGTTCTTTACCCAAAAAAAAAAAAAAAAACATACTTGACAAAACTTATTACCTGGTGAATCAGCACTCGTGTTAATACCATGATAAATATCCCAAAATCCCATACATTCACCCTCACGTATGAGTGTGAAGGGGACCCTAAATTATTCAATGGTGACTACCCATTGGATTTGTAGCCAGGCCCAATTGGGTTTGTCTTTTAGCGGGGGGAGGGGGTGGGCTAATTTTCCGCCTTTAAAAAAAAAAAATCTTTTGTGGGTGCACTCAAATGTGGAGCTAATGTACCTACATGGAAGAACTTCCTTAAGAATTTACAAATTGCCCCAAAGAACTCTGACTTGTAAACTCGCTCAACTCTAAACTCCAAACACAAGGAGTCAAGGACTCTACACTTGTGAACTCTAACTTAGAGCATCTCCAGCAGTGCTCAGTATGTGATACTGCATAGTAAAATGGATGAATACAGTATATCCCAACATATATGCCGGTTTGACTCAGGAAAATGGTTTTGGCTCAGCATAATTGCACAGGTTGCCGTGGCTGGTAAAAGGCTCGGCAGCGCTGTCCACCAGCCAAAAAGCGTGTAATAAATATGATTTAACTGCTGCTCAGTGTTTCTGATTGGCCCATCACAATGATTGCTCCAGGTGGTTTGTTACTAGTAGTCCCCCCACCTATTTGCTGCCCCAGTTTCAGTTTTATTGGTGGGGTTCCAAAAGAGTACATAACTCAGCTTGAATGTGAAAAATATTTTCACCTGGGCACATATTGAGCACCGCTGGAGATGCTCTTAGTACAAAAAATAGCACTAATATCTTTTGCAGCTTTTAAATCAGCATCCAAAGCAATGGCTAGCTGACACATAAAGTATTAAACAGTTTATGACTCGCCATTCCACAACAAACAGACTGCACTGCTGCCCTGAAATCCCATCTTTCAAAGTAGGGTGACCATGTAAAACTAGCATGTTTTCTCACACATAGATTTGATCATGTACGAAGACACAAAAAATCAGCACCAATTTACTCGCGGTGTGGTGAGCACAACCCATGCTGAGATATACGACAAATACCAAAAACATGAAAAGCCTGAGGGGGGGCAAGCATCTTAAGTTGAGGGGTAGCAATGGGGTTAGAAGTTAGAATATCTCCACCCCCACACCTGCAAACACCCCTTTTCATCAAATCTTGCAGCAGGATAGCGGAAATCCTGCTCCACTCACTCATGTGTTGATGTCCATTTTGCAGTGGTCAATTTAACCCCTTTAAAATCTTGTTTCTACTATGGATTTGGACAGTGACTATTACTCGTCCAGATTTATGTAAAGACATAAATGGTCTTTGAGTGTTTAAAGGGACTTTTATGACGGTTGTGGGTCGGGACAGTGGTCGTGAAACACTATTCCATTTTAAAACAAAGGAGTTGTTTTAGAGTTTTGGGGAGTTGTTTTAGAGTTTTGGGGTGGAGATGCTCTTAGTCACCTCTTGTCGTCCCCCACCTCTGAGTGCCTCCATTGCCATTGCTCACTTGTGACAACTTGTTACAAGTAGTTGTTAGTCCAGTTAAGATCCCCTTCAACCTTACTATGTCCAAATTTTGTCAAAAAGAAAAATAATTTTTTGAAAATTAAGTGATTTTTTAGGGTTTTACTCAGTTTCTTCTTCTTTTTAGGGTGAATTTTCGCACTGTGGTGACCAGGGTTTTTTTTAAAAAAGATTTTGTGATGTAGCCAAGGTGGCAACCATCCAGAAACTAATTTAGCCAATTCTGGCTATCTGTCAGATATGAAAGCAGAAAAACCCAGGATCCTTCTATATTCTTAGCTACCTCCTGGAACTTATTGTAGAAATCTGGCAATTTGAATTTTTTGCTTTTCGAAATTTGGCTAATTTGGACCATTTTTCCCATGAAAAATCATTTGTATTGGTTGAAATCACATTCTTCAGGTTGAATTTTTGCAGAAATTCGCCAATAAAAAAAAAACACTGGTGGTGACCCAAAAAATCCATTGTTCAAAAGGCTTTTGGGGAAAACAAATGCAAAAGTCACCACATTTTGACGCAAGAAATAAGGTTAGAAATCAGATTTTTCAGAGACAAAATGAGTTCTTGTACACCCCAAGAACTGGGCAGGATTCCAAAAAGTTTCTATCATCATATTTGACCTCTAGCCAAATTTGGCTCATTCCTCTCATGGACAATTGCCAGTGCCAGCTACTTGACAAAATTTAATTAAGAAAAAAAAACGTCTTGGTTTTAATCATCACAAGTGAACCAAAAATAAATAAAAATTAAGAATCTCTAAATTTTTATATTTCATTTCAATTATTAATTAAAAAATTATGGAAGAATTATTAAAGATTGGCATTCCATGTATGGTTTATAGCCAAATCTGGCTAAATCTTCCTATGAGTGATCATAACTTTAGCTGCATCACAAAATTCATAAATAAAACATTGAAATCCCAATTGTCAATCTCTAGTCTTTCAAATTTAATTTTTTTAAAAAATATTATTATTATTATTATTATTTACATTTGCCTTGTTTAATTAGGTCCTCTCTGGCTTGGTAGCTATATAAATAAAGTTTCACAAGGTTTGGTGATATTTCATATTTTTCCCTTATGAGGTTTGTAACTTTGTTGTTGGTGTGGGGTTATTATACCTCTTCCTCTTTTGCAATGTTTCATAATAGGATTTGATGTTGGTTAATTTTTTTTGCTGTGAATCTTACAAAATTTGCACCTCTCCTAACATTGGGTTACCAATGAGCATTAGATGCGATTGCAGCTTTAGGCACAATTGACATTCAGCACTAATTCATTTTCAACTTGGCTTCTCAAAAGAAAATGAACCTTGAAGTTACGTTGTCGAAATTTCACAAAATTAAACTCAAGGTTTGTCTTCAAACCATTGACACATCTCAATAACATCAGTAACTAATAATAATAATAATAATAAATTAAACGTACTTATTTGTTATTGTCAAAAATTTGAAAAATTCGTATTGAGTCTGCTAGACCTCTTAAAAAATTAATTATTTTGAAAAATTCTGCCAATTATCAATTGTGGCTACAACATTTTTGATTTATTTTTTTGCGTTGTTTCTCCACAAAACATTGCACAACATTTCTACCTTCTTCACCTTGGGATGGATGGCTCCAGATGCAAAGTTTAAAATAATAGATGTTGGTCACTTTTTTCATTTTGCTTCCTTGTGATACTTTTTGATACACATCGAGATTACTTTTTGGGTTCAATAGCAACGATTATTTTCATGTGGGCACCCCTTCCTTGGCTAATGAACAGATGGATGAAATATGTATGTGTGTGCATGGGTTGTAAGGTCATGGCACAAGAAGTTCGCATTTAAGCAAATGAATTAAGTAGAATTATGTGAACAAATTATACATCCACATGTGAAATATGTACATAGAATTTGTACAATGAGTTCAATGTGACACTAGACTCAACAATGTTAAAGGACAATGTGCATAAGATGAAAAGTTCTAATCCAAAATCTCTAATGTACTTAATTTTATGAAAGAAAATTTATTTATATTTATTGATTTCAATGAGACACACATGTTGCATGAGTTTAAAATTCATCAAACAAAAGGACACATGGATGATGGTTCGAATTTTGATAGAGAGCACTTTATGACTTATTCATCTTCGCCCAATAACCCATGTTCTAAAATCTTACCTCTTTCATTGGCCAAGTTTGTGTAAAATGTTGTAATATCTTTCAAAAGTTGCATAATAGCTGGTTTGGGGAAGTTGAGCGCAAAATGCTTTAGAAAATTTCAAAAGTTTTACAATGGATGGGTTCACGAAGTTTAGCAAATAAAAGTAGACAAAGTTGAACAAGTGATGGAAATTGGAAAAAGTGGAACTTGAGAAAGTTTGGAAAGATGGAGCCTAAATAGTTGAAATTAGGAAAGTTGGAAAAAAAACATGTTTGGTAAAGTGGATTGATGCATGAATTTAAGGAAACTGAAAAGCATGGAATTTAGGAAAATTCAACATGGTTGAGAAAATTCAATACGGAATGACTCCGATGAACCTGGAAAAGATGGAATCTATAGAAACTAAATCAAAGAAAATTAAAATACGAAAAATACACTATATGAAAATGTGGGCAAGGAATAGTGATAAATTACTGATTTGTGAGAATCTTTCTTGTGTCTTTGAATCAATATGTCAAAGGAAGTTTGATCCATGAATGAAAAATCAAGCATTTTTCAAAATTAATAAACAATGGGCATCATTATAGTGAACATGCTTTAACTTCCAAAAAAAACTTACTTACATCAAACTAATTGCATTTGTATCGTGTTTTCCTTAAACATTTTGGCATGGCATTGCACTAATGTAATACATATGATGTAAGTCATTCCTAAAAATCATAGACTTGTTGTATCCTCGGTTGCACTTTACATCTCAATTGTATTTTGCAAACCTAGAATATCACAAGGTGTCACCATACTTCAAGAACATCCTTGCATGAAATTCATATATTTTAAAAGCTAATCATATAATGAAATTGGAATTAAATCCAATATGCATGTATATGGTAGGTCAAGCCATGAAATAAAAATCATGAAATTATCTTCATATTTTCATTCAACAACCATTGTAGATTTTGGTGTAATGCTAAAATTCACTATGATCTACAATAGATGTAGATAAGTTTTTTTCATAAATACCTTTCTCATAAAGTTTTATGATTTGGCCAATGTAATTTCTCGAATTTTGTTTTTTCATAGACCTTCATATTGTTTAGACATGGATGTCATTTGTTTAAAACATGTTTAAAACATGTATAAATATGAAATCCTAATTTATGTGTATTTGGTGCAAATTTTTAAAAAATAAAATATTATGTCTAATTGACCATGCACATTCTTGATATAAATTATTTCAATTCAATGTAATCACAATGCAAATCATATCAAGTGTTTTTTTATTCAAATAATCACATGGTCAATTAAAATATTAATTATCTAATCTTTCATAAAATATTTATTCAAGCCAACATACTATTAAAAAACATGTTTGTTGCATTAATAACATCACATCTAAGATGATTATAGAATCCTTTTCATTTGTTTGAAATCAATAATTATCATTATAATGCTACTTTTGACAATGTGACAATATTATAATAACATAATAATAATATGATAATTAAAATAAATACATTACAAAAAAAATTGAAAGTAAATGTGACTATCATGTTTTCATTGTTTCTTTAAAGTATCCACACAAAAATAAAAATAAGGGACCAAATTTGAAATATAACAAAATGACATGTGAAAAATTGGAAAATAAAATTGTTATTAAGTTTTTCATAAAAAGATAAAATATATCCAATGTACGTGTGAAACTTAAATTTAAAAAAAAAATTGAGATTAAAAAAGTGAAACTTTCACTTCCTTTAGAAAACTAAAATCATGTGAATTTTAATTTTATAATTTCAGAAGTGAAATTAATTTCATTGTGAGGTTCTTAAAAATAAAAAAAATAAAAAATTGTACTTGAAAATTTTCCCAAAGAAAGATATAAAAATAATGTATTTTTTTATCATTTGGAAATTTTAACATTATATATTTTAATTAAATGAGAATTTAACTAAATTATTTAAAATTAAATATATTTTAAATCAGTGGAATAAAATTTACATTTTGAAATTAAAAAGGCATTATAAATTTCAATGTAATAATCAAACTAATAATTTTATAATTGAATAATGAAATTAAAGATGTAAGTTTTGTACGCAATTGCATTATGAAATTATGAAATTATATAATAAGTAGGATATGTTCAAGTGCAATTAGTTCACATAAGTTCACACAGATCAGATTTTCAAGTTCCATTTTACTTGCTTGCATCTACATTCAGATGGAAACATGCATCCAAACTAGAGATTTGATATCTTTAGATTTCACCCAAATTTATGTTATTTGGTATGGTGAATACTTGCCTTGATCATTGTCCGATCTTCATGTACAAAAGTTGAACTAAATTGATCAATTAATCAAAACAAAAAATCAAAACCTTTGAAATATTGGGAAAGTTCCAATATTGATTATGTTTTTCAAATATTCAATTCCATGCATTCATTTCAATTCTTTAAATAACAAAGAAAAATAGTTTATGATTCAAATTTGTCAAAAAGTTAAACATGACTTGAATGTGAAGTCCCATTCTCAATCACTCGTAGATTTCAAAATTAATCCACAATCCCTTCTCATTATAATCCAATAAATTGCTTTAACAATAATACCTATACATGATTTTATGAATGTAATCTTATGTTTGTGTTTCATGTTGAATAGTGTATGGGACTTGCCACCAATAATGTAATCTAGTTGTAATTCTTTTAGGACATAAAATATGTCCAATTTTCACCATTTCTATGTTGGGTTGACAAGGGGATGCAAAGGGCAATTATTCCAAAAGCAACATTACCATCAAACAATTACAAAAGCATCAAAACAATAAAACAAATGGCCCTAGGACTTGTGACCACTTAAATGGGGGCCCAAATGGCTTTCTATGGTAAAATGGAAGAAATGGATATGGAACATTAAATTGGGTACTTGCGTTCTTATAGAAATATAATGCCTTATTGCCTTATTCAATGTTTAAACTATCAACATTTTTCCAAACACAAAATCCAAAAAAGAGGACCAATGTAGTAATTAATCAACTTCATATATTTCGAGCATATCACCACGAAATTTCAATGAAACGAATAAATACCCACATCTAAGAAGAACTAACGAGCTGAAGAAAAGAAAAGGGAGGGCAAGAAGATAATATTCTTATTCTTGACAAAATTCATAATATCCCACATATGAGATTAGAATTGAACCAAATCAACACTTATGGACAAAATATGGTTCAATGAAGATATTTGCATAATCGGAAACTAGTTCAATATATAATTTTTTAATGGGTTTACTTAACATGAAATTTAAGTGATTACTTAATAAATAACCCTAAACCCTAAACCCTAGCATGCTAGGTCCTGAAATTGCAAAATGCTATGATTGTTGAATAACTTGCTCCAAGACTAGAAGACAAAAGTTTAGCAGCCTAATTCCCCACTATAGGGCACCCTCCAATTGACAAATAATAAATACTAGCTCCTAAATGTGTTCCACTACTTAACAAGGTGGAAGCACTATCTATGTGTAGACTAGGGCAATAGAGATAAAGCACTATCTGGTCACCTTGAGATATTATGAGTCTTTGAAAGAACATGTACTTTTCTTTTGCTTGAAGCACTATGTGTAGACTAGTACAATACAGGCAAATCACCATCTGGGCATTTTGAGATATTATTGAGTCTTTGAAAGAACACAGGTACTTTCTTTTGCTTGTTCTAAATGGAAAGAGAGATGGCTGTAAAGGGAGAATCTGATGCAAAAGGGATTGATTCTTATGCCCCACATCAGCCTGTTGTTTTTTAAACCAAAATCACTCACTCAACCTTCCCACAAGCTCAAAGGTGAGAATCTTCCTTTTTTTTTTTTTTTTTTATAAAACCCATCAA
>Ga0209611_10011680_pt1 | contig 12562 bp, 7 predicted proteins | sample S1TSphgellanicum_3_FD_187693 | JGI IMG/M metagenome (GOLD analysis project Ga0209611, IMG submission 187693) | Host-associated microbial communities from peat moss isolated from Minnesota, USA - S1T2_Fc - Sphagnum magellanicum MG (SPAdes) (version 2) | ecosystem: Host-associated > Plants > Peat...
TTGTTCCTCTTTGCAAAAAGCATGGTGCAGCAGGTCACACTGTCACCTTTGATAGCAACTGGATCAGAACAGGAGAATGGTGTTCTTTGTAACATCAATGTTAGCCTTAAGTATTTGTGCCACATTTTCCTTAACAGACCGGCTCAACAGGGTGTGTGCAACAGTTTGGTGTCATCAAACTCTGTCCTGCAAGGTTTGTGATTCTTGTCAATTTCAAGCTTCATGCAAACAGTCTGGTGAGTTCATTCCCCCTAGTTGCACTTGCTAGATTCCACTCATTGTTGTCCACCTCAGCTATAATAGTTTAGTGTCACTACAGAAACTGATCATCTAAAGTTCAAACTCCAAAGGTCTTTGAAGACAAAAGGTGCAGATTCTGGAATTACTGCTTTGCCCTTCTGTAGATAGCTGTTAGATTGTTTCCACTTCAGCTAGGAGATAGCAGACCTAAAGTCATGCTTGTGATATCTGAAATATTGCTCTTCTTCTCTCACATTCCCCTCTCAAACTGTTTGTTGTCCAAAAGCAGGGGATCACATACATATACAGTATGTGTAGATCAACTCATGTCCAAGCTAAGATTCTAGACAGTAGTGTCCCTCTAGTTGAAATTAGGGGTTTTGCTATATGTGCTTCAGTGTTAATCCTTAATCTTGTGAATTTTCTAATATGATTCCTCATATATTCAACATGAAACAAAGTCAAGTAGTAGTTCTGGACCCCAACTGTTACCCATGAAAAAACAAGAGCCAGAGAGCACCCTCAAATAATCTTAATTGGTAAGAGAAGAGGGATAGAAAGAGAATAAGAGTGTAAACTAGGAGATCTCAGAAAGATGAGATTAATTCTCTAACTCACTGGTAAGTCACCAGTAGCCATCAAGATCAGAAGACTAACATGGATAGATAACTTCCTTACAGTCTGGAACCTAACTTAATCTACCTACCCAACTAGATTTACTAGAGACTGAAGTAGAGAGCGAAATTTTATCAACACCCCCTCTCAATCTCTATTTTAGCAGTAGGGATGGTCATCTGCACTAGAAATTTGAACATAGAAGAAGAAACCTTTAAACCTTGCAAATTTCTTGCATGCAACTTAATGCCTGAACTCCTATCCTATCTCTAAAATTCTGAAATTTTGTTTCTCCCAAAGGGTTTGTTAAAATATTTGCAAGCTGATCACTAGTGAACACATACATGATTTCTACTTGTCCTAAGATGACTTTCTCACGTATGAAGTGGTAGTATACTTCTATATGTTTAGTTATGGTATGGATGACAGGGTTTTTGGCAATCTTGATGCAACTTTGATTGTTTACATATAGCATCGTGGTGTTGTCTTGTATAGGGTTCATATCTTTTAGGAGTGACTACAACCAAATCGCTTCTTTGGCACCCTTTGCAAGTGTGCAGTATTCAGCTTTGGTTGAAGAAAGTGCCACGTTGGGTTGTTTTCAAGAACACCACGTGATGGGCCCATTGCCAAGTTGAAACTGTACCCTATTGTTCATTTCCTTTCTGTAGAGTCACTTGCCCAATCCCCATCTGTAAATCCAGATACAACATTTTTGTCCCCCTATTGATAAAAGATTCCCATATCTTGGGTCCCCTTCAAGTGGCTCAGAATGTGCCTAATTTTCTAGATGCACCTTCCGAGGAGAATTCATATAACGACTAATTACACTAAACACATAGATGATGTCAAAACGGGTGTTAGTTAGGTAAATTGATTTACCTATAATATGTCAAAACGGGTGTTAGTTAGGTAAATTGATTTACCTATAATATGTCAAAACATAGTTGGATCAACATGCTCTAATTGTTCTTCGCTACCCAATCGAAAACCTTCTGGTAATGGTGTAATTTTCGAATTGCAATCTTACATGTGAAACTGGTCGAGTATGCGGGCAGCATAGTCACATTATGACATGAAGATCCCCTTCTCCATCATGAGAAACTCAACTCCTAAGTAAAACTTGTATTTTCTTAGATTTGTCATCTCAAATCTAGATTCAAGTTGTTCTATAATCCAATTGATTTTTGAAGTGTTATTCTTGGTGATGATCAAATCACCAACATAAAGTATTAATATGACTACCTTCCCATCCTCTAGAGCAAAATAAAAATTGTAGTAAGGTGCAAACGAAGTAACACAAGTCACACTCGTTTGCTTTTTGACTATTTTTGTGATTGCTTTTGGGGAAATATTCTTATAATATTCTGGGAAAAAAAAATTTTAATCTTTAAGAATTTTTTTTTAAAATTCATACTATTTTATTAAGGTTCATGTTAAAAATTTGGCAAAAATTGTCATTTTCAAAAAAAATGAAATCCATTTACAAATCCTTTTACTACTTAAAAGCAAGCATTAGAGTGTTTAATGAATGTTTTTGTTAATTTTTTATTCATTGGATCAATTTCAAATTAATTCACATGTTTCCATGATATATTAAAAATACAACTATATAAACAAATCTTACAATTTCAAGATCAAATTAAATTACAAATTCAAAACATGAAAAACCAAGCAAGTGTTACACTTGTTATGGTACGTGTTACTGTGGTTGCACCTAGTCAACTTCATTTCTATGCATGCCCTGTTCCTTTAAATAGTGATTTATATTTTCATACCAAACTCAAAAAGCTTGATGTAATCCATAATGGGCTTTATCTAATTGACAGACTTTCAATTCCTTTCTTTTTACAACAAAACCTTCAGGCTAAATCATATAAAGCTCCTTTTTCAAGTTTCCATTAAGGAATGTAGTTTTCACATCAATGTGGAAAATGTTTCACTTGTTGTGAGTAGTTAATGCAACCGTATGGTGTTCCATTTTACTATAAGGGCAAAGGTCTCTCATAATCAATCCCTTATTTGTATTCAAAACCACAAGCAATTAATCTTGCTTTAAGTTTATCTGGTTTACCATCCAAATTCGGCTTGTTTTTGTATACCCATTTCATGATAATTAACTTATTATTAGGAGGAAGGTCAACCAAAGACCATGTGTGATTCTTTCAAATCAACTCCATCTCTTGTTACATGTTTGAATCCATCCTTCTTGTTGAGATGCCTTTTGATAGTCTTGAGGCTCCACTATTTGCAAGATTACAAGGATAAATTCATCAAAGGTGATAAATCACCATCTCCACATGTGATGACAGACCCTATAAAATCATTCATCCATCTGGGATGTCTGATTGGACAAGTTGATTTTAATCAAAATGCCATTGATTGTTCATTGATTCTTAGTGTTCCAAAGCTTGTTGAATTATGTGCTTCCGAACTCGATAAAGTTTGTTGAATAGTTCCGTCAACCAATTTTGTTGGAGGCACATAACTTAATTCTAAAATATTATCTCCCATTCTTTCTAGTAGCTAGGATTGTTGTGTTTCCTGGTTTTGGTTATTAGATATTCCTCTTGTGAAACCTACTTTTCTAAGATTTTGAACATCTAAAGGTTCACTATTAATATTGTTAGATGGCAAAAGGTTAGGCACAACACTCTCTATATATGGAATAGACGACTCATCAAATTTTACATCTATACTTATAACTATTTTCTGTTTTTTAGGATCATAACATCTATATTTTTTTACTATTCATCATATCCCACAAAAATACCTTCAAAGGGTATTAGTTCTAGCTTCATCCTTCCTTCTTTAAGGATATGAACATAAATGTTAGATCCAAACATTCTCAAATGGTGGACATCAAGTTTTATGCTTGAAAAAAGTTCCTTAAGAATAATCATATTGTTTGATTTAATCAAACATCTATTCAATATGCAAGTAGAAGTGTTCACTACTTCTACCCATAATTGATTTGGAACCATGTTTTTTACCATAATCAAACGAATCTTGAACACATATTTAATTAATTTAGGACTAAATTGTTAATTTAAAACTTTACCCAACTTGGTGGATGGTATGAACTCTACCTAGTGGCCACCAAATTGAACAAATGTAACCTTATATTCAAGTAAAAACAACAACCATTCAAAAACATAACACCCATGTAAACAATTTTTTTGTCTCAAAAGATTTTTAATTGCCTTATGCCCACCAAGTGGAAATTGTGTTATTCATTATAAAAGTTGGAAGTCAAATTATGCTCATATCCATGAGAAACAAAAATTTACTAAATTACAAAAACTTAATCACAACATGAATCAATTCATCAATCGCAATAATGTCTATGGATCCAAAGTTGTTGTTCATACAATAACAAAAATTTCATTAATAATTCCAAACGGTTCAATGGCATGAAAGAAAAAAACAAACACTTGGTGGCCACTAGGGATTAGGGTTAAAGTTGAAAAGACAGGATTATTGATAGCGCATAACTAAGAATATACATAAACAATTTTATGCAATAATTTTTTTTAATTTTTTTTTTTCAGATTTTATGCATGAAAGAAAAAACAAACAACAAGTGGCCACCAAGGATGAGGGTTAAGGTTTTTAAAAAAAGATAATCAACCATGACTATTTAAAAATACACATATAATTTTTGGGGACCAAAACATTGCTTAAAAACTATGCCACATCAAACACAAAAGAACCCAAAAATAAAAACATTCACAATACATTTAAACTCAATGTCATGAAAGAAAAAAATACAAGAGTGGTGGCCATTAAAGATTAGGGTTAAGGTGCAACAACAAAGATCATTGATTATGAATGTCCAAGGATGTACATGGAATTTTTTGCGATGAACAAATTGATTAAAAAATACACCTCATCTAATATAAAAACATAACATAATCATTAATAAATTTGGTGCTATATGCCAAGAATGAAGAAAAAGGACACTTGGTGGCCATCGGGAGATTAAGGTTAAGATGCAACAAAAAAAATTATTGATCATTATTGTTTAAGAATATACAAGAATAATTTCATACCATGAATAAATTGATTAAACAACATTGAAATCAATTTAATGATATAAAAGGATCTAAGAAATCAAAAACACAATTTCATCCATGTCTAAAACATTCTTCACACATTACTAGATGCATTAGTAGCATCAAATATACTTTAACCCTACTAACACAAGCAATAGGAATAGAAATTTGACTATTGTTTAATATTTTTTTTCATGTTGGAAACCAAAAAAGAATAGATGAAATGTCAAACCATTGTTTTGGATCTACAAAATTAGATTTCCACTTTCCATTCCAATAATCTTCATATAGATGTCATTCATCCATATTTGCACCTTTCTTCATGAGAACCCACTATTGAAGTTTCACCATTTTGAAAAATGTACTCTCTTCATCTTTCACAACATCACATTGTGTTCTTCCTATCCAAATAGGAACAAGGCCAGGATCATATGGCTTGACAAGAACAAAATCCTCATCATTAAGATGTCTAAACAAGGTGTATGTAGTTGAAGGCCTCATGTTTTTTGGCCCACAATAAAGGCATTGAATTGGGTCCTCTGGATCAACACTAATAATAATAATCAACAATGAAGCCTTAAAGTAGTTGGATCTACAATTACTTGAAGGCCAAACCCCTCCAAAAGGGTGGCACTTTCACAAGATAAGGGTTTAAACAAATGTAGCAAAATATCCTCCCAATACTCAACATACAATTTCATCTTCATTTCATATGTTGCATTTTGTGCAATGCCCACTTTCCAAAAATCCACGTATTTGGATAGTTCAACACTAATGAACTTTTGTCTCTTAGTAAACATCAAAGTTAATGCCCCAAATGGGGTGGTAAAGAATAGGGCTAAAGATGAATATAAACAACTTTGGTGACCCATCGGGATTAGTTTTCCATAATTTTGATTAGAGGTGCATTTACAGGACTTTAAACAAGATATGTGGGAAAAACATGTATTGCATCATATTCAATTCGATGTATCAATAAAAATTCTGAAAAGTTGTATATCGATATGCCCTATCAAAGTTTCAAAGCCATCCTTCAAACAACTTGCTACCCAAGACTTAAAATATGGAATCTCCTTAATCAACTAAGGAATAAACGGTCGCTCTTGGGAGACCATGAATGCCTTCATCAAATCAGCCAAAACATAATTATTTTGTTCTCTTAACTTCTTTGACAAATACCCAAAACATTTGTCAATATCCTCATGTGTATGGGCAACGACAAGAAATTCCAAATTCATTTCTTCAAACACATCCCTCATAGTTAACAATGAAAGAAATGCCAACAAATGTTGATTTTTGTTATCTTTCATGCAATTATCCATTTGGAGTAGCAAATTTCTTGGCAATGGCTTTGCACCAACAATTTTTTCCAATGTGCATAATTCACATATGCAACATGATTTTCCTTGCAAAAGACACGCAAAGAATGAATTTTGTGGGGGTTCCTCAAAAAATAGTTTTGATTTTAACACCGAAGCTACTTCCAAAGTGCGAAAAAGCTACAACAAAGGGCCAATTGTGAAATTGGGATCATTTGGCCACAACTTATTCAAATATTGAGCATATATCTCCTCCCTATGTTGATGGGCTATCATATCTATAGAAATAACAAGGAATTGTCCAAGCCTAAAAATCATCTTGTTGCACAATTGGGGCCTTGGAAAAGCAATTTTCGTTTGATCCATTTTGTCATGGATAACACATAGGAATTCCTCCTTTGATCAAATAGACTCTATCCTCCATGTATGATATAAATTTCTACACGACTTTTGGTGTAAGATGTGTTTTCTTAGCTTCACTTCATACTCAATTGCATTATTGCTATGCTTTCCCAATTTGGATATTAAATCCTTGAGAGATTCACAAATAGTAAATTTTGTGAAAACTAACCTTCATTTTTGCACACCTACATTCAAACGATGTCTTTTCTTCAACCAACTCATAGCAAATTACAAAATACCTCCAATGCTTAAATCCTTGCATATTTGCAACAACACAAACAAGGGCATGTATCAAATTAGGTTTCAAGAAAATGGATGCCCAAACAATTGAACATCTCCAAATATGTAATCGCTAGCAATCCAAATGGTAATCCATCAATCTAATTACCTGATCGCTTCGCTCTTGAAAACTATTCCAAAATTCAAGCAATAAATGTTACACATCTTATCTACCATTTCCAATACCTTCCTTTGATGTGGCATTATATCCATAAACAAGTCAATTAATGATTGAATATTTGATTTTGCTTGTTTTGTTTACATTTGTAACTTATGTGTACCTTTATTACCATGTGTTAGAAATCAACAACTTCATTTGTTATTAGATTTGTGCAACATATACATTGACCTGGACACACCAAAAATCTTGTACCAAGCAATTTCACAAATATCCACACCTTGCACAATGAGATATTTTCACTACCTAATGTTTTCCACTCGTATGCAACCTTCTTGGAATATCTAATCCATAGGGTCTCCAGTCTTCAAATGACAAGTTCCAAAACTCTTGCCTCAAAAACAACTTTTTACAAGGTAAATGTTGACAACAATTCATCCCACAACACGTCAAGCATTCACAATTCGCACATACTCCTCAGAAAAAACCTTTTCAATCCTATAAGTTGCACCTTTACAATCACATGAGCCTTGTTTTTTCGTATGAAAAGTATATTATTTTTTCTTCACTCCAACTACCCCCATTTCATCAACATTTGGAACATGGCCTTCATTAGGCGTCATGAGAAACTCTTACAAAGAATAGCCATCAAAAATAGTTTAAGACAATGGCCATTTCCAAATCATCGTGACTATTGACACAATACCAGGACAATAAAGAATACGCAACCCAACATGATCCACACCAAGCTAATCATCAAAAATTGCCTCCATAGGGTCGCAGGCCATAACTCGACCTTTTATAATGAAAACACCATCATCATCTAAGAGATCACATTCAACTCCTCTCCACTAAGACCTAACATCTTCCTACAATATTTAAATTACCTACACCCTTATCATTCACATATCCTTCACCATGTTCATCTTCACCTCTTTGTTTATTTGTTTACTCCTCATGCTCCCAATTTTCTTTTAGAGTTTCCTCATTTTCTCTATCGTCATACCTTGTCGCAGTTTTGTCTTCACTTCCTTCTTCATTATCAAAATCACATCCAAACCCCCTAATGGAGCATTCCACACGTTCGTTGGAGGTATAATTCATTTCCAAATTAACCTCCTTATTACAAAAACCATTTTTCATGTCTCTTAATTCTTCAACTTCATCAACATTCTCAGAAACAACTTTGGGCAAATCCTCATCACCACATGAAACTTTTTTCTTCCCCATATTATTACAACTATCCATGGAAACACAACATTACTATAACCCCGTGGTAGTCACTACGTCATCTAAAGATGAATCCTTCAAAGGCTAGAATATTTCCATTCCAACAGTTGACTTGAAATATCTAAGAACTAGCGTCAAAATAAAAAGCTTATGCTCCTCAAAGGCTTCAAACATAGTTTCAATTAAAACCACTATGTAGGTCTCTACCCTTAAAGTAGCATATATTGAAATGAGAGATGGATTTCTACAACTTCCATTTCCTATCATCACCCTTTCAGTTTCCCGTGAATCCCAAATGTCAATATTTCACCCAAATATGATTTTGTCAACCATATTCTAGGAAAACCCAAAAAAACATGGAATTGAGGTCAGATTCATCGACATAAACCAAGCACTTTGACATGCTCCCAAGCTCCTTGTCAGATTCAAATGTGAATTTGAAATGAAATCAAAGGAAGAACAAGGAGTTGGGGCACGCTCTTTAGTTCGCAGCACTTTGGGGTAAAGGGGCGTGTTGGAGCTACGGAATGGGACTAGGAAGAATGTCAAGCACTTAATCATTCACACAAACCTACACAAAACCAAACAACGAATTGGTTAGTGCATAGTTTGAACACTTTGGTGTTAGGACGAGCCACGGGCAAACTCGGACTCACAAGACTCACCATGGCCCAGACTTGGGGGGAATCCACCACCTTCCCCCTTATAGTATACTTTGTGCCTCTCCATGAGGCCCACATCCAAATGGCATTTTGTCCTGGGACTCCCAAATGGGAGTCCCAAAATTCTCAAAGTTGGGACTCTCACAACTTTGAGGCCCCATAACTTTGTGTGCAGACCTTCAATTGAAATGAAGTTTAAAGCAAAGTTGTAGCCCTCGTCAAGAGCTTTCCAATGGTATGCGACATGCCACCTACACACAAGGAAATCAGGTCAATTCTTGACTTTTAGTGGTCAAGAGTTAAATTGTCAATTTGACTCCCGGCCTTTCTTTTGGCCATAACTTATGTTTCAAATGTCCAAATGGGTCATGCGAACCCATTTTAGACATCTACGTTTCAATTTTTTTTCCAATGATATAAAGAACTCTTCAATCCAATGGGTTTTAGCCCCTATAATTGCTCCCTAAAAATTCGGGAGTCCATCAGGACTCCAACTCCCCAAGTGGGAGTTGTCTTGGGAGTGTGAGGGTTCATTTTCTCACACTCTCCTACACTCCCGGGAGTATAAAATGTGTCTCTCGGGCCTCCCTCTTATCCCGCATTCTTGCAAGCCCCTACCTTGGTCGCGAGCCCAAGGTTAGGGCTGCGACACACTTGACTTATGCATAAACCATTTTAACATTTCTATCATGAAAGTGCAAGGATCATCCCTCAAGTCAAATTGCCCAATCCAAATGGCTTCCACCTAACTGATTCACTAGAAACATACTCAACCACTAGGAGTTTTGTCTTCCTTTTACGCGAAAGAGACGTTTGGCAGCCTTTGGGAAATTTTCACCTTTCTACGTAGAAAACCACTTGGTGGTAGCTAGGAATTTTTTCATCATTTTATGCGTAAATGACGCCTAGTAGTTGCCAACAAATGTTTCATTTTTTTATGCAAAAAAAACTCTTGGCGATTGCCAAAAGGTTTTAGATCTTCTTACACTATACAAATGCCTAGCAGTTGTCAAGCATTCTTATGTTGGTTAAAAGCGAAAAAACACCTGGCGGTCACCAAATATTTTCCCCATTTTGAAAGATGAAAAAACACCTAATGACCACCAAGCTTTTTTCCACTATTAATGATGAAAAAATGCCTAATGGCCACTAAACATTTTTTCATTTTTTAAAATAAAAAAAACACCTTATTGCCGCTAAGCATTTTTTCATTTTTTTAAATCGAAAAAACCCTGGCATTTCATCTTTTTAAATTGAAAAAATGTGTGGTGGCCACTAGGTTTTTTTTATTTTTTTAAATCGAAAAAATGTTTAGTGGCCACTAGATGTTTTTTCATCTTTCAACATGGAGCCTAATTATTGAAAACAAACATGAGAGAAAAATACTATTTTTAAAAATGGAAAGAAAAAAAATATTTTTTTGCCTCTTTAGTTAGGAAAACTACGGTCTAGACCTTACTTATATACATTCCTTCATTGTGCATTAACGCATATTAATTCAAAGAACTTAACAAAATGATCTTGTAATATCATGTGCGTAATGCCTACTATATATATATATATAATTGTGTAATTTATTTTACAACAAAGTTTTCAATTTCTAATTTACATATTTCTGATAAATCTAATCAAACAACACTCATAATGTATTCCTTGTATAGTAGTAAACAATTTTTTGTTTGTTCGAATTAGGAGAAACATGTTTCATGTGACTTTAAATCACCCTGTCAAGCTCATAATTCAATATGATAAAAGTTCAAAAAAACAAAACATCCAACAACCAAAAAAAAAATGATTATTTAAGTTGTGGTGATGAATTCCAAAAGCATAGACTTCAATGTAAGTAAATTATCATTTTTAAGTAATAGATGAGAAGTTCATTCAAAGTTGTTCTCCAATTTTGAAGATTCTAAACCATGTATTGTCTATTGGGGGACCTCCAAACTCTTTAAGGGAGACCAAAATATTGTCACATTGTCACCCTTTTGGTACTCCTTTACACAATCCTATTTAACCAAATAAAGACACAAAATGGACAAGATTGATGGAATCTAAAATTGTAATGGTTGAAAATATGATGCTTATAAATAATTTGACACATATTGACTCATTAATATTGATTGGGATCAAAATATAAGACAAAAAAGGACTCCATTAAGGACTAAGTCTCTTTTGTCCTTAGTGGTACACTTTAAAGAATTTGGACACTTAGACCTTCATGAACGAAACTTTCTGAATTTGTAACTTGTGTATATGAATTATTTCTTCCTAAAGGTGGAGTTGTCTAATCTATTCTTCTAGGTTGTCGCCATAGCTTTTAGGTGACGCCCTTATTCCAGAAACCAAACAATCATTTAAATACGAAGATTATGAACGTTTTTACAAAATCCGATTTAATTTTAAATGTTAATATCCATGTCGCACCCAATTATCCTAAATGATGCTATTATTTGAAACTTATAGACTATTGTATAATGCAATTACACACAACAACTGTCTAATAATCCGAATCCTTAAACCCTAAACCCTAATCCATTGTAATTCAATTGAGAAGTTCTGATTAGGTTGAATTGAACGAAATTGAACATAATGATGATTAAGTTGAACTGCTTAATGATATTTGTGATCTCAATGGTAGATTGTTGCAAAATTTGAAGAATAAAGTTCAAGGTTCAAAGTTTAAGTTTTAGAATTGAATACTATGTTTAGGGGTTTAGGATTTAAGGTTTTGAGGTTCAAGTTTAAGTTTTAAGTTTTGAAATTGAATACTAGGGTTTAAGGTTTAGGGTTTTCAATTTTAGAATAGAATACTAAGGTTTAGGGTTTTGAGGTTAAGGTTTAAAGTTTCAATTTGAATTCAAAAGAACTTTCAATTCAAGTGTTTATGGTTTAAAATCTAATAATGAGGTTCAAGGTTTAAGTTTTAAGTTTTCAAATTGAATACTAGGGTTTAGGGATTAGGGTTTAGGGTTTTCAATTTTAGAATAAAATATTAGGGTTTAGGGTTTAGGGTTTTGAGGTTAAGGTTTAAGGTTTTGACTTGAATTCAAAAGAACTTTCAATTCAAGTGTTTATGGTTTAGAATCCAATAGTAAGGTTCAAGGTTTAAGTTTTAAGTTTCAAATTGAATACTAGGGTTTAGGGTTTTGAAGTTAAGGTTTAAGGTTTCAACTTGAATTCAAGGGAACTTTCAATTCAAATGTTTATGGTTTAGAATCCAATAGTAAGGTTCAAGGTTTAAATTTGAAGTTTTAAATTGAATACTAGGGTTTAGGGTTTTTAGTTTTAAAGTAGAATACTAGGGTTTAGGGTTTTGAGGTTAAGGTTTAAGGTTTCGACTTGAATTCAAAGGAACTTTCAATTCAAATGTTTATGGGTTAAAATCCAATAGTAAGCTTCAATATTTAAGTTTTAAATTTTAGAATTGAATATGTTGAGGTTTAGGGTTTAGGGATGAATACTAAGGTTTAAGGTTTAGGGATGAATACTAAGGTTTAAGGTTTAGGGATGAATACTAAGGTTTAAGGTTTAGGGTTTTGGGGTTAAAATTTAAGGTTTCAATTTGAATCAAAAAAAATTTCAATTCAAATGTTTATGCATTAGAATTTACTAAGGTTCAAGGTTTAAATTTTAAATTTTAAA
>Ga0209611_10011681_pt1 | contig 12561 bp, 12 predicted proteins | sample S1TSphgellanicum_3_FD_187693 | JGI IMG/M metagenome (GOLD analysis project Ga0209611, IMG submission 187693) | Host-associated microbial communities from peat moss isolated from Minnesota, USA - S1T2_Fc - Sphagnum magellanicum MG (SPAdes) (version 2) | ecosystem: Host-associated > Plants > Peat...
AATAGATTTGTAAATCAAGTGTAAATCCAGGTTGCGTCATCTATGAATCTAATTAGAGTTATTGTATTGGCTAAAAATGTGTTTCTGGAAGTGCTGCGCGATCGCATTCTGTATATCACTGTTTTTTATGCACTTCTGTTGGCTATAGGCCATCGCATCCTGCAAGAATTTTCATCTGTAAATGCAGATAAGATGTTTCTGGACTTCGGTTTATCAGCCATGAATGTGATGGGTTTGATTATCGTAGTATTTTTAGGTACTGGATTAATCAACAGAGAAATAGATAAGCGCACTGTCTTGGTATTAATTGCTAAACCCATTAGTCGGAGTGAATTTGTCACCAGTAAATATTTGGGGTTATCTGCTGTATTAACTGTATTGATTGTCGTCATGACAGCAATTTATTTAGGCTTTCTCCAGTTCAGTTCCGCCTCATATTCTTTGACCAGTATTCTGCTAGCAGCATTTTTCTTATTTTTGCAGCTGTCTTTAGTCAATTCTGTCGCCATTGCTCTAGGTGTTTTCACGAATTCGTTAGTAGCAACAATTTTAACATTTGCTGTGTATTTGATGGGAAACATCAGTCATGATTTAGTTAAAATAGGTCGCTTAAGTCATAACTTGGGAGTGGAACATATTACCCAAGGATTATATCTGATACTACCAGATTTATCGCGATTGGATTTAAAAAATACTGCTGTTTACGGGTTACAAACAGTTCCAGATTCTCTGACCTTACTGAGCAATTTTGGTTATGGATTGCTTTATAGCTGTATGATGCTATCAATTGCTATCTTAATTTTCTTACAACGGGAATTTTGAAAATTTCGTAGTAGGGGCGCAAGGCCTTGCGCCCCTACGAATATTTGATTACCTGATATAGCGAAAGTTACTTGGTCCAGAATAACCTGTAATTTTGGCTAATTCTGCTAAGTTTTGGACTCCGCTGTAACTTTTGCCCTTAATTATCCAAGTAGGGAAACTTTGAATTTTTGCGTCTATACATAGCTTTGTTTGAGAATTGGGACTGTCAGAAGCACATTCCACTTTGATATGGTCACTAATTATTTTATATGCCTCCTTACCAAAGAGTAGCTTCTGCTCATGACAGTGTGGACACCAATAAGCTACATATTCTTTGGCTTCTATTTGCACAATATGCTGCGCTAAAGCAATTTCTGCTGGACCTGATTGAGTTGTGATCTCCCAGCCAAAATCTGGGTTAGGAGGAATTGAGGGTACAAAGGAAATTGGTTGAGGAGTGGTTGTGTTGGAGATATTAGCTGTATTAACTCCCACTCCAGAATATATTCCTAAAGTCCCGATCAAGGTAATCATCCCCACAATAACCGCGCTAAATAATATCTGGCCTATATCCTCCCATTCATGTCCAATTACGGTGAGGATAAGCATAGTCAAGGAAAATAAGGCTGAACTAATACAGTAAAAACAAACTGCTTTCAGTTGGAACGCCAGTACGTACATCAAATAGGCGCTGAAGACCGACATAGCGATCGCCCCGCAGAAAAGCAGCCACCAAGTGATATTTTCCCACTTTTTCCGTTGGGGGTCTTTTTCCTCGAAATTTAGGGCTAGAGGAATTAGAGCCAAAACTAACATACTAATATATGCTAATGCACCAAATAAAGGTAATGGCTGTCCGAAGATTGTTGCCCAAGGGCTAGATAGTACGTCAGTACATCCCTTAATACCAGCAGAATTGGTACAAACAGGACTACCACCTGTCAACTTCTCAAACGTCAGATAGACAGTATTGAGAGTGCCACAGGCAGCGATCGCGCCGATCAATGGACGCGACCATTTATGAATCCAAGGAGTAGGGCGGCGACGAATCATAATGCTGTTTGGGATAAAGGGTCAAGAGCAGCTACAGCTTCGACAAATTGGCTGACGCGGATGGGGTCAATTGGTTGCTCAATCTGTCCGTGACGTTTCAAAGAACTAGAAACGATCGCACCGTTTGCAGCTTGTAAAAGAGTAGTAATATTTTCCCAATTGGCTCCACTACCAATAAAAACAGGCTTACCAGACGCAGCCTTTGACGCTAGTTCTAAATCTTGTAAATCGGGAGGGCTACCAGTCGCCCAGCCAGATAAAATTACAGCATCTGCTAGACCTCGCTCAATTGTATCTTTGACACTAACGATGAGATTGGGGGAACCTAGTGGACGAGCATGTTTAACTAACACATCAGCCAAAATTTTGGTATCAGATCCTAGTTCTCGGCGATAGCGTAGTAGTTGATGCGCTTCTCCTTCAATTAACCCTTGGTCAGTGTCCATCACACCTGTCAGGACGTTGACACGAATGAACTGCGCTCCCACACAACTGGCGATCGCTAAGGCACTTTTGCCATCATTGCGCAAAACATTCAAGCCCAATGGTAGGGTAACTAAATTTTGGATGCGCTGCACCACAATGGTCATAGCACTGACAATTGCTGGATCTACTTGATTTTTGGTAAATGGCGCGTCGAAAAAGTTTTCCACAATAATGCCATTTACTCCGCCACTAGCTAAGGCTGCTGCTTCTTGTTCAGCACGGTCTATTACGGCTTTGAGATTACCTCCCCAACGGGGTGAGGTAGGTAGTGGTAGTAGATGTACTACGCCAATAATCGGTGTTCGAGTTCTAAATAACTGATATAAATCCACGTCTTTAACTTGCTAAGGCATTGTTCTGAGTCTTGGTTAACTAGACCAATCACCTTTGTTTTATCTTGATCAATTTATTGCCTCCTCCTAAAGATGGAAATTGGCGTAAAACATTCCATAAGATATGTTAAGATAAAACCTGGCTACAAGAGGAGTTTGCCACTCACAAGACGCAAAGCAGTTGGCTATATGGTTTTAGGTATGTCGCCTACAGATCATAGCTAGGTTAAGCCTAACTCCGCCAACAACCCTAACTGCTAGACTCTAGCTAGTCGCAAGTGCGATTTCCCTGAGGGTAGCGGCTTCTCACAACCAGCCTCCTGGGCTCCCCGATGGGTAAATTAACAACGCAGGCGCACTAGGTAACTTAAAATACCAAAAGGCAAATTGTTAAAAAATATTGTGAGTGTCAAATGTAACCAAAGATGCTCTTGTTTACCCTAGGAACAAATCTGATAGAAATATAATAGCATGACCTATATCTATATTATTGATTAGGGTTAAGTATCTATGGTCATTAAGTTGTAGTGACAATCTATAAATTTCGATTTTGGATTTATGTCCTGGCCACGATGAGGAGAGCTGCTGTAACCAAGTAAACTAAACACAAAAAATCTGTCGAACACAAAAAGAGTATTTCCCAAGTGTTTTACCAGAAATTAAGTGTTTAACTCCACGCACAAAAAAGAGAAGATGTTTTCTAAATTATGGGTGACAAGCCAAAAATTGCTATTTCTCACCTAGGCTGCGAAAAAAATCGCATCGATACGGAACATATGCTAGGACTATTGGTAGAAGCAGGTTACAGTGTCGATACCAATGAGGAGTTAGCAGATTATGTTATAGTCAATACTTGTAGCTTTATCGAAGCTGCTAGAAAAGAATCGGTAAAGACTCTGGTAGAACTGGCAGAAGCCGCGAAAAAAATCGTGATTACTGGCTGTATGGCTCAACACTTTCAATCAGAATTATTGGAAGAGTTACCGGAGGCTGTTGCTGTAATTGGTACAGGTGACTACCACAAAATTGTGGAAGCGATTGTACGAGTAGAACAGGGAGAAAGAGTGCAGCTAATTAGTACACAACCAACGTATATAGCTGATGAAAAAACTCCCCGTTATCGCACAACAACTGAGGGCGTGGCTTATTTAAGAGTTGCCGAAGGTTGTGATTATCGTTGCGCGTTTTGTATTATTCCTCAACTTCGAGGTAATCAGCGATCGCGTACTATTGAGTCTATAGTGGCTGAAGCTGAGGAATTGGCAAATCAAGGGGTAAAAGAGATTATTCTGATTTCCCAAATCACCACAAATTATGGTTTGGACATTTATGGAAGACCAAAGCTAGCGGAGCTACTCCGGGCTTTAGGCAAAGTAAATGTACCTTGGATCAGAATGCACTATGCCTACCCTACTGGACTGACATCAGATGTCATGGAGGCAATCAGAGAAACACCAAATGTATTAACTTACTTAGATTTACCACTACAACATTCTCACCCAGAAATTCTCCGTGCGATGAATCGACCTTGGCAAGGACACATAAATGATGGGATTATAGAGCGTATCAAAAGTTCTTTACCTTCATCTGTCCTGCGGACAACTTTTATCGTTGGTTTTCCGGGAGAGACACCAGAACATTTTCAACATTTGTTAGAGTTTACCGAACGACACGAATTCGACCATGTTGGTGTCTTTACCTTTTCACCAGAAGCAGGAACTCCTGCTTACGACTTACCTGATCGAGTTCCATCAGAAGTAATGACAGAACGCCGTCACCAATTGATGGAACTACAACAGCCAATTTCTTATAAAAAGAACCTGCAAGAAGTTGGCAAGACAGTAGATGTGCTGATCGAACAAGAAAACCCCGAAAATAGAGAATTAATCGGTCGTTCCAGCAGATTTTCTCCCGAAGTTGATGGTCAAATCTATGTTAAAGGCGAGACAACATTAGGTACCATCGCGCCAGTGAAAATTTACAGTGCCGATGCCTATGACCTCTATGGTCAAGTTGTCGATAGTTACAAATAAGTATCGGTCTACAAGTCCAAAACACATGCATAAAATCTTAGGAGAGTTAATGAATCTGACATTTCAAGAACTAGGTATTTCCCCAGCACGGGCTGAACTATTAGAGAAGATTGGTTTTAGCACACCAACTAATATTCAAGCCCAAGCTATTCCTCAACTACTAGCTGGTCGTGATGTAGTAGGACAATCTCAAACTGGTACAGGTAAAACAGCAGCTTTTTCTCTACCAATCTTAGAGCGTTTAGATGTAAACAAAAAAGCTGTACAAGCCCTAGTATTGACTCCTACCCGTGAATTGGCTATTCAAGTCCATGATGCTATCTGTCAGTTTGTCGGAGATAGCGGACTACGAGTATTAGCCATTTACGGTGGTCAATCAATTGATCGCCAAATGCTACAACTCAAACGGGGCGTTCACATGGTTGTCGGTACTCCAGGACGAGTGATTGATTTACTAGAACGGGGTAATCTCAAACTCGATCAAGTAAAATGGTTTGTCTTGGATGAAGCTGATGAAATGCTGAGTATGGGTTTCATCGATGACGTAGAAAGAATTCTTTCCCAAGCTCCTGAAGAAAGACAAACGGCTTTATTTTCAGCCACAATGCCTACTTCAATCCGCATGTTGGTGAACAAGTTTTTAAATTCTCCAGCGACCGTAACCGTTGAGCAACCCAAAGCCGCACCAAATAAAATCAATCAAGTAGCTTACCTGATACCCCGTCATTGGACTAAAGCTAAAGCATTACAGCCGATTCTAGAAATGGAAGATCCAGAAACTGCTTTAATCTTTGTCCGTACTAGACGCACAGCAGCAGAACTGACTAATCAATTGCAATCTGCGGGTCACAGCGTCGATGAATATCATGGCGATCTATCCCAACAAGCCAGAGAAAGGTTATTAACCCGTTTCCGCAATCGTCAAGTACGTTGGGTAGTAGCTACAGATATAGCAGCACGGGGTTTAGATGTAGATCAGCTATCCCATGTAATTAACTTTGACTTACCGGATAGCGTAGAAACATATGTTCACCGTATTGGTCGGACTGGTCGTGCTGGTAAAGAAGGAACTGCGATTTCCTTGGTACAGCCTTTCGAGCGCCGTAAACAACAAACCTTTGAACGTCATAATCGGCAAAATTGGCAATTGTTAACAATTCCGACTAGAGCGCAAATCGAAGCTAGACATATCAAAAAATTGCAAGAACAGGTAGGAGAAGCTTTGACAGGTGAGCGTTTAGCTTCTTTCTTGCCAATTATTAGCGAACTGATTGAAAAATACGACGCTCAAGCTATTGCTGCTGCTGCTTTACAGATTGCTTATGATCAAACTCGCCCAGCTTGGCTACAATCAGAAGTAGATCTACCTGTAGAAGAAAGTCCAACTCCCAAACCTAAGCTGAACAAGCGTCGTGATGGTGGTGATTCTGGTCATTCTCATTCTGGCGATAACGAAGGCGGGCGCAGCCATCGCCCACGTTCTTCCTGGGGAAGAGAAAACCATCATGGAGAAGAAGGACGGTCATCAGCACCTAAGCCTAAATTACGTCCAATCCGTCGTGAGTCTTCTGTCACACCTGGTAATCAAAAGTTAAATTAACAACTTAGTTACCCTGCCAGATTTTAGATTTTTGACTTGGAAATCTTGGACAAGAATATTGATGATTTGTGCCAATAATTAACTTAAAGGTCACAAAATCTAAAATCTCTCCAGGGCGGTAACCACTCAAAGATAATCGCGGCTAGCTTGGTCTAATTCGTGTACTTCTATATCCGTCAATTTCCAGCCTAAAGCGCCAACATTATGGTTAACTTGGGCAGCATTCTTTACCCCAGCGATGGGTACAACATTTTCTTGCGCAATTAGCCAGTTAAGAGCTACTTGCGCAATACTCTTTTGGTGTACTTCACCAATTTTGCTGAGTAAAGAAGTTATGGGAGCAATTTTTCGCAATCCATCTCGACTGAATTTGGGGTCGAGGCTCCTTAGTCCAACAGGAGGTTGATCTCCTGTATACTTACCAGTAAGCAATCCTTGGGCTAATGGGCTATAAGCCAAGATAGTTATACCCAAATCCCTTGCTGTTGACAAAATCCCTTGACTTTCGATTTGACGGGACAACAAAGAATAACGTACTTGGTTAGTAGCTAGGGGTAATTCCCTTTTGGCTAAAATTTCATGGGCTTCTCTCATCTGTTTGGCTGAGTAGTTGCTCACACCTATTGCGCCAATTCTCCCCCGCTCTACTTCGTTAGCAAGCATATTCATTAGCGTTTCTTGGCTAATTAAGAAAGTGAAAGGCCAATGAACTTGATACAATTCCACTTTATCTACTTGTAAGCGATTGAGGCTGTCTGTTAAAGCTGTGGAAACAGATTCTCCAGTAAATCGCCAAGGTAGAGGACCGAATTTGGTGGCGATTTGGATGTTTTGTTGTGTTTTTAACCGGAATTGTCCTAATAGCTTTTCTGAAAGCCCTAAGCCATATACTTCTGCTGTATCGAAGCAAGTTACACCAGCTGCGATCGCTGCTGTAAAAGCCTCTTCTAATTCCGCTTCTCCATAACCATCACCATAATTCCAAAATAGCTTGTCCCCCCAAGCCCAAGTACCTATACATAAGGGTTTGACAAATAACCCATCTTTACCCAGAGTGCTATTTTCCATTGGATGAGATTTGTTTACATTTCTTTACTTTCCCAGTGTATCCTTTGCGATTTAGATTGAATCAGAACAAACTTCATTTCTCCCAAATTTTATGGCTGATTTTTGGACAAGGGTTTTAGATTTCGCCCAAGCTATTACTACTAATTTAGGGAAGCAATTGATACTAGACTTTGGACGGGTACAAGCTGCTCAAAAATCTGACGGTAGTTTAGTTACTCAATCAGAGTACTTACTAGAATAATATTACGTATTATAGCGAATATATTTAAATCAACTACTGAAAATCAGCCAAAGTATTTACTAAGTGAGTTGAACCCGATACAGCAATACCCAATTAGTGGCGACCATGATTAATAGAACATCTAATAAAATTCTCAAACCCTTTTTTGGCAAGGTTTAACGCCTTTTTCCATCCGTAGAACTTACGTTAATCTTATTTCGTGGTTTAATACTTAAAAAGTGTTATAAATACTGGCCAGGACACCAAAAAAATTCTGGTTATATTACTCAACTGTATCTAACTACTGTGGATTAACAAATGCAGGGAAAAGAACTGAATCACACAATCGAGACTATGCGCAGTCCCATTGCCAATCCTGGTACTGAAGTTAATTTTTACACTTGTGTCAATGACAAAATAATTTATACAAACAAAACAGAGAATTTTTACAATAGTCCTATTGAGTTTCGTCAAGAAACCATTTACTTTTTATTAGTGGATCGCTTTTATGAAGGCGATCCAACTAAGCATGAAGCACTTGACCCAAAATTATCCGATCCGACCCGGCAACATTGGGAAAAATATTGGGGTGGTGATTTGCAAGGTATTATTGACAAGCTAGATTACCTAGAGGGCATGGGAATTACAAGCCTCTGGCTCTCTCCCCTATTTGAACAAGTGGAAGGTATGTGGTGTGACATAACAGCTTATCATGGTTACTGGACACGGGATTTCAAGCGAATTAATCCGCGCTTTCTGAATAAAGGAGATTCTGCTTCTCTAGATCATTACACAGTATTAGACCGCTTAATTACAGAACTTCATGATCGGGGCATGAAGTTAATTCTAGATATTGTATGTAATCACAGTAGTCCTAATATCGATGGTCACAAAGGGGAAGTATATGATAATGGGGTTAAAGTTGCAGACTTTTATAATGATTTTAATAATTGGTATCATCATAATCAAGCTATTGTAGATTGGCACGACGAGTGGCAACAACTCTACTGTGAAATTTATGAACTAGCAACCTTCAATGAAGAAAGTGTTGATTATCGCAATTACATTAAATTATCAATCAAAAAGTGGCTAGATAAGGGAGTGGATGCCTTACGCATCGATACAGTTAAACATATGCCTCTCTGGTTTTGGCAGGAATTTGTCAGCGACATTAAGGAACACAAGCCCTCTACATTCATTTTTGGAGAAGTTGGACTACCCTGTCACCCTTTAGATGGCAAGTCAGCCAGATTAGCTAATAAATCGGGAATGTCAATTCTGGATTATGGTCTTTGTGAGGCAATTCGAGAAGCATTGGCTAAAAATGCGCCTAGCGGCTTTCACTTAATTCACAACGTATTTGAGTATGATAGTTACTATAACGTAGCAACTGAATTAGTGACTTTCATTGATAATCATGATATCTGCCGCTTTCAGAGTATCAATTCTGACCCAGAAATACTACGACTAGCGGTAATTCTGATCATGACTTGTCGTGGCATTCCCTGCATTACTTATGGAACCGAACAGTATCTCTACAACAATATCAATGAGGGAGGAATGCCTTACAACCGCCCAATGATGACCAAATGGGATCGCTCTACTCCGCTTTATCGGGATTTGCAGTTGTTATCTAGGTTACGGCAAATGAATTCGGCAGTATCTTTAGGAAGTCATATAGCAAAATATGTTTCCCCCGATATTTACTGCTATCTAAGAAGTTATCGAGATTCTCGCTGTTTGGTGATGATGAATAAATCTGAACATAAAGTGATCTTCTCTGTAGAAGACACAGGTTTAAAAGATGGAGAGTATCATTGCTGGATCACCGATGATCAATTCATCATCAAAAATGGCAAACTTCCCAGAGTAGAATTGCAGCCAAAGCAAGCAACTATTCTGAGTTATATTGGTAAACAAATCGAAGGCAAAATGCTTGTACGGGTGAATCTCAATGGCATAGCCACTCAGCCAGGAGAAATTGTGGCTGTGATAGGAAATTGTCCAGAGTTGGGCAACTGGAACGTGCAAGCAGCATACCGATTGGAGTATATTAACCAAAATACCTGGTTTGGGGATATCCCTTTTAATCAGAGTGCGGGAAAAAGCATCTTATATAAATATATTCTTTTACGGGAAAACTCAGTTCCACTACGAGAAAATCTAGTCAACCGTTGCTGTATTTTACCGGAGCAAGGGATCTTGAAATGGTGTGATCACTGGGCTGATTAAAAGGTTGTGGGAATAAATCGTGACAAATCTACTTCAGGTAATAGTTAATGATTTAAGTGTCAGCTTTAAATGATATGTATATATAAGGACTTAAAATTTAAGGTGTATATGATAGAAACCACGAACGAAGTATTGATGAAATACATCCGTCAATTCCGAGAAATAACCCGCGAATATCAAAATTTTACTCTTTTCTGGATAGGACAATCGTTGTCAGAAATCGGAACTCGATTAACAGGATTTGGTTTAAGTATATGGGTATATCAAAATACACATGCAGTTACCCAATTAAGTCTAATTTTATTTTTTACCATCATACCAGGCGTTTTGATAACTCCTTTTGTCGGTGTATTCATAGATAAATGGAACCGCAAGCTGACAATTATTTTTACTGAAATAGCTGCTACTTTAATTACACTTTTTCTTGCTTTATTACTAATAACAGATAATTTACAAATTTGGCACATGTATGTATCTGCTTTTTTAATCTCTATCTGTGGTTGCTTTCAGTTCATAGGAAAAGGAGCTTTTATACCGATGATAGTTGGCAGCGACCAGATTGGTAGAGCTAATGGTTTGATCCAATTTAGTTCATCGATCGCGCAGCTAACTACGCCAATCATTGCCGGTGTAATCATTTCTCATTGGCAATTTCAGAATTTATTAATCATCGATATTTTTACCTACTTGATTGGTATATTCACAATATTATTGATCGATGCTACTCCACCAGAAGTCAGCGTTGAATCAAGTATAACAACTATCGGCGTGATCAATGATATAGTTTACGGATGGGAGAAAATTTCTGCTCACTCTTTTACGATATTTTTAATGGGATTTACAACAATTAATTTTTTTGTTAACGGTATGACTTCTGTCTTGGTAAATCCATTAATACTATCATTTTCCAATACGGAAGCACTAGGAAGTATAATGTCAATTGGTGGACTAGGTACAGCCGCCGGGAGTATTTTTATGAGTATTTGGGGAGGAGGGAAAAAATCTATCCCTAGTCTGTTTATATTTTGCTGTTTAAATGGTATAGGTTTAATTATTGCCGGAATAAAACCCTCTATTTTGATTATCGCTTGTGGTGTTTTCCTTTCATTCTTTACGCTACCCATTGTTTTATCTATTATTAATCAAACTTTGCAAACCACCTTTCATCTCAATGTTCAAGGACGGGTGTTCTCATTATTCTACACAGTGACAGGTTTAGGTTACGCTTTTGGTAATCTTAGTGCTAGTCCACTCACCGACCAAATTTTAGAACCGGCTCTCTCTTTTGATGGTATACTGGCGAGTACTATTGGTAAGTTGATTGGAACTGGTCAAGGACGCGGAATTGGTTTTTTGATGATTATACAGGGTCTAATAATATTTATTATATCCATTAGCTTTTATAGCTACTTTTACTATAAGCCAATTGATGAAGAGCAGAAGTGTTGAATGTTAAGAAAAACTCTATAAATACAAAATCTTATATAATGGTGGATTTCTCTATCAGGTGAATAATCATGAAACAATTTAAGAACTTTCTATCTTTACTGCCGATCAAACAGCATTGGTCTGTCAAATTTGACAGTTCTCGCAAAGTCATACATATTCAAGGAACCAATAACTCTGTTATAATTAAGAAGGGAGTGCGTATTGACAATCTTCAAATTCTTATTCATGGAAATGACAATCTACTTTGTATCGACGAAAAATGTCACATTAGTGGACTTGTGGAGATGTGCGGAAATGCTAATAAAATCATAATTGGTAGAGAAACATACTTACTAGGAAATATAAGTCTAATTGCCCATGGCGGAAAAAGCATCAAAATTGGTAAGAACTGTCTAATAGCTGATCTGACTGATATCCGGACAACAGATAGCCATGCTATTTTGAATGAGGTAGGTGAGCGGATTAACCCTGATGAAAGTGTCGAGATTGGCGACCGAGTTTGGCTCGCCCGCGAAGTGATTGTACTAAGAGGTGCAGTAATAGGTTCTGATGTAGTAATTGGCACAAGATCTATTGTTGGTAAAAAAATACTATCTAATGTAGTTGCATTAGGGATTCCTGCTAGAGTAGTACGGACAGGTATTACCTGGATACGATAGCATTGTAAAAGCACATTCAAAGTACTTGCTATAACAATATTATGCATTACAGCGAATATATTTAAATCAATTGCTGAAAATCAGCTAAAGTATTTGCTAGGATAATACTCCGCATAACTATTTCCAAGCTGGTTAAATCTAAGATTTGCTCTATTTGTGGTATTAGTTGTAAGCTATCACCGCCAAATTTCATTTCCAAAGACATTCTAATTACGGATAACATCTGTTCGCGTCTTCTCCGTAACTCACTTTCACGGGTAATACTTGAGCTATTGGTTCTTGGTCAAAAATAGCATTCATTATATCCTCCTAATATTGCTTATAGGTTTTGAGAAAACACATGGTTGATGCTCATAAAGTATCTAGATAAGCGTATTAAAATAGCTTGTCCCCCCAAGCGCAAGTACCTATATATAAGGGTTTGACAAATAACCCATCTTTACCCAGAGTGCTATTTTCCATTGGATGAGATTTGTTTACATTTCTTTACTTTCCTAGTGTATCCTTTGCGATTTAGATTGAATCAGAACAAACTTCATTTCTCCCAAATTTTATGGCTGATTTTTGGACAAGGGTTTTAGATTTCGCCCAAGCTATTACTACTGATGTAGGGAAGCAGTTGATA
>Ga0209611_10011683_pt1 | contig 12561 bp, 13 predicted proteins | sample S1TSphgellanicum_3_FD_187693 | JGI IMG/M metagenome (GOLD analysis project Ga0209611, IMG submission 187693) | Host-associated microbial communities from peat moss isolated from Minnesota, USA - S1T2_Fc - Sphagnum magellanicum MG (SPAdes) (version 2) | ecosystem: Host-associated > Plants > Peat...
CTGTGACTAACCATATGTTGAAGAAAAATTCCATTACCACACCATCTGGTCTTGTGGTTTTTCCTTTAGCCATTGCTTCCAAGGTTGAATGTAGTTCATATTCTGTGATGGATTGGGTTAACTTCCATTTCATTTGTTTAGGAATCTTGTCTTTCAAAACCTTTTGGAATGTTTTTCTAATATTTCCAAAGCCCTCTTTCTTTGCTTCACCAACATATAATTTGGAGTATAATTCTTTGTAACATTCGTTTAGTTCAACTAAGGAGGAGACCATGGTACTTGATTTGATTTTTAGCTCTAAAATATGGGTCCAGGGGCTATGCTCCTTAAAGTAACAAATATTTTTTAATAATTGAATGGCCTTTTTTTAGCCATTTATCCCTTGACTTCTTTTTAAAATGTCACTTAATTCTTTTTTTTCAAATTTTCTTAGAGGCTCAATGGCATGTTCCATTACAGCCCTTGATGCATCATCTTGGGGATTCATTTACAGTTCCTTTTGAATAACCTTCAGCCTAGACCTCAAATCCTTTCCTAGTTGTTTGACTTCCTTTGCATTTCTTATACAAAACAACTTATAATATTTAACCACCCTACGAAGTTTAAACATGAAAAACATCTGAGTTTTCAACCCATCCCATAGTTTGGACATACCAGCAATGGCATTTGGATCATTCAAGATTATGACATTCATGCAAAATATTCCCCCCTTTTTACTATTGGGTTCACCAAGAATGTAACAAAAGTGAATTGGATAGAAAACAAAAAAATTACAATCTCCTTTAATCACATACCTCCCCACAAAACCCCCTTGTTGACACCTTCCATCCTTAGGGACATAAAATCTATTTAATCTAGCCATCACTTTAACTCTTGTCTTCCATTGGTTATCCCATATATATTCAACCTACTTCTAAAATCAAATACGTCTTCCACCTTGAATTGTGCCAAGAACTACTCCTAGACTAATGATTCAAATTGAGAGATTAAGCGATTGCATGTGTTGGACTTGTCCTTACATTGTTCCACCATATTCCAATCAAATAAAAAACCATTTACAATCATTTGGTAATTTTTGAACCATTTCAACCCAAAGAAATCATCATTCCTTTGCATTGTTAGGGGCATAGATGTTTGTCATGCTCCTAAATCCCTTCTTAGTAATGCTTTCAAGATTATCCATTGTATTTTTCCATTAAGGTCCCACTTTCCACAACCATTGTTGCAAGCTTCTCTGAAACTAATGTGTAGACACCTCCTTTGTTTGTTTTTTTCATTTGTTGAGAGTACCCAAGGGCAGCTTTTGTCAACCAATAATTAACTCTTTCCACAATCTACAGCCTAAGTTCTTCACCTTCTCCCCACATAGTTTGTGTTCTTGTAAAAGAAAGATGTTTAATGTGGGTGTTTGTTCCTTATAGTAAAGCCAAAGTTTTTGTAAAGCAATTGGGTCATTTAGACCCCTGGCATTGTGATACATCATGTGTACTTACATCATCATTTAATAAATGAAAGGTTCTGTTCATCTCCATTACACCTATTTTGTTTATGCCTACAAATTTTCCCACCCACTAGGTATGGATAATGTTTTCTTGAAACAAGAAAAGTTTCATTAACCCTAATGCCTTAGTTTGATGGAGCAATGAATTATTTTTGTATGTAATTACAATTTGCCTCTTCTACCATGATTATTTGATTAGCTAACATCTCCAACCAATTTGAAAAAAAATTTATGTTATCTTTCAGTCTAACAATGCTAATATTATTATCAACTTCTTTTAAAAGTACTTGGTTACGCCCACATTGTACTCCTACTATCAACAACCCATTACCCCCTTTGCATTGATCTATGACATGTTGGGCCTTGACAGTTATGTTGTTTTCCAATTTTCCAGGTGACTTGACAATATTACTGAATGTGTCAGGGTCCCTTGCTTGAATATTCATGAAGGTGTCCTTAGCCCTTGCCATGTTGTCCCTTATTGATTGAAAACCTCCATAGCCACTAATTCTTGCATCCACCACCTAGCCACCTTAAATAACATTCCTTACATTGTTATTGGTGCATTAGGTGCCATAAGTATGGACTTCAAGGTCCTAAAGTAGGCCCCTTAGAGTCCTTTTCAAAGGTCAACTACTACTATGCTAACCTTTTGGTGCTAGATATTTTTTGGGGTGACCATGGCATAATGCCGTAATTAGATGGTAGTTTTCCTTCAACTTGCAAGTCATCATCTCCCTACTACCTCATCTCCATGCCATTACCAACAATTCCTACTATTTTTAGTGTTATATGGGGCCTTTGATCAATCTCATGACTAACTTGATTTCTCTTAAGCTTCTTGTATCCCAACCCTTTCTTTTAAGATTGTAGATTTATCACCCAACCTTTGAAAGTTCCCAACATCTTTATTGCCTTCATCTAAACAAAACTCATCTTTGGCAACACAACAATTAAAAGTTAATATCTAAACAAGAGGCAACATATTTTTCTTCAATTTGTTTTTTTAAACTTTTAGTGGCTTGAATGAACTCATCAGCCACCTTTTTAGGTCCTCCACTTTCTTAAAAAGGTCCATTGGTGTTTTCCTTGGTTTGTCGACCTTGGCGACAATTCTTTCTAGTTTGGAATAGAAGGAGACATCGGCTTATTCACATTCAACTCCCTTTATGAAGCATGCGCCCCTTGTACTTGGGCAAAGTAACCTTTGTTATTGTGTGATAGTTGTATTTTGCCATCCCCCATTGATTTACTATTTTTTGCTTTCAAACTTGCCAAGCTAAGGCAATATTTAACACAATGAAAAGGCTCAAGACAAAACCTACACTAGATGGGTAAGAAATCGTAGTCAATCAACACCATTATGGTTCCACATGTAGTTTCATTCATTACTTACAATGAAGTTTCCTAGCCTTCCCCCAATTTCTAATGCCCTGCAAAACTTTTGTTTAATTGTGTGAACAATTGCTTTGTTGCACCCGAACAAGCTGTCTAAACCAACTATAATTTCCAGTCACACATTTTGAAATTCAGCCAGGAGTTTTCTAAAAATGATCTAGATTGAAATTCTCATCCCTCATGGATTGTTGGAATTAAAGCTTGATACCCACCCTTGGAAAATGCACATCCCCTAATTTATTTTGAAGGGGGTAAACATCAAAAGCTTCTTCACAGTGTTAAGACCTTCTATTTTGATCATAAATAATCTTTTTTGTAGACTATAGTCAAACAACATTTTACCCCCTCCTATTTTTTTATTAAGGTTTCCAAGCCATGAATTATATGCCATAGGAGAAGGTCTAATTCCCACAAAACTTGCGATGATAATGTGGTCATAAAGGAAGGCCATTTTTATTTTGACAACATTTTCATTTACTTGGACCATCCGCTTATTATATTTTAAAAGGAAACTCGCATTGCTACGAGAAAATCCTAGCAACAAGTTTCCCCTTAGAGTCATCTTCACAATGTTGAACTTAAGGTTTCCATTTTGACGAATAAAAATCTCTCACATCCTTTCTTTTGTAAGTTCCCTTTCCTCCACAAGCATCAAGTCAACTCCTTTTCAACAATTGTTTTGTCGCACACAATCTACAAAGGACTTGCCACCTCCATTCATTTGGGCCATCCCATGCCCATGGTCACAATTTTTGTTTTGATTCCTAATCACAACCCTCCTTCTTCAAGTTGCAAAATCACCACACAGCTCACAAACACTAGCTGCTAACAACAAAACCCTAAAAACCCTATCCAATGCTTGCAATGTGCCCAAGCATGGGCAAACCCAAAAAGATGTTCAAAAGCATCAAATTAGAAAGATCACACTACATTTATTAATGACAATGGGAAGCACTTTCACCAGACTTTGGAATTTTGAGAAGGAAGGCTCCCCAATAAGTTCCACCTCGTCTTAAGCTCCATTGCTGATCATTCTAAGATAATGGTTCTGTGGCAAACTTGATTTTAGTAACGCCCATGGCCAAAGGTAACACATGGTGTAAAAATCAACAATTTAAATGTTTTTTTCCTTTGATACTTGATGGGTACCCTTTGGGTATCACAAGGAATAAATGATATGAGGCATTTCAACAAAAAAAAACTTTCCCAAATTTTGTTGAGTGAAAATTTGTCAAAAGGTGACACAATTTTTTGAAAATGAAATATTTTATGGCAAATTCCTTTTTTTGGAAAAAAATTAGCCTAAAATCAAGAGAATTTTTTTTGGGGGAAAATGTTATCTTATTTATGTCTACTAGCTACAATTTTAAAAGTTCCTGGAAATAGTGTTGGTAGTTAAGTCAAAACCTTCGTATGGATGCTTGGTACCCGGTCCCATCAAGAAATTGAAAAAAATACATTGGCCTTGAAATCTTGAAATAATGTTGCCATTAAATTGAAATTTGTCTAGTGATGTTCATCACCTTGGATCCATCAAGAAATTGAAAAAAAAAACATTGGCCTGCCACAAATTGCAAGCATTTCATTTTTCGAAATGCCTTTCTGATTTTTATGTTCAGTAAGCATTCCTCCAAAGACACAATGAATATGGGTGAAAGCTTTTACTAATGTTGGGAGGGTATCCAATTTGCATGGTGAAAATTGTGGGTTCAAATTTTTGTTACCTATAATCAAATCGACACCATTTTGTCAAAACTGAACAAGAATGGGCCTATGAAATTAACCTTTTCTTAGATCCAAAACCATTAAAAAAACATTCATGAAAACAAGGTCAAGATTTTAAAATGAGAAACTTGATTTTTTTGAAAACTTAATAATTTGGCTTAACTTTATAGTTAAATTTAAATTAGTTATTAAAGGTTGTAATTAATCCTTGTGTAACCAAAAAAGAAGTGGATGACAAAAGAACAAACCTAACAACATACAATGGGCCTAAGCAGAATTGGAGTTTCTAGTACCCTACAACAAATAACATCTCTTGACCTTTTATTTCGCTCCCATGTCACCGCTTTCAACAAAACCAACTTATGCATACACAAATTGGCAAAGCTGTTATAGAATCCTAAATTTACACCACACATTCACATGTATGGCCAGAAACCATTAGCTACCTAACTCCAATGCATATCATTAAGAATCAAGAATCAAGAATCTATCGAGGTATGGCCTTTGAGGTCAGAACTCTCAAGGTTCACTCGATCCATTTGAGCCGCTAACCAATTCCCCACTGAATGCAACAATGTAGTGTACTTCCACTCTTCTCATCTGAAAACCTAAGACCTAGAGACTCTTGAATCTAAATGCATTCTAAATCACCTAACTTTGAGAAGTAGATACCAAGCTTGTCTAAAGCCATTCAATGGGACAAACTTTTATGTAAGAATGGACGACAAATTTCTCCCTTCAAGTCCTTTTTTCACTCTTGTTTTGTATACTCATTTTGTCCACCCTAAGGATACCCCTTGAGGTTTCTGGTACTCACTTTGACAGCAGCCTACAACACAGACACAAGGTACTGCGACACAAACTCCCCATTTCAAGATGCTCATTGTCTTCTATATGCCCCTTAGATCTACAGCTCGGACCCTTCAATTCTTCATCAATCCTTGGCATCAACCCCTCATATCTATTCATACAATGACCTTCACAACTACTCAGCTAAGTCACTGGCACAGCAGAGAACCTCAACAACAAGCTAAGTAGTTTCAAAATTACAACAATCAACCAAAACACATACCTTGAAAGTCCTCTTCTTTCTCCCTCATACTCCTTCTTATGCTTCATGTTCCTTCACTTCCGCCAAACCATCTTCAATGCAGTTCCCTCCTCCACCATCCATCGCGCTGTGCAATTCTTATCCTCCATAACACACAAACAAACATAATAGCTTACCCATGCATTCCTTGCAGTAGTGATGGAAAAATTCCCGCCGCAAGAATGCAAAAGGTGATGGCTAATGAAAACAATAAAACAAAACGAAACCTTAAAAACATGTTGTGTTCACACTAGTGTGGTGACCTCCTGTTTGGTCACACCTGTACTAATTGATTCTTGTTTTAATTCGTTGAAAAACTTTAATCCCCAGCATTGGGTAGTGTGTACATGAAACTGGACCTGGACCTGATTTGTGCCACCAAAAAACAAAAAAAACTGGACCTGATTTTTGAACTGGTTTCTAAGCTTCTTAGCAAAATATGTGCTGAATTGAAACCCAAGGATTTAGAAATTGGAAGAACCCTGCCCAAACCCCCCACCAAGACAACCTCCAAATAAATTTCACAATCTCAAAACTGGGACTGAACTTAGACTGAGGTTCTCTTACTAGAAAATTAGAAAGCATTCCTGAAAATACACTAAGAAACTGGGCAGAGGTTTTTACGGTGGACAATTAGAGCTTCCTTTGCATTTTCGTAGTCTTGAGTCACCCATCATTTGTACCACCCACACTAACTTCAATCTTGCATTGATGTGTCATAAGATTCGAGCTTTCTTCATTTGCAAAGTATGCTCAAAAGTGCAACCCTTGGGATATGACTTCATATTGTATTGATGTGTGTCATAAGATTCGAGATTTCTTCATTCGCAAAGTATGTTCAAAAGTGCAACCCTTGGGATACGACTTCATACTGCATTGATGTATAGTAAGATTCGAGATTTCTTCATGTGCAAAATTGTGAACAACGAGTTCTCAAATCTGTGGGTAGTGGATACTCTGTATCGACTATACTTCACAACTTAATGTCTTGAAGTTGTTTTCGAGACCTTCCACTCGAATTCTATTTAGTTATTTGTTTTTCGACCAGGTTGTTTACATTGGTTTTTCGAACTCAGCGTTGTGGGACGTCAGTTTTAGAAATGTCTTTGCTTCTAAAACTGACACCGTACTCCATTTCACTCTAAATGTTGTTGGAAAGCAGGCAAGATGAAGATGCATGTTGTTGTGTCCGGCAAAGATTCATGTGAGCTCTTGAATAGTAGGGCAAGCGCATGGGAGAAATCGCAAGCACCGTGGAAGAAGCTCTACGGTTGTCTGGCCGCTGTCATGCACCACTTTCTTTCGTGGCGTGACATTCCATCTGGGCATCAGTCGCACAGGAAATATCACACTTTTGTAATACCTCCGCTTCGCAACAATGCCTTAGGTTTTACATTCCTCAACAACTCAAAAACAAACAACATCTCTATCCAGGATTTCGTTAAGATAATAGAGAACCGCAGCAATAGTACGCTTACGCAAAGATCGCAATAACACAGAAGGGCATGCCGCAGACAAATGCAATGAGCACAGGACAACAGCAGCAGCTATGAGTACATCTACTGATGTGGGAGCTCGAACGATGCCAACAAGTTTATAGCAAGCCATCGCCGCGCGCTCTGATTTGGGCGGTGAATGATTTTAGGGTTAGGGTTTAATGTGAGGGGAGAGGGCTTTTTGGGCATGTCGGATCCGATAGCAGAACTCCGATCTCGCTGTTTTCTCGCCGCAGCAAGCTCGAAATTTCGAAAAGGCAAGAATTGGTTATTTGCAATCTTGGCAGTTGTTGATATCTTGGGGGCGCTCACATGGTTGAGAAGACCCTGCCTGCCTTCTCCTTGAAATCCGCTGGCAGAAAGGGAGGCAGGCAGATAGAATGTGCACATATGCACCCATAGCCTGCTAACCTTTTTAGCTGGTCCATCTAATTTTCTCTCCTTGCCACAGGCAATTTGTAAAAAACAAATTCTACATACGGGCAGCACCTATCCTAGTAGCTTGTCCCTGAAAAGAACCTTAGGATAATGCATGTGAGGAGAGCCAATTGGGTGGCGCCAACATGATCCCAAGGGATGTTTCTTTATTCTTTTAAAGGGGTGGAGGGTTGAATTCTCATCAAGTTCCCAAAGAATTCTGATCAAATTTGTCTTGTTCCTATCAATAACCCATCAAAATCGTTTTGTACTCATTCAAGTTCCTATCAAATTTCTATCAAATTTCTATTTGATAGGAACGACGATGAGACGAACTTGTTGACAATTTGAGAGAAGATGATCCAGAGACACCAAACCCAGCAGGTGTGGATGTAGACAAGCAGCGGCGTGGTGTTGGCTGGAGACCAGGAACCACACAACAGGGCTTACCCAGGACCAAAAACAAATCATCAGGTTTTTCTATGCAGAACCTTCTTCTGTAAAGAGATTGCACAACATGCTTGACAATCTTGTGCACATATTTAGGAACTCGAACATGCTTAGCTTTGCAGATTTTGAGAGACATTTGCAAGGTTATGACCTCACTCTTTCTTGTCATGTTAGTTTTTCTTTTTGCTGATTGGTTACCTTCAAAGTGTTGTTGCGGAGTTTTCTTTGATTTGCTTTTGTTCTAATGCATTTGGTCTTGTGAAACCCTGGACCCTAATTCTGCCATATCTTTTGCAGGGATGTGAACGATGAGACAATTGAAGCTCAAGAGAAGTCATCGTCACTAAACCAGTGGCAGCAAATGCAAGCTGAAAAGAACAGGGAGAAATTCTACCTTTCATTTCTCAAGAAGCAGGTGGAGAAGCTGAAATTTTCTGCCAAAGGAACACACATGCAACAAACCAATTCATAGCTCACACTCAGTGCAATACTTTGCCTGTAAGGCAAATTCTGTTACCATTCAGGTGAGCAGATTGTGAAGAAGCATCAATGCCACCATCAATGATTAGGGAAATCCCTGAGATGGCAACATCAGGAGCTGCATATGGAGAAAAGTGATGATGCAGTGTTTATTATACAGCAGCTTCATGGTTGGACACAGAGTTAGAAAACTCTGTGTTCAGACTTTTTCTGTACTTGAGACATTGAATGTTTTCATCTGAATCCTAGTTTGGATTTTGGGGGTTTGTGGGGAGATCTGGGTTTTCAGAGTTTCTTCTACCAGCTGGATTTTGTGTACATTGGAAGTCAGGTTGCATGAGTGAATTTGTCCTCCAGAGTTGTTCACTCAAATGCATGACACATTCTATACTGCCTGCTACTGCTGCATCAGTGAAATGTCTTCTTGAGTGCTGAGAAGCTGATAGAGTCAACAACAGAATTCTCAGATAGATAAAACTTCTCAAGAGTTGAGGATTATAATGCTTCTGGGAGCTCTCAGACCACAGACCCAGGCATGCAGACTAGAGAGCAAGAGGAGTTCTTGTTGTCCTCAAGAGGGGTGGTATCCAGTACATTTATGTGACGAAGATTTAAATTCTCCAGGGATCTTGTCCAGAAATTTCTTCTCACAAACACTGAGCTGCTGCATTCAAGCTAGCCAGAAACTTCAGAACAAAGTGGCAAAGAATGGGTTTTGAGCTTTTTGGGAAAATGTGTACAAAAGAAGTAGTGCATTCAATCCTTGGAGACAAGTTGAGGTCCAAAGAGCAGCAAGCTGTTATGCAACAAAGCAACTCTCAGTGATCTGATTGAGGGACCAGACTATACAAGAAGCCACCAGAGCTATTTTGGAGTGGATCTACAAACTGCTGTTCTTGGAACATGCCCATAGTTTCAGACCAGGTGTCCACTTAGCATTGAGATACATAAAGAAAACCTGGAGAGGAGTATCCTGGTTTCTACAGTTCAGCATTCAGAAGTCAGATGACACGACTTTGATGCAGAGACAGCTCATGAGAGTTCTCTCAGAGAGGATAGAGGACAAATGCTTCATGGATATTTTGAAGCACATGTTCAAAGTAGGAATTGTATGTATGGACATTTTTGCAGACGAGGAGATTCCTTGAGGAAGCCTTCTGTCCCTGATTTTGGGGAACATTGACCTCATTGAGCTAGACAAGGAGGTAGTCCAGATAATGAGGAGTTTGAAGGCTCACAAGGGTCAGAGAGGGTTCTGTAGGCAGAGAAGACCGGGGTGGTGACCAGAGAGATGGCAGTATGTACACCCCAAGAGTTTTTGTTTTCAAACCAACCATGGGTTGGTATTAGACCATGGGCCAACAACATCAGTGGCAGCAAAGGGACATTACTGGGAGTTTGGGTGGAAATTTTGTCATGGATTTTCGAAACACTAGATGGTTATCAAAGTGATTGTATTTTCAAGGACTTCCTTGCAGACCTCTCTGTTGACATGATTCATGAACATTTGAGTTTAAAAGGACCCTTCTGTACTACTGATATGAGTTGGATATGGAGAGTGTAATCTCTGGAAGCTGTAGTGACATCACTTGCAGGGAAAATGGCTACCCTTCTTCCATGTAGCTAGATAGAGTGAGGTGTGTGTTTGACCAGGTTCCTGATCATGAAATTGCTCCAGCTCAAGGTTGGTTTCTGTGCTCCTCTTTTGTGGTATTGGGTCTGTTCATTTTCTTGTTCTGTCCTCTGGACAATGCTGTTGCTTACTTACAGGTGCGATTTATGGCCTCCCTCACATGTACTTTTTCCTGTGCTGCAGATTGAACAAGTTTGGATGATCATGAGTAGTGAGAGCAATCTTTCATGAATTTTATAATTGATGTGTGAAGTAAAAGGTTGTTACATTTTGTGTCATGACTATTATTGTGTAAATAGTGGTGGATTCTATTTGTTAAAGGATGTGATTGTGTGAATGATAGGAAATGGAAATTGTAAGTAATTGTGCTTAAGAAACAAAAAGCCATGTGATTTTCATACTCATACTAGTTTACCTGAACAAATGGATATTGCTCATTCCTCTCTACAACTGGGATGCAATTCAAACAAAAGTTTAGTTTGTATATATTGAAGGATTAATCTCTGAAATTTGGGTATTCATATATTCAGAAATGTAGTTTTTTTTGTTTGGTTTTGTCATGTCGAGATCTGCCAAACCACATTGCCCCTGCCATGCTCTTGGTAGTGTTGGAAAGCCCTCCATGAGCATGGGTGCACTGATGCGGTTTTGTGATGTTTAGAGTTTAGACGAATGGTATAGAGCTGATTTTTGAATAATTTTGCGATTGAAAATTCCAGTGATGATATATTGGACTTGGTACATGATATACGGGTTTTTTCGCATAATCTTTTGTATGGTCTCCAACTTGACAAACCCGCACTGGAATCCTTTTGTATTTACCTTTTCATATCATCGCTTTTCCATCATCACTTGTGGAAATGTAATGTTTTTGTCCTCTCAAGCAACACCAACACACATATGAATTTTAAAAATCATATCACATTGATTAGAAAACGAATCCTCTTTACATTTTCTCTTTCAGACAGACATGGTTTCACTAATTTCTTGGTGTAATCATACATAACACAACTTTTTTACAAATGTTTTCAATAGGTGAAGATTAAATTCCAAGTTCTAAAATGTATGGAAGTGGAAATGATTTCGTGAAAAATCTATATGATCATGGAATTTTATTTTGATATTGTAAGATTCAAGGAACAAATGAAAAATGTCATTTCAACCTTATGACAATTGATCACCACTGGTAATGCAGAGCAGCGAAAAGCTCAAATAATAAAATCAAAATTAGAATTATAGAAGAATTGGGCTACACTCTTGATATTGTTGGAAAGCCCTCGACGAGTGGAAGGTAGTGCATGGAAGGGATTTCATAGTTTTTAGACCTAAACCTAAGGTGCGGGAGATATTAAAATTTGAATATACTTTAGTCATTGGAATTCAGTAAAAAAAAAATTACAATGAAAATTAGATTTCAAAAGTTAGGTTAAAGAAGGTGTATTATTATCTATTTAAAAATTCATTCAATATTTCTTTCACTTTCTTTCAGATTTTTTAAACATCATAACATTGCATATGGCAAGGTCCTCCGGGGGCAGGTCCTACAAGAATGGGGGCCATACAAGGCTCTGCCTCAGGCCCTTATTCTGGTAAGGCCATTCCCGTAGGTTTTCACCCAATGTGCAACTTGTTTTGTTGTCGTATTCAGGCACTTTCTCAGCCTTTTTCCTTAGGTGGGACAAGTATCCGCACTGCACTTCTAGGTGGAATAGGCCTTGGGAGCCCAATTCCGTAACACATAATGAGCTTCCAAGAGATGAAATTATTGAACACATAGGTTCTTGTGGAATAATTATGAACTCTAACAAAAAAAAAATTATCAACTGAATTTTTAAAAAGCACCCACTTGTCTTCCCACTTGACAGACCCCAAAGAAAAAAGAAGCAAGAAGAAAAACCATGGTAGGTGGCACACAAAGCCCCTAAACCCCATGGCCCTACCAATGAATGATGTAAGCATGTAGGTAATCATAGTTGACAAAGGAGGGCTTTTTCCTTTGTTGATTCCATGAAAATATGTGTGAGCTTGCTTAGCATCACACACACAACCTATGGTGGTGCTCAGGAAGCATTAGAACTCAATTTATGTCCTTCATGACTCATGAGGACAAAAAGAGGCCTTGTGTCGTTTTGGCTCGAGATCCTGTAGTTTCTTTTTTGTTTTGTTTTTCCCTTAGTTCATTTTTTTTATTCATTTGTGAGGCTTCTTTAGTTTTTTCTTTTTTCCCTGGTTTTTTTTTTGTTTCTTCTTGTGCTTTTTGTCATTGCCTTTTACACTTTGTCTTACTTTTTCTTTTTTGGTCCTAGGTCTTAAAGTTCAGTTTTCATTGAAGCCTTTCCTCTTGCTAGGGCTCTCCCTTTTTGCACCTTCC
>Ga0209611_10011684_pt1 | contig 12558 bp, 10 predicted proteins | sample S1TSphgellanicum_3_FD_187693 | JGI IMG/M metagenome (GOLD analysis project Ga0209611, IMG submission 187693) | Host-associated microbial communities from peat moss isolated from Minnesota, USA - S1T2_Fc - Sphagnum magellanicum MG (SPAdes) (version 2) | ecosystem: Host-associated > Plants > Peat...
TTTTTTTTTGTATTGACCAAGACTACCTTTATTTTCTTTTAGCTACTGTCCGTCCCAATTAAGGGGATGGATGAAATGTCCGTCCGGCTTGATGACGAGACGAATTTTGGGGAAGCTTTTTTTCTTTTAGCTACTGTCCATCCCGATTAAGGGGATGGATGAAATGTCCATCCGGCTGGATGATCACAAAATAATAATAATAATAGAAAACACATAAAAATTAAAAAATAAAAAAGTTAAAAGTTTCTAAAAAAAACTAGAACGCGAACCAAGTTCAAAAAAACCGGGGGACTTCATAGTGGCCGAAGGTCACAGGCACCCACTAGTATGGGATAAAAGTGAGGTGATATTGGGAACCCTTTGGGGAACATGTCAGAAAATTGGGAACTCTCTGCTGTGAAAACCGCCCCCCCCTTCCCCCCTCCCACCCCCCTCAAAGAAAAATTAAAAAAAACAAAGCTTGCATCGAAAGTCAATTGTTCACTGTCCAAGTGCCAAGTGCAACGTGAACAGTAAAGAGTACACTCTCAACACCAAACACAACTTGAAAGAAAAGAGAAAAACCGTTCACTCTATGACACAACTTCCCATTGGTTGCATGGAAATTCTATTCCTAAAATTGGCTGTCATTTTAGTAGCCCTTCCTAAGTGCATCCTACCGATTAGGACCCTTGGTTGGTTTTAAGGTCTTGCATGATTGATAGAACTGTCACACACGGGAAATAATAGTGTAGTAGACTTCCGGAATTGACGCGTGAAATCAAGTACGTACTTGAATTGCAGCACTGAAAACAAGTGCGTTCTGAACACATGCAGCACGATGTGTGGTAGGAGCGAGGACGCGTCTTCTTTGTCCCGGAGGACCATCCGTGAACGGTGATCACGAGTAGAACGGACGGCTGCCCTTCTTCCGTGTGGGTTTTGATCGGACGGCCAGCTATCATGGTCGGTAATACAGACAGTGCCAACCGAGGTGATGTCCTCTCGTTTTGAGATGTCGATTTTTATGCCATCTTTTTCAATAGCGCGTAATTTTAGCTGGCGCTCATGTGCCCCTAGTTTGACTTCTTTTACACAAGCTGATGTTATTTGTAACAACTTTTTTTTTTTTTTTCCCCCCCTTTCAAGTCTAGCTAGTAGCAGTGTCTTTTTCAGGATTCTTGACAGTGGCCCTACTGGCTACTATGCGTTTGAGCTAGAAGCTCAAGTGGTTACACTAATATGTTTGGTTGTTTTTTTACTGGCTATATTGGAAAAAAATAAAGATAGCATATGGATATTTTCCTCTTGGAGGCATGGTGTGTTTGGCTATTTAAAGTTGTAACTATTGTGTGAATAGTGGCTATTTTAATTTTGACAAAGTATGAATTTAAGCGATAGTAGAAAAAATTGTGAAATCATTTGGCAAGTGTTGGAAGATTGGAGTGGTAGTGATTGGCAAAAAAAATCATGGCTAATGACTTAAGCTATTTGCATTACAACTTAGAAATTAAGGATCAAACATAATTAATTTATAAGAGACAAAAACTGAAATCACATGAACAAAGTATAATGCTAAAAAAATAAATTAACAAATCATGTGACGGAGTTGAACCCTTGTCCAAGAGGACACTACACCCAACTACAACACATGATCCTGACCTACAAGCCACATGTTAGTTTGATCATAAAAGGAAAACCAAATGGACCAATAGGAAGGAGAGATTTACCTATAGCACAACTAATCGACATCATGGAAAACTAGGGTTTTTTTCCAAAAAAATCAAGCCAAAAGACCCTTTCACTTTTTCTCATCAATCTAAGCTGTTATCACATCATCATAAGGAAAAGTATCAATCATATAGAATGGTTGTGCAAACACGCACACCACCAAATTTAAATGCTCACAAAGTCCATTTCGTAATCTAGTTTTCATGAACGTTAGAATTGAGAAAGTTCTCTCATCTTTCACAAATCCCATAATTTGGACCACAACCAACTTTGCCACTTTCATGAACTCGGAAAGTTGAGCACATAATAATGCATTAAGAAAGAGTTTCTTCCAAAGTCTGGACACTAAATTGACATCCATGGGCTGGTCCATAGCTCATTGAACATTGGACATCATTGTGATATTGAAATAATAAAACTATAGGTCCCAAATGTTCACATCAAACTAATAGCCAAGATCCTAGTTTGGAATGATCCAAACTTCTTAAACTAACTATAAAAACCTTTCAAGATAGCTATATGTTTGCTCACATGAATGTTTTAGCCAATATTGTGAGTAAACCAACCTTAAAACATCCATCACATCTTGAGCTAAAAAATGTTTTTCTAGTTTGTCATTGATTTTGGTTATAGCTTCAAAACATTGTCTTTGCACATTGTTGATGGTTTGTTGGAAAAGAACACAAATCACATTGATGTAGCCCAAGCTCCTTAATATATTTAATTGTGAGTCCAAAGGGTGAAAACAATGGAAGGATAAAAAATTGGGGTACATTCCTTAACTCATAACACTTCGGAGGTAGAAGGCGGTGATGGAGCTCCAAGATAGGGACTAGGACAAGTGACAAGTAGCTCAATTATTCACATGAACATGCACAAACCAAACAACAAGTTGGTTAATGCATAGTTGGAGCATTTTTGGTGCACGAACAAACCATGGGCGAACACAAACTCACAAAACTCATCACAACCCGAGCTTGGGGAAACCACCACCTTCCCCCTTATAATATTATCTGTGCCTGGCTATAAGGCCTGCACCCAAATGTCATTTTGTCCCGAAACTCCCAAGTTGGGAGTCCCAAAATTCTCAAAATTGGGACTCTCACAATTTAGGAGGCTAATACCTTTTTGTGTAGACCTTTGATTAAAGTGAGGTCTAAAAAAAAAATTTAGTCCTCATTGAGAGCTTTTCAATGATATGTGTCATGTCACCTACACACAAGTAAATTAGAGTGATTACTAATTTTTAATGGTCAGAAATCAAATTTGCAGTTTGACTCTCGACCCTTCTTTTGGCTATAACGTTTTTTTTAAGTACCCAAATGGGTCATGCAAACCCATTTTAAACATCTACATTCTAAGAGATTTTGAACGATATAAAGAACTTTTCAATCCAATGAGGTTTGACCCTCGAAATCGCTTTTTGAAAATTTGAAAGTTTATCAAAATTCCAACTCTTAAAGTGGGAGCCCACTTGGGAGTGTGAGTTCACTCCCTCACACTTTCCTACACTCCCTAGAGCATGAAATGTGATTCTCGAACTTCACTTTTGGCCCACACCTTTGCAAGAACTTGTTTTGGTTGCGAGCTCAAGGCTAGGGTTACGACACACATGCACATAAATAGATATTTCAAGACATTGGGAATGCATCATGATGGAAGTGCCAATAATTTAAAAACTCAAGTTTTCCAAAGTAATATTTAAATCAAGTGCCCATTCATGCACCACTACATCTTATGTGTAATTTCTAGTAGCCATTGAACACATCACCCATGTAAACATTGGGTCAATGTACTAATAATAAAGATTTTCTTGACACAACTTCATCATAACAATAAAATCACATACAAAGCGTTATCAAGATTGGGAGAATTTTATCAATTTGTTGAGCCCTTTAAGCAAGGGCATGATACAAAAAAACCCAACCATTAGCTCCAAGTCACAAAATAATTCCAAATTATGGGCAACTTGACTAACAATGCTAACATCCTAATGCATTTTCAAAACTAGGGCCTAGTATTTAGATAGAACTTTCTTAGTTGGGAGGAGCATCGAAGTCTAATGGGTATTGAGCTTTTGTTTCCATAATGTCGACAAATCCAATGAACTCTTGAATTTTTTTGGGATTGTGTGAAAAAATGCATATAGGTTCTCCAATAAATTACATGGACTTTGGACTTTAAAACATTCAAGATTGATGACCTTTTAGCTAGGTGCAACTTGGTAATACACAATACAAGGAAAACATCGAGCAACATTGCCAACAACGACAACAAAATCTTACATCAACCTTGCAACTTACAACTTGCAAGTTGTAAACAATTAAATCAAAAGATAGGGTTTAGGATTCTAAACCTTATTTTTTCGTTAAAAGCACTCCAAGCAACGATATTGCACATTGAAGTTTGTAGAATTGCAAATGATTTTCCTCGCTTTAACACTTGCCACTAAATCTAAAAACATGGTCAACCATTTCATTACATTTGTCACATTATTAAGTTCCACAACTCTTAGGCTTTAATTCATTGCTCCAGCTTTTTGGGCATGAACATTGAATACATTTGTTCAAATTAATTTAAAATTTTTTTGATAGACAATTCTAACATATCATAGATGTGTAATACTCACAATTTCACTGGGAACTTGGAAGTAATGGTGATGGCAATCCTAGTTGCATAGCTAATGATGGCGACAATGATTTTTTTGCACTCAATAACAAGTGACAAGTGTTTTTAACCTAGGTTGGTGTTTTGGCAAAAAATTGACAACAACATAAGTAAGTAGAGCAACTCTAAACAACATAATGGAACCATTTGAAGTGAGAAGTTTCAAGTTTGCCATACATGGCAATAGCTATTAAAGTTTAGGAGAAATGGTAGGCAAACCTGATTTTGCCCTAGGTAGCCTTTCAATGATTATGCTTTAGTTTTAACCTTTTTTTTAAGCTTATAAGTAGAAGGAGCAAATTCTAGGTCAAAATCTAGTAGTATTTTGCCACTAAAAAAACCACTAGCTAGTAACTAATGCAACTACACAGCTACAACTTTAATTAGCATAATTGGTTAAATTTGTGTGAAATGGAGTTGATTTGGCCATTTTTTTAATTGAAAAGTGGTTCCAATGGTGAGTTTTCATTTGCGAATGTACACTTACTGGGTATAATAAGTGTGATTGAAAACATTGGTGACATGTGCATTGTCATGGAAATGCATTTGGCTATGGGTATTTTCCAAAAAGGAATACATTTGGTTACATGAACAACTAATAATAGGCTAGTTAGCAATGATGCCTAGGATTTAATACCACGCTAATGTTGGTTTCACCCATTGTTCCAACTAAATTATTGAACACATTATAATTATTTGAATTATGGAAATGGACATGCAAAGTTATCACTTACATGCAAATAAATATTTCTAACAACAATTGTCTACAATAACCATATCTTAGGTGGAAGGTGGGGGGTGATTTTGTAGTAAACAATCAATCAACCTTTTAGAACTTGATGGGGATTTCAACCCCAACCCCTAAAAGGGTGCTACCCATTATAGTTCAAGCCCTAACTTGCACCCAAAACCTTGTAAAAGAATAAGCCCATGGTACATACTTTTGAATTTAAAATAAAATCAAAATCTTTAAAAACAAAGGTTAAAGAAGGATTTTCTTTTTGCATTTCCCTTTCTTTTGGCTTTCTAAGTCTTTAATGTTCATAGGTCATCATTGTTATCATTGCATCATTTCGCATTTGCATCTTCTACTTACTACCAAAATAAAATTACAGAATTTGGCAAAAGGCACAAGTTGAACCTTTTCGTATCCCCATGCATACCAAACCTTAAATGTTATATACTACACCAATATGCATCTAAGTTCATGTTGTGTTTTACTAGATTTTGAATGAAATTGAACAAATTTAACATGGTGAAAGTGGGCAACCCTTAAATAAACAAGGACAAATTGTTATGGATAAATGAATTCACTAATAACCAAGAGTTAATTAAATTCACTAATAATTAAATCAATAATAATAAATTCATTAATAATATATAAAATTTTAAATAAAAAAATTACTGATAATTAATTATAAACCTAGGTTAAACACCTAAGAACCTTTATTAGGCTACTTATTTTAAAGTTCCTAGCCCACCAACTTAGGGTTGCAAAGTGTGAAGGTTTGAACCCTTCATTTCTTTTCACTTCCATATTAAGGAACAAGTCCTTAACCATTGAGTTGTGTTATTTAAATGAATGAAATTATTTTGTCATCACATATTATTATTCACATTCTTTTTTACCCTAGGTTATTCTTGGCAATTTTTAAACTGTACCATAAAATAATTTAAGCTATTTTACATTATTTTACCATAGGTAATTATTTGTAATTCTTGATTATTTTACCATAGGCTATTCTTGGCATTTTTATTATACGTAATTCTTGGTTATTTTACCATATGTTATTTTAAATTGTTATATCATACACCATTATTGACTATTTTACATTATTTCACCATAGGCCATTGTTGATTATTTTAAATTATATTACCATAAATTATTGGTGGGTATTATATTTATGGCTGTTAATGGCTATTATATTAGTGGTTATTGGTGACTATTATATTGGTGGTTATTAGTGGCTATTGTATTGGTGCTTGTTGGTGGCTATTATATTGGTGCTTGTTGGTGGCTATTATATTGGTGCTTGTTGGTGGCTATTGTATTGGTGGTTATTGGTGGCTATTGTATTGGTGCTTGTTGGTGGCTATTGTATTGGTGGTTGTTGGTGGTTATTGTATTGGTGCTTGTTGGTGGCTATTGTACTAGTGGTTATTGGTGGTTATTCTATTGGTGCTTATTGGTGGTTATTTATTGGTGCTCATTAGTGGTTATTCTATTGGTGTTTATTGGTGGCTATTTTATTGGTGCTTATTGGTGGCTATTCTATTGGTGCTTAATAGTGGTTATTCTATTAGTGCTCATTAATGGCTATTCTATTGGTGCTTATTAGTGGCTATTCATGATTATTGATGACTATTCTATTGGTGCTTATTTTATTATAAGTTATTGGTGGCTATTTTAATTATAAGTTATTATTGGTTATTCTAAGCTATATTATCATAGGCTATTATTGGTTGTTATTGATTATTTTATTATAAGTTATTGGTGGCTATTTTAATTATAAGTTATTATTGGTTATTCTAAGCTATATTATCATAGGCTATTATTGGTTGTTATTGATTATTTTATTATAAGTTATTATTAATTATTTTAGCTTATTTTGTTGAAAAATATCCTTAGTTATTCTAAGTTATTTCAAACTATTATTAATTATTTTATGATATGCCATTTTTGGTTCTTTTAAAATATTATTGGTTATTTTAGAGTAGTCTACTTTATGTCATTATATTTTATTTAAAATTATTATACCTTAAAATAAAATAACTTATAATAACTTAGGGTATAAGTTAAAATAATTAAAATAACCTAAAATAATGTAAGGTACGTCATAAAATAACCTAGGGTATTTAAAACAATGACATAAAAAAAACCTTTTTACCATAGTAAATTATAATAATGGATTATGGCAATTAGTAGTGAAACATGATATTTACATAATGACTTTATAATGTAATAACTTTAACCAGGGTGAAATCATTAACATGCAATGAACCTATTTCATTTTTTAAGTCCTGTAGTGAATCAGGCCACTAAAAATGCACCTCACTTTTGTATTCGTGCATATTCCAATTTGCAAAGGAGAATAAACTAGAAATTTAAGCGAACAAAAATTCAAGAGTTTGAAGCGAACAAAACAAATGGAAACTCAAAAGAAATTCAAAATTAAAATAAATTATATATTTACAAAAAACACATCAAAATTGTGGAAGTGGGCACATCCTTAATTATGATTTTCCACCTAGATTTGCAATCCATTTAGATTTGTAATTGACCTTTAATTAGTTTATTACTATGACTCACCTATGCATCCACATAATAAGGGAACTTGCCTTGCCACTTGGCAATGGCCTCCTCATAAGGAAAATTTTGAAGCATAAAAAATCATTGATTATAAAATTTGGTGCATAGATCCAAATGAATGCTCAGCCTATTCCACAACTTGTTCTTCATAAAACTGATAATTTTGAAAATATGTTCTTCAATATAACCCATAATTGGATAATATTAATCTTAGCAAGTTTCATATATTTAGAAAGCTTATGGTTAAAGATGGTGGATGTAATTTTTTTTTGTTAAAGCTTAATGATTGGGTTCAATTTATTGCCTTCATGCAAGAATGGTCCAACATTATGAACCATGGCCATCTTGAAAAAAAATTTGACAATCAATATTTTGAGCTAACAACAAAACGAACAAACCTTTACCACAATCACCCACCTCATGAAACACATAGAAAATTTCTTCAACACACTCAAGTGAATGTGAAAGCCTTCTTTTACATTTGTTGGATTCTTGGTCCAAAATTAAAGATAAATGACACCCAAGTTAATCATAATTTCATGTGCAAGGAAGCGACATTTAAGTTTTAAAACAAGATTTCGAGCTACCCCTTCACATTCCTCTTTTACCTTGTTGATTGATTGTTGCAAGGTAACCTCGGTGATAGGTTGCAGACCTTTTACACCAGCAACAAAATGGTAAAAAGGATATTTGCCCCCAACAAATGAAAAAACAAAATATTCAGCATCCTTTCCACCATTTCGGGTGAAAACCAATTCATGGGATAGGTTGCACTAGTTAGGGTCCCAATAAAATGAAAATTGTCAAAAGCTTGATCCTCAAATTTGGCATAATGGTCACAATAAAGTCTATACATATTTACATGGGCCAATTTGACAAAATCTACAAAGTTGTTAACAAATATGTATTCACTTTATGCAATTTTAATTAAAGTTGTACACAATCCAACAAAGGAAGGATACATGGGAGCCCCAAAGTGAATTCAATGTCACACAATGCATTCGATTTCTTTAAAACACCCCGTTCTTTGCACTTTAGGCATGCATCTTGACAATAAGCAAGTGGTACTTTGCATAAACATGTTTCATTAAAGATAGCATGGAGGTCCACCTAGTTTTGACATTTTGAAGAAGCTTGTTGCCTTTAGTGTCTAATAAATTAATGAGCTTTTAAAACTCTACAAACATTTTTGGGTTGTGAGCACAAATGCATATAGCCTTTGCAAAATGCCTTCTAGTTGATGTATGAGATCTAGTTTGATAATGTGACCACCACCAAATTTGTTTTGTGAATGAAGCAATGAATTCCACTCAAAAACGAAATAACCTTTTCCTTGAACTATAGTGTCACACTAATTCAATGGCCTTGGAAGATGTTGCTAACATCACAACCCATGTTCACCAACTTAGTAGCCAATCCCCCCAACCCTAATCCACCAAATTTAAAAAAAACATTTCAATTTTTTTAAAAAAAGTTTTAAAATAACTATATTACACAAATAGTTTCAACACACAAGAGGATGGGGATCTTTTTCCATGCTTGGACCATATATAGATGGATGGAAATCTGTTGGGTGTTGTTAATTATTGTGATTTCATTTGCACTTAACTTTCATGGCTTTTAATAGCACAAAATGCATGACCTTTGTCATGCCCTAGTCCAAGGTATTGAACCAAAAATTTTTGGAAAGATTTTTAACCTTTAGTAATTGTAATAAATGCTTTAGGTTTTCACAATTTGTCATGGACATCCATGAGCCAGGTAGAATAACACAAGAAATTACACATATTAATGTTTTTGTTTAGTAGGCACATTAGCCAACAACTTGTCCAAGATAAATGGTTGATCAAAGGTAGTTTATGCATGTTCATTCTTAGCATAAGTTGAATCCTTGTTGTAATAATAAAACCCTACATCAATGCTAAGATTGATACCTTATATTTACTATGGCCACTGTGTTTTGACAAACTATCTACCTTTGGAATTAATAATTTTTTTTGCTTGTTCACATGAGTGCACATTTTACATTGAACTTGGTGCACCAAACCCTTACGATCAATCACACCTTCAGCCCATGGCAATTAAGTAATCCACCCATCTTGACACTTTCATGTTCCTTCATATAATTTCCTCTTTTTAGGGTTTTCCTTTGTTGCATCCTCAAGAGTTAAATCACACATGACAACAAATGGGCTATCATCAAACAAAACAATAGGAGGTGTTAAGGAAGATGATGGACCAACTTCACTTTGTGAGGGTAAGGGGAAAAGAAAAAAAGGCTTGAATTTGAAATTCTTGGGCAATTCAAAAGGGGGCATGGTAAGGTGGATATATGTTGAAGTAGAAAAGAAATTAAAGTGACACAATTTGAACATCAAGAAATTCTTTTTTTACATGAATGGTATTACCATTAGCAATGATGAAACCTTTAAATGGAGATGCTTGAAAACTTGCAGCACTAGAACCAAAAGAAGAATGGAACAACATAAACATAAACCCAAAAATGGAACGCACAAAGATTTGTAAGAACCAAAAAAAGAAGTGGATTCAAAAGCAATAGGAAATTAGAAGATTTTAGTTGAAACTTCCTAAGGTTGAAAGATGGTGAAATTGGAATCACTTTCATATACTCCTAAGTCTTGAATCCTAACTTTTCAATTTTCTCAACTTTCAAATAAGCAAGTGACAAAACAACAAACTACAAAGGATTTGGGAATTGGACCTTTAAAATTTAAGATTCAAAAATGAAATGTTTAAAGACAAATGGCAAGCCTTGTACCTTGAAGTTGTAAATTGTAATATGTTTATGCACAACTAGAAACCCATTGAAATCATACAAGAGTTTTTGAGATGTCAAACTTGAATATAGGATGAACTTGTGAACATTTTCATCCACTAAATTTAATCACAAGGCAAATCCTTTCATCATTATTCCAACGTGAAATCTCATACACCATATTTCCAAAACTCAACATGTGATGCCCTTCCAGGAGTCTTGCCAAGCCATCAACCTTAAACCATAAACTTTCAAATCAATTCAATTGCCAACAAAATGTTGCAAGTTGCAAAATAGGATGCAAATTTGATTTTGTAATTACAAACCCTACAAATTTCCTAGCTTCTACACAATGCCGAATCCTCATGCACATAAAAATGTTGACAAATTTTAGGTGATTTTGGATTGTATGTTTCTAACAAATTGTTTTGCAAGTAGGAAGAGGCAATGTTGACAAGCTTTTGGTGATGGTAGCACTCTTGGTGAACAAGTGACAACAATGGGAAAAATACTAATGATGTAACATGTTTAGGGTTTTGAAAGGGTGGTGATGTTGCCACTTCGCTACATCAAATTTAGATGAAAAATGTTGGACTATAACCTTGATTTTAAAGCAACCCTGTCACAAGGGTTTTTTTAAACTTGCCTTTTGACAAATTTTCACCAAAAACAAAGTTTGATTTGTAATTTTAAAAATCTAGGTCCATAAACAAGTCAATGTTTAAAGGGAGTAATTCATTTATTGGGTTTTTTTCCCTTTAAAAAAACCATAAACCAATGCAAGGAAATTTTTCTTTTATTTAACTGCAGAAAATTTTAATTATTGGCAAGTATATGAAATTGTTTCCTTTTTTAAAAACTTAGTTGGTTACAATGGGTAAATTAGATCGCAAGAAAAAGATTGACATTAACATTAAAATATAATTGCAAGCAAAAAGCTTTAAGATTTTTTTTATCGTTTCCAAATTCAAGGGATCAAATTAGGTTTTCAAATTTCGAATCTTGAAATTCTAAGTTTTGTGCCCATGAAAGTCCAACCAACAATTAGTAGCTATTCACTGCTTGCAAATTTTGAAAGTAATAAAAAGTTGAAGAATTACCTATTTGAATATATTTAGAGCGCAATCCTACCTTAGATCTTTTCAACAAAATTTCTAGAGCCCACGGCGATACCAAGTGATATTTTTTTTCGCATAGTGTACCGCACCTTCACCAAGCCCGTGTCATCAAAGATTTTAAGTAGCAGGGGCCAAACAAGAAAGCCAATGAAAGATCTAGGCTGAAAAGCAAAAAAAAAAGGGTTGTAGGATGCCAGCTCTCTGCCCATGAAGCAAAGGGCACAGAAAAAAAAAAAGATTTTTTTCCTGTGCCTTTTCTTGGACTTCTTTAGCTTTCCAAGCTCTTAATTTCACCAACATCACTTTGTTCCCGCAATAAGCCCATCTCTTTACTTCCAATATAATGATAGCTCTCTTGTACTCTGGGTTTGGTTTGGAAGGTGAAAAGGAGGCAAGTTAGTCTACTACATACCATTATTGGTTTGCAAAAATAACAGAGAAAGAAAATTACAAAAGGAGCAAAGAAGTGAAGATGTTTTATCGTCTCTATTTTCTCATGGATCCAACCACTGTCAATTTCCAACAAGGGTATAAGGTATTTTAGGCGACATGCAGAAACCTACCAAACCAGATGTTTACATATGGCGATTTCAAATTTTTGGTCCTCATAATCTGGTGACTTTGGGCAGTTTTTTCGCCCCCCCAAAAAAAAGGGGCCTTTGTGTGAGTAGCACTGGCTTTTTTTTAATTTCTTTCTTTCGTCGGCAGGATCCCGAATTTCGTCCCTGGATAAAACGCTGGTCGGAACGTGGGAAAGCACCAGCTCATCTCAATCGATGCCAGCTTTTAGCGTACGGTGGTCGTCATTTTCCAAGCATCCCCTCTTCAGACGCGCCCTGCAATTATTGAACTATTCTTGAAGAACTCAGGCCCGCCTTACACTAGGAGTCAGGGCCAAAAAAAACTTGAGGCCAACTTTGAGCATTTTTGGGTTGCAAATTGGCCCCAAGTTAGTTACTAATAAATGCTAAAACATA
>Ga0209611_10011685_pt1 | contig 12558 bp, 10 predicted proteins | sample S1TSphgellanicum_3_FD_187693 | JGI IMG/M metagenome (GOLD analysis project Ga0209611, IMG submission 187693) | Host-associated microbial communities from peat moss isolated from Minnesota, USA - S1T2_Fc - Sphagnum magellanicum MG (SPAdes) (version 2) | ecosystem: Host-associated > Plants > Peat...
TAATATAGCCAACCACCCAATTCAACTTTGGGTGATCTTCACATGACACATGAAACTATTCATGATTTTGTTAAGTGGGCAAATCCCATTAGAAAATTACCAAAGTGGTCATGAAGTGTGAAGGAATGGCGGTTTAAAAAATTTCTGCTCGAAATGCCTTTGGGCATGGTTGAAAATTTTCCATTCCATGTTTTCAAACCATTTGGGTGGTTTTTCCTAGTGGTCATTCTAGGCATTGTGCACAAGGTTAACCACCTTACAAGGTAAGTAAGTAGGTAGGTAGGTAGGTAGGTAATATAGTTAAGTTATACCTAGGCTAAGATAATCAATTTATATTTAAGTTAAGTAGAATAGGATATGTACTTCAAGTATGTCTATTATAACCTATAACTAGGTTAGATATATCATAATTTATACATATAAGATAAATATATTACAACCTATGTGGGCGAAACCACATTAGGGTGTCACAATTTCGATAAATTAAACTCCTTTTCAAAGTCCTTTTCTAATGTAGTTGAAAACTAGCTTAAAATATGAATATTTAAATGTTATTGAAAATATTTTTTTTTCCATTTCCAATTTCAAATCATGATGTTATAAGACATAAAAAATATCTCAAAAGAAATTACTTTTAAATGCTTAAAAAAACTTTCAAAATACTAACAATTTTTTTGGAATTTTAAATAGTCCATAACGTAATAAATTAAAATCACATTCCATTCATTAAATGGATCTTTATTTTTTTAAACATAATTCATCCATGTCCCAAAGTTTCAAACACATAAGATTAACACATTGTAAAATAAAAGTCCATATCCATGAGTTTTGCAGGTGTGACAAAAAATGTGGGTAAAATTCAAAAGTCCATTACTTATTGGCTATCCACGATTTTTATTTAATTTTTTCATTTTTGAAGGGTTGATTATGATAGCTTTAAACAATTTAGTTCTTTTATTAAAAAAATTGATGGATTTATTTATTTATTTATTTGGGTACCTAAGGAATACATGAAAAATTACCATTGTGACGTACATATAAGGTCACTATAGTGTGCAAACACCCATGTACCAAAGCTAAGTATTAATATAAAATTTCTTATGTATCTACCTAGGTGTATAATGATTTATATTTACGTTAAGGTAGGTTAGGCCTACTTAATGACACGTAATTAGCCTAAATATGACCTAATTTATATGTACAAAACATCTACATACCTACTCTATACATACCTAGCCTTACATATAATCTACATTATTTAAATACCTTACCCTACCTTGCTTATACCCTACATATAACAATACGCCAAAACTTGACATTTATATTGGGACAAATATGGCTACTGACCATTTTCTAGTTATATAGTCATATATGCCATGTTTTTGTGCCTAGTTGCATTCTTGTAACCCTAGATATGACTACATGACTAAAAGTCTTCATGGATAGGACTATGTGACTAAAAATCTTCTTCATGAACACCACATAATTATTTAATGATATACAATTTGAAACAATAAAAACTTGTGAATTAAAAGGAAAAGAACTAAAAGGTAGACATATTTATATACTTAATAAGCATATTATAAATTTGTAAGTAATCAAACACATAATTAGTGCACAAATAAATGATTAATATTTTATCATTTTTAGAAAATTTGCCTTGAAGTCACTAATTATTTAATGTAAATTTATGGATAGTGGTTTAAAAACATTTTGGGGGAAATTTTTCTTTGAAAAGATTCCCAAAAAATGGAAAACAATGTTAAAGTTTTTGAAACCATAAATTTTTTAAAAAAAAATTAATGCTTAGAATACAATTAAAACATTCAAGTTGGGTCTCTTGCACAAAGGTTTATTTAAATGAATTTTTTCTTTGAATTTTTTGACATTAAATAATGAAATATATTCTTATTAATGATACCAAAAATAAAAATAAAAATCCATATGCCCCAAAATGGCATTGTTTTTCATGTTTCCATGTGATGGGTAACAATTAATATAAAATTTAATCTTTATTCATTTATGAAAATATTTGGTCATACAACTTGGAATTCTTTAATAATTTATATTAAATCACATTTAATGAACTGAAAAGAACATTAAAAATAAGATTAAAACTTACTACTCAAAACAACATTTGATAAAAATTATGAAACAAAAAAGCATGTGTGTAAATGAATAACTATGAGATTTAAATATTTTAAATATTTTTTTATAGCATTTAATTTTTAAAAAATAATATTATATGTTTCATAGATAACATATTTTATTTAAAAATATTCTTTATAACTACAAGTAAATATAACACAACATTTATACAATTTTTATTGATTCGTTATATTTTTGAAAGGTGGGGAAATACACACACACACACACATCTCACACACACCCACATACACACATATATATACCAAAAAAACCATGTTGATTCTAAATATGTTTATTTACAAATCATTTCATGAAAAAAAAAATGAAAAAAAGTTCAAGATATCATTGTTGTTCAAATGTATGAAATAGTGAAGATTCAAATGCATTTTCAATCAAATTACTTGACATTTTGGTTTTAAATTTTTCATAGATGTGTAGATCTTGGAAAAATCTTTAAGAATGAAATTTATTTATTTTCATTTGGACAAAATATGAAAAATATAATAATGGTAAAAGTTGGGTACTTTTGTATGGGACAAAGGATGATGCGAGATAATGTTGTAAATTCATCTCATATCCTTTGTCAACAAGTTGAATTTTGTACTATATAATTAGATGAAAAAGTAGTCATTTACACATAAAACATGCACTAAATATACTCAAAGTCCAAATATTATTTGTGATGAGTCAATAAAAAAGGTTTATGACCAAAAACTAAATAAGATGCTACTTACTTACCTACCTACCTACTCCTACCTACCTAGGTGGACTATGTCTAGGCCTAGTCTAATAGCTTAGCTTTAGGTTTCGGCCTTTAACCTAGATCATTTAGGTTCTAGCCACATGGCATAACCTAAATGGCTAATGTTTAAATGCCACATGGCTTAACTTGGGTGGCCAATGTCTAAATGCCACCTGGTAGAACTTGGATGGTTGATGTTTAAATGCCATGTGGTAAAACTTAAATGGTTAATGTTTAAATGCCAAGTGGCAGAACTTGGATGGCCAATGTCTATATGCCATGTGGTAGAACTTGGATGGCCAATGTTTAAATGCCACGTGGTTTAACTTGGGTGGCCAATGTCTAAATGCCACATGGCATTAGACCAATCAAAATTATGTTTAACCAATCAATTAAGGTTTGACCCTAATGATCACCACACAAAACCACCCATAAAACCATTAATTATACACATGTTGCTCGGGCACCTTAAAAAAAACCATTAAAAATAAAATTGAACCAAACCACCCAATCACCAGTTCAGTGGTTTCTTTATTCCACTGGAGACCAACCACTACCTTAAACCACCAAGCCTATTAGAAACTTGTTAAATGCTCCCATTACAAAATGAGTGGTTTGCACAATAATCTAACCACATGTTTTCTAGTAGTGCAAAACTATTATCTTCTTCTTGGTTTTTCCCAAAGCTCCATGGCCATGGTCTTCTTGTGTTGCTTTTGCTTATTGGTCAACATGCCCATTTGTCTTATTCAACTCCTTGGTTATTTGTAACTTTGAGATTTTTGAGCTCTCCCCCTTACCCCCGCATGTTTTTTGTTCTAATAATTAAATGTAAGGAGGGTGGAGAAGGTGGAGGAGGATATGATTGTTCAGAGGCAAGAAAGGTTGGTTAGGGTTTATAAGATTGAGAGGGTGGTGTTGCAACAATTGGTGGACATGGTTGACAGGGTGGTGTTGCAAAGGGAGATGGAGATGGTTAACAGGGTTTGGGTTTGGGTGGGGAGGGAGAAGGTTAGGGTTAGGGTTTAAGGGGGAAAGGGAAAGGAAAGGGTTATGGTAAAGAGGGTGTAGAGCATGGCAAGGGTGGAGAGGTTGGAAAAGGTTGAGATGGTGGAAAGGGACCAAAGGGTTAGGAGGGTGGAATGTTGTTAGAACACGTCCACTTTTTTGCCTTCTTGCTATTGTTAACTACCTAGTTATTTGATGCACTTTTGTTCCAAATCCCAGGTTGATACTTCTATATCCCAATGCGTGTGCATGGTAGCTTGCTTGAATTTGTTAGTGGAACTAATATCTCGATTTACCGTTGTTTTAGACTAAGCAATAGCAAATTTGTCCTTTGCAATCCTATCAACTGTCTTTTGAGTTGCTCTCGTTGCTGCTCCTTGGGCATCTGCTACTTTCCTGGTTCACTTTTCCTCCCTTTCCTTAACCCAAGCTTCTTTAATATTGTTTGCAGTTGTTTTGTCAATGGTTTTTTTTTGTAGGACACTTAGATAGTTTGTAGATGTCACAACATGTGACTAAGAATAATATACTAAAGGCTCTCTCCCTTGTGTGCGTTTTGAGGTAGGTGAGGTAAGGATAATAGGCTACATAGGTGCATCTCTTCTTCTGTGGGATCTTATGAAATGGGGGCATCTTGCAATGGTTTGGGTGTTGGCTAAACTATGTTAACTACATGGGGAGCTTCTTCAACACGACATTATTCTCCAGCAAGAACATGAGGTCTCTCCACATAGTAGTGTTGTTCAAGTCCATTTGGATTGCTAGATTTTCCATGTTCTATTTGAAAGACATTAGATATGCTTGCTATGTTTAGTAGTTTAGTACCTGCAAACTGCTTATCATCTTGTTGGTTTTGATCATCTTCCTGAACATGATCATTATGATCTCCTGATATGTACCCATCTTCACCTCAATGTTCTCCATCCATTGTTGTTGTTTTTGTGTAAATCCTTTAGGGGTTAACATTAATTTCCTTTGCTTGGGGGGTTCAAAGATACTATTGTGTTAGGGTTGCTACAACAAGGTATAATTGTCTTGAACTATGTGCTATTGAACACCCTAAACCCTAAAATCATACAATAGCCCTCTCATAACCAAACACCAAACCCCAGCCGCCAATGAGTTTACACACTTTATGACCACTTATGTGCACCAAGCGTGCTAGTTGACAACCCATAACCAAACATTAAGAAAAAACACAAGTTAGTGCTCAAACCCATAAATGAGCACAAAAGCTCATTCTCTGGATGTATGAAACAAATGTCTGAACACAAAAAGTCATGGCCAAGCCTATGGTAATAGGGCACTTAGTGAACACATATAGGGCGTTTGGTTATGGGTTTTGCTTAGAGACGGGCTGGTTTACCCTAATTCACCAAAAAAAAAACTGTGTGTGTGTGACATGCTCCTCAGGATGGCGTAGTTGAAAAGCAGTTGAAACTGAATCCAGCAAGTGCATTTAAAAAAACTTGCCACCCACGTGGGTTCAATGAATTCATTCCCAAGATTTCTTGAGCATCTGCATCCCTGAAGGAACGTAGTCATTCATCATCATCAATGACAGACAGACAGAAAGACTTACGCACAATGGGGAGGGGGGAACAGCGTGATCAGAGTTCTAGCAGGTACCCATCATTGACTTGCCTTTCACGAATATTCTGTGGACAGGTACATATGCATATCATATAGATGATCTCAAAAGCTCCAGCGACAGCAGCTCCTTCAAATCCAGGTTTATATATATAATTTGTGACAATTTTTGCATATCCAGCAAGCCAGAGATTACTCAGGAATCCTATAAATTTGGAAGATGATGATCTTGACCTAAAAAACATTACTCGGTATTCAGTTTTCACAAGCCCAGAGCAGCTGGCTGTGAGAGTTCTTCTTGGCGTGGCCGGATCCATGCACCATTTGGGAACCAACCCATCATCTGCGTGCATCTGAGATCTGTCTCTTTCAGAGATTCAATGGCAAGTAAGCCTGGAGTGTGGTCAGATTGGCCATGGCAGAGCTTAGGAGCTTGGAAGGTACAAACTTTTGTAGAACTAGACTTCATTGAGTTGAATATCTACTGTCCTTGTTCTTCCTCCTCCTCCTCCTCCTCCTCTTGTTTCTAGCATTCATGCAGTTAGGGTTTGGAGCTCCTGGAGTTTTTTACTCTTACAGGACTACATGTATGTTGTGTTTGATCAGTATCGTCGTCTCCATTATCAGCTCTACCTTCCAGCACTCTTTTGACGATCCCAAGTCCTCAATTCATCAGCTCCGTGGATCACCCATTTGTTCTTCTTCTTCGATCTTCTTCTTTTTCTTCTTCTTCTTGCAAAGTATTCGAGTTTAGATCGAAATGAAAACTAATTCTGGTGGTGAACGTGCTGCAGTATACTTTGTTTGCTCCATTTGTGGTGAAGGCAATCCACGAGAATTTTTGGGGAGGCCTGCACTGGCAGCTGCATGGGGGCGGCGGCGACAACTGGTGTCTGCACATGCTGATCATAGCAGCACTTCGCTACCTCAATGGTCAGCTATGGATGAACCTGTCCCGCTGCTACTACCTCACCAGCAAGTACCAGATTCAAACCAAAGGCATTACCTTCGAGCAAGTGGATAGGGAGAGCAGTTGGTAATAATATGCAGTACTTGATCTTCATCGTCTTTAGCTTGACCTTCCTCATGAATGCGGACTTGTAATAGTGTTCTGATCAGTTGGGTTCTGATAAGTTTTGTGTTGCATGAACACTGTAAACATTCACGAACTGTTTCTGGAAGTGGGTCGTGCATGAGATTTGTCGTAATAATAATCCAGACTTGGTGCTATATTCTGTTCTGTTGTTGCAGGGACGATAACATTCTGTTGCACGTGATTGTGGGAACAATGTTGCATGAGCTGGTACCAGGGTTTACCTTCACGGCCTGCAAGTTTTGGGACCCAGTGGGCACTGTCATTCTCTTGCTTCTGCACGTGGGCCCTGTGGAATATGTCTACTACTGGGCTCATCGTGCACTCCATCACCACTATCTGTTTTCCAGATACCATTCCCACCACCACTCCTCCTTCGTCACAGAGCCAGTCACAGGTGATCTCAATTCACATCTCCCGCCACTTCAACCATTTGCACACTGTCTGGACTATTTGCTAATGATCATCAGCTTATAATAACCCCTGATCATGATCACGTGATCTCTAGTACCTGAAAATTTCTTGTCGTGGGGTTTGTTTTGAACTTGTGTTGCAGGAACTGTGCACCCATTTGCAGAGCATTTGCTCTACTTGCTGATCATGTACATACCTTTTCTGGGGACTTGGCTCTTGGGAAGAGCATCCATGAGCATGTTCTACGTATATGCCATAGGCTTTGACTTCATGAACGCAATGGGTCACTGCAACTTCGAGTTCATGCCGGCTTGCTTGTTGCGGGCTTTCCCACTACTGAAGTATCTTGTTTACACTCCGTCGTAAGCTGCTAGTCTCAAGCTCTCTCAGCTGCTGCAACTGCATTTATCCTTCATGCACATCCTTGCTGCTTATAACGTACTGCAGATTCATCGAACACAAGAATTAGAGCTCGCATCATTTTTTGGATCAGAGTCTTTTCTAGCAACGGTTTTGTAATTACTTTCTCCCGCTTCATCTTTCACAGCAGCTTGATCCTGTGTGGTATAACCGGCACTGCCGCATGCAGGTACCATTCACTACACCATTCACGAGTGCACACCAACTTTGCTCTTTTCATGCCGATCTACGACTATCTCGGAGGCACCGTTGATGCTTCCAGCGATGAGCTTCACGCTTCCGTCCGTGAAGGTCAGTAGACTAATGACATCTTTCCAAAATTAGGCTGCTCATGTGATCACAGACTCGATTCTGTACTCATGATCACAATAGCTTTCCAAACGTATGCTTTTTTCCAGCTAGGTAGCTGTGCTCACAGTCATTATCTCACAGCTGTACTGGTCGAGCATCGACCACCAATTGCAGGAGCTGTTGTTGTGAGAGGTGTGAATCAAACTGTGACTCGACATAAAATGACAAATTTGTCTTTTTTTCCCCATGAAAACATGTGTTCCCAGAGTTGCTAACATGATTATTAACTACATATTTTCAACGCACTTGCAGTGTCCCTGCATCAAGAAAAACAAGGTCCTATGTCAGTGGCTTTCCATTAGGTTGTTGTGATCACATGTGGGCAAAATGGAAAGAGACCATAATCCTAGTTAGAAGCAACGTCAATCTCATGGAGTCCAAACAAGCTGCTGTTTGTTTGCGGATGGAAACAGCAATCGAAAAATTCGCAAGGATCATTAAAGCAGATCGATTTAGGATGATTTTTTAAAATTTCGAGTTTTTAGGGTTTTTTAGGTAGTTCGTCACTTGTAAATTTTTTTCCCTGGATCTTGGGGTTCAGGACGAAAGAAGAGGAAGGCGGAGTTTGTGTATCTGATGCATGCAACGGAACTGCTTTCGAGTTTCCATCTTCTTCCCTTGGGAATCCCGTCCTTTGCGGCATGGCCATTGAACACTTCTTCACAGTGGTATGTCTGGCCTCTTTGGCCGCTTACGTTGCCCGTGATGGCGCTCTTGTGGCTGTTTGGCCAAGCTTTCGTCTCCGACACTTATCAATTGGCGACTTTGCGTACGCAAACATGGGTCATTCCCAGATTCGGATTTCAGGTAGGTACCCACTTGGGCTTTGTCCCTTGCCTGACTGAGGGCTTTATCCTGTCTGCAAGTTAAGGGACAGTCTCCTGGAAACATCCATGTAATTGTAGGGGAGGTTCCTGTATGAGTGGGTTCTCCTGAGGTAAGCCCACCTGAGGGCAGGGTTTCTTTTTCCAATTTTGTGAAGTAGCCAAGGTGGCTATCATCCGGAAAATGATTTAGCCAAATTTGCCCACATGTACAAATATGTAAGTAGTAAAAAATCAAATCCTTTCTATATTTTTGGCTACCTACTGGAACTAATAATCAAAATCTGGCGATTTGTAGATTTTTTTTAAAAAAATCTGGCGAATTTGAGTCATTTTTTTAGTGGAAAATCCTTCCTTTAGGTCGAAATCATATTTTTCAGGAAGGGATTTGGCGAAAATTCGCCAGTAAAAGAAACGCTGCCTGAGGGCATTTGCCCCAGGCTGTTCCCCAATCTCAGAAGGACCTGTGAATGCAGTATATTAAGGCAAAAGAAGAATTATGGAAACTCATATATTTCACCATGCAAAAATATAGTCTTCAAAAAAGTCCTCTAAAAAAACCCAAAATTCTTCGAGATATGAGAACTCTATAACTAATTTCAAGTTTCAACACAAGCCAAAATATATCATCTTTCAAAAATCCTTGTATAAAAATAGACCTATTTTACCTAGGGGCCAAAATCCCTTAAGCTGCTATACTCTGCAATGAATCTAAACACAAAATCCTTGCCCGGTAGGCAAGGCCAAAAAGACAGTCGTTTACCTTTTCATTTGGTCCCACATTTTGAGAAATGTTCACTAGGTGTTAGTTACCAAGACCTAAGTAAGAGTTTGTAAGCAGTGTTTGTTCTTGGTTTTTTTTCTGGCCAAGTTACAAATTTTTGCCACTTCACACCCAAAAACAAAAAAAAACAAAATCGTCGAAGATACAAAGGATTTCAAAATAATGCACCAAAGTCACCAGATTTTGATGAAAAAAAATGCTGAAATCATTATATTTAGATAGTAGGATTGTTTTAAAAATCTACTTTCCTCTTGAGACCTGTGGTCAAATTTTGGCTAATTCCACTTCTGGATGATAGCCAGTGTGGCTATATCACAAATTTGGAAAAAAAAGGTGATTTTTTTTTGTTTTGTTGGGAGAACTTTGTGAAACTTTTCATTTGTTGGGGCAAAGCCAGTATTATGTAATGAACTGCTTGTTTTTATCAAACCATTAATACTAATATTCTCCAGAACTTTGAAGCCAGGTTATTTTCTGTTACTTTACAATTTTCTTAAATTTATCTAAAGAAAGAATTCATGGACCACTTTAGGTTTTGTTTTCAACTTTGGTACAAAACCATCTAGGTATGCAGATCCTGAAGTTCAAAAAAATTTCTTCCCCTTATTGTCAAACTTGGGAAACCAAGAAAGAATTTGTTCTCAAAAATAAAGAAAAAATGGAAAGATTGACAAGAATTTGTATGACATTGTGGAAGCTTTGGATATTGACTGATGCCAATGCAGTATTATCTGCCATTTGAAAAGAAACGCATCAACAAGCTCATTGATCGTGCCATTATAGAGGCCGAGCAGGAGGGTGCTCGGGTCATTTGCCTAGGTGCCCTTAATAAGGTTTGTGACTACCACAACCAGTGTTCTTTTTTCAAAAAGAGATTGTTGTTTTCCCAACAAAAAATTGGGAAATTTTGGGTTTTCTAGTGTAAATTTGACTAGCTTTTCTAATTTTGTCAGCTGGTTTTTTTTATAAAAAAAAAGTATGACTTGTGGAATTGGAACAACCCACAGAGATTTAGGGCATGGGAGAGTTTAGCACTCTAGAAAGGTTTTAGTATGTTCCTTATTTTTTTCTTTTGGTTTTAGGGCAACTAAAATCAATTTTTGGAAAGAAAAAATAGAAGAATGAAAGTGCATAGACTTGACCAGAGATCAACTAACAAAGGTTTTGTAAAAATTGTTTGGAATTTTGTGTGAGGCTAGAGCGAAAGTTTGAATGGAGGTGGTGAGTTGTTTGTGAACAAACACAAGCATTTGCGTATCCGAGTTGTGAATGGCAATACATTGACAGCTGCAATCATCTTGAACTCTCTTCCAAACAACCTCAAAGAAGTATTTTTGACAGGTGCAACTTCAAATTTAAGCCAAGCTATTGCAATTTACCTTTGTCGGAAAGGTGTTCGTGTGATGGTGAGTTACTCCCTTTTACTACCCAAAACTTGAATTCCTTCTTAACCAGCTATAAGTATTTTGGAGGGACTCACTTTGTGTTACATGTCAAGTTACTCTCAATTTGAAGATATTATTGTGTCGCCCATGTTTTTATCCAAAATATGCACATGTTGGGAATCATGAGCAATTGTGTTTCTAATGTTATTGTCATGAGCATGATGTTCTTTCATTTTTGTTCTACAGATGTTAATCCAATCGCAAGACCTCTACGAGAGCATATTAACTGAAGTGCCAATTGATTATAGACAAAATCTTGTGCAAGTCACTAAGTATCAAGATGGTCAAAATTGTCCGGTAATTGAAAACCTTACATTGTTTATATTGTTCATCCTTATCCGCTAATTTCTGCATTAGAGAATATTAATCCACAATGGTGAAATTTCTATTCAACTCTTGTAGATTATTGCATTGGCATGTGGGGATTTTTTATAGAATGATGTCATTTTTGTTCCTTTTTGCTTTCTTCTAATTTCTACCTTCAAGAGGGATAGCACCATGGACCATGAAAATATTCATGCTTATTCTTTAGGTTGTGTAAATTGTATTTTCATGTGGGGATTTACTTGAGGATGAACTTCAATTTTTTTTTGTAGGTATGGCTTGTGGGAAAGTGGGCAACACCGAGTGATCAAAAGTGGGCACCGCCTCAAACCCATTTTCACCAATTTGTCATACCCCCTATTATTGAGTCACGCCTAGATTGTACATATGGCAAGCCTGCAGGAGTGCAACTCCCCAAAGACATTAAGGGCATGCGTTCATGTGAGGTACCAATATTTTCCATACTTCCACTATACTTGACCAAAAAATGTTTGTGCAAAAAAAAAGCTCACCATATAAAACACTAGCAAACAACTTATTTGAATCTTGTACACTTTCAAATACTAATGCCCTTTGAACATTCTCCAAAAACTTGTTCCTCTTGTCCCCAATTTTTTTTTATGTGATTGTCATTAAACCTAAAATCCAAAGGTTCAAAAGCACCAAATAGTCAACTATGGCATGACTCGAGCTATTAGATTAAAACTCAATATAATTGATGGTGGCTCAACACTTTGCAAGCTTTTATATTCAACTTTACAAACGTCACTTGTTATTACTTCCTTACATCACATGTTGCTTATCACACATTGTTTTGTAGATGACAATGCCTAGGGGGGTGGTGCATGCATGCCATGCTGGAGGGTTGGTGCACTCCTTGGAAGGATGGATGCATCATGAAGTTGGCACCATTGATGTTGATCGCATCGATGTTACTTGGAATGCGGCCTTAAAACATGGTTTCAAGCCTGTATAGGTAATAGTTGTTTTACCAACAACACAATCCCTTTATTTACTAGTGCCTAATGCAAGCATATTTATGGCTTATTTTAGCCAACTTTTGCCCAAAGAAACAAATTGCATGTGTATGGGCATTCATTCTCCTCTAGATTATTCAGCTTGTTTTTGGTACACGATCACCCATTGATTGGATGTGAAACTTCTTCTTTTGAACCAAGAGAAGACTTCATTTGAATGAAGCATTAGGATAATAAAGTTATTTTTGCATTTGTGGAGTATGTTAAGTTCTTAAGGTTCATTTTCTTGGTATACTTAATATTTTTATACCGTGGTCAATGGAAGCCTTGTTGACTTTGCAAATTCTCATATTCTTTATGTATTGTATAGAATAATAATATTTAAAATGATGAGCTACAACTACTAGTAAATTCCAATTATTTCTTTTTCATCACATT
>Ga0209611_10011686_pt1 | contig 12558 bp, 10 predicted proteins | sample S1TSphgellanicum_3_FD_187693 | JGI IMG/M metagenome (GOLD analysis project Ga0209611, IMG submission 187693) | Host-associated microbial communities from peat moss isolated from Minnesota, USA - S1T2_Fc - Sphagnum magellanicum MG (SPAdes) (version 2) | ecosystem: Host-associated > Plants > Peat...
AAGAATGCGAACCGACAGTTCTTTGATTCTGCAATATTTAAAGAACTGAAACTGGTGGTTCTTTAAATATTCAAAGAACCGCCCAACACTGGTGCTAACTGACAGCCTTTTTATGCATTTATAAGAATACACACTTTGGACGAGGGTCCAGGGTCCAATTTCCTAGGAACCAATTTGGACTGATTTGAACCAAATTGAATCCTTGAGCTGAACTGTACCATTGTCCCTAGCCTGATTCTTGGTTCTCCAAATCAGGGGCTCTCCTTTTTTAGCAATGTTTTTTGGTCCGAACCAATTGATTTTCCCTCCAAAACAGGTTCCATGTAGGTTTAACCTCAATTTGCCACTTTTTGGTCTTGGACCCTTGTCTAAAGGCCTTGGGACCAATTTAAAGCTTTCAACGAATAAGATTGCTTGAATTCATTGGTCGCTGGACCTTGGACCCTTGTTTAAAATAGCCCTTAATCCCTGTGAGGTCCTGAAAAATCTAGGGTGATGCCAACATGGTCCTTGGAACAGGCCCTCAGTTAGTGGTATCCCACTCTTGGGGCCATAAGACACTGGAGAGTTTTCCTACCGAGATTTCCTAATGTATTTGAAGGGCACCTATATTCTAATATCAAAGAATACCCTTCCTAGAAAGGAGGGTTCTTTCTAGTAGGGATATTATGCCTCCTCTCTAGAAGAGTGGCAGGATCTTTTGCCCACCTATAGGTGTAAAATCTCTCCTCCATTTCAAAGAGTAGGTAGGTGCAAGAACCTCGGCCCATTAAACTGGTGATCTGCTGATGTTTAGGTTCATGATAACTTTCAATTTCTGCTTTACTATTTGTAAAGCCCATGAATGGTAGAGATTCATGAAATAGACATTCCCAAAATAGGACAATTTTGGTGACAAATTTTCTTTAACAACATGATCATGTAAATTAAAATATTTTTATTTCTTATTTTTCTCCAATGAATAATTAAAATTTTATTTAAAACATGTAATCATTAAGTTTGAAATTATTCAAGTAATATTTATTATCTCTAATCATAAATGATTTCAAATTAAAATTTACATATTTAAAATAATCTAAATTTAACATTTTATTGACCAAATATTTTTTATAATTTATTTGTTAACATCATTATAATATATAATATATAGAGGAAATATAATTTTAAGACTATTTTAAATCTTTATCTAACCATAAATTACAGATCTACAATAACCATGTCATTTTTTTGAAATAATATTAATTGAAAAAATTAAATAATTAAAAAAATTCATGAACCAAAATTAAAATTTGAATATTCTTTTTAGAATTTCAGTTTAATTATAAATTCGAATACAATTTATTGAATAATTTATTATTTAAGAGAAAAAATCATTTAATTAGACTAGATTATAAAGTATAAACTATCAATATATTTTAAAAATATATTGATAATAAATTATTATTTCAAAATACTGAAATAATTATTTTAAATATGTAAAATCTAATTTGAAATCATTTATGATTATATATAAATATTTAAAATAATTTAGAAATTACATATCTTCTATATGTAATTTGACCATTCATTAGATGAAAAGTAATAGAATAAACCTATATATAATTATTATATTACATTATACATATAAAATAATAAATATTAATGTAATAATGATTAATATATTTGTGTTATATTAAATAATATATATTTTGGCATAGTGCAACAAAGCCCACTACTGAACATGAATGCATGTATTGCAATGGCACTAATCACCCCAACATGCATGCAATATCTTGAAGAGGTCCAAATGATTCATTTTGTGTGAAGAAGCTTGCAACTATTGATATGGAAGTACCCCAACTTGGCTACAAAAATCGAATGCAATATCCTTAGGTCAAATGGCAAATAACCTATTTGTTTAAATACTATTGAGGTATTTCAATGTCATTAGACTAGATTGGTGCACATGTAATACCCTTCATATAAACATGAAGCATGGTGCCACATTGGGTGTGGGTATTGTGCAAGTATTGATACATTATATAAGCTTGTAATACCTCCATAGTGCAAATGTGGGTCCAAATTACGAAATCACGTTCATTAGTAGTGCGAGTATTACTATTTGTGAATACCCACATTAAATGTTCAGCAATCTTTAATTGTTAAGATGGGAATGTTCAAGCCCTAAAAACTATAAAAAAAACTCCCCCACACTAATCTTTCATGACATATATTCACAAAAAATGCATGATAGTGAATTAAGGGTAATGGCTTATTATGATGCACACCCTATGACCATTGAATTTCCAATCTCATATTTCACACATTCGTGAACTATATATATTTTATTATGGTTTTTCCACTAAATAGTGCATTAAAATGCATACATGCAATATCACTACACATCAAGAGCACTTGAAGTATGAACTAATTTGTGTGCATTTTATTCATGTTTGGAAACAATATACTTGTTTATAGTGGTTGTTATGCATTTACAAACTTTGGATATGTTTTTGTAAAGTCTGTAAGTATTTTCTAGGGCTTTAATACCCATTTGGAATACTCTATTGAACATGTGATTCGCACTTGGAAACTTTGTACATATTTGAATAATGTGTGTTATGCATCTATAGACTTTGGAAATGTTTTTGTACAGTTTATAGTATTTTCCAAGGACTTTAATACCCATTTGGAATAGTCAATTGAATAGTTAATTCATACTTGGGAACTTATACATGTTTACAATGGAATTGTTATGCATTTATAGATTTTGAAATTGCTTTTACAAATTTTGTAAGTATTTTCCAAGGGCTAATACCCATTTGGAATAATCAATTAAACATTTGATTCATATTGTGAAACTTTGTACATGTTTACAATGGTTATTATGCAGATGTAGATTTTGGAATCATCTAGGTAGATGTTATTGGTTATGATTTGCTTCAAAGTGATTATTTGTATGGATTTTGCAAATGTTCATGATGTTTTTCAGATGTTTAATTTGTTTTTGTGGTTATATATGAATTAACTGTTATTGATAGGCAAACTTGGGCCTACTTTGTAGCATACATTTGCTATTGGGACTTGCATGTGTCTTATTGTTGATGGAGACCATGTAGTCCTTCCTAAAATTTGCTCAAAGGAAGGATCTTTTCATTTGTGACTTCATAGCTATAATGAAGGTCTACTAGGGACAGTTATATAGTCTTATTGTGACATCGCCTCTTCTTTCTCTAGTGATGGATTTTGGTCCTTCAAAGGGTTGTTACAAAATGACCATACCTAAATCCATATGAAATGGGTAATGAATTACAACACAACTAGAATTGAGCATCTTGCATTTGTTATCAATGGTGAAAAGACATGGACACATTGGGGTGAAATTTGCCAATCAACATGTGGTATGTTGCATGTCACACAAGCATCATTTGCACATGTAGTGCAACTGTTGAAAGCTGAAAGACATAAGTGTCTACCCTTGCTGAAAATGGCAAAAGTTGTTATCATCGGTTCATACCATAGTTGTATTTAGGGTTTTTTCTTGATTAATTAGAATTTAGTATGTGGCAAAATTGGTTTTTGTGATGCAAATCTATGAGCCTAACCCTTTCATTTACCTTGGGTTTCTTATGTTTGACATTTAGTCTTGTTTATTGATTAATAGAGGCAACAATAGGGTTGATTGCTAAGTTAGATGTTCAATTTCTTGAACAAGCAATTTTGGATGTCATGGGGGTTATTGTCCCCAATATTGGTTACAAGTGAATGCAGAGATGACATTCCCTTGACATTTGGAGGTTTTGAAGGGATTTTATTGCACCCCATGTCTTTGTGGACAATCTAGGGATGCTCCCATGGTTTTTCATATTCTTTCAACATGGGAGTTGGATGTTTAACAAGGTCTTTTCAAGTTGACAATGAAGTTTAATGCTACTCAAGCCATGGTTGAAGTTGTGGCCCTTGCAACGGACAAGACTAACCCAATCCTTGTAAATCTTGTCACAAGGTTTTGGCGAGTGATCCATGCATCACAGCTATTGGCACACTTTTTTCCAAAATACTTGAAGTTGGTAGAGATTGCCATGATCCATGTCCTAGGTTCTATTGAGTATTAGCTTAGTTTCTTTCTTGAAGAACAAGCTACAGAATCACTTGAATCCTCATTTGGAGCTTGTTGCTATGTATTTTCAGAAGTTCTTCGCACTAGAGAATTTTCCATACCAAGCTAGTTATGACTTATGGACAAATGTAGGCAATTCACATGGTCAGGGTCAGTATGAAGGATAAAGAAGTTCGATTTGCCTCTTGGTTTGATGATATGAATAGGGTTGCAGGTGTTGGATATTTTTGACAATTCAGGTTGCAGGTTGAAAAACGCAGCAATGAGCATAGTGACTTTGTCGCCAGATTTTGAAGAGGAATCTTGTATCCATAACCTTAATGCAATTGAGTTTCAGATTAAGTAGCCACATCATATACATTGAGCATGATGCATAGTCGCTAGTCATAACTATTTGTTGTTTTATTGAGTTGCCCAAGGGCACTTTGATAACAGTGACAGTAGCCACCAATTTTTGAGGAGGCAGCCTTAAGTGCCGGCCAGAAATACTGGACGCTCATGAGGCCACGTTATTCCAGATCTTAAACGATATCTTAAGACTTTGAGTAATAGGTGACATGAGGAGTTGTACACAGACTATAGGCAGAAGATAACCCTAATCCACAGACAGTGTTCACAGCTGCCCTTAGACCCCCGAGATCAGTGGTGGCGACGATGATGGAAAAAGACGAGAAGAGTCTGAGATTGTCAGTGCAAGCGTGCACTCAAACTGAATTATTTTTTTGATTGAGCTTTCCTTGCAGCTGAAGGACACCACAGAGCGTATCAAGGCAGTGGATGCAGCAGCAGCTCTGGTTTCCCTACACTCTTGTGTTTTCGCGACTGGTGTATCCAGCCACTATAAAATTTTGCCACCTACACCACAGCCCAAAAATGAAAAAAAAAAAGGCTGATCAGGACTGCGGTAGAACTATGCAGCGGCTGTGCACGATGCAGCACTGACACCTGCAAAGTTTTTTATGAGGTTTTAGAAGTCCTCCTTACTTGGAGGTCCTAGGCTTGGGCGTCTGCCCCTTTCGATAATAACTTTACCTAAGGCCATATCGACATCGTAAGAGGAGGTTGCAGTGTCGTATTCAAACACTTTGCAACCTTTTTGATTAGTTGGGACCAGTGGTTTTTTTGTCGAAAATTTTCGCACTCTGGAGACCCCCAGAAAAAAAAAGAAAAAAAAGTCAGTGCAAATTCTAGGAAGGACCTTTTTGGAAAAATTACCTAAAAGTCGCCATATTTTGAGGAAAAAGAGTTCAAAGTCGCTAGATTTAGACAGCAATTCTAGGACAGATGTCATTTAATGCTAACTAATGCTCGGGATCCACACCAGTGCACCAACTTGAGGAATTTGAAAAAAACAACCCTGGCTGTGAAAGGCGGCCAGGGCGGCGAATTGACCCCCACATTGGGATCCATACCAGCGAACCAACTTGAGGAATTTGAAAAAAACAACCCTGGCTGTGAAAGGCGGCCCGGGCGGCGAATTGACCCGCGCAATGGGATCCATGCCAGTGCACCAACTTGAGGAATTTGGGCAAAAAGAACCCTGGCCGTGAAAGGCGGGCAGGGCGGGCAGGGCACCAACTTGAGGAATTTGGGCAAAAACAACCCTGGCCGTGAAAGGCGGGCAGGGCGGCGAATTGACCCCCACATTGGATCCACATCAGCGCACCAACTTGAGGAATTTGAGAAAAAAAACCCTGGCTGTGAAAGGCGGCCAGGGCGGCGAATTGACCCCCACATTGGATCCACACCAGCGCACCAACTTGAGGAATTTGAAAAATAACAACCCGGGCTGTGAAAGGCGGGCAGGGCGGCGAATTGATCCCCACATTAGGATCCATGCCAGTGCACCAACTTGAGGAATTTGAGAAAAAAACCCTGGCTGTGAAAGGCGGCCAGGGCGGCGAATTGACCCCCACATTGGATCCACATCAGCGCACCAACTTGAGGAATTTGAAAAAAAACAACCCTGGCTGTGAATGGCGGGCAGGGCGGCGAATTGACCCCAATTACTCACGAACGCACCATTTGGATGGACGGTCCAGTAGATGGGTGCTGATTTTCTGTCTTTTCCTGTCCCTGTGCCAACTAGCTTGGACCAAGGTAGTTAGGCTAGCACAGTTTGACTTCCTTTGTCTGCCTTCTCAGCCCCTGGACTTCCAAAGAAAAAATGTTGGGATTTTTTTTGGACCCACCTGACCGCATAACACCCCACCCTACACCCACCTACCTCCCACCCTAGTCTACTCTTTTTCTCACCCTCCTTCTCACTTACATATTTCAAATGACCTAGTCTCAACCCCACCTACCTACCTGCCCACCCATCTGCGTACCTACCTGCCCGTCTACCCCTACGCACCTACCAACGTTCTACACACCACACAAGCATGAGAAATGTCAATGTCAATTAACCCAGATGCGAGGAATGAAATAATTATATGCTTATTGTATATTTATTTATGCATTTATTTATTATAATGTATTTGTACATTGGTGTTTGTTTATTTATGTTTTCCCCCTCTTCACCATTAACCATCCACCCCCATTGTATATTGTGAGTTTAGGACATAGGGTATGGAGATTTACATCAACATAATTTATATTTTTTGTTTTAAGTGTAAACACATGTTTGATGGGTCCACAATGCCCATTGCTCATCAAATATTTAGGGGTTTAAGGTCAAAGGTTCTAGTGTATAACATAAAGAGATGCAAACCCAACAGACTATCCCAAGACAATGCCATACCTCACATAACAAGTACCATATAATTAATTATATGTCTTTTTCATATTGTTTATTTCAATAGGTTTTGTTTTGTGAAAGCAAAATTGGATGCCCAAAAAAAATGTGATGTTTTTTTTTATAGGGTTTAGAAGTTGAACATTAGGCACCATGGTTGGTGGTTTTAATTGTGTGATTCATGTATAGAAAACCTTAAACCCCATGATTGTGATAATGACATTATTGCAATTTATAGTATAATGGGTATCATAAAAACAATTCAAATTAGGGACTTTCTTTCACCATTCATTTATTTAATGATGACCATGCATATATCATGCAATCAACATTTTTAGTTTTATTGTCGACTTAGAATATTGAAGGCATTTGTAGTGGGTGTTTACATCACATGTGCATTTCTAGGAAGGTCAAAGACATGGGTTGAACTCTGAGGGCCCAAAGTATACAAGTCCAAAACCCAACCAAATTGTCATTTTTCAATGTGGAATTGGTGTGGGTTAAGGATGAACACTGCAGGGTTCAAACAAAAAATCCATTGATGTGGCATATAACCCATATGCACATGTCCAAGATTTCCTGAAAGGTGAACAAAACGACCTACATACCTTAGTGGAGTGGAACATCCACAAGAACATTCATGCACAAAAAGATGTCAAAAACCTCACAATTCAACACTGCTTTGAGCATACTTGGTATGTATCACATATGGGTATTCCTTGCATTCATTTGTTATTTATGGGAGTTATATAGTAGTAGACAAAATTTGAATGCAGTTTTACTTTAATCAATTGAATGTGATGTAGGTATGAATGCGGATATGGTTCAAAGGATGATCATGGTGACTCAAACCATACTAGTTCCATCAAGCATGGTTGTTTGGTAGCATTCTCAGTCAAGCAATTATATGTATGACCGGAGGTGGTTGAAATATCCTTTTATCATTATGCCCAAATTCTCATTAAAGGTGAACCCACACATAGCCAAGATGATCTTGAATGTATAGCTCGGATGTCACTATATGCTTTCCAAATGTCTCAAGCTTTTAAAGACCACATTTGGACCCAATTGAGCTTGGGGTGCATGGTGAAAGAAATATACAACAAACACAAGGCGATTTGGTGGGCACAGATCAACACAAGGGAGCCCATGATAAAAAATGATTTCATTCGACAAAGTGACATTGCCTATCTTGACCAAATGCACAAGGAAAGGAGTTGGCGGTTACATACCAACCTCACCATTTCAATTTGGACTTGGGCATATAGTCATTAGGATGATGTTTTTTTCCAAGAAATGACAAATGTTGGTGGGATTCAAGCACCATTCACCATTGGGATCCAACCATTCATCCAATTGGAATCAATGTTCACACAAGGGCGTAACAAGGCAATTTCAATGGACACAACTTTTGGCAATAATGATGTGAAGCTCCACCTATTCATTTTAATGATGTTTGATTCACATCAGACAAGGATCCCAATTGCATGGATCATCATTTCCCAGCAAACACGAAATGATTTGATAAAATGTTTAACCCCATTGAGAGTTAAATTCCTTTCAAGGATGCTTGGTTGGAAGCCTTCATGTTTTATCATTGATGATGCCCCACAAGAATTGGTGGTGTTGTGGTGACTACCAATTACATTCCATATTCCATTCCAAATACACCCTCATGACTTGTGTTTTTAGTCATGATGTACAACTTGTAATTGTGATTTTTTTCCATTACATGCATTATTGGGTTGTATAGATTTGTTTGGAGCGAAAAGATGGTCCCGATTTACATATGTGTGGGGCATGTTCTAAAGGCATGGCAAGTGCATGCACTAGAGAAGATTAAGGATGTGATAATGCATTGAACAATTTTGGATGACCTCCATGTTATTATGTGATGATTAACCTTCGTGAAAGCATTGAAGACTTGAAGGCGAATGGGAGAGAAAAGGTCATGGCTAGTTTTGAACAACATAAACTAAAAGATGTTTGGACATGACATTTTTGGGCTTATTATCCCATCCTTGGTATGCATTCATCATGCACTTAATTATCCATGTCATTATTTTTTGTTGTTATTAGTTGAATCCATAGTGTTCTAGATTTACTTACCTAAATATGTCATTGGCCCTTTGGTTTTTAATTTGTGAAAGATTAAACTCCAATGGGTGTCACATTCTAACAAGGACACACAAGCATCGATTGAGTCTTACCACAGTGCATTGAAACAATGGTTTTCCCTTGAAACAAAAGGGTTTAGAGGTCAACGCATAGACTAGTTAGTGTGGCAGCTAACAACCACTGTGGCTTAGCATTATATGCATGTGTCGGAGATGAACAAACACATGTTCATAAAGAACAAAGTATTGGAGTGCATCATATAGGCAAGTGTGGAAAAAGCATTGTTGATTTTGGCCACCAATGTGAAATGGCCATCATTGGAATCTAAGGTTGTTTGGACCGTGATGAGCCAAGGGATTCCCAACCACATGTATGAAGTTAAACACTCATTACGGAATACACCAACTGCACATGTGAATGGGCATTGTGTGGAAATTTATGTAAGCACCAAATAACAATTATTTTGGCTCACATAAATGTCACCAAGGAGATCATCCTTGATTATGGTGGGACATGTTACAATTCTAACCGAGTAGGATTCAAGGTGATGTTCACAAACCTTCATTTGTGGGACAATGATTCCAATGCAATCGACAACGATAAAGGGCTAGACCAAATTACTGATGGGGAGGGGGTTATTAATATTGGTGGGTTCATTTCTCCGAATGATGACATCTCAACCCTTGATGATGTGAGGGTGTTCCAAGCCCAAGCTTCAAATGTTCCTATGGAGTAACCAATGGATCGATTAAAAGAAACCATGCAAAATATCATGGAAGATTATAAAGAAATCTAGGTTGCATTTTGCAACCATGCGATGTGACACGCCCCCAAGTTCCTTGTTAGACCCAAAAAGGGTCCAACTATGTTAAAGAGTGGAAATAGTTGGAACGTGGTGCCGCTCCCAGCTTCCAGCACTAAAGGGGGGTGAGAGGGGCGTGCTGAAAGCTCCGGGATTAGACTAGGAAGAGGGACAAGCTATTTAATTATTCGGTCCTGCATCCAAAACCAACCAACAAGTTGGTTATAACTCATTCTGCACACTTTTAGTGTTAGGACAAGCCACGAGCAACCTTGGACTCACTTGACTCACCACAGCCCGAGCTCGGGGGAAGCCATCACCTTCCCCCATATAGTATTTTCTGCGTCTCTCCGCTCTACAGGCCTGGGTGGCCACGATTGAGGTCGGTATGGCCACTTGGAAGGCCATTAGATCTCACCGCCCCACCAAGGACCCCGACATCCAGTCTAGCATTGAGTTAGCCTTTAGAAAGGAATGGCTGCACATGAACATTCTTAAGAAGGACAATGCCACCATTAGGTGGCATTTCCTTCCCCCTTTGTACTATTTTAATTTTTCTAATGATTGATGGGGTTGTTGCCTCCCTCTCCTCTCTAAGGTTCACCCTGCATCTCGCCGCCGCACTTGCATTCGAATGGAACTTTTTCCTAGGACTCCCAAAGTGGAGTCCCGAAACTATCTCAGTTTGGACTCCTGAGATTTTGGGTGTTCATAACCTTTCGGTCCGACCTTCGATTGAGACGAGGTCTAAAGCAAACTTGTACCTCTCCTTGAGAGCTCTCCAACGGTGTGTTGCACTCCACTTGCACACATTGAGATCGGGTCGATTATCAAATTTTAGTGGTCGGGAGTCAAATTGACAATTTGACTTTCGGCCCTTTTTTCGCCTATAACTTGTGTTACACATGTTGAAATGGCTCATGCGAGGCCATTTTGGACATCTACACTTCAAGAACTTTCCAACGGTATTAAGAACACTTCAATGCGAGGTGTTTTGACCCCTGCAATTGAGTTCTGAATTTTTGGGAGTCCCGGAGGACTCTCAAGTCTCATTTTCGGGAATTTGAATGGCGACCTCACACTTCCCTCAAAGTGGGGTTGCGACACAATGTCACTCTTCAAAAGTGATATGTGTCGATGTTCACTCAATTCATTTGATGAGGGGTTATGAATCCTTGCACCCAAGCATAACCCTCAACCGGGTGGAAGATGACATGGGTTGTTCTTTCAAATGAAGGAATGATTGGCACAAAAAGATGGTTGCACACAAATTTGTTCATACTTCAAGTGCTCTTGATGTTTAGTGATATTGCATGTATGCATTTTAATGCACTATTTAGTGGAAAAACCATAATAAAATATATATAGTTCACGAATGTGTGAAATATGAGATTGGAAATTCAATGGTCATAGGGTGTGCATCATAATAAGCCATTACCCTTAATTCACTATCATGCATTTTTTGTGAATATATGTCATGAAAGATTAGTGTGGGGGAGTTTTTTTATAGTTTTTAGGGCTTGAACATTCCCATCTTGACAATTAAAGATTGCTGAACATTTAATGTGGGTATTCACAAATAATAATACCTGCACTACCAATGAGTGTGATCTTGTAATTTGGACCCACATTTGCACTATGGAGGTATTACGAGCTTATATAATGCATCGATACTTGCACAATACCCACACCCAATGTGGCATCATGCTTCATGTTTATATGAAAGGTATTACATGTGCACCAATCTAGTCTAATGATGTTGCAATACCCCAATAGTATTTAAACGAATAGGTTATTTGCCATTTGACCTAAGGATATTGCATTCGATTTTTGTAGCCAAGTTGGAGTACTTCCATATCAATAGTTGCAAGCTTCTTCACACAAAATGAATCATTTGGACACTCTTCAAAACATTGCATGCATGTTGGGGTGTTTAGTGCCATTGCAATACATGCATTCATGTTCAGTAGTGGGCTTGGTTGCACTATGCCAAAATATATATTATTTAATATAACACAAATATATTAATCATTATTACATTAATATTTATTATTTTATATGTATATGTAATATAATAATTATATACAAGTTTATTCTATTACTTTTCATCTAATGAATGGTCAAATTACATATAGAAGATATGTAATTTCTAAATTATTTACATATTTAAAATAATCATTTCAGTATTTTGAAATAATAATTTATTATCAATATATATATATTTAAATATATTGATAGTTTATAATTTATAATCTAGTCTAATCAAATGATTTTTTTCTCTTAAATAATAAATTATTCAATAAATTGTATTCGAATTTATAATTAAACTGAAATTCTAAAAAGAATAGTCAAATTTTAATTTTGGTTCATGACATTTTTTTTAATTAATTTTTTTCAATTAATATTATTTCAAAAAAATGACATGGTTATTGTAGATCTGTAATTTATGGTTAGATAAAGATTTAAAATAGTCTTAAAATTATATTTCTTCTATATATAATATATTATAATGACAACATTCTAGCACATGTTGATTGTCATCTCATGCACATAGATGTTCTCATGATCCATCTAGAATACCCTACAGCAACCCAACAGGCTGACAATTAGGTATGGATGATCAGAGCCATGCTGGAAGGATCAAGCAACTTGCCTATCCAACATGATCAACTGATAATACTGCTACAGTGACAGCTTGCAAGAGATAAACTGAGAACAGACCATAATGGAAACAAATGAAGACTTTGCTGGAACTTCCTTCCAAGTTCTGGAAATCCCTCTCTGCTTCCCCTTGAATTCTGC
>Ga0209611_10011687_pt1 | contig 12557 bp, 10 predicted proteins | sample S1TSphgellanicum_3_FD_187693 | JGI IMG/M metagenome (GOLD analysis project Ga0209611, IMG submission 187693) | Host-associated microbial communities from peat moss isolated from Minnesota, USA - S1T2_Fc - Sphagnum magellanicum MG (SPAdes) (version 2) | ecosystem: Host-associated > Plants > Peat...
AAAAAAAAAAAAAAAAAAAAAAAAAAAAAAAAAAAAAAAAGAAAGGTCCGGGCAGTGCCCGGACAGACGGACAGACATGTAACTTTAATATATAAGATAGCTGGGCCAGAGGGAAGCATACTAAGCTTGGTTTAGTAACCCTTTACTTTGGGACGATTCCAGTGTTTTGGAATTTTTTGAGTGATGGGCAAATCAAATTGGCTCATTGCAAAACAAAAGATTGAACTTGAGAGGCACCTCATCTGATGCATAGAAGAGGTGAATAGGATTGGTGTCTACTTCTGTTTTCTAGGGATTTTTTGTGGAATTCTTGGTACCCATTATCATATCCAGTACAATAATCTGTTGTTCTGAACATAGACGAAGAAAAATTGGAGTCTTGTTTGTTTCTAATGAAAGCTTATCATGGAAATTCAGGGTATCCAATCCACAAATTCAGCAGAGGCACCAATTCCTGTTTGTTCTTCACAGACATGAAGAAAATTTCTTGTTGCTAAAGAATTTCAGATTAGAATGAAGAAAAATTGAAATTTTCTTTCCAGTTTTTATTTCCACCCCAACCCCAGCCCCCAACATCTGCATTGGATCTAGTAACCCACCAACCAGTTTGTTGCGGTTTGTAGCCCATGCAGCGTGTAGCACTAGCCCTGAGAGAGAGACGCCCATCAGTCTGAGCTGCTTGTCTTTGCTACCTGCGTTGTTTTCATCTCTTGAACATTTGCGAAGAGAGCAGGAGGAGGAGGAGAAGGAGTTCTAGTAAAAGCTTGTGGGGTGTGATGGAGGCCGAGACAGGAAGAGGAGCAATGGTGGAGGCAGTAATGAGCCCGGAAGTGGATATGGGTGGTGCTTACCCAGCAGCCAATTTCATTAGAGCTTCTGTGGTGCAAGCTTCCAGTATCTTCTATAATACTCCAGCCACTCTCGGTATGTTGGTTATACTTTGTGCAGTCATACACACACATGCACACACACACACAAACACTCTGTCTCTCTCTCTGTCTTTCTCAGAAGGTCTGTTTGTGGTGGCTTAGTGGGTGGGGTTCATGCGGTGGGTGATTTGTAATTTTTCATGTAGATAAGGTGGAGAGGCTGGTGGCCGAGGCAGCTGATCTGGGATCCCAATTGGTGGTGTTCCCTGAAGCTTTTGTTGGTGGGTATCCGAGGGGAAACTCTTTTGGTGCCGTAGTGGGAAGTCGATCGGCCAAAGGACGTGAAGACTACCGCAAATACCATGCGTCAGCTATTGACGTTCCAGGTCTGTCTTCTTGTATTTTATTATTTTCTTGTTGCAATCTAGACTCTGTTGTTCAATGTTGCAATTCGAGCCCTAACCCTAAATCCTGGAAGCTTTCTTTGTGTAAAGGAAACTTTGCAGTCTCTTTGCAAATGAATAGGAGGTGGAGGAGGAGGACATGTTGGTTTTTGCATCTTGGTCTGTCTTGTTTTTTATTATTTTGTTGCAATCTACACTCTGTTGTTCAATGTTGCAATTCATACCCTAACTCTAGGTCCTGGAAGCTTTCTTTGTATAAAGAAAAACTTGATTCAAACTTTGCAGTCTTTTACAAATGAGGAGGAGGAGGAGGAGATGTTGATTTTTGCATCTGGGTTTTGGAATTTCAGTTGCTCTATTTGATGTCAAATGAAGCAAAGCTCTTAGTTCTAAGCAACCTCCCTCTTCAAAATGGAATCAGCAGCCCTAAAATGGTGAAGAGACAGATAGTACAAACAGTACAAACAGTATAAATGTCTGGCAAACTCTTCTTCTTCTATGAAAGCAATGCTCATAGACTGTTGAATCTGGTCCTTACTAGAACAGAGTCTGGAACTTTGAACCAGGAATCATGGAATGTCAAACCTCAACAACCTGAGCTCTTGTACCCTGACTTTTTTGATGTTGCTCATCAAAACCTTCTTTACCTTTGAACCTCAGGGGTTCCTGCAACCTTGAGTTCTCAAATTCTTGTTCCTCACTGTATAGGACACTAAGTCTGGACTGGATACCATGGCAACTGAACGCAGATATGGTGGCTTGTAGGTCCTGAAGTAGAAAGGCTGGCAAGCTTAGCAGGCAGGCAGAAAGTTGTTTTGGTAATAGGGGTGATTGAAAGGGATGGAGGAACTCTCTATTGTACTGCACTTTCTTTTGGTTCTGGGGGAGAGTTTCTTGGAAAGCACCGCAAGCTCATGCCCACAGCATCTGAACGTCTCATCTGGGGATTTGGAGATGGATCAACTCTTCCTGTTTTCGAAACACCGATTGGAAGAGTTGGTGCTGTCATTTGCTGGGAAAATCGGATGCCTCTTCTTCGAACTGCAATGTATGCTAAAGGTGTGTTTGCAAAGCACAAGTTTTGAACCTCTAACTCAGCCCTGATTCTTCTATGAGCTTGGTTGTGAGCCAATATACAGAGTGATTATGTTGCCCTGGAATGATCTTAGGAGCAAAGTACTGGCAAATATAAAGAGGTTGGGTTCCTGCACAGGTGTTCAGCTCTATTGTGCACCAACAGCAGACGCCAGAAGCACATGGCAAGCTTCAATGCTCCACATTGCCTTAGAAGGTGGTTGTTTTGTACTGTCAGCCAACCAATTCTGCAGGCGGCAGGATTATCCTCCTGCACCTGAATATGTGTTTGGTGGCATGGGAGAGCAGGAGCCTTCGCCTGAAGATGTCGTATGTGCGGGTGGCAGTGTTATCATCTCTCCTACAGGCACCATTCTTGCTGGTCCAAACTTTGAAGGTGAAGGGCTCATCACAGCAGATCTTGGTAAGCTCTAGCTTTCCTCAAGGTTGTTCTGTCACCTTGAAGTCCATTGAAAAACTCCCCAGCTCTAGAGTTATCTTTGGAGGTGGAATAACCACTTGTTCTAAAAGAGGAAAATGACCATCTATGCTTCAAGTTCTGTGGTTTAGTATTTTGGAGCCATACTTGAGTCTGTTTGCTGTTTTTGGAGTTTTGCCTGTGGACTTGAAACTTTTCCAGAGAGAACTGAGATGGAAATGTAGAATGCCCAAGATAGTTCAAGCACAATTCTGATGTAGATCATATGTCCTACTGCAGATCCAGCAGATATAGTAAGGGCAAAATTCGACTTTGATGTGATTGGTCATTATGCACGCCCTGATGTGCTGCACTTGACAGTTCGAGATCAAGTACTTCCTCCTGTCAGCTTTACATCTAATCTTGCCTCTCACAGACATGATGTCCACAAAGAGAGGACAGATATATAAGTATTCTGGTCCCATACTTTTGTCGATTCCAGTGCACATTTTCACTGTGATCTTTTGTGCACAATATGGCAGTATAGACCCTTGCTCCTGCTCAAGTTGACATTGCATGACCATGAGGTGGATAGAGCCATGAACAGTATCAGAAGTTGGTATCAGAACATTTTCAATGCCTTGATGATTTTCAATGCAGGTCTATTGAGGTCTAGGTTTCTAAGGATGATTCTGAGGTTTCTGAGGGTGATTTCTCAGCTTCTTTGAATCAAAATCTATGATTTTGCTGTCACTCTGATATGGAAGAAACAAAACACTAATCCCTTGTGAGCATCTGCTTCCAAAGAAAATAGTGTACTAAAGTTTTGGGTGTTCTCCTAAGTTGCATCCCCACATGCCTCACCCACAATGTCCTTGATTGATTCAAGTGAGAATGAAACCACTGAGAGAGCAGAAAAGCACGTAAGTATGGAATAGCTCGGTCTGGGTGGACACCTGCCTTGATGTAGGAGTAAATTTGTGTGTAAGGTAGAAAAACCTCCAGGATGGGGTCATTCCCAATATAAGGGGCCTACAATGAGGTGGTAGCCAAGTTTGGCCCTGTAGTCTGCGAAGGTGCCCACCCATGGGCTTTCCCCAATGTAAAGTACGCAACAAACGTTGTTATGAACTTGAATATACTTAGCTCACAAGATATAGGAGAGGGGTGGTTCTTACACCTCGTCCTTAAGAGTCGGAGGGATCTTACACATATAAGAAGGCATAATTTTCCTCCCACTTTTAAAGAGTAGGTGTAAGATCCCTCCTAGAAAGGGATATTCATGGATAATGTGCTCTCCACATACTCTCCAAGCACTTTACATTAGATGTAGGTGCTTTGTGACTGGAGAAGAGAACTGAAGTGACAAAGAGCTATGTAGATGAGTGAGCAAGAAACTAGTTTCAGAACTTCGACATTTTGAGTCTACACATTTCATGTTTTATTCCCTGTTTGGTGAGGTGGGAAGTGGTGCTAAGGTATATTTTTCTTTAGGACGACCTCAGTTGGCCTCCATCCCTTCCATTGAATCGTCCTTGCATAGATAAGCAGTATTGTCTACATATCAAAATCAACTTGACAATTATTTCACAAAAATTGATGTATCTTACATGCTTCTTATTGAAATACGATAAAAAAATACAAAATACAAAAAGGAAGAGAAAGGATAATGTGTCATACCATAGCATGGACCGCTAGTTCAATCTTGAAATGTCACATATTTAATGATCAAAGTTGAAGAAAATTCTTTAGAGATCAGAGTTTGTATTATGGAGCCATAACAATTTTACGAAGTGCAAATAGACATTGCAAAAGTTTGAATGGGTTAAGGTAAGGTTAAGGGTATTGAGTTCATGTGAACTCTATTTGATGTAAAAGGACAACATCTATCTATCAAGGAAGGTCATTAGTTAGTTTAGTTTATTTGTTAGTTTGAGATCTCCCAAACCATAGCCCCTCTTGTTGTGCTCTTGGTATTGTTGGGATGCCCTTGATGAGTAGGGGTGCATCAAGTTGGTTTCATTATGTTTTTACCAATGGTGGAAAAGTTATTGAATATTGAACAAATCTTTCATCAAAAATTCATTTAAATCAAAACTAAAATAAATAAGGAGAATTTCAATGCACTCTTGGCATTGATGGAAATGAAGGTGATTTGAAATTTTTTAGACTTGAGGTGTGGGAGGTATTGAATTTTGAGTATTTTTTGTCATTGGAAATTCAATTAAATTTTAAAAAGAAAAATTATCTAGGCAATCAATTTACACTTCGCACAGATTGGGTTGAGATTTGATAAAGTGCAAGGAGGTAGGAAACAAGGAAGCTTACAAAGGCACATTTTATTTCTCAATGCATGTAGGAAGGTGCAAGACATTAGAAGGCAACTGTAGTGAAGCACCTGGGTGCTTATTGTTCATAGGTTTAGTGACTTGTGTTGGGTTAAAAACATCTCTAGTGGTGCACGCACGGTAACAAGCCATTTGGCTTTTACTTCTGTGTAGCATCAATACGTGTGTTGTTGTTTACTGTTGTTGTAGAGTGTAGGTTTCAATGATGAACCTCTTGTGGCCAAGTTTTGGGCAAGCAAACAAAGAATCAAATGAAAGCTTTAGTTAAGGTTTTTAACAAGCAAGCATAGTATTTGCCATGGAACTTGTGGTGTCTTGGTCATTGTAATGACTGTGATCCTTTAGAGTCAAGCAAAAAAAAATTTCTAAAAAAATGTCACAAAATTGGATTGTGTTTTCATTTAAAAGTCATTTTGTTTGAGATAACTAGACCATTAAAGGGTTGAATTAAGAAGGTTTTTTTTTTAAAAAAAAATTAATTTTTATATTTGGTCTGTGACACAAATGGATTGTGGATGGATTGTGGGAACCAAGGACCTAAGGAAAACAATTGAAAGTAATAATACTTGGCACTAGAGGGTCATTACAAGGCAAGTAAAGGCCAATGCAACATAAAATACATACCTCATCAGGTCCCTTAGCCAACTAAGAACATTGTGGTGTTTTACAAGCATGTGAAAACACAATAAGCTTTCCACCGCAAAGTTTGTATAGTTTGAAACTTTGTTGCACATAATTTTTTTATAGGATTGGGTTTCTTGTGAAGGGGGTAACCAATCCACTAAAGTTGTTTTTTAGGAAACTTTTGTGCGACATTACTTGTCTTAGGTTTAAGAACAAGGAACTAGGAACAAGGAGTGAAACTTGTAATATTTTGGTCTTAAGGTGTCTAGGTCCAAATTTTTTAAGGTGTATCAAAATCTTGTCATAACATCATTTTTCTTTATATTTTTTACCTAATATTTTTTTACCATGTAAAGACACATTTATGGATGATTATGATGGAATCTAAAATTGTAATGGTTTAAAATATAGTCTTTCTGAAATTTTTGACAAATTTTCATTCATTATTTTTTGTGGGGATCAAAATATAGGGTAAAAAAGGATTGTAGTAAGGATTAGGCTTTTTCGTCTTGTGCAGTACACCTTAAAGGATTTTCATTCGTTTAAGTTGTGTTGAACCCATTAAAATAATGATCATGACATTGAAACCTATAATGAAATTAAGGTTTGACTTTGGCATAATGCTTCATCCAATGACCCTTAAGAGGTTTCTTGTCTTTTTCATTTTGAATTATTTAATTTTGTGTGATTAGATTTATAGATTTAGGATTGCCCTATAATGGTAGTTAGTTTTAAAGAGTGAGGCATGTGCTTTTAGTAGGCCTCCTTTTTCATGGGCACCAAACGTCCCATGTCCCTTAGTTCATCATGTCTCATCAAACCGCATAATTCCCATCACCCATTTGCCTTATCATGTGCCACCACAAACCTATTCTCCACACCATTTCCCATACAAACCATGAACCACCCATTAGTTCTTGCTCTTATTTTAACAAACCACACACCATTTATTAGTTCCCCTTATTAACCCCTAGCCCCTTGTGTGAATGTGGGGTTTTGGTAACCCTACCCTTTCCCAAACCCTTTTGATCATGCACAGGTAGGACCTTTTCCCCTTTCCATTATATTAGCCCCCCCAATTGCTCATGATTAAACCCCCCAACCTACCCCATCTCCTCTACATGCTTACAACTTCCACCTAAAGTTTTTTGCCCACCTATAGGTGCTAATTTACTAGTTGAAGGTTCATTCATGATCATCAATGTTCTTTTCAAGCATCTAATTCATCTAATCCAAACCCCTGTGACCATTTTAGTTCAATACCCTCCCTTGCCCCACTTCGTTTGTATCAGGTTTCATCATTTGATGTCTTCTAATCCTTCTGTTTATGTTTTTATCTTATTTGATTATATAACTACATCCCTATTGCTCTATGGCGTGATGTACAAGTGGCATTTCATTTTTCATAAGATAAGTTAACATAGGATTAAACTATCATGTGGTAACTTGACACTTGTTCTTCTTATTACCAGGCATATTCACAATCAAGGTATCACTACTACCAAAGTAGGGTGTAATTTACTAGTTTAAATCACTATGGGACCTTAAAAGTGAAATAATTTCATTGCATTTTACTAATTTCACTATAATATCACTATGTAGACATCATGTTTCATTACTAATTAACATAATTCATTATTACAATTTACTATAGCAAATAGGTTTATTTATATGTTTTTAAAAATATTCTATATATGTTAATTTATGATATACCCTATATTATTTTAAGTTACTTTAATTATTTTAACTTATATTTTATGTTATTATATGCTATTATAAATTATTGTACCTTAAATTATTATATGTTATTTTACCTTAAAATATTTTAATTAGTTTATTATAAGCTTTTAAATTAAATTATTCAATTAACTTTAGGCTATACTTTAGGTTATTTTATTTAAAATTAATATATGTTATTTCAAGTTATACTTTAAATTATTCAAGGTCATTTTACTTTATGTTATTATAAATTATTTTATCTTAAGCATAATAACTACCAATAGCCTATGATATTATAACATAGAATATCAAACAATAATTTATAATACAATAATCACCAATAGTTGTAATATAACATATAATAACCAACAATAACTTATAATACAATAACCATTAATAACCATTTATAAAATAGCCGCCAACAGCCATTAATAGAATAGCCACCAATAGCCATTAATAGAATAGCCACCAATAGCCATTAATAGAATAACCACCAATAAGCCATTAATAGAATAGCCACCAATAAGCCATTAATAGAATAGCCACCAATAACCATTAATAAAATAGGCACCAATAGCCATTAATAAAATAACCACCAATAAGCCATTAATAACATAACCACCAATAGCCATTAATAGAATAACCACCAATAAGCCATTAATAAAATAGCCACTAATAGCCATTAATAGATTAATCACGAATAACCATTAATATAATAGCCACCAATAGAATAACTACTAATGGCCATTAATAGAATAACCACCAATAACTATTAATAAAATTACCACTAAAAAACATTGATAACCCCAAATAGAATAGGTACTAATAGCCATTAATAACCACCAATAACACTAACAAAAGAACAACCAATAGCCATATATTATAATTGCTTAGGATTGCAAAAAATAATTTAAGGTGAAATAATTTATAATAAACAAAAATAACTTAAGGTGAAATAATTTTCAATAATAAAAAATAACTTATAATAGCTACAAGTAGTCTAAATTGAAATAATTTACAATAGCCAAAAATAACATAGAACAGAAAAAAAAAAACTTATAATAGTTGAAAATAGCCTAAGGTGAAATAAGTTAAAATAACCAAAAGTAATTTATAATAACTATAAATAGTCTAAATTGAAATAATCTACAATAGCCCAAAATAACATAGAATAACCAAAAAAACTTACAATAGCTGAAAATAACCTAAGTTGAAATAAGTTAAAATAGTAAAAAAAACTTAAAATAACCAAAAATAGCTTAAGGTGAAATAACTAAAAACAACCAAAATTAATTGAGAATAACCATAAATAGTTGTAAATAATGTAAGGTGAAATAATTTAAATGAATGAAAATTAGGCATATAATAATTGAAAGTAGCTTAACATAGGTAATATTATTATATTAACAAAAAAAAATCCATTTATTAAACTTTTGTTTTTCAAAAGAATGGTCATTGAAATGTTATTGAATAATGATATTCAACTTTTTTTTTGTTCAAATGATTTTAAACTTTCAAAAGAAAATAAATGTAATTATGTACATTATTGAATTTTTTAGAAACATAAACTCAAATAATTTCATTTGAATAAAATTTCAATAAGATATGAATTTTCACAGTTTATGTTTTTGTAATGTTTAAAATGAAGTATTTGATAAATAAAATGTAATGTAACATATTATCACAACAAGTGTGGTGGCTTGATGGTAAGGGTGATTAGCCCCATTCCAAAGGTTAAGGGATCAAACCTCATGGGTGGTGTTGTGTGTGGTCAACAATGGTATGTTGACCGAATATTTTCCTATCGAATTCCTAGGCTAGGTGGCTAGGTTGATTACATGGCCTTACCTACTTACCCGAGCTAGGTTTTTAACCTAGCATAAGTAGTGACACGTGTCAATAAATAATAGGCTTTAAAAATAATGAAATTATCAATAATATTCTATATTAAATAATTAAAATTTAATTAATTTCCATACTGGTTAGTTAATTAACTAGCAAGTGAATGGTTTGGTAAATTTATATTTCATTTGAGAATAACCTTGTTTCACTAGGTACTAGTGAAACAAGTCATTTTCCGTAGCAACTAGTCCCCGTTCACTAGGGGGTTAAACAATTTCACTAGATGAAAATGTCCAAATTCACTCAAAAATCTAACGAACCTTAGAGTGAACTAGGATGCATTTCCTAGTAATGTATCCAAAAGGATGGATTAACGAAAAAAAGATTATAAAGGACTATTTTGGGTTTTTATTACATTTATTATTTCATGATTATAGTGGATTGGTATATGACTATAATTAGAATGATGTCATGTTAATCTAATATAAAAATTCAATAATAGATTGGATATAATATTGATGTCCTTTTGAAACAATTTGAATATTTGTTTTAATTGTAATTTTCATCTTAAAGGAATAAAAAATGAATGTATTAAACGATGCAATTGATTTCAATTTTCTTTCATGGATAAGTAATGCATACATTTGGGTGCAATTTTTTTAAGGTGTACCAAAATCTTGTCACAACATTGTCCTTTTCTGTTTTTTTTACCTAGTCTTTTTTTAACATATAAAGACACATTTGTGGATGATTATGATGGAATTTAAAATTGTAAAAGTCTAAAATATAGTCCTTATGAAAATTTAACAACTTTTGATTCATTATTTTTGATGGGGATCAAAATATAAGGTAAAAAAGGATTACATTAAGAACTAAGCCCTTTTGGTCTTGTGTGGTACACTTTAAAGGATTTTCACCCATCTATGTTTGGCTATGTTCATATAATGCGTTTGATTAAATAATATAAGATATAAGAATTTTGAAACCTAGGAATCCATTTAAAAAAGGCTACAAGCAAAATGATTTTTTTTTCCTCATTTGGTTGATTTTTTCTATTCACTAAGCTTGAATTTGTGGCCATAGATGTTGGCAAGCTGTGTAGGAAATTTTCATGCAAGGAAACATGTTGTATATAAAAATTTATGTATATTCATATTTTGCATTTCTGATTTTTTAACAAAATATTTATGCATAATTACATATGCATGTGAAAATCCATCACCACCATGAAAATTATCATAATTTTATTATCTAATATCTCTCACTTAAATTTATTCCATTTAGATTTTGTATTTGGAAGATAGCAAACACAAAGTCCTTGAGTCTTTGTGGCAAAAAAGTGGTACCTTGATTGTGAATGTGCCCTACCCCAATGGTGTTTTATTTTGCCCCTTTGTGGCGAAGCAACAAGGCATAAGGAAACATTGATTTGATTTAAACACTTTCTAATAAGCAACTGGGAAAGCTTGTGAGAGGAGTTTTTTTTGCGGGTCCAAGCTTTAGACAGTTTAAGTTCAGTGCCACTTCCCCAACATGATCCTTTAGCTCACAAATGCTTAAATTTCCATAGTTTAGTTCTTGGATGTGCAAGGGAATAATTTTGAACAAGTCACATTTTAGCACCATTTTCCCCTGCACCCACATCCTCCAACACCACCTTAGCTTTCACTGCATTACACCTTGAATCAAATGGTAGCTTTTTGTTTTTCCTAGAAAATTATGAGCCAGACCAAGACCTCAAACTTTCATCTAATTCCAGCAAGTTGGCATTCCAACACATGTTGTAATTATCAGCAAGTGGTCCTTTTGGGATGGTTTTTGAACATCTTTGGGGTTGTTTTCACCTAGAAGATTTAGTGAGTGGATTCCTTCAATTTTTTTAATTTTGTTCTCATATCGCACATGGTCACATTCCACTTTGAATTGCATGTATCTTTGGAACAAGCCCACATTTTAGCCATGACCAAGCTTGTTAACAATACTTTTCTATTGATTTTGAATTTCCCATTTGGAATTTTATTGATTCAAGTATTGTTATGGGTCCTTGTCCTTTCATTTTGATGGAAATACCACGTACAGCCATTAATTGGAACAACATCCTATTTCTCCATATGTTTCGTTTCAATTTTACATCTTAATTTCTAATTAGGAATAAGGAAAAATACATTCCAAACAAGTCTCAATCCACTCTTCAATGTTGCTTTCAAACGATCTACTCCAAATAAAAAAACATAATTAATATATTTCTTCCCAAAATTGGTTCACAACATATAAGAAAAGTTTGAATGTCATGTATCTCCTAAAACATCCTTTTTTTATGAACCCCTAGTTCCTCCCATAATGTCCTCTTTCTTGTCCTATTATCTTCTTTTCAACTCTTGCCATCTCTAAATTCAATTGAGTGGTTATAGTTAATTATCATGTGTCGACCATCCTTTGGAATTTGACTATTTGGGGGTCAAAAATTTCAAAGACTCCAAATTGGACATTTCAAGGCTTCATTTTATATGTTTTCAATGCCATATCAAACATCTCAATTAAAGTTGATTTGACTTCTAAAAATGCCAAAATTGTGAAATTGCCGATAGGTCTTGTAAATTTGTCAAAATTGCCGGTTTGTCATGTTAAACATGTCATGGTAAAGATTGCCACTAGGTATATTTTTGCTAAACATTCTAGTTAGTCTTTTTATTAATATATTAGTTACATAATAGACATAGTTGTTTGTTAGCTAAATTATAATGTTTGAATTATTATTTTGTCGTCACATGTAGTGTCATGACATATGGTGTCATAAGGGTATAAATCCATAGTAAACTCTACTAAACAAAAAGACTAAAACCAGTCAAAGGTAGAAATTAATCAACTAAAAAGAAATGCACGCACATATATATATAATGCACAAGAAGAGGTTGAGATGAAATTCTCATGTATCCCCCCCCAGACCTGAGCCAGGAAAAGCGTGGCATCGTCTGAGTAAAAATCAAGGTGTTGTAGGAGAACATGATGAACAATACTAAATGCTGGTGGGAACTTGAGTGAGCTCCAACTTGAGGCAGAATAGATGGTATCCACCATTACAATTATTGCAAAGCAACATCTGATCAACATCGTATGTGTTTTGACATACTTGACATGGATAGTCAAGTGGAGGAATCCAAGTTGACATGATGATGGTGGGATCTAAGTTCGGCAGGTGGTAGGGCACAAAGTTTTTGGAGTGATCTCAAATTGTTCATTTGTTGACTCCTTGCAACTC
>Ga0209611_10011691_pt1 | contig 12554 bp, 13 predicted proteins | sample S1TSphgellanicum_3_FD_187693 | JGI IMG/M metagenome (GOLD analysis project Ga0209611, IMG submission 187693) | Host-associated microbial communities from peat moss isolated from Minnesota, USA - S1T2_Fc - Sphagnum magellanicum MG (SPAdes) (version 2) | ecosystem: Host-associated > Plants > Peat...
AATGTTTAGACTTGCAATGCCAGGGGTTATTGAATTTCCAGTGATGAAAATACTGAAAATTCAATAAATGTTTTGTTTGTGTTACCAGGTCTAGATCTCAGTCCCTGGCTCTGTTCTTAGTACCAAGAGAAAGCCTGCAATGAGCAAGGACGCATTCAAGGTATTTCATAATGTTCAGACTTGCAATGGAGGAGTTACTAATTTTTGTCATTAAAATTCAACAAATGGTTCAAAACATATTTATTTTGTAAAAGTTCATTTCAATATGCCTCAATGGCACAGATCACACTAATGTATATGTAACAAGAAACATTAGCAAAATCACCAAGCATCTTGTATGGAGTTGTTGAATGTTCACTATATAAGAATTATCTATAAAGTGCTGCAAACTGGAAAAAACTGATTCTCAATTTTGGTTGAGGAAATCAAGCCTTGTATATTTTAGGAAACACCTGAGATAAATATGTTATGAAATAAGAAAATATTTTAAATATATTCTCATAATGAATTTTAGACAATGCTCTATTTATACTTAAATAAATTATTTTTAAAAAATTTCAATAAGTTGCACCCTATCTTTTTTGCAAGTTGTTTCAAATAAAATGGAAGTTATCTCCCTGAACAGTTTTGCCAAATCCATGGATGAAATCAGAAGTTAGGATCAAGATTATGTAAGAGATAACAATTCAGAGTTTGCCAAGTACAAAAATGCGGACTACCCACAATGTTCTTCAGGTCCCAAGGTTGTTCTCTGGAAAAAGACTTAGGAGAGCAAATCTATCTCCTTCAAGAAGTGAATCCTGTATGGCTACATGAACATATTAAGGATTTTTGGAGGTCACTCATTCCAACTTATGTTGGTGGATCATTAGAAAGTTGATGAATTTTGAAGCATTTTTTGGATTGGGTGTTTGTCTTCAGTTAGCCACAACAGGTGAAATGTCATGTGCTACCATATTATATTGATTCATTCTATAATATGTACAAGTACCATAGCACAATCCAAACAACATGAATAAATTATGTAGTACAAATTCACTTATGGAAGACATAATCAATTGCTATTACAATTTTCCTTCTTTTGGTCACATCATGACATGTAGTGTTGTGACGTACAGTGTTGTAAGGTTGTAAATCCATAGTAAACTCTATTAAATAAGAAGATTAAAACTAATCAAAGGTAGAAACTAATCAACCAAAAAGAGATGCATGCACATATATATACAATGCACAAGAGGAGGTTGAGATGAAATTCTCATGTATTAAATTGAAAAGAAGGAAAGAAAATGTAGTGTATGTAAACAGTGGTTGTGTAATAGCCGTCATGAGCATTTAGAAATCCAATCTGACTATGGAAAAAACTCTGACAAAGGAATTTTAGAAAAATTAACAAAAGAAGGGAAGAACTTACCCTTTTATATGGCCGCTAACAAATTGAAACCCTACACAAACTAGAACCTTAAAACACCTAATAACATATAATAACCTAAGAACGTACATTAACCCTACTGTAGGAGAACATGATGAACAATACCAAATGCCGACAGGAACTTGAGTGAGCTCGGACTTGATGAAGAATAGATGGTATCCACCATTACAATTATCGCAAAATAACATCTGATCAACATTGTTTATCCTCTGACATACCTAACATGGATAGTCAAGTGGAGGAATCCAAGTCGACCTAATGATGGTAGGATCCAAGTTCGGCAAGTGGCAAGGCACATAGTTTTTGGAATGATCCCGAATTGTACATCCATTAGCTCCTTATAACTCCAACACACCTCAAGGCTTGATCACTTTAATCCCCAAAATAATGCAACTAAAAGAAATGTCTAAAGTATCATTAGGTTGTCGTTAGAGACACACAAAGTCACCAACATCAAATTGTCTCACTTTAGGTTTGTAACTACCACCTCGTGTGTGTGCATACTGTAAGGTGTCTCAATGCTATGTAATGGACAAGTTTTCCATGGCCATGGGCATAACCTTCTTGAATAGAGCAGCCCGTTTTGCAATGACCCTAACCCAAGTGGGTGGGGAGTCCAAGTCATAACTTGGTCCATTTGAATAGCAATGGAAGAGGGTGGAATGGGATGTCTCCCAAAAAGTAGAAAATAAGGAGAGAAATGAGACAAAGAGGCGTGTTTGGACATCCTATAACCCATGGCGATGTAAGGTAGGGTCAGGTCCCAATCCTCTTTGTTCCTAGTGAGGCAAATCTTTCGAAGTCCTTTTTTGCATGTCTGAACCATCCTTTCTACAAGGCCATCAGCTTGGGGATGATCCCTAAAAATTCAACAATAGTCAATGAAAGCATGGTCAAGTAAGTCTTGGAATTCTCCTTTGAATTTTGATTTTTGATCAGTAAGGCACTTAGCACAAGCCCCAAACCTACTTAAGACATGTTGCAAAAAAACCCTAGCTAGTGTTATGTGATGACTTGTCCAATAACGTAACAAGCTCGACCCACTTTGAAAAATGCTCAATCATAATCATGATGTAGACATTACCCCTAGAGGTTTATGGTAACTTTCTAGTTAAATCACATGACCAACGATAGGAACATGCCCTAAATAGGGAGTGGAGAAAGCATGAGTTGTCAAGAAAAGAAGGAAGTTCTCACTCTATCACATTGTTCACACCTAGCAATGATGTCTCGGACTTGAGCATACATACCTCCCCCTTGTATGAAGAATAGTTGCTTTCAGCCTTGTTGTTGCTTCAAGATGCATAGGCGATAACATATTCCTTGCCTTTCTCATCAAGTTGGCCAAAAATAGCACCAATACCAAGAGCACTCTAGTTAATGTGTAGAATGAAAACCTTGTTGAAATCAGGTCTTCTTAGAATGGAGAACTCTAAAAGCTTTTCCTTGAATGTGTTGAAAGTTTCCTCAGCCTCTTCATTCCATGTCCAAGCCATATCCTTCTTTAACAATGCATAGAGAGGATGAGTAATAGTACTAAAGTCTTGGACATAAATCCTATAATAATTACATAGTCTGATGAAACTCCTTAAAGTGTGAACATCAGTAGGATTGGGCATCTCCAAAATGGTTATTACTTTGGCCCAATGAGCCATAATACCATTTAGCAAAATTTTGTGTCCAAAGTAGACTACTGAGATGATAGCAAGCTCACACTTTTAAAATGGATCTACATATTGGCTTTGTGGAGCCTCTTGACTAACTCTTCAAGATGAACCAAATGTTGTAAGAGTCCCTTGCTATGCACTAAAACGTCATCTATGTAGCACTTTAGGAAATTTGCCCCTTCAAAAACCTATTCCATGACTCGCTAAAAGAAAACAAGTGCAATCTTCAATCCAAAAGGCATTACAAGCCATTCTCATAACTTGTTCCTTCCATGGAATGTCGTTTTCTTGCGATCCTTTGTAGCAAGCATAATTTGGTTGAAGCTTTGCCTTAGATCCATAATTGTGAAAATGTTTGAGTCTCCAATGTTATCAAACAATTCTTCAAGGATGGGCATGGCATCTAATCACCTTAGTGTGACTAATAGTGCTAGTTTGGAACTCCATAACCTTTTTTCTTTCTTCTGGGCTTAGTTCATCCCAAGTGGCTGAAGCATGACAATACACCAAGCCTAGCTCATTTCCTTGAAAGGCATGTGCTCCTAGGAAGGAGACAAAGGTGGGCCAAGCACCTCTTAGTTTTCCTATTGTGTTCGTAAGAAACCAATGAGGTTTCTCTTGCCTTGTAACTGGTTGGCAAGAGCTCTAATCATCCAATATGTGAGAAACCTACAAGTTGGGGTCTTTGATGATGTATCTCAAAGCCAATTATAGAACTGAGAATGGTGTAAGGCTAGTCCACTAGTTGTGGAGCCAATGCGCATAGGACCCGCATTGTGCCGCATCAAATAAAAGCGACTTTCCAAGGTAATGCTTGACCAATGTGTAGTGCTCCTGGACTTTCTCCATTTGATCAAACAGAGAAAGGGTGTTTTCAATTACATAACTAAGCGTAAGAGAAATGGATTGAGCCTAGGTGAGCAATCGTACCATGTTCGTGAAGAGATCGAATCTTATGTCATTCAAGCCTTCTCCAAATCTAGCGACTGAAAATCCTTGACACTCCCAACCTGAAATGATGACGTCCACGAGGCCAAGGAATTCCGTATGCTTCTTTTAAATTAGTTGTATGTTAGAGGGCAAGAAAGTGAAATTCGCCTTCCATGTGGTGGTTATAAACTATTGTGGAAATCTGGCTGTGAGTTCCATTATTTTCGATGTCATCACTTACCTTGCAATAGGATCAATGTCAACATAAAAATACCTCTAAACCACCATACCTGATGATAGTAGGGCTTCAAGACCCATACCAATAACATGAAAGAACTCTAGTAATGTAATCCTTTTCCTTAAGAAGTGTCCAAGTGATTAGCTGATGAAGAGCTTAATCAGTTCACCATGGCTCTCCATGTTTTCAAAATTAAACAGAGCTTTGGCCAAGGGCTCATAGGCTATTTTGAACCTTTGGTCTGTGTTGAATGTTAATAAGAACCACCCTCAAGCTTTCGGTAGCTTGGGCATAAATTATTTCTTTTTCATCTCCCTTTATCCACTCATGGCTAGCTTGTTGGATGTAAGAAATGGTGTGTGCTTCCTTCAACATACAATGGTGAGCTATAGGACTATGGTTCCCATGTAAATCAAGGGGTATGTATCCCAGGTGGTGGCCATCAGTCTCCCAATCCACTTGGTAGTACGCATGCTTGAACTAGTTGTTAATTATAAAATTTGGTGGAAATAGGGCCTTTTGCCCAATGAGCACATTGTAATTGGTGGCATTGGTGACTAAACATTTGACTTGTAGGCAAAGCTCCTAATCTGTACCTTCGTTGAAGTTAAGTGCAATCAAATCCAAGCTCTCCCTAAGTACCTCCTCTACGCTCCCACTAGCGATGCGAATTTGCCACATAGATTTTCATAGTTTGGAGTTGAGCATGCCCATCTTCTTAGCAAATTGAGCTCCAAGAATCATTGGTTGGGCACCTATATCAAGAAGTACCACTCTGGGTGTATGTCCTCCCACCTAGATTATTGACTTAATATTGTCGATAATGGCAATTCTGGTGGCGATGGAAGTTCTCTCACTAAGCACCACTTTCGGAAATGAATGAGAGACTTTGTGGAGAGAATGATTATCCACAAAACCTTTGGTGAGTAACAAATCCACAAATGATGTGTTCTTAGCTCCCTTCTGATATGTGAATGTAAAATCAAAAGTAGGAAAGCCCACTAGTTTAGCCATGTTAGAATTAATGACCAAATTACGAACGCCATCTACAACATGTGAGTTAATCGAATGTCTCTCGAAGGTGTTGGATGGGACCCCTATAGCACATGGATTAGGGATTGGTAGAAGACCTGATGTAGTGTTCAGGGTATTTTTTTGTACTACAATTATGTCCTTAGTGCTTAGCTTCAAATCTTGAAAACTAAACAATAGTGTACCAACAAGCTTTTGAGCCACTTCACGCATTTGAAGTTGGCATTCCATAAGCTCATCAGTGGAAAATTGTGTTGTTTTCTTAATGTACATGTACTCTTGGGACACAAAAAGTTGATGCCTTAGTAGCTTATGGTGTAGTAATTTCCTCCCCCCTTGCCAACAAGGTGCGTTCTTCTTTTGTGTTGAGAGGACGAAAAAATTGTGGCATGACTACTCGAGCTCCTTTAGCCCTAGTAATGGACTTGAACCAGATGCAAGTCCATGAGTTTGATTTACTTGCCTAGTGGCAGAAACTTTGGGTGCCACACTAGCCTTTTGTGCCGCGAAGTAGGAAGGGCAAAAAGAAATGGCAAATTCTAGTGTGAGACTAGAATTGTGTACACTAGAAAAAACATACTCCCCAACCATGGCATCATGTGAGAGGCCATAGAACAACCTAGGAAGTGCCTCCCATGATCCTAAACCCTATATAGGTTGGGCATGATTAGCTGGTTGGGAAGACTTGCCTTTTAGATTAGCAATGATTCAAGTTCATTTTACAAAATTTGAACTTGAACGGCATGGGCTTGAAGCACCTCCCTCTTATCAGCATTATGCTCCTTCTTCTTAACATTTTTACTAGAATTACCATTGGTGGGGAAAGCCTGAGTGGAAGGTTGAGGTGCCTTGGCTTTTAGTTAAGGGGTAGCGAAAGATGCTGGCAGATTTTGCTGTGATAATTAGAGTTGCCATGAACTTGGCAAAACAAACATCTTCTTAATGTCCCTCTTTCCCACAATAATCACAAAAAAGATCCTCGGAAGGAATGTTGCACTCACTAGCTTTGTGGGCAAGATTGCCACAGTAGTCATAAGAAGGTAGGATGAGTGTAGCCGAGTGCACCATTTTAGCCCTTGAAAAAGAATGTGATGATCTGATTAGTGTAGCTGGTGGAGGTTGAGGTTTTGAACGTGATGGAGGCCTCATAATACTGGCTTCATATTGTGCATGAGCTAATTCTAGTTTTTCAAAGATGTTGTACACATCTAGTAAAATGTATGAGTTTCTAAATTTTGTAAAAACCCGTTGCAAAACTTGCGCATGGAATGTTTGAGTACCTTCCAACGAATGAAGATATTGATGGGCAACTTCTAGGTCTGTGATGATCTAAGTATCTTGTTTAAGCTTGAGAAACCTCTTGTAAAGCATCTTAAGGGTTTCATCCTTTTGCTGAGAAAAGGTGGCAAGCTGTAGAATTTTTTCAGAACTCTTAACTAAAAATTTTAGTTCAAGAACTTGAAAGAATTCCCCCATTGGATCAACAAAAGCTAGTGCATTGATGGTCGGAGGAATGTTTGCGGTAGCAACAATGAGTTGTTGAGGAAAAAAATTTATTAAAGTAGGTACCAGATCTGGATTATTGGGCACAATTCCAAGATGTGCAATGTTAGCTTACAATGCAGCTTGAGAGGCGATGGTGATGGCTATGGCATAAGTTGAATTGGGGATCTGAGTGATGCCCATAATCCTCAGAAAATGTTGATTGTAAACATTCAATGCCTCATAGTGCACATAACGGGTTAATTGTTTGAATGTGATTGCCTTGGTGTAATTAGCGCCATACTTGAACTCTAATTCACAAACCAAAATTGAGAAAGTTGCCTTGAACTCCTTAAAAAAAATGGTACCTTGCCTTCCGTTGAATTTTTCAATTCTCCCAGAGGAATTGCTGACCTTCATGGTGTATATGGGTGTAAAGGTCATGGCTTGCAACAGAATGTACAATGATGGTGTGAAAGTTGGTGTGGCAACAAATGTACCCCCATTGATTAACCCTTCCAAATGGACTCTGATGTATCGTTGATGTAGTGTAACCTGAATGTGAATTCCTGGTAGGAGTTGGACTAGATGACGATGGCGTTGTATTGTCATGAAGATTGTGAGCTCAAAGAAATCAACTCAAATGATTATGTGTTACTTCGTAACTAATACCTTGGCTTTGGCTGAGCGGTAGTGCTCTCATCATCCAAAGACATGGTGTTGTCCCATGCCCCAAAATTTTGTAGTAATATAAGAACATTAGCTACAAAGTTTTAACACAATGTACGATTTGAAGAATATAGTATGTCGACAGGGATGAATGGCAACGGACGGACGTCGATGGTAAAAAAGGGCCAAATAGACGGAACCAAATGGTCAGACGACAACAGACATCAAAGAAACCGGCGATGAACATCGAACGAAACAACAACGGACATTAGACGAAATAGCAACAAATGGAACGGTGACGGACGGCGATGAACATTGAATGAAACAATGATGGATGAAACGGCACAAGAAAATGGCACAAAAGAACGGTGTGATGAAATGGTGGAACGAAACATATTGCGATGGACTGTGTCGCTGGCAGCACTATAGAACGTTCTGTGTCCGTGAACTTTCTAGCGTTGATGTGCAAAAGAGAAGAAAAAGTTATTTTTCTTTTACTTCGTGTTTTTGTTTTCTTTTTTCTCTCTTTTTCTTTTTCTTCCAGAGCTATTACAAGGGCTACTCACTATATGACTACAAGCTCAAAAACACATAGGAGTGCACAACCCAGATGTTAACCTCAAAACCCATGTACAAAGAAAGCAAGTGTATGTGGGGTTGCATCACCCGGTGCAGGTCTTGTATTGCAATCAAACCTTGTGTGTGTGTGTGTGCATGTTCCCAAGACTTAAAGCTAGCAATAAAACAAACTTTGGAACTACTTACTCCTTCTTCCCTCCGAAGCTCCAGAACTTGGAACTTCATAGCTTGTAGCTTGTTTCTAGTGCCCCTTTTCCCTTGCTTACGTTACTACTAGTTATGGTTATTGTTGTTCCTATTGTAGCTGTAGTATGAAAGTAGAAAAAGAAAAAGAAATAGCAACAACTCAAGAACACAAAAAACTAGCAAGCAAAAGAAACCCAAGAAACTCAAAGCCAAGAAAAATATGTCGCTCTCAACATTAAGTGACAAAAAGTAGTTTTTCTAGAATTCCTTTGTTAGGGAGAGTTTCCCCCATAATCAGACTGGATTTCTAGATGTTCATGGCAGCTATTACATGGCCACCATTTACATACACTGTCTTATTTCCTTCTTTTCAATTTAAGGTTTAGGGTTTATAATTAAATTGAAAAGAAGGAAAGAAAATGTAATGTATGTGAATAATGGTTGTGTAATAGGCGCCATGAGCATCTAGAAATCCAATCTAATTATGGAGGAAACTCTCCCTGACAAAGGAAAAAGTAACAAGAAAAGAGAAGAATTTGCCCTTTTATACGGCCGCCAACAAGTTGAAACCTGAAACAAGCCATAACCCTAAAACACCTAATATCGTATAGTAACTTAAGAATGTAGATTAACCCTAAAAGCGTACATCAACCCTAAAAGGCATGAGTGACATGCTCGTAACGGGCCGTCATGTATGAAGCCATGCATATGGGCATGACAGTCATGGTGTTTTTGTTCCAGCTTGGGTCAATAAGAATGTTTGAAGCTCTTGAACAAATGTCTCACAATTTTGTTACATTGAACCCCCCCCCTTGGACACAACATTCAATGCCAAGTCTCTAAGTTTTTCGATATTGTTTTTTGTAACTCTCCCCACAGCCAAGTCACTCGTTAAAGACTTGGCAGCCCTTGTCACCTCTGACTTTGTTATTGCCCCTTTGGAACCTCTCTACACCTCAATGGCTATGTCCATAAGATACATGCAACAAATTCCAGTCTCAATGCAATTTAATTTGCTTAAAAAATTCATTCCATCATTGTTGGGTCTCAACTTTGTGATGGAAAATATTAGAGAATTCAAAGCTATCTTGTGCTACAATTCCTTAAATCATTTTGAATCTCTATAGAAGCTAGTGTTAATTTTTATGTTAAACAATAATTTTTAACACTATAAACTAATTTTCAAATTTGGATATGGATCCACTATATTTAAAACATTGGAATTAGATATTAAAGAATTGAACTATTTTCGCTACCCATAGACCCAACCAATATACTAATTATATGTGCACAACACTAGACCATTAAAGGTGCATTCACACTTGGTGTTACGGACTAGTTGAAACCCCTAACATCATGCCAATCATTTAGGACTTAATCATATTGACCATGAAAATTTAATGTTAAGCTAACATTCACTTAACATTAAGTTATCACCTATTTACTAACATTGTGTGCCACCTAGGATGCCACCTAAACTTTCATTTAGCATTGACTTGACATCAAATGTGAATGCACCATAAGTTAAACAAAACTCTAGTCTTTGCTAGTTTTTACATAGCAATTTTGAAGCTTTTATATTCTCTAGTCCACCATTTGCCTTTGTTTCTCCAATTTCATTTCTGCCTTGTTTTTGTTGGGAGTTGAGTTTTTGTCCCTAGTTTTCAGAAATTGATTCCTATTTTTCAGGATAACTTTATAGAGTACTCAGATTAAGCATGAGATGGAAAACATAAATCCAAACTGGGAACCAAAGTTGAAATTACTTTACAAATAATTCTAATATTAGAGTTATCCATAAAGTACATTTCAAAACTGGGAGTACTGAGCCCAGTTTCGAAAATAGTATAGAGGGGAAAAAAAACAAAGGATCAAACTAATTTTCTCACCAAAATTGGTCCACTGGGAAGTTTTAGGTGTCTGAGTTTTGGGTTAGGGTTACCTATGCCTTTGATTGCTTCTCCTCCTCTTTATTGGCTTTCTCCTACAAAACCATGGTGGGAATGTATAACACGAACGAGTTTAGGACCAAAATTATGTATGATTACTACATAGCTATGAAATTTATGTTCTTGGTTGCAAAATTATTCCTTCACCCTTCTATTAGCTATGCAAACCTCACCATTCTCCTACTATGAACTAAACACAAACAACACCAAAACCCAAAGCCTTTCAAAATCAAAACTTCAATTCTCACAAACTTCGCATTCATACCATAACTTTGTACAAGGGGAGGTGTTTCTCAAGGTCACAAACACCTTCTTATATACTAACCAAAAAGAAATTAGTCAAGAAACTTCCTAAAATTTATCCACCATATGGTTCCCCAAATAATCAAATGGAAACAAAATCACAAGGAAACAACATCACATGGTGCACATGACATAAGTTAATGCACCATGAACAAATTATGGAATTCTATTACCCAACTTACCCCTTTAAACAATTACTTAAGTAATTCTGTAATTACATCAAGTTACACATCAAGTTACAAGAACACCTTTTGAGTGGGTATAGAGGTTAGATGATCAAAAGTTGGCTGAATGGATAAAGTTAAAGGTTTTTGTGTAAGTTTTTTAAAAAAGTTGGTTGAGGGTTGTGTGGGGTTTATAGGTGGAAATTTAGAGAGATTGAAGGGGATAAATTTTATTATTATTATTATTATTTTAATTCGAGATTTTTTTATTTATTATGAGGTTTCAATTGGTATAAGGAGTGGATAATTCAATTAAATTGAAAGAATTACAAGTTGAAAGTGAAGCTTTAAGCAAAAAGGACAAGGGGTTAAATTTTTTTTTGTTTAAAGGGATTTTTTTTGGGTGGGGAAAGGAAGACAAAATAATTCGACCCTTTTATGAAGAATTTTTTTGGGTGGGATTGGAAGAAGTGATTTTTTTGGGGGATGGGGGACTATCTCAAGGGGTTGTTTTTTGGGTGGCATGGGGGGGAAAAGTTTGGTCCTTTTTCAAGGTTGGAAGGTTGGGGTTTTTTTTGTTTTTCAAAAAGTTATTGTTTTGGTGATGTGGGATGGGGTGGTTGGAGAAAGGGGTGGGTATTTTTTTTTTTTCCTCTTTTTTCTTTCATAATAAGGTGATTTAATGAAGATTTTTTCTCAAGAGAATATTTTACTCAAATCAATATCAAGTTTTTGGGCATGAAAATTTAACAAAAAAACAAACAATATCCTGTTTTGTTTCAAACACTTAACACATATAATCAAAAAAAGAATTCTTTTTTGTGTGATTAAACTTTTTATGTCCATGATAAAAAAAAGTTGATGTTAAACAAAAAAAAACATATTTGAATGAAAATGAAAATAATGGTTAAATAGTGGAGAAAAATTTTAAGTTTATGTGTTCTTTTTCAAATCTAGGTTGAAATATTTATGTTTTGAATGTAAGCATGAGATGCATAATTGAAATTCAGAAAATGTCAAGGGTCGTGATGTCTTGTTCATTATTAAATCATAATTTAGTTGTTAAATCATGGATATGATTTTTTATTATTAAGTTAAAATTTATCATAATCAAAATTATCAAAATTCAATGATCAAAATTCATAATATGTCAAGAGTATTTATGTCTTGTTCATTATTAACTCATAATTTAGTTGTGAAATCATAAATATGATCTTTTATTGTTAAGTTGAAATTTGTCATAGTCAAAAATTATTGAAAGTCAATACAAAATAGAAAAATGTTTAGAGTTAGGTTTAGGGTTTAAGTTAGACTGAAATGTTTTGAAACAATAGGAATCTTTCATCTTGCAAATAGGCTTGTCATTTATGATGACAAATTATGTCATTTTCCAAATGCAAGTAGATGTAGAACTTCAAAATGGGTGGAATTTTTTTTTAAGTTGGCAACAACGAGTCACAACTTCTTAAAACAATCATTTTTATATTCAATTTTTAAAACTAGTACAGTGACATCATGGTCAGAGGGTGAAAATGCAAGGTTGATGTTTTCATTTTCAAATTTGACCTCCAATTTTTTAAATAAAATATTTGTCGAAGATTATTTCTCCAAAAGAAAATTTCCAAAGATTTTTAAAAACATTTTGGGAAGAAACTTTTGAAAAATATTATAATTCAACATTGGACCTTGATGCAATTTCCATGGCCAATGTTCTACACTTGGACAATTTCAATTAAATAATTGCGCCAAACGCTAATGCATGTTAAATGATTTTTGGGATGATGGTTAATGATTCTACATTAGATATTTGTTAGGAAACTAAATAAAGAAATATTGCTTGTGGGTTTATGGCATGCTCCTTAAGATTCACATTTGATTTATTACAATTTTTTTATTTAAAAGAAACACAAGGTTATCAAAATGGAC
>Ga0209611_10011695_pt1 | contig 12551 bp, 13 predicted proteins | sample S1TSphgellanicum_3_FD_187693 | JGI IMG/M metagenome (GOLD analysis project Ga0209611, IMG submission 187693) | Host-associated microbial communities from peat moss isolated from Minnesota, USA - S1T2_Fc - Sphagnum magellanicum MG (SPAdes) (version 2) | ecosystem: Host-associated > Plants > Peat...
CCAGTTGCTTTCAAGCATAAATTTAATGCCATCTATAAGCAACACAAAAATGAGATGATTGCAAATGGTATTTTAGGTAATGATTTTCATAAATGTCTTTTTTTATGAGGCATTGGATAGTCCATGGTATTAGAATGGAAATGTGGTGAAACATGTGATTGTCACTACAAATGAAATTGGTTAGGTTGTAAGCAATTCAAAATCCCAAACAAAAGATGATTGTGATTCAAAGGATGATGGTAATAAGGAGTCAATGGACAAACCTCTTACTCCAAACAAAGTGAGAAAACAAAACAAGAATCAAAAGATGGATGTGTTTAAGCACTTTTTCAACCATGTCTACAAATAGTAAAACAATGTTGCAACATTTTTGTAGAAACCAATGTCTTACTCAAGAATATAGATGCCTAAATTGGGCATCTCATAGATAAGCTATAGATTGTATGACATCATCAAAATCTAACCCAAAATTAGATGTATTTCAGAAGGCAACATTGCCATTATTTTTCAAGTTGGCTTCAAATTAGTTTCTTTCTTAAAAGTTCATGAACCTTCATAGCTTTGGCCAATATTTTAAAATTATTTTCTTTTGCTTTGTTGCTAGGATTATTTTCAATAGTTATCATCACATTTTCATCTTCACCTTGATGTTATGTCTTCCATGTCAATTTCATCATCATTTGTTATCCTTGAATTTTGTAACCTGTTCACTTATTTGATTGCTCATTTAATAACCTTAAAATCTTTTAACATTCCTAAAGTCTTTTTTTTGTTCGTATTCTTGTAAATGGTAGGCCTTTAGGTTTGTCAAATGATATCAAAAATAAAAACTCTTATCAAATTTTAATTGTACAATGGAATGCAAACCTAAGGTGCGTTTTCACAAAGAATGAGAATTTGCAACCTTTAGGATGGAATTGAAAAAACCTCACAAAGTTGATGTCAAAGTGAAGTCAATTTGCACCCAAAAAAAATCAATAAAAATAATTTTGAAAATGTTGACATGGTGCATGAATGAAATCATAAAAGACACACATTCACATTATTCACCCTGGGCTAAACTTAAAAGGAGTCACCACTATCCTCCTTATATGATGTTTTGTAATTGGGAATAAGAATTACATTAAAGTGACAAAACTTCCAAGTGAATCCTAAAAATTTTAATTTATGAATTTCGTTACTTTGTGAGCTCATAATTCCCTCATATGAACTTTGATTCAAAGCTTAGTTATGGTCCTTGAAAAAAACTTTCTAATGATGCATCGTAGTGTATTTCAATTGGAATTAACATTTCATGTAATATATGTCAATGATTTGACCCTTTTGTTGAATGTTTTAATGGTTAAAGTCAAATTGTTGGTTTTATTTGTAACTATTCAAGTGGTCATAAGTAGTGTTTTAGATCTCCAAATTACGATTGAAACCCCATTGTAAATATGTACTTTTCAAGGCCTTATAAATAATCTAAAAGATACCCAATTTGAATAAGGTTTGAACCTCAAACCTTATTTCAATGTTTGGGACATTCCAAAAATTTTAATTTCTAAAGTGGAATTGATTTGGGAGTGTTAACATTCACTTTCTTGCACTTTCTCACACTTGTAAATGTGTTTGAATCTTGATACAAATTTTCATTTGCTTCCCTTGTCATGTCTTAATAGCTTCAATGCAAGCCCAAGGATAAGATTCCAACATTTGCATTATATTATAAGAAATTCCAATGTGTTTTGTATCTTAATAGCCCGTCTTACTCACCTTTGAAGAAAAGTAGAACTATGGTTGCATTGAGTAAACATCTTCCTATTTGTTCATAAGGTAAGAATGTCTTTCATCACACAATTTTTCAAATCTATTTTTTGAGCCCAATCATGTATATTATTTGGCCACTATGCTTTGCATTTAAAATTTCATTAAGTTTGAAAAAAAAATTGAAAAAAGGAAAAAAAGAAAAAAAGTTGTATGCCTATCCTCACCTATTTTGATCAATCAAACCTTCCACAACAATTAAAATCTTAAACTCAAAGTTTTTCTTTCAATAGAATTTCATTAACTTAGATTTTTTTTATAATCAACATTGAACACCGACAAGAGCAAATGTTTCTCTACTCATCTTGTAAATAAATTTAAACTTAAGTTCCAACACTAGAGGATAAGGCCAAAGGGTGGACTGTAGTAACAAGAGAAAATGGGCAAAAAATAAAATGCCCACAACAATGAGAGAGAAAAGATGCACATGTTACATCCTCTTTTTTTTTCACATGATCACAAAATGGACTTAGTAGTCTTTCTTCAACATTTTGCCCCATTACAACACTTAAATGACAAGTCTTTTATTTAATGATTTGTAAAGAATATTCAAAGAAAACTAACATTCGTTATGTTTGCATAGAAGCATTGTTTAGGCCATGAGGTTAGGGTTCAAGACTTAGTGGTTCAAGTTTCCTTTGGGAGGATTATGTTTGATAATTCATTACAAAAGACATCCATTGAATGGAGCTTCAAGAAGGATGATGGTTACTATGGATTGTCACAACAATTTCATTAGCCTTGCAAGCTCATTGTTTGAGAGGAAGGAAACAATAATGTAAAGGAGTCTTGAACATTTTGAAATCAATTGACATGTTTCCTGTAAGTGAAGTTGGGGCCCAATCCAAACCTCCCCTTTTTATTTTCAAAATGTTTTTCATTTATGTATGGGGGTTTACATCCATAAGTTTGATGTGATTTTCATTTCATCCTTTTTTTCTTATTCATCTTTGTTAATGGATAGGGGTTTTATAATTGAATGGGTTTCAAGCACCTAAAAGATTTTTAAATTAATTTCAAATTTTAATTTGGAATTACTTAAGGATTCTTTATGAAAATTCATCTCAACCTCATCCAACATTGAAATTTGATCATTTTTTAAGCCTCAATTGGCAATTTAAATCCTATTTCCATTTCAAACCCACTTGAAGCTAGCACTTGACCTTCTTCCTTTGATAACGCATGCTTGCATCCTTTCTTTCGAATAATTTTCAGAGAAGGGAGTTGATCATTTTAAGGAAAGCATACTAGAGAATTTGCATGAACATTCTGTTTCCAACATCATCTTTGATGTGCCTTCTTGATCCTCATCACGCCCAAGTTTAGGTGCTTTGCTCTCCATTTGCTGAATCATCTTGTCATTTCATACGACTTCAAACATTTTTTTCAACATTGCACACTAGGTTGGGCCTCCCCCATCTAATAGCTCATGGCTTGGCCTAATGCATATGTGGTCAATCTATAGATTGGATGGGGATACACCTTTTGTGGTGTTCCCACAAGGGGGGAATGCATGGTTACCCACGATGTTGTTTGGGATGTTTTTGCATCCATTGTCATAGATGTCAAGTTTCATGTAATGTGTGATTAGCAACTTTGGAGATGTGTTTTTCCCTTTTGCAATAGAGGTATTTGGGTGCTTACATCATCAAGTTGACAATTCTTTTCATCAACATGGTTTGGTTGGCCAAAGGCTTGAAAGGCTTTCTTTTGTTGGTTTTGTGCTCATCTTAAAATGACAAAAGGTGCAAGTGATTTCACAAAGAGATCAAGTTGTTACCATATTGCAGCAAGCCATTGCAGCTAGGGAGACCTCTTCAAGCTCTTTCATCTTTCCCACTCATCTCCTTGTTGGATATGCTCCACATCATGAGTGAGAGTTTTAGATCCTAGGTTGTTATTTTGACCCCCTTTGGCAAGTCATGTTGCTCTCTTCTGTGGCTCCTGTTGGTGCATTTGCACTTTGGCGTGTTGTCTCTTGGTTGGACATTGGTCCTCTCTCATTATGTACCTCCTTTTTCCCTTTGGGGTGGGTGTTTGTTCTTTATTTAAGTTTGGCAAGGGTTTCACCCATTTCATTCCTTCAAAACCAAGTTCAGCAAATAGCTCTACTGTAGGCTTTGAGATATTGCACACCAATTGAGATTGTCCATATTGTTTTGGAGATTAGTGTTTACTAATACTGACATTGACTCTTGGAGATTAATGTTTGTTGTATGATCTATGCTTGGTACATATGAGAGCCCGATGATTGTGTTGACACCGACATTGTGTGATCTATGCTTGGTATACATGAGAGCCCAATGATTGTGTTGACACCGACATTGTGTGATCTATGCTTGGTACACATGAGAGCCTGATGATTGTGTTGACACCGCCATTGTGTGATCTATGCTTGGTACTGGTGAGAGCCTGATGATTGTGTTGACACCATTTTCAGTAGAGATGACAGGCAAACCTGCTGTGTATTTGCTGAATATTCTGCTGAAAATCAGAAATCTATGTTGTCTGAAGTAAACATAAAGCACAAGTTTTGCAGGAAGTTTGGCATGTGGGACAATGATCAGTTTGTGTGCAGGTCATTGAAGAAATTGAGCTTTTCCAATTCTGGGCAGACAAGAGCAAGGTATATTGAGGAGGGCAAGAGACCTCAGCTGCATGAATTGGAGGGCCAAATAGATAGGAGAGACAAAGAGAAACCTTGTTGGGCCACACCAAGGGAAGCAAAAAGCTTTGGAGTAATATTTCTGTACAGCAAACTGTGCACAAGCATGTGGAGGCCAGAGCAAGAGCACAGGTAAAATTACAATCATTTTGCAAACATCCCCAAAAGAGCAAAACTCTGTGTACATAGAAAAGGAGGCTCAGGGGAACAGTGGGGGGACCCTAATCTGGTCAGTTCCTGACTACAGATTTGATGCTTCAACACAGTCCTCAAATTACACAAAATTGCTGTGTTGTTTGCTTGAATTACATCTGTGTCCAAGAGATTATACTTAGTAGTAGAGAGGCAAATGGCAGTAGCCTTTCATGGACAGAAGAAATCAACCTGGCATCGATTGACATTTTGTTCCAGCCACCACCCGCTCAAGCAAACTCCAACACTCTTGAGCTTGGAGTTGGACGAATTCAAGTGACAGCGGGCTTCAGTACTGCTGACAAAAGGAGAAAACATAGTGAGATTAGCTGGATGATCCACTGCTTCCACTTCGTGACCTAGAGTAGAACCTACTAAACGAAGATGGAGTTCGTGGTTTCTGTGCAGGGGTTTCCTCCAGTACTGAATCCTCACTTGATGATTTGGGTCCATTGTTGGTCCGCATCCTTATCGACCGAAGAGCAGGTGATGGAGACCGTGCTGGTGATGCTGGCACTGACATCAAGCCATGCCCAGAAAAGTCAGACAACCCCAGTGATGGGGACATGGTAGCTGCACCATGGTCCAAGTAGTCATTTCTAAATCTATGACTGTTTTCACCATGTTGCTGTCCATAGAAGCTTTGGTTGGCAGAGCCTTGTTGTTCATTCTGCTGCCTTCCAGGTATTATGAGTGGACTCTGGTTGCCTTTGGGGCGAGGCCCACCAGTGGTAACCCAGGGGGAGCTCTGTTCACGCAGTGCAGATGGAGAATGGTTGTGTGTTTTGGCAATGTCAGGGAAGCATGGTACTACTACTTCAGCCTCCTTCTGCCACTGGAAAAAGTCCATGTTCTCTGTCAGCTTCTGAATTGATGTTGCAGAATCTGTTGAGGAGCTGACTGATGTCTCTGTTGTTTTCTGGTTGGCCACAGGAACAGTTCCCATGACATTCAGTTGCCTGCCAAGGGCAAGAATCGTTCTTTGACACTCTGCAAGGGCTGTGGCAGCAATTTCTGTGTCCTCTCTCTCCTGTTTCTTTCAGTGAAACAAAGCATCAAAAATAGGATTTAGGGAATTATTTCTGCAACAATTGCAGAAAAATTCAAAAGTGCTCATTTGTATGTTTGATGGGTGCAGGAAATGTACCTTTCTAGACTTGATGTCTTCATCCTCTGATGTGGAATGACCAGCCAACTCAACATCCATAGCATGAGAGCCTCCTGAATGGTCACTCTTACTGGTGTTCCTGCAACATGGTGATCACAACGATCACTTACATGAAGCCACATGATGAATCAATTTCATGGCCACAAAATTCTAGAAGTGAAGCTAGATGATGTGACAACCAGATCTTGGAGGGAATTTGAGAGCTCACAGGTGAATTTTGTGCTGTGCATCTTCAATCTTTGCAATAACCTCTTGATGTTGTTGCTGTTCATCCTTTAGTTGACCTTCCAATGCTGCCACCTTTTCATGCAAATGGTTTATCTCTCCACTTGCCACCTGCAAGCTTAACATCTGTCTTGGATTGACTGATGACAGAACCATCAACTCTTCCTCCAGTAGTTCATCCTCCTTCAACAAGCCTTTGGAGTCTTGTGGTGCATCATCCTGCCAAATGTCATGTGTTAGAGACCAAAAGGAAATGAATTCTCACAAGTGAAGTGCATACCCAACAATCTCAATTTTCTGTGAATTTTCCAAGGTAGGTGACAAGACAAGGAATTAGGCGACATTGACAATCTGCTACTCTCTATATCTCATTCAAGTTTGAGAAGAGTTCAGCTCACAGTAGGAACTGACTGTTGACTAAACTGGAGGAAGATTGGGCAATCTCTACTTGCAGTGTATGAGTATCAGAGACTAGGCAATTTGGAAGTACTCACCTGGTGAATTTCATGAGGAAAACGTCTCTCCTTTTCTTGCAACTTCAACTGCTCCACCTTTTTGTCAGCTGCCTTCAAGTGGTCCTCAATGTCACCTTTCTCAGTTCTGAGATGCACTGTCTCACCAGCACCGGCTCCCAAAAATCGAGGCCAACTCCTGGGCAACTCGTCTTTCAGAGGACTTCTTCTGCCTGCTGCCTTGATCTCTCTGTTTGGTAATAATGTTACAGATTGGAGTGCATTCAAGTTCATTCTGGCAGCAGCCCCACCAGCAGCATGTTGTTCTGCCACAGCTGAATCATATTCACATTTGGTGCCTTGACTTGGGATTTCAAATGGCTTGAGAGACATGATTCTATCCAAGGTCAATCCAAGCTCTGAAATGAAATAAACCATATCAGACTTGCCTTGCAACAACTTGTTGCCTAACAGAACAAGGCTCTGCATGGCATTTTCTAGCTCTGGGTCTTTCCATTGCATGCTCCCTGCAATTTGGCCCCTATCTCCATGCTGATCTGCCCCAAGGACTCTGCTTACACCATCAGTTGGCATGGAAACCAATGAAGTGTACTCACTCCCTGTTGCTTGTGCAAGGGCTTCTATGATCCGCACAATTTTCAAAAGTGATGCTGCCAGCTCTGTATGCACTGTACTTGCCTGCCAAATGACAAACACAAGTGGCTAAAGAAACTCCAGTAGTCAAAACAGGTACCTCATTCAAACCCAAACACCCAGTTTTCAACAAGCAAAACCTCTGCATTTTTTCAAAGTATAAATAGATTTGGGCTTACCTTTGACTCTGCATCAGAGACAGAGGCATACTCTCCTGGAGCCTCACCTTCAGATGAGCTTGTCTCCAATGCAGACCCAGTTTTCCCACTCTCTCTTCTTCCTGTGGCCAGGCTATTTTTTATCAAGAACCCAGATATCTGATCTGACAGTGCTGAAGGTCCATCACCACCTCTTTCCTTATTGGACTGGATTTTGTTCAATTGATCCAGTTGGTTTTGCAACTTTATCAACAAGACCTCATTTGCAGAATTCCTGGATTGGAGAGCTGTAAGTAGTTCCTTGGCTGAAGCAAGCTCAGCATTGAGGTCACAGACTGTGTTGTTGGCTGACTCCAGTTCCCGACGAGTTGAAGCTAATTCGACTTCAAGCTCTTGGATTTGCTCTGAGGCAGTCGTCATTGGACTTTCTCGTGGTCCATCAAAAGATGCAGTGTCAGAATAAGTGTTGTCTGACTTTGCAGGCTCTGACATCTTTGCAAGCTGTTCCATTTCAGCAAAATCATCCATGAGCTCAAATCTAAGAGATGCTTGCCTGTTGCCATTACTTTGTGGTTTGGACTTCTCCTTCTTGAATTGGTCAAGTGTAGCAACAAGCGAAGATGCCCAAGTATCTGATGATGCATCTTGACTGATGTCATCCGTGGAGTGAGGACTCTCTTTAATCAGTGCTTTGATCTCTTGCTGTTTGGATTGGGTTTGAACTCCACGGGCTTTATCAAGTTCCTCTTCCACAAGTGACAGACGGTTAGCAGTCTTCACACATCTGATGTGAGCATTTTGCAGCTCCTCATTCCGACAAGCAAGTGCTTCCCTGAGCATTTTCATCTCTTCATCCATGGCTGCCATCCTCTCTGCTATACCATTGGAGCTGTTGTAACCCGGATCATGTGCATTCTCTTTCATCATGCCCATTGAAACAGGATCCAAATGACTTGCACTACGCCCAAATGAGCGCCTTCCTTTGTTTTCTAGTGCACCAGGTTTCCCAAATCCCTCAACCTCATTCCGCATCCGTTGCAGAGCTGCGGGACCTGAATGGGATAACCAAATCAAGTACCCACAACTCAGTTCTGAACCCTTAAGATCCAGAAACTAGCAAGTGAGCAGAGGCTAAGTTAGGATGAAAGAAAAATTCCACAACAGTTTTCTTTATGGTTGAGGACCATTGATTGAAACCTGGAAGAACACATCATGGAACTTTCCAGAATATAACTTTGTCACATTGGGACAATAAAACTCCCTTAGTTGTTTACTTAGTTCACCAAGTCACCTGGAAGCTTTTTGCGGATAAGAAGTCGGAGGCGATTGCATTCCTCTTCAAGCTGGGCAATTTTCTTTACACTTTCATGGTGTTGTTTGGCCGCAATGTCAGCTGCTTTGCGTTCGTACTCTCGTTCCCCATTTCTAATCTCAAGTTCCTTGTTGAGAACATGTACTTCATACTTGAGATTTGCATTTTCCTTCTCCATGGCCTCAACTTGTACCTACAGCTCACCCTACTCTCATCAACTCAAGACCCTCCTTTCTACCTTGAATTGGACTATACCTAGAAGCAGCATTAGTTGGTAGACATTGTACAAGGGCTGGAAATTGGAGCTGTTTTCAATTCTGACACTAACCTGCAAAATCTTGATGTCTGCTTCAGCACGTCCTTTGGCCTCACCAAGTTCTCCAAGGCTCCTTGACCGCTCCTGGGTGCATGAATGAGTCAAGTTAAGAAATCAGAGAAAGCTAACAACAGTTCACACAATTATGTATTCAACTTCCTGTGTTCCAAGATGCCCATTGAAGCAATGCCTGTTTCATTTAGGACAAATTATATAAATTTGTTGTTGGGATGTGAAGGAGATTGTATCTGTGCCCTGAGTCTCAGTTACATTTCTGGAAGACTCTCAGTCATAATGTTGGGTAGAACTCAAGAGACACCCACGATTTCTGACATTTGAAGATGAGCAGTTTAATCCTATCGTAGTTGGTTTGGTTCTATTGTCACAATTGCACACGGAGGAGCTTCAACCCACAACCAGTTTGCAAGACTGACAGACATGCATCACGCAGTCAGATAGATAGGGGGGCAATGTGGGGCATTTAGAACACATATGTTGTTGCAGAAGTGTGGTTTTTTTTACCTGCAATGCATGTGAGAGTGCCTTTCCCTCAGCTCTGCATTCCAAAAGCTCTGTACGGGTGTGGCTCAATATCTCAGAAGCTTCAGCCAACTTGGTTTCCATCTCAATCCGCAGTTTGTCATATTCTCTTGTCTTCTTGACCAATGTGTCATGAATGAGTTGCTCTTGCTCCTCTCGCACATGTCGCAGCTGCTTCATGCACTCTTTCAAGGCTCCATCCAGGTGTGTGGCACGGTCCTCTGTGGCCAGTTTTTGCTGCCATGCTGCATCTAACTGTTGCTTCAGAGCCACTGCTTCTGCTTCTGCTTTCTCCCACCCTGTATGCAGAGCAACACATGATTAGCAACACATGCATGCCACCATGATTCTCTGAAACAATTAATTGCAAGCACTGCTGAAGGGTTAGTGAACTAGTGATATATACCACTGACAGCTTCTTCTGCAACTTTGACATGCTGCTTAACCAAGTTGTCTTTTGTGGTGATATCTGCGAGTGCATTGGCAAGCTGCTCACTGATGCTTTTTACTCTCTCCTCCGACTGCTGTCGCCTCATGTCATGGTTTTGCAGTACTATCCTTGGAGACACATCCTGTAACAACAACAAAAAAAAATTAGTAAGAAAAGACGTCATGAACACCCCAAAAAAATTACTTGCACCTATCAAACTCTCAACAAAGATTGGGATAATCAATGAAACATATTACCTTGAAACATATTCTGTTTCTCCGTTTGATACATACATGCATTTGCCTAGCTAGAATTTCCACTCAAAGTGCTTCTTCCCTAACAACAGAAGACAGAAATAAGTTCCTTTTTTCTGAAAACAGTCAGAAAAATTGAGTATACTGAGAGATTTGCACCTTTTGAGGCGAGATTTGCACTGAGAAATCACGATGATGTACATCCCATCTCTGCATCATCAACACCCCCTGCAATGCCCCCCACCCCAACCACCCCACATGTGCCTGTTGGAAGAAATCCATGGGGGAAAGTTTCTTCCTGTACATAATAATGAGATTTTCATGCTCACTCACATACATGGAAGACTGCAGCAAAACAGATTCATTGTAGATCATAGCTGAGCAAGTCCTTGAAGAAGCTACAGACAGATACATGAAATGGTGGAAGAAGAGCTTTCTTTTAAAAAAATTTACCAGGATTCATGATCAAGAGAGAGAAAGAAAAAAAACCCCATGAAGAAGAACCACAATCAGTGTCCCCAGCCAGACGTATATGGTCATGCAGAAAGACTGTGACATCATCACCCTGTGACATTGCAGAGTTCTTCAAACTGGAAAGACAAATCACATGTGATCCTTGCATGACATGTAGGGAGAGGGGTCTCGAGTCTCGAGCTCCCCAAGATTTAGAGCATATATCTCCAGGGTCACATATTGAGCACCGATGGAGATGCTCTTATTATGTTGCAGAAACCACAAGCAGAAGAACTTGGGAAATATAGCAGCAGCAGCAGCAGTACAGCAGGAGAGATGATGGATGATGCTCCTGAGACACAGACGACAACTTCTTAGCAAAATTGGGAAATGGGCTTGTTGTTGTTGTTGCTGAAGTACCTGTTGTCGATCTTCTACAACAGCAGCTGGTGAATTGAGAAAAGTTCCTCCTCCCTCATGAGGAGCAAAACTGTTGGTGGCGGCAACTTTCTCACTCGACTTTCTCTTCCATGGCCAACTACTTCGCCGTGAACTCTCTTTCTGTTTCTCCTTCTCCATTCTCACACTACTGCCTGCTTGCTTGTTTGTTTGTTTGTTTGCTGATGATACCTCCTCAGTCTTGATCATAAGACTGGAATGATCCTCATGTGGTCATCAAACAGCATTATTGTTGGATCGGATTGGGAACTGGATTCTGTACTCCTTTCTCTTCCGATCCGCTTGCTTGCACTGGAGGTTTTGAGTGCACTCCTGATGAGCTGCAGGAATGAACAACGCTGAACTCTTGAGTACACCTCAAGTTCCCATCCTCTTCCTCCTCATTGTAGCTCAACAGCAACAAAGATTTTTCTCCTCTCCCTCAGGAGTGATCATATCTCAACTGAGTTCTCTCAAGAAATCCCCTTTCAGAGGCTCTTCTGGAGCTAGCTAGACTGGGAATTTCTTAACATCCATTCTTCAAGATCAGCCATGACCATTGCCACAATCACCAGGAGACGACAACAACAACAACAACAACTGCTGCCACACCCTGGAACTGAAAAGTTTTTGCAGAAGAAACCGAAGAAGAAAAGAAGAAGAAGAAGAAGAAGACGAAGAAAAAGCACTGTCCAGTCTAGTTGAAGCTGGAACTCAGAAGCTTTGGAGCTCAAGAACTGGTACAGAAAGCTTTGGAGTTTCAAAAGCTTGGTTTTGCAACACCCAACAACAATGCCACAAGTATATGTGTTGTGTATGGGTGTATGTGTTGAGTGTGTGTGTGTGTGTGAGAGAGAGAGAGAGAGAGAGGAGGAGGAGGAGGAGGAGGAGGAAAGAGGATGATGATGATACTGACACAAGCATCACACAAGCAACAACAACAACAAAATCCCAACTTAATTTTGTTGAAAATCTACTCCAAAAAAATTGCAGATCTCAATAGTCTTCATGGTGAGGTAAAATTATTTTAGTCTTCTTCTTCTTCTTCTTCTGACACTATTATCCCCCACACACAATCACCAGGTGACAACATTATTTTTTGCCATGCAACTGCAAATGCAATGCAGCCACTGTGTGTGTGTGTGTGTGTGTTTTTGTGTGTGTGTGTGTGTGTGTGTCTCTCTCTCTCTCTCTCAAGTAATTCTTTTGGGGGTGATTCCTGACAAACTAGGGTTTGTTGTCAGACTAATTTTCAGCAGGGTTTGTTTGTTTGTTTGTTTGTTTGTTTTCCCCCAATATTTGTGAGTAGTTTAGCCATAATATAGTTTAGTCAAATTTGGCTATGAACAGGATATGAAAGTTTTTTTTTTAAATTATAAAGTTTAAGATCCCTTCACATTTTTTGGGCTACAATTGCTAGAATCAAATAGAGAAATCTGGCCATATTCTAAAAATAACTGTAGTAGAAATCTGGCAACTAGAAAACCA
>Ga0209611_10011696_pt1 | contig 12551 bp, 15 predicted proteins | sample S1TSphgellanicum_3_FD_187693 | JGI IMG/M metagenome (GOLD analysis project Ga0209611, IMG submission 187693) | Host-associated microbial communities from peat moss isolated from Minnesota, USA - S1T2_Fc - Sphagnum magellanicum MG (SPAdes) (version 2) | ecosystem: Host-associated > Plants > Peat...
CTCCCGACTACTTGCAAGGCACGCATGTGGTTGGACGAAAATCTTCGTTATTTGGGCTGATTGAGGAGACACTGGTCGTGTCCCCTTACGCAACGTCGTCAGCAACGCACACAAAAAGGACGTCTGGCATCGCACCGAATCGAGCCATTCGTATGCTCGAAGTATCGCCACTGGTCGAAGGCAACGCGATACGCCATTCGTTACTCAAAGGTGCCGTACGCGTCCTTTCGGTGGGCGATCGCGGTGACGTTCACGATTCTCGCCTCTTCGTCAATTAGATAGATGATCCGGTACGAACCACGGCGAGCGCTGTAGGCCGGTACCGAGGGTGAGCGCAGGGGCTTGCCGACACGGTGGGGGTTCTCGAGCAGAGGCCCCGTGAGCAACTCCAGTGCCGCGAGTGCGACCTTCTCTGGAATCTTCGCGCTGGGCGAAAGTGCCGCTGCTCGAGCTACTCGGAGTTCGAAGTGCCGTTCATGAGCGGCCGTCACGACGTTGACCGTTCATCAGATCCGTCAACTCTGCGACACCAAGGGAGTCGCCTCGATGGAGTTGATCGACTCCTCTCTGATGCAACTCTAAGAGTGCAGGATCGGATAACACCGCAATGGTCTCTATGAGTGAGTCGTAGTCATCCTCTCCAAGCAAAACGGCAGCGCGGTGACCGTTCTTGGTGATTTCGATTCGCTCATGTGTCGTACTCGCCTCTTCGACCAACTTCGAGAATTGCGCGCGTGCGTCCGCAATGGGTAGCACTATCATGTACAGAATTATGGCGTAGTTCCTTCCGCGTACGAGGTTTTTCGGTACGACCTAAGGGAGTTAGTCGTCGCGCCGTCAGGTAGAGATTGACTGATTCTGATGAATGACCTCAGAACTGATACGCATCGAGTTGTACTCGGATATCGCTTGAGTATCGCGCGTGAGCAGAACGAGACCGTTTTCGGAGGCGGTGAGTTCCACGAGTGCGTCATACACCGTTCCACCGGCAATGCCGGCGTTCGCACGTGTCGTCAAAAAAGTGGCAACGCCTGACGTTGGTGGGAACTCGCGCGCCGAGAAGTTCGCGTTCACTCGTCGCAACACACTGTGCGGTGACCGTGGCGTGGGACGAGGAAGTCGCCTGAGTCCCGAAGAAGTTTCGAATGTGGCGTGACCAGCAACCCCACGATTCGCTGATCAATCGTGCGAAGAGTTGGCGGACGATATCCGTCAATCCTCGACGGCGAGAGGAACCGTCATGCTCGTAAGTACCAGAACGACCGAGTCGTTACCTTTGGTCGGAATCCTTCAACTCTCGAACGAACTCGTCACTGATAGTGACGTTAGAGCTTGGGATAACGAGCTGGCCGCCCTTCCACATCAACGAGTCGTCGAACACGCGTTCCACTCGAAGCGAGGCGCCCTCCGCCGTGCTCTCCACTTCGCCGGCACGCAGTCCCAGTAGGTCGCGCAGTACCCGGTGCACGACCACTTGACCTGCCTTACCTATCGTCGGCCTCATACCAATGTTTTACCAGAAGCGGTCAATAATTGGCCGGTCGTCGCCTCATCATGCGGGATGCTTGCCGAACGATGGGTACGTGCGCGTTGGGTGGATTGGAAGCGTCACATGCGATAGCTGCATATCGTGGAATTGATCACTTTGATTCGAGTCAGTTGGTCCACGTAAAGAGGCGCGTCTAAACGTCCACGTCAAGTCGTGCAGGAGCCGACGGCGGCTTCTCAGCTTGGTATGTCCAACGCCTCTCGTAGTCTCGCGACGTCAAAGGTGAAAAGCCCCGGTTTCTTCACATCGCGATGATCGAATTCGTTCAAGAGCGCTACGAGGTCCTCGCGCCGTGTCGGGTCCTTCGCGGCCTGTCGCGGTGTCAGGCCCGAGAGCGCCGGGATCGATGAGTCGAGCCATTCGGCCTCCTTTTCGAGAACGAAGGTATGCATCGCTTCGAGAACGTCCGCGGACGTGCTCTCGTAGGGCGTTTCGATTTCGCGCCCTTCCGAGATTCTCTTGGCGCGCGCGGTGGCGACGTCGGTTCGCTCGTCTTCGACGATTTGCAGGTCGGCGACGTTCTCCTTGAGAAGAGCGAGGACTCGCTCGAGTCGTTCCACCGAATTGGTAACGAGGACGAGGGTGTCGTCTTCGCGAGTGAGAAAGCATCGCACCGTAGGCGATCGCTCGGTGTGGATCGTCTCGCACCACTGGTCGTCGCTCGTTCGTACGAACAACCGATCGAGCGTCGTACTGAGGCTGGTCCACGACGTTCGCGTGGGGACGAGCACGGTGCGACACATCACGACATCTTCGCCCTCGTAGTTCACCATTGTTATCGGGCCGAACATCTGGCCCATCCACGCTGCAATATCGAGCGGATTACCTCCCTCGTCGAGGACCTCAAGAAGTAGGCCGCGATGTTGGACAGGTACTAAGAGGACTTCGGACTCGATCACCCACGCCGACCCTTCTTGCATGAGTCGGAGATAGACGTAGTCGCCGATCAATAACGTCGTCGACGCCGTCCTTTCCAGGACGTCAACTTCTTCGCCGGTACGGGCGTCGCGTAGGCGCATCGATTCCCCGGGCGTGACCTCGAGAACCTGCCAGAGTGAGCGTCGTGCCCCCAACCATGCACGCACGAGAAACCGTTCCTCATCGGGCAAGAGGGGTCCTCGAGCGATTTCGAAGGCGGTCAGCGCCTCGGTATTGTACGTCGCAAGTTCGAGGAGGAATGGCGTCAAATTTTCGAGTCCTTCTTCGTCCGCATAGCTCATCGCGGCGATGAATATCTCGCGCGTACGCTCCTCGCGTTGGGGTTGGAACGCGAAACGCATGATCTTATGGTGCAGGACCTTGCGAATTGCTTGCACCGAGAGATTGGGGTGCACGAGGCAACACGACTTGAACTTTCGGCCCGACCCGCAGGGGCACGGATCGTTGCGTCCTGCGGTGGGTGACGAGAGGGCGAGTAGTTCTTGGAGGTCGTCGATCGCTGGATCGCCGTCTTCGAAACCAGCACGTCGTAGTAGTGAGATCGCCGTGCTGAAGTGGCCTCGATCAGTTTCATACCAGGCGAGTTCGCGCAGCGCCGGCGCGAACGATCCATCGGTCGATACGGCGAGCTTCACCAGCCGTTCGGCCTCCAACGTTCTCCCGTCGCGCTCGGCGTTGGCGGCGAGGAGCAGGTGGCCCGGCGCGCCCAGCTTGCCGCTGAGACCGGCGATCGATGAAGCAAAGGACTCGAGAAAGGAGGAGCCCTCTTCATCGTCGCCCAACACGTATTCGACGAAGGCGGGGCTAACCGTGCCGTGCGCGAGCGCCCGGGCGACTGCCGGGATGTCAAAGGGGCGAGGGCCGCGAAGAACGGTCTGGCTCCAGGCTTCGAGCACGAATTCAAACTCCTTCGTGCAGCAACGGTCGAAGTCGTATCGCTCAGCGAGTTCCGCAATGAGATGTCGGCGGTAGATGACCCCAGGAGACTCGGCGGCTTCACCTTGAAGTGACAACCACTCACCATGACACTCGATTCCCGCACGCTGAAAAAGCTCGGCGATGGGGGCTACGGGAGAACGAAACAGTGTGTGGTCCCGACAAAGTGCATCGAGAACCACCTGTGTGAGATCGGTCATGATGCCGTCATCGTGCAACAACTCGAACGAGGCGAGGAGGGCGCGCTGTTCCTTCTCCCCTGACGAGAGGGAGGGATTGACGACCAGGGTGGCCACGCCGTCGTGCCACGACAGAGCGATTACTTGGCCCGGGGTGGCGTCCTTGAGCCATCCCGATGGCCCAATCAAGTCATCGCGATCCGAATCGAGTTCGTCACCCATGTCATTTCGCAGGTGCCCTCCGCTGGAGAGGGGAAGTTCGTCGTCCATGTCGAAACCCAAGGCAACGAGATCAGGAATCACTTCCAGAGCGTTTCGGTTGAATTCTTCGCTAGTGAACGCATGACTGAAACATGTGCCTTCCAGCATTGACGAAGTCGAGGCGATGATGCCGTCGTCGGTCGTCCAAACCGAATCGGTCATCATGAGGATCATGGAGATTTCTTCGGTAACTTGATCGTCGTCGTAAGGCTCTAGGGGGCCGAGGGCTCTTTTTTGGCGCAACGAGTTCACAAGTTGGGAGACAGTACGTGGCCCGCTCGCCAATTCGTCAATGATGGTGTTCGTCAGGCGTTCGGGAAAATCTTCAGCCACTGCCCGATGTTAGTGAATTTGATCCACCCTTCATGTGGCGAACATCACTGGAGCATCGGGGACGTTTGGCGAGAGATGTGGAAGTGGCCCAATGGTCGGATTGGAATGGCACTTTGAAGAAATTGTTAAGCGACCGAAAATGTCGCGCTCCCACACACTTGTCCCCATGGTCAGCAACGGTTTCAGCAGTATCTGAAGCGTGGTCCGGGCCATGGGCACGCCGCGTGGCAGGCGTGATGGAGCACTCGCGAGAAACTGAGTCCCCTCAAGGCCGGTGGCACGCTGTGCAAGCATGAGGACGTTCACCCCAGTCGCGATCTTCGCTCTGGCACGTCAACCGGGCGTTCTCGCCATGGAGACGATATGGACGCGTAACCTTCCCCAAGTTGACGTGGCGCGTCAGTTACTCGAGTCCGGCGCCGTTGGTGAGCCGAGGCTCGTGCTCTCCACTTTCTGTGAGGATATTCGCTGGGAGGCGCGAATGTGGTGCAAACGTCACGGTAGTCCCTCGTGGGAAACGGGGATCTACCCAATCGCGATGTGACAGATGGTCTTTGCTGCGCCAGCGAGCATCAAGGAGCACGACATCGTCCTCAACGATGGCGTTTACCCCGAGACCACCGCATCTCGCTTACGACATTGGGGCGCGCGCCAGCTTCACCGTGTCCGGGGGTTGTCGATTCTCCGCGCCGCACAACCATCTCGGGCGAGAAAGGGGTGATCGATTTCGGACAGCCGTATATGTTTCCTACCGGATCGGTCGCGCGGGCAGAGGCTTGGATGCGCCAATGCAGTGGTGGACTGATGAGTCGAGCGTCCGTGGCATCGCTGGTTTGGCCTACCAGGTGACGGCGTTCGCTGAGTACATGGATCGAGGTCTGTTGGAGACACCTCTCCAGAGTCATGATGACAGTCTTGCGTGCCTTCGTGTCGCCCGCGACATCACCCCGTTGATTTGGGCGGACCCGTATTAACTTCGGTGGTACGAAGTTAGGTTTTCTCCGCGTCGTCGAACGATGATCACTTGCCCGCACCAACATTTCGGAGAATTGTCGTCATCGCATCTGTTTCGGTCTCATAGACGTGCGCAGATTTGACGATGAAGGTGAGTTGCCCGATCTCCAGGGCGAGCGACGTCGCGACACGTTCCTGCAAGAAGGCCAGCTCCACCAGATTCGCGAAACCCTTCGTACCGAAATCGATGCTGTGGGCGTAGACGACGAGATCGAGTCTCTCGCGTTGAACGAAGAAATCCAGCAAACTAACGCAAGGGATGTACGTCGTGTCCGTGAGCGGTTGAAACGTGGTGATCGTGGCACTGCGTGACGAGGGGTCATTCCTCAGTCGCTCGATGACCCACTCGATCTGGTCGATACCTTGATGATCGTAGTCATAGAGCCGAGTGGCGTAACTGTCGGCGTTTCCGAGTTCGACGACTTGAGCAGAGTCGAAGAAATTCGCGTGCATCCAATTCAGCCGGGTTGGATCGGCGAATTGGTCGATTAACGAATCACGACTCCTCGGCCCGCTGACGCGCAGTGTGGACATGATGAGTTCACGAATCGTCAGTCCGTCGTATTCGCCCGAGTGACCCTGATTGAGAATCGCCTCCGCCACCTTGAGCCACGCTTCGCCGATTGTGGATGCCCAAATGTCATTCTGTGTATCTGAGTGCGAAGAGGATGTCGTTGGCGGGGTGTCCTTCATGTTTCAAATGTAAATCGCTAAATCGCGACTACGTCGAGTTGGTTGTTGAGTCGCATGAGATCTTTTGGATCCGAACTGATTACCTTTGCACCATTTTCACGAGCAGCCGCCACGACTGAAGCGTCAACGACGTCGGTCGTCCCTGCCACACCACAAAGTTGACCCGCCACGCGAGCGCGACGGTCGTCGAGGGCGAGAATCTCGCATATCGGTGAACCGAGAAGACGCGCGAGTCGGGCTTGCCTTCTGCCGTCCCTCCAGGATTGAGCAACTACTCCCGCGGGAACGAGGAGCGAGTCCTTGTGATGAAGAGCGCGAGCGACGATCGCCACGACTCTTCGGTCATTGCGCTCGAAGGCGATGAGTGCCCCGGTGTCGAGGACCGCTGAAGTCATCGACCGAGCGCTTGGTCGGCAGCCTTGCGTTCTGCGACAGTGAGAGGACCGCCGGTCTCAGCCAACATCTCGTCAAGTAGGGAAGTCAGGTCATCAAGCTTCGCCTGTTCCTCGAGGGCGTGAGCAACGTACGCGCTGACGCTGGTGGCACGACCATCCGCGACGGCCCTTTGCGCTTGTGCAACGAGTCCTGACGGAAGACTTACGGCGATTTTTGATGTGGTCATACCGTCAATCATACCGGTCAGGAGTGTGGAGAAAACGGTGTGAACGAGATCCTCATCTTGTTGGCTTCGACGCTCGCATTAAGAATCTTTCGCTACAGCAACTTGGGGTGAGCCGAGCGAACTTCAGCGAGGGGTCGAATCTTGCTTGAGGACATTCGATAAGTGGAGCCCGAGTGGATTGTGCGAGTACGCCCCCGACCTTCAAGGGCTCCACACTGAAGGCGATGACATCGACGAGGCCGTCGCACAGGAGGAAGAAGCTCTCGCCCCCTATGTCGAAGGGTCACTTGGCGATGGCCAAGAAGTTCGCCGCTGTTCAAAGGCGTCGCTTCGCTACTTCGTAAAAGAATTCGATCTCATCCTGGCTCCGGCGTTCCTTGACAAGAGGTTCCATTTGCCGTACAATTGTACGTACAAAGGAGAACAACATGCTCAAGGACAAAAGGCGAGAGTTGAGAATCGCTTCAAAAGATGATGATTTGATTGTTGAAGCGGCGGGATTACTGGGGATTTCAGTATCTGAATTCTTGGTTGAACGGGCGGTATCCGACGCCGAGCGAGTTGTCGAGGCGCATCATTCAATCGGGCTCCCGTCTGATCCGTATCGAGAGTTCCTCGAAGCGCTTGACCGACCAGCCAAAGCGCCTCAAGAGTTAGTTCGACAAATTAGGGAATCGCGGCGAATCAAGCACGCCCACTAATGCGAATAGAACGACTTGCTTCGCGTCATAATCTCAAACGATTTGATTGTGGAACCAAGTCACTCAATGATTGGCTTTTAGTCCACGCCCTCGAGAACGAGCGACGAAACTTATCGCGTACATTTCTCTTAATTGATGACAGTGACGAAGTGATCGGTTACTACTCGCTCTCAATGGGTGGGGTGAACGCGGTAGAACTCCCGAAGAAGCTCGGGCGCGGACTACCGAAATTCGACATTGGAATGGTGCTTCTCGGCCGACTCGCTATAGCCAGTGGCCTCCAAGGCCAGAAGCTAGGTCGAGATCTATTGGTTGATGCCATCTTTCATGCTGCGACTGCTGGGGAGAGTGCGGCGGCTCGATTTATCGGCGTCGATCCTATCGATGAATCCGCGCGTGCCTTCTACCGCCATTTCGGTTTCAGAGACATCGGTGATGACGAACGAGGACGAATGTACCTGCGAATCGATGAAGCTCTTGATGCATTTGTTGAGGCTTCCAGCGACGACGGCTGAGTCTTGCAAATTTTCAAGTTCACACATTGGCGGGAAAGTGGTTGGCATTGAGAATTCGATGGCGTCATAGATGGATGGGACGTCAGCATGGGGTCGCTCGCGGCGTCGCGGAATTCAGCACTTCGAATTCGCGTGGCTCGGTCAAGTAGCTGGTATCCTTTCAGATTGGACACCTTGCATTGCGAGCAAAGAAACACAGTTGACGGTTCACAATGTAGCTTGGGCGCTACGTAGAGGAACTTTGATCAGGAATTTTTCTCGGTGGAGGTACGGGGATTCGAACCCCGGACCCCTTGCATGCCATGCAAGTGCTCTACCAGCTGAGCTATACCCCCGAAGCCTTCTAGATGATAGCAGTTCGCACTCGAAAGTTTGTTGGGCCCGTGGACTGCGCGAAAACGCGGCGCTGAAATAATTAATTGGAGTGAGTAGTGGAGACTTTCTTGGTGTCGAATTCAGGACCGCTAATTTTCAGCGCTCATTGGCTTTGCGTTCGCTGCTCACGGCGTGCTGCGCGTACCCCGTGGGAGTAACGAGTGACGAAATTGTTTTGGATTCCCGAGTGCGAAATTGGTTCACCAAATTTTTGCGTGACATCAATCGACCATCGGAGATCGCGATTGCTTTCCAGATCTGACGTGGCGGTTGGTGAGCGTCAGTCACGATTTAAATTCTTCGCTTGAGAGGTGAGCCCATGGCGTTGCCGGTTAACCCAAGTTATTTTCTTAGTCAATTTCATGGAAGATCGGGATGAGGGATTGGTCGAAGATCTAGATCTTCGATGTTCTCGAAATCTGTTGGATTACAAGTAAATAATGGCAAATTATTGGAGATCGCGGTTGCTGCAATCATCGCGTCAAATGCTCGCGCTCGTGATTTTCGTCCCCCACGGCGGAGTGAAGCTGAAACGCGACCGAACGAGCGCGCGGCCGCGGCGTCAAAAGGAAGTGGGTGGAAATCCGATTCGGCTTGCTGGAGTCGTAGTTGGCGAATCGCTTGTTCCTGCGGATTCAAAGCGACGAGTGGACCCACCGAAAGCTCGGCCAGCGTGACTGACGTAATCATTGGCTCTTGGGGAAGCGCCGACACATCGATGATTCTTTCCAGCAAGATGACGGTATTGGTGTCAATGACGCCGCGAGAATTCGAACTGGAACTCATCACAATGTCTGATCGATAATCGCATCGATGTCGCGGCGGAGCGCGCGAGGATCCATCGAAGGCAGGGAAGTCCAACGGTTGACGAGTGCTTGTGACGACAACGGAGGCGGGTCCAGTGGTAAAAGCATCGCCACTGGCTTTCCGTCGCGGGTCACCGTGAGGTGCTCGCCTAACGCAACGCGATCAACGGCTTCGCCGCCGTGATTTCGAAGTTCTCGGATAGTAATTTCAGGCATGAGAAGAGTGTATCACGGGTGATACAATAATGCAAGGTTCTCAATACCCTCCTCAGAGCGATCCATGGAAGTTGCGCAAGCCGAAGAACTCCACCACTGGTTGGAGAAATTCAAGGCCAACCGCAGTGCCTCGACGATGTCAGACATGTTCGCATTTCCGGTCGACTATTTTTTCGCTTCGGTTGGTGTGCATTCGTGGTTGGAGCGCCTTCTGCCTTTCTTCCGGACCGAACTTGTCGTCCGATGACGTGACAAGCGCCAAGGTTGTTTTCAAGGAATGCAGGAGGTCGGCGAACTTATGCTTTGCGTTTGAAATGATGTATTCAGTAGGTGGGTCGATCGTGGAGCGCCAAGCGGCGTTTCGTCGGGGAGTTATGGTTGTTCGCTCTTAGAATGCGATGATGGCCCGCCCTTTCGACGTGACTTCAGTAGAAGCCAAGTGGCAAGCGCGTTGGCTCGATGAGGGCACATACGACGTCGACAACGACGACCCTCGCGAGCGTTACTACGCCTTGTGCATGTACCCCTATCCTTCGGGCGCCGCGCACCAAGGGCACGTGCGCAATTACACGTTCGGTGATCTCGTCGTTCGTTACCAGACCATGTTGGGCAAAGCGGTGTTGTCGCCCATAGGGTTCGACTCCTTCGGACTGCCCGCGGAGAACGCGGCCATCAAGGCCGGAAGTCATCCGAGAATCTTCACCGAGGAACGCATGAGGGAACTCGGGTCCTCGCTGCGTCGCTTGGGCGCGGTCTACGACTGGCGTCGCGAGGTCTACAGCCACGACCCGGAGTACATGAGGTGGTCCCAGACCTTCTTCTTGGCACTCTTCGAGGCGGGTCTCGCGTACCGGGCGGAGGCACCCGTCAACTGGTGTCCCGGTTGTCACACCGTGCTCGCGAACGAGCAAGTGCTGGCCGATGGGACGTGCGAGCGTTCGGGGGACCTCGTCATCCGAAGGAATCTCGAGCAATGGTTCTTTAAGATCACCGACTACGCCGACGAACTGTTGGACGGACTTGACGCGCTCGACTGGCCCGAACGGGTCAAGACCATGCAGCGCAACTGGATCGGGCGCTCCGAAGGCGTGGAGTTCGATCTGGCGCTCGTGAGCGACCCGCGTCGTGCGCTGCGCGTCTTCACGACGCGACCCGACACGGGTTTTGGCGTCACCTACGCGGTGATCGCGCCCGAACACCCGTTGCTCGAGGAACTCACGACCGAGGCGCAGCGCGACGCGGTGCGCGAACTCGTCGATCGAGCGAGCAACGAGAGTGACCTCGAGCGGATGGCGTCCTCGGACGCGGGCCCCGGGCTCGAGAAGCGAGGCGCCTTCACCGGCAGCTTCGTGCTCAATCCCTTCACGAACGAGCAGGTGCCGGTCTACGTCGCGGACTACGTGCTCGGCAACTACGGGACCGGGGCGATCATGGCGGTACCCGCCGAGGACGAGCGCGACTTCGCGTTCGCCACCGTCTACGGGCTGCCCATCGTGCGAACGGTCGAGCCGCCCGCCGGTTTCGAGGACGGCCCCTACGCGGGAGACGGACCGCACATCAACTCCGGATTCCTCGACGGACTGCACAACGTCGAGGCGAAGCAGGCCGCGACGGCGTTCCTCGCGGCGAACGCGAACGGCGTCGCCACGGTGAACTACCGCCTGCGCGACTGGCTGGTGTCGCGCCAACGATTCTGGGGCTGTCCCATCCCGGTCGTCTACTGCGAACGTGACGGCATCGTGGCGGTACCGCTCGACCAGTTGCCCGTCCTGCTGCCCGACGACGTCACGATGGACGAGAGCGGTCAGTCGCCACTCGCCACCGACGAGGCCTTCCTTTACACGACGTGCCCGAAGTGCGACGGCCCCGCACGACGCGAGACCGACACCATGGACACCTTCACCGACTCCTCGTGGTACTTCCTGCGCTTTTGCGACCCGTTCACGCCCGGTGCCGCGTTCGACCCCGCCCAGGTCGCCAAGTGGATGCCCGTCGACCAGTACATCGGGGGCGTCGAGCACGCGATTCTGCACTTGCTCTACGCGCGTTTCTACTTGAAGGTCCTGATCGACCTGGGTATCGCGAAGGGTCTCACCCGCGAACCCTTCGCGCGACTCTTCACCCAGGGAATGCTGCGTATCGACGGGGCCAAGATGTCCAAGTCCAAGGGCAACCTGATCACGCCCGAGTCGTACTTCGAGACGGTGGGCGCCGACGGTCTTCGTCTGTTCCACCTCTTCGCGGGACCACCCGCCGACGACGTCGACTGGACCGACCAGACCGAGGAGATCATCGACGGGTGTGCTCGATTCATCGACCGTTTCTATCGGCTCGCGCAGTACGCGGAGGTGCACTTCCACGACGTCGCCGACGAGAGCGACCTCGAAGTGCGCCGCGCCGTGCACCGCACGATCGCGAGCGTGACCGACTCGTTCGACCGCTGGATGTACAACATCGCGGTCGCGGACGTCATGTCGTTGTTCAACCTCGTCTCGAAGAACGCACGCAGCGAGCACGGCATCGAACGGTCGACCCTCGACGAGGCGATTGACGCACTGCTCAAACTGCTCGCGCCGATGACCCCGCACGTCACCGCCGAACTCTGGCAGCAGCGCTACCCGACGGCGACCGCACTGCACCAACAACCGTGGCCGGTCGCCGACGCGTCGCTGGTCGAACGTTCGAGCGTCACGATGATCGTCCAAGTGAACGGCAAGGTCCGGGCACGGCTCTCGATTGACCCCGCTATTAGTGAGCAAGAGGCCCACGATCTCGCCCTCGCGGACGAGGACGTGCGTCGAGCCGTCGGCACCGCCACGATCACTCGCGTGGTCGCGCGGCCTCCGCGGCTGGTGAATATCATCACCTGATGGCGCACCCTCCCGCGAACGTTTCGTCCGTCTCGATCGAGCCGCCACGTTTCGACCGACCCGAGGTGGAGATACGTTCCTCGGCTCGACGCAAGAAAACCGGCGCGGCGCACTGGTCGGGCAGTCGCATCGTCGTCCAGATACCCGCTCGGTTGCGGGGTCGCGAACGTGAGACGTTCGTCGACGACCTGGTCGAGCGCCTCCTCACCCAACGCCCCCAGAATGCGGCGGGCGACGGTTCGCTCGAGGAGCGCGCTTCGGTGCTGGCCGATCTCTACAACGACGGCGTGATGGCGAACTCGGTGCGCTGGGTCAACAACCAACACGTGCGCTGGGCGTCGTGCTCACCCGCCACGCGCGACATCCGCGTCTCGAGTCGACTTCGACAGTGTCCCGAGTGGGTGATCGACGCGGTACTCGTGCACGAACTCGCGCATCTCCAAGAGGCGGATCACTCGCCCCAGTTCTACGCGATCGCGCACCGTCACCCGCGCCAGCACGAGTGCGAACTCTTCCTCGAGGGTTACGCGCTCGGACTCGGA
>Ga0209611_10011698_pt1 | contig 12550 bp, 12 predicted proteins | sample S1TSphgellanicum_3_FD_187693 | JGI IMG/M metagenome (GOLD analysis project Ga0209611, IMG submission 187693) | Host-associated microbial communities from peat moss isolated from Minnesota, USA - S1T2_Fc - Sphagnum magellanicum MG (SPAdes) (version 2) | ecosystem: Host-associated > Plants > Peat...
GCGACTGGTGTTAGCGTTAGCGTTAGCGTTAGCGAGTACTCGAGCGTCACCCGTTCGCGCAGCGTCTCCGACAGGAGAAGGGCGCGAGAAATAGGGCGTCCTTGTTTGAATCCCACGTTTTTAAGCGTGGGATCATAGCTGCCCTCAGCATAGCTGCCTTCTCAAAGCAAAACAAAGACTTGGGGAGTGTAAGGATAGAGTGTACCCTATTTACACAGCTTTAGCAAGTCAAACAAGCCGAGTGCGTACATTTTGATTCCAGTGTTAGTCACGGGCGTATAGCTGAAGTTGTTTTACTGACGCCGCCTTTAAATGAGCTTAGAGAGATGATTGGCATATCTTCCCTTGTTAGTGATGGAAGCATCATACCGCTACCTGGATACACATACTATATGGCTGTTTAAATGTTTGGGTACCCAAATATTTCACTGTTTAGGTAGGCGATCGCCCTCCATCCGACAAGCGAGCCAAGGTTCAGAAGAAACTATCGGTCTTGTTGGCGGCTAAAGTAAGCGGTACAATCACGCCACTAATCAAAAACACCCGCTTTGTAGCTCATTCTGAAAAAGTGAAAATGTAAAAGTAATTTACGAACCATCTTCGGACAACTCTGCAATAAATAAGTCTAGCGCTTTCTTGATTCGCTCTTTCTTCTCTGTTCTTTTTGATATGACCCAATTCGAGAGAATGCGATCTGCTTCATAATCAGGTTGCGTTTTTTGCAACTGTTGTTCTTTCCATCTCGCCACCTCTGACTCTAATTCCTGAACAGATACGGCGCTTAACTAAGGTTGACTCCGTTATTTGGCTACTCAAGTTAAGATATAAATCATAGGCTCACTCGGAAGTACAAATGACCTCAACCCTGCTAAAATTTCCGCGTCTCAATGCTCCAACATTGCACCAACTACCCCATGGGTTGACAATAGTCGCGGAGCAAATGCCAATTGAAGCTGTTAACCTCAACTTGTGGGTTAACGTTGGCTCAGCCGTAGAACCGGATGCTATTAACGGCATGGCGCACTTCCTAGAGCATATGATTTTTAAGGGAACAGAGCTACTGGCAAGCGGTGAGTTTGAACGGAGAATTGAAGAGCGGGGTGCTGTTACCAATGCTTCGACTAGCCAAGACTATACTCATTACTACATCACCACTGCTCCCAAAGATTTTGCAGATCTCGCTCCACTGCAAATTGATGTAGTAGCTAATGCAAGCATACCCGATAAAGCCTTTGAACGCGAGCGATTGGTAGTTCTAGAAGAAATTAGGCGATCAGATGATAATCCTCGCCGCCGGACTTTTCAAAGAGCAATGGAAATGGCGTTTGATGATCTACCCTATCGACGTCCAGTCTTGGGACCAGAAGCAGTTATTTCCCAACTCCAACCCCAGCAAATGCGAGAGTTCCACGCTAATTGGTATCAACCTCAATCAATGACTGCTGCAGTTGTAGGCAATTTGCCAGTAGAAGAATTAATCGAAATTGTCACCAAAGGATTTGAACAAGCCAGCACTCAACACTCAACACTCAACACTCAACCATCAGCACTTAACCCTGAACCTCCGTTTACAGAAATTGTTCACAGGGAATTTATTGATGAAAGACTCCAGCAAGCAAGGTTGGTGATGGTTTGGCGAGTACCCGGTTTGGTTCAGCTAGATCAAACTTACGCACTGGATGTTTTGGCAGGAATTTTGGGACATGGGCAGACATCAAGATTGGTACAAGATTTGCGAGAAGAACAGGGACTGGCTTCCCATATTTCTGTCAGCAATATCACGCATCGGTTACAAGGAATATTTTATATTTCGGTGCAATGTGCACCTGAAAACGTGCCAGTTGTAGAAGCGGTGATCGCTCAACACATCCGTAAGTTGCACACAGAAATAGTAAAAGAAGCAGAAATTGCCCGCGTGCAGACGCAAGTCGCTAATAGGTTTATTTTTGGTAACGAAACACCCAGCCAGCGTGCTGGTTTATACGGCTACTACCAATCATTACTAGGAGACTTAGAACCAGCGTTTAGCTACCCAGCACATATTCAAGCCCAAGATGCAAATAACTTAATGCAAGCAGCACAAAATTATCTTTCCCCAGAAGCCTATGGTGTAGTTGTCCTTAAACCAGTGTAGAGAGTCAACATGTGGACTGAAATTAACGCTCATATTAGCCAAGTGACTGGTGAAAAATTCTACTCGTCACAGCAGCGATCGGTTGGTGGTGGGTGCATCAACCAAGGTTATGCTGTCTCTGATGGTCAGCGCACCTACTTTATTAAGCTCAACCAAGCATCTCAAATTGCCATGTTTGAGGTTGAGGCGCTGGGTTTACAGCAAATGCTCCAAACCGCTACAATCCGCGTTCCCAAACCCATATGCTGGGGTACATCTGGTAATTCTAGCTATCTAGTGTTGGAGTGGCTGCAAATGGGTGGAGGATATCCCAAGTCTTGGGAAGAGATGGGGCGTAAGTTAGCAGATCTGCATAAAGTTACCAGCAGCGAAGGTTTTGGTTGGGACAGAAACAATACAATCGGTTCAACGCCTCAAATCAACACTTGGACAGCAGACTGGGCAGAATTTTATGCTAAACATCGATTAGGTTATCAATTCCAGTTGGCAAGACGACAGGGTGGTCATTTTCCCCAAGAAAAAGAGTTACTCGCAGCTATCCCTGAGATCTTGGCAGATCACCAAACCCAACCTTCTTTGGTACATGGTGATTTGTGGGGAGGCAATGCTGGGTGTACGGTGTCGGGAGAACCAGTGATTTTCGATCCAGCAACTTATTTTGGCGATCGCGAAGTTGATATTGCTATGACCGAACTTTTCGGCGGCTTCCCTGCAACGTTTTATCATGGCTACAATGAAGTCTGGCACTTAGATGAGGGGTATGAGCGGAGAAAAACTCTATATAATTTATATCACATTCTCAATCACTTTAATCTATTCGGTGGCAGTTATGCTGCACAAGCAAACCGGATGATTGCCCAGGTTGTAGTTTAAGTTTCGCGCAAAGGTAAGTCCGTGAGATGAATTACGAAACCGCTCGCAAATTCCTTATTGACCAAACAATAACGACTGAGGAAAATCCAGATGCCCTGTTAATGCATCTTAAGCAGGGAAAACCGCCAGTACCTGGTCAGATCACCTCAATGTTGTTGGCATTGAAAGTGGTGTTTGCTGGGCTGGAAAATGCCACTACTATAGACCGAGAACTGGCACACGCATTGTATCAGTTAAGTATCAAGACGCAACAGTTGTTTACAGCAGGGCGTAAAGCTGGGGTTGATTGGCCACCGCTCCTGAAAGAAGATTTGCTAAGAATTGCGATCGCATCTGAAAGTATCTTTTCTGGTAAATGGCAAACCTACCAGATCCGAGGCTGATGCATCCTTGCTTCTAGCTCTTCGGTGAAAGCGATTGGCTAGTTTTAACTCGCGCCAGTAAAATTACTAAAAAGATACAAAGCCCTTAGGACTTACGCACTTTACAAATTCATAATCATATGCATAGCAAGCCTATGAAAATGATTTCCTTGCACTGCCTTGTTCCCAGTCTCTGCCTGGGAATGTGATCAATGAGGCTCCGCCTCAGAGGACGACGGAAGGCGGAGCCTCACAAGAGAGCATTACAAGGCAGTCCCAATGAAACAAGTTTCACCGCCAAGCATGAAAATGTTTTTCCCCCTGCTCCCTCTTTCAAGGCAGAGCCTTGTAACGAGGGATAATGCACAATTGTTTTTTCTGTCAATGCGTAAGTCCTAGCCCTTTTTACTTCTGAATTCTGAATTCTGACTCCTGTATTCTGCTGTATTATCGATTTTGCAGTTCCGCTTCCAACTTGTCTATGTCAGTTTTAAGCAAAACTGTCATTTGACCAGTGAATGCTTTGCCTTCCCTTGGTTGTGCCACTTCCACCCAGTAAGCATAGCGATCTCCTAAACGTAACTCTCCCCGCAAAGCTTCTCCCACAGGAGTTTTTGCCAAACGAGCAGAGTTAATTGCACTTTGGTTAGGATACTGGTAGACTACCTGAGCGCGATTAAAGTCTTGATAGATATCCAACCCATAAATGATTCGCAAAGAATCTTGAAGCCGTTCCAATGTCATACCGTTAATTGCATCATACATAGCAAGGCGTTCAGTGCGAATTTTGCTGCGATCGTTAGTAAACTCCACCTTGCCAGGAGGTAATACTGACGCTTGAAAAGTGAATCGCTGGGCAGCTGTATCACTCTTTTGCACGAATAATCGCTCTCCACTGGCAGGGCGAAGTGTAGGATGCGCTTTAATCCAAGCACCTACTTCCTCTGTCGATTGCCCTGGTAAAGCGTTGGCTTGCGGAGCAAAAAGAGTTTGCAGAAAGATGCACTTAATTAGGAAAGGCAGAATCAAAAAGTTAAGCCGAGGTTTTTTCAGCATCTTCTCTCAACAAAAAAGGAGGTGATCATAGTTTTCCCTTTTTGCCTCAGAGGAATTAACCTCATTTGTAGATTTGTAATGACTCATTAAGGTACAACATCTAAAAATGTTGTGGTGAGGTGCTTTTCAAGCCACGTACAAAGCTTGTTCGCACCATACTGCAATTAAATTTGATATCGAATACTAATACTCGACATATAATCTAACTGTTTTGCAGGTCCCACCTATATATTGCCATCACTACTACCGTTGTTTGGTGATGGTGTGGGAATTGGCTGAAAGCTTTGTATTTCTGCCATAGTTGCTCCATAGTGTGAGTGTAGACGCACAAATCCGGCGCGGTGACTTAGCTAGAGTTCCGTGTGGTAAAGGGTTTAGCGTTTTTTAGTTATAGTGCTATTCTATCTAATGAGTCGCAACTTAGCAACTATGCTAAATAACAAAGTAGCAAAGATTAACTAATCGAGATACTTATGGAACAATTGGGAGAGAAGTTGCGAAATAGCTTTTTAGTCACTATGCCAGCAAAAAAGGATGACCCTGATTATGTGGCGATTCGGGGTCACGTTCCAAAGGAGCTATACAGGAAGTTTAAAGTGTTTTGCTTAGAACGAGAGGTAGATAACAGCCAAGGATTAGAAAACTTATTAAGTGAGTACTTTGAGATGAGAGATAATGCTGAATCCTCCTTACCCAAAAAAAGCAAGGGGGCAGCATGACCACTAACCAGCCTGAATCGACAGAAGAGCGTTTCAACAGATTAGAATCCTTTTTCGCTGACATTAGCGAAGTGGTGATAGCGCAAAGTGAGGCTATCGACTCCTTAACGACTAATCTTAATAATTTCGCTGAACAAACAACCCGCAACATCAACGCTTTGGCAGAACAAGCAGCAGCTGATCGACAACAGGCAGCCATTGACAGACAGGCGTGGCAAGCTGAGATCCGGCGCATCTGGGAGTATCTCTTGCAGCAGGGAGGCAACGGACGCTTATAGTACAAAGATTCGATTTTTGGTTGCAAAACCCCAATGCTGGGTATCGGGTCAAGGATGGACGGAAATGGATCTTTTACGGAATGATGGCTACTTTTATCACCTTACGCTCTCTCATGTCACAGAACACCTGTTCTAAATCCTTGAGAGGGCGGTGGTCGCTGATGAGTAACTCAAACGGAATCTTCCGACTGGCAATAAGTGAGAGTGAAGCCCGAACAAACTTAGGAGTGTTGTGAAACACCCCTTTCAACGTAAGTTCGCTGTAGTGTAACTGTTCTGTATTGACGGTAATAGTGGTATCCCGTGGACAGCCGCCGAATAAGTTGACAGTTGCACCAGGCCGCGCACTAGCGATCGCCATTTCCCACACACTTGGCACGCCAGTTGCTTCAATTACCACATCTGCACCCCATCCTTGTGTAAGTTCTTTGACTACGGTGGGAATATCGGGCAGTTGATGGTAATTAAAAGTACTTGTTGCACCCAATTGTTTCCCAATTTCTAACCTCTGGTCATTGCCTCCGAACAGCAAGACTTCCACTCCCAAATCGTAAGCCAACTTTGCCACAAACATCAGCCCGATAGCTCCGTCTCCCAACACCATCACACGGTCGCCTGCTTTAATGTTGGAACGCCCTACTCCATGCAACACACAAGCTAAAGGCTCAGTCATTGCTGCTAATTCATAGGGCAACTCATCAGGAATCTCCAACAGATTCTGCTGCACAATCGGCGCGGGAATTCTCAGATATTCAGCAAAAGTGCCGTTATTCCAGGTCAATTTAGGGCAAAGAGAGTATTCTTGACGTTGACAAAAAAAGCAATGGCAACATGGAGCTGAGTTATTTGCCACCACGCGATCGCCCACCCGCCAACCTGTAACATCTTCTCCTAAAGCAATAACCTGTCCTGCTGCCTCATGGCCGAACAAAGTAGGAGGTTGCAGCATCTTGGCGTGACCGCCACGACGCCATACTTTCAAGTCTGTGCCACAGCTTGTTGCTGCTCCCACTTGTATCACCACTTCACCTGCTGCAGGAGTGGGGTCAGCGACCTTTTCTAGGCGTAAATTTTCTTTACCGTATAGTAACGCTGCTAACACAGCCAGTGACCTAATAAGTTGATTCCCACTGATTTTATCAGTTGGAACTGGAAACTGATTAAATAAATTCCATCATCACGAACTCCCTGCCTGCTGAGCAACGACTTCTTTAGTTCTTCCTTCGATGCTAGGCAGACTACTAACAGTTAGCAGTGGCACTTCTTGCCTGCAGTTTTGACAAAACCAGTAGAGTTCAGCATGACGGACATGACGCAGAAGTGAACCGCCGCAATAGGGACAGTTGTTGGCTGTCGTACTCATACTGAAAGTCCTCCTTCAAAAAAGTTTTTAATTTTAAAATGCACTAAAAAGTAGATGATTGAAACTGAATTTTGGCAGCACTGAAACTGCCATTTAAATCAGTACTGTTGTAAAGATAATTTTGGCATCCACTGCTTTCAATTGGGTGCATCCCATTTTCGTAAATTTGTAGTGCGAGCATCTTGCTCGCTTGTAGTCGATGTGATGATCATTTTTTTTGCAAAACTGGGATGCACCCTTTCAATTAAGCATCTGGGTAAAGCTGAACTTGTTTTTTACAAATTTTCGCTTTTTTTGGCGATTGAGTTGCATCGCGAATGAAGCAATTGCTACCATTTCTTCATAACTTTGGCAACCGAAATCTTACGAGCCTTTGGCAATCACCTCCGGTACAGAACATTAATTCATGGCTATCGCTGCCATTCTAGTCGAAATTGATTCTATCATTACCAAGCCAAAAAGTTTTTGCACTGACCAATTTCTACTTAGTCGTTATAGTTCATCAACTACACTCTTAAACTACAGTATAATGTAATATTGTTTCATCTACCTTGGGGGTCATAAAAGTCAAAATATTTGGTAGCAAAAATTACTATTTTTCTGGACAAAAGCAATTTTTTAGCAAGAAAGTGGGGAGATAAGAGAGTGTGGCGAGAAAGTATATAACTATGTAACGAAATATGAAATTTTTGAACATAATTTGTAATTATTAATGAAAATTGCTACTTGGAATATCAACTCGATTCGCACTCGCTTAGAACATGTTGTCAACTGGTTGACCCAAAACCCTGTTGATATCTTGTGCTTGCAGGAAACCAAAGTTGTAGACGCTGACTTTCCCCGATCACCCTTTGAGTTGTTGGGCTATCACTTATACTTGTCAGGACAAAAAGCTTATAACGGTGTAGCCCTTCTTAGCCGTCAGCCATTGAAAGACGTAAGTATTGGTTTCACTGAGATTTTGGTAAATATACAACCAGATTGGGATGAACAAAAGCGGGTAATTACGGGTGTCATGGATGGCATTAGGATTGTCAATCTTTACGTTCCTAATGGTGCTGCAGTGGGAAGCGACAAATACGAGTACAAGCTACGTTGGCTGGCAGTACTGCAGGAGTATTTGCGATCACTTCTCATGTCTTCATCTGCCATATGTATGTGTGGTGACTTCAATATCGCTCTGGAAGCTAAGGATATACACGATAATTTAAGTACTGAAAATCACATTATGGCATCCGAACTAGAGCGCCAAGCCCTACGAGATATTCTCGCACTGGGATTTGCCGATGCCTTTCGCAAATTTTCCACTGAAGGCGGACACTACAGTTGGTGGGACTATCGTGCCGCATCCTTTCGTCGTAACTTGGGCTGGCGAATTGATCATCACTATCTCACACCCGACCTCTATGAACGTGCTAAAGGCTGCACTATTGATATAACCCCTAGAAAGTTACCTCAACCTAGCGACCACGCACCAGTTATTGTCGAATTTTAGATTTTAGATTCTAGATTACAAGGGAGTCGTTAGTCATTAGTCGTTAGTAGACAATAGAAGTGACAACTAACAATCCAAAACTTTTATGTATCTAGTCACTGGATCAACCGGGGGAATAGGTCGCAGAGTGGTAAGACTCCTACGTGAAAGGGAGATGCAGGTGCGGGCATTTGTCCGCCTCACCTCGCGCTACAGTGAGTTAGAACACCGAGGAGCTAATATCTTCATCGGTGATTTGCGCCAAGAACAGGATATCCAGAAAGCTTGTCAGGGCGTCCAGTATATCATTAGTACTCATGGTTCCGGTAGCGATAGTCTATCGTTGGACTACCGCGCCAACATTGAACTCATTGACTCCGCAAAAGCTACTGGAGTTGTGCAGCACTTTGTCTTCATTTCCGTATTGGGAGCAGACCGAGGGTATGAGGATGCTCCTGTTTTCAAAGCCAAACGGGCGGTAGAGCAATACTTGAAAGCTAGTGGTTTAAACTACACTATTTTACGCCCATCTGGACTAGCATCGAACTTACTGCCACTAGCAGAAAGGTTTCGGGAAACAGGGCTTTATCTGCTTATTGGTGACCCGAAAAACCGAACCTCGATTGTAAGTACAGACGATTTGGCAAGGATGGTTGTAGATTCTGTGACAGTTGAAGCTGCTCGTAATCAGATTTTACCTGTCGGAGGACCGGAAATTTTATTGCGAGAGGATATTCCTCGCATTTTTAGTCGGATCTTCAATAAAGAACCAGTGATAATTAACCCACCATTACTCGTAATTGATGGTTTACGGAGCGTATTAGGTTTGTTTAATCCCCAAGAGCAAAAAGCTTTAGGCACTTTTCGCACGTTACTAGCCAATGAATTTTTCTGTACAAATGAGGAGATTGCTAACCTAGAAGAAATTTTCAATTTAAAATTGGAAACTTTGGAAAATTTTCTGCGAAGGTATTTAGCGGTTTGAATGCTAATTGGTTAGTAGTTAGTGGTTAATGGTAAATTTCGACAACTAACAACCAACAACTAACAACCAACAACTAACAACCAACAACTAACAATAATCCAAAATTTTATGAAATATTTCCTAACTGCAAATGCCACTCAATCACGTCAGACAAAACAGCGATTTGCTAAACCAGACGAAAAACTTTCCTATGAATTGGGTAAGGCAGTACAGGAACTGCCACCACTGTACACTAGATTCTTGGCGGGGACGATTAGCTTAGTGGTATTGGGAGCGATCGCATGGGCGCAATTCTCTCAGGTGGATGAAGTAGCGACAGCACCAGGGGAGTTAATCGCCTCCACACAAGTGCGTCCTGTGACAGCGCTGGGTGGTGGGACAATTGTTGCAGTGAATGTTAAAGAGGGCGATCGCGTCGCCAAAGGTCAAATTTTAGTGCAACGCGATCCAGACTTGAAACAAGTCGATGTTGCTCGCTTAGCCAAATCAGCTAATTTGATTCAACAAGACATGCGGCGTTTGGATGCGGAACATACAGGAACCAAAACGACTGGAACTCAACTGCAAGATGAACTGTTAAACTCGCGTCTGCAAGACTACCAAGCGCGTCAAGCAGCGGCCCAAGCCGAAGCAAGTCGCCAACAAGCACTAATTGAGCAGGCAAAAGTACGCCTGACGCGGTTGCAAGAAAATCTGGTCAACGCCAAAACCAGCCTCGGCAACGCTAAAACGAACCTTGTCAACGCCGAAAAAATCAGTACTCAAATTGGAACTAGCCTAACAATTGCACAAAAAAGGGAAAAAAACCTGAGCATCTTAGTGACTCCTGGTGCTGTCCCCCGACTTGATTACCTAGATGCCCAAGAAAAACTAAATCGTGCGAACACGGAAATCACTAAGGCAAAAGACGAGGTGATCAACGCCCAAAATAGGGAAACAGAGGCTCAAGACAAAGTCACATCCCTAGAAAAAGATATTGCTGGCCAAGTTCAAGAAATTCACCAAGCCGAACAAGCGTATCAAGGCGCTCACGATCAGGTGGAACGTTTAGCCTCGGCTCGCCAAAGTGAAATTTTGACTCAGATGAACAAGCGCAAAGAAGAATTTACCAACGTTGCAGGTCAGTTGGAACAGGCGAAAAAAGAGCAAGAGTTGGAAACCATTAAGGCGCCAGTTGCGGGAACCATATATAAAATCAAGGCAACTAGAGGACCAGTGCAAGCGGGTGAAGAGTTACTGTCTATTTTGCCAGCAGGACAGGAACTGCAGCTTGAGGTGAAAGTCCTCAACCGAGATATTGGGTTTATTCATGAAGGGATGCAGGCAAAGGTAAAGATGGCGACTTTCCCCTTCCAAGAATTTGGCACAGTTGAAGGCGAGGTCGTGCAAGTTAGTCCTAATGCAGTAGTTGATAAGGAATTAGGCTTAGTTTTCCCCACTAGAATCAAGCTGAGTAAACACTCGATTCAGGTACGGGGGCAAGAAGTCCCGTTTACTCCTGGAATGTCTGCAACTGGCGGAATTGTGACTCGTAGGAAGTCAATTTTAACTTTCATCATTGAGCCTGTTACTCGTAGGTTTAGTGAGGCATTTTCTGTAAGGTAATGGGGAGTGGGGAGTGGGGAACTCCCCATTCTCCTTTTCGTCCTATTGAGGCTCGTCGAGGATTAAAGTATAAGGTTGAGGCTCTCTCAGGCGATGTTCAATGTGATCGCGTCGGAATTTCGCAATCTCTTGGTAGATCTTTTTGCGAGCTAGATTGATACTGCCTATTGGCTCGTGTTCGGGTATAGTATGCCAGGGCGAGAATGAAAGTCCTTCATCTAACCGTTTACGTTCCTCAAAGTCGAACTTTTGGGCAGGGATTCTGATGGTAGCCAGCTTAATAAACGGTGTATCCTCCTCTTTCCACTCCTGTGTTGGGTCTTCGATTGGTGTCTTCTCATCGTCCACATAGATCTGTACTAGGAAGTCAAACTTGGCTTCCTGTCTATCTTCTGTAAGGAATTTGACAATCGCTTCGCGCAGATAATTTTCTGAACTTGGTAGCGAGTTTGCAATATCCTGCTGATGAGGTTTCACAGAGAACTTTATGACATGAGAACCTAGTTTAAAGGGGGTAGTACTCCAGTACTGGATCAAGAGTGGATTGGCAACCTGCTTGCTTGTGGCTTCTTTGAGGATTTCAAAGGCTGGTGCTAGTGATTGCAAGACTTCTGGATCAGCCTGACCAGCACCAGCTTTTGTTAGGTTAGCGAATCCTTGAGCATCTTGGACAAAGAAGACTGGATGACTGAGGAATATGAAGTCTTGCGTTTCCTGTTCGTCGTCAAGTACTTTCTCGCCTTCTACATTCAGGAGTTTAATCGCCAGACCGCGAAGATCCGGTTCGAGATCAGATTTGAGTTGACCACGCTTTTCTGGGTCTGAAGCATTGGAGAAACGCACCCAGATAGGATAGGTTTTGGGCCGGACAAAGAGTCCCACCTTCAACGCTTCAGGAATGCTGTTATCGACAATGAACTCTCCCCAGACCAAGCCGTGGCTTTTGGCATGAACCTGTCGTAGGTCTGGTCCCTTCTGTGCTTGACTCTTCAGGTCGATTTCCAAAATCGTATCGGTAGCCGATTCCTGCTCAGCAGCAGATAGTTTTAAATCGCTCATCTTGCTCCTCTTGCTTCTCTATACGAGGGAATCAATCGATACCTATATTATTATCGATTGTGGAGTGTTTTTAAGGTTTAATTCCTGTCGGTTCGCGCATAAAATGAAATTTCGGGAACGGATTTATAAGGGTTCCAGCCCACGTAATTCGCGCATAAAATGAAATTGGCGGTTTAAGTTGGAAAAGAGTGCGCATAAAATGAAATGAATTCTCAACGAGAAAAACAGGGTTTTAGCTTGCTAACATGTTTGTATTGCTCATGTAATATCTCTTAACCTGATTTTCTGCGCGAATGCTACTCATACCCCGAGCTAGAGAAACAAAACCACCAGTTACAGGAACAGAACCACGAACTATAGCAGCAGCTAAATAATGTCGCCGTGCCAGCAGTGCCAGATTACGAAGCAGTGCGCGATCGCATTCTCAAAAACTGGCGTGTTGCCAAAGCTCCTGAGAAGAAAGAGCGGATTAACTGTGCGTTCGCTCCTCCTTAAGATCCGAAGGGGAATTAAAGCCTTAATGTAAAAGGAAAAAGGGGATTTTTACGTAAACCGTTATTTTTATGTAAAATTTGTAACCCTTCTAAAAGGCTTTCAGAGGCAAGCAATTGGGCGTAGGCAGAGGATAAATCATAAAATGAC
>Ga0209611_10011699_pt1 | contig 12550 bp, 9 predicted proteins | sample S1TSphgellanicum_3_FD_187693 | JGI IMG/M metagenome (GOLD analysis project Ga0209611, IMG submission 187693) | Host-associated microbial communities from peat moss isolated from Minnesota, USA - S1T2_Fc - Sphagnum magellanicum MG (SPAdes) (version 2) | ecosystem: Host-associated > Plants > Peat...
GCAGAATCACACAAGCTAAGCTAGTCCCTCTTCCTAGTCTAATCCCGGGGCTCCCAACTCGACCCTCTACCCCTTTCTAGAGTTGGAAGCCGGGAGCGTGCTACCAAGTTCAACTTTCCGCAACTTGGCTTTGTGAAACCCTCGAGTGTGTTTCACCCCGTGACTTGGGAGCGCGTCACCAAGAACACCCCAATGCAAGGTGTTTTGGGCCTTGCTGTCGAGCTTTGAACATTCGGGAGTCCCGAAGGACTCCAAACCTCCAACTTTTCCAAGTGTTGGGCTTCACCCCCACACTTGGCCAAAGTGGGGTTGTGACACTTTATGTGGTAATTGAAGTTCTTGGTTGGCTGGGGTTGGGTGTCCTCTTGGCCGGCCCTTCCTTCTTCCTATCTGGGTTCCTTTTCTTCAAATGGATTCTTTCATTGTGCCAATACATGTAAAGTAATGAGAGTATGTAATAGTGTTATCTTAAAAATCACCCTTTCTTTCACCCCCTATCCCCTCTTTCAATGGTATCTGCAAAGTAAGGAAATTTTATTAAATCTGGGTATGGAATGCATTTAATGCACAAGGTTTGAGAACAATTATAGTAATTGTGCAGGTATGAGTAGTGAAAATATATGTAGTAGCAGTGCAAGTGCTCAGGAAAAAGGAAACATAGGATGAAGCTTAGTTTACCACCAAAATTGGTGGAAAAACTAGTTTGGGTCCTAGTTATTTCCTTTTGTAAAATTTTCATTCCCAGTTAAGTGTTTGATGCCCTATTATGCTGAAATTGGCCGTCTCGCCCCCTGATTGCCTAACTTTGAGGATAAATCTAATGTGTTCTTCTTTGTGTTTCTAATTTGCACTTTAACCAATTTTTTTTTTCTTTTTTTCTTATGTGTTTTTGCCATTCAAATATATATGAGAAATCAGCAATATCAATTTCTTTCACCATGATATTATTATATATTTTCAAATCATATCCAAAATGGAGAAGATTCCCTAGAATAAAGATTCATAAAAATTTCTTAATCCACCTTACATCTAAGGTTTTTGTTTTTCAATTTTGTGAAGTATATGGAACCCCCATTGTCAATAACAAGACTTAGCCAATTTTGGATAGAGGTTCAAGAGAAAAACTTTAAAAGATTCACATGGACATACAAGAACCCTAATATAATCTAAATATGATGAGTTCAACTTTTTTCTTATCCTCTTTGAAATACGGCGACTTTGGGCCTTTTTTTGCCCTAAAAAATCCTTTAGATAGTTGACAGCCCCTATTTCATTGTTGCCATGAAAAAAGATATCCCTCTTCTTGTTTAAGAGCTGGCCCCAAACGTAAGATGACGTCTTGTCTAAGAGCCCACCCCAAACATAAGATGGCGTCTTGTCTAAAAGCCCACCCCAAACATAAGATGGCATCTTGTTTAAAAGCCCACCCCAAAGAATCGGCCCCAAATGTAAGATGATGTCTTGTTTAAGAGCCCGCCCCAAATGTAAGATGACGTTTTATCTAAGAGTCAACCCCAAATATAAGATGGCATCTTGTTTAAAAGCCTGCCCTAAAGAGCTGTGTTATGCTCGTATGCATGGCCTCATACATGATAGCCGATTACAGGCATGTCAATCATGCCTTTTAGGGTTAATGTACGTTCTTAGGTTACTATACGTTATTAGGTGTTTTAGGGTTATGGCTTGTTTAAGGTTTTAGCTTGTTGACGGCTGTATAAAAGGCCAAGTTCTTCCCTTCTCTACTAGAATTCCTTCGTTAGGAGAATTCCCTCCAGAGTCAAACTGGATTTCTAGATGCTCACGGCGGCTATTACACAACCACCATTTACATACATTACGTTTTCTTTCCTTCTTTGCAATTTAATTCTAGAAAAACTACTTTTTGTCATTTAATGTTGAAAGCAACAAATTTTTCTTGGCTTTGAATTCTTGGGTTCCTTTTGCTATTAATGTTATTGTTGTTGTTATTATTGTCGAAGGGAGCTTGTGCTGTTACACTCCTGCTGGCAGCCAACAAAACCGAGATTAGAGGAGTTGGGAAAAGCGAGACCAAATGGGGGAGTGACGTATCCTGGAGAGGTTTTTTTTTTTTTTTTTTTTTTTTTTTTTTTTTTTTTTTTTTTTCTCTCTCTTTCTCTCACATAGAGGCTTCTACTTCAAAGATTCTTGAAGCTGTCGAAGTTAAGTAAGAAGTAAAAAAAAACAAAAAATTTACTTCTGTAGCGTCGTGTGCGCCATCGCTATAGCATCGTGTCCATTGTAAGCTATAATGTCGTGAGTTGCAATGTTGTGAGTTGCAATGTTGCGAGTTGCAGCGCGACATTCGTCACGTTGTTGCCTGTTAGCACCGCAGAGCTCATGCATGCCTCACAACACCTCCCAACGCAACATTCGTTGTGTTGCTGCCCACCATCGCCATGGAGTTCATGCACGCCCCATAGCGTCGTGGTGGAGTTCATGCACGCCCCATAGCGTCATCATGGAGCTCATGCATGCCCCACAGTGTTGTCGTGGAGCTCATGCACGCCCCATAGTGTCATTGTGGTTGTCATGTTGTGTCCGCCATCACTACGGAGCGCACAGGCACTCTAGAGTGCTCTGGTGTCCGTAATGTTGTTCGTCGTGTTGTCATTGTTGGACTTTCGTCCGACGTTCGTTGAACTTTCATTTGATTTTCGTCAAATTTTCATTCGATTTTCGTCCAATGTTCGTCGAACTTCCATCCGATTTTCATCGGACATTCATTGAACTTTCATCTAATTTTTGTTAGATGTTCATTGAACTTCCATCCAACGTGTGTTGACATGCGTCCGACATGCATCGGACTTTCGTTGGACTTTCATTCGACATTCATCGGACTTTCATTTGACGTTCATCGGACTTTTGTTTGATGTTTGTCAAACTTCCATCGGACTTTCATTGGACTTCTATCGAACATTCGTCGGACTTCCATTCAACTTTTGTTCGATGTTCATTGGACTTTTGTCCATGACATCCGCCATCACAGTTCATCTGCATTGACACGCCATATTTTTCAAATTGTATGTATTGCGTACATACGTATCCAATAGTATATTTTTCAAATCATATTTAGTGCTCTATATTTTTACAAAATTTTGGGGTATGGGACAACACCATGTCCTCAGATGATGAGAGCATTACCACTCAGCCAGAGCCAATGTATTAAGTACGAAATAACACATAATCATTTGAGCTGATTTCTTTGAACTCACAATCGTCACAATAGTACCATCAAACATCTATAGCATTAACATCATCTAGTAGAGTTCCTACCAAGAATTCAGGTTTAGGTTACATTACATCAATGACACATCATAGTCCATTTGGAGGGGTTAATTAGTGGGGTATGCTTGTTTTGCACCTACTTTCACACCATCACCGTATATTCCACTACAAATTGTTAGCTCTACACCCATATACACTGTGGAGGTCAATAGTTCCTGGGAGAATTAAGAAGTTCAGTGAAAGGTTAGGTACCATTTCTTTGAAAGAATTCAAGGCAACTTTTTGAATTGTGGTTTGTGAATTGGAGTTCAAATATGATGCTAATTACATCGAGGCGTTTGCATTTAAACAACTGGCTCGTTATGTGCAGTGAGGCATTGGATGTCTATGAGCAACATTTTCCGAGGATTTTGAGCATCACCTAGATCTTCAATCTAATTTATGTCATAGCCATCGCCACCGCCTCTCAAGTTGCACTACGAGCTACCATTGCACATCATGGGACTATGTCGATTAATCTAGATCCGATACCTACTTCAGTAAACCTTTTTCCTCAACAACTCAATGTAGCGCAAACATTCCTCCCACCATCAATGCATTAGCTTTTGTTGATCTAGTGGGAGAATTCTTTTGAATTTTTTAGCTGGAATTTTCGGTCAAGAGTTTTGAAAAAATTCTACAGCTCGCCATTTTCTTTCGGCAGAAAGATGAAACCCTCAAGATGCTTTACAAGAAGCTTCTCAAGGTTAAAGAGGATATTCAAAGCATCACAAACGTGGAAGCTGCCCATTGGTATCTTCGTTTGTTGGAAGGTATTCTGACACTCCATGTGTAGGTTTTACAATAGGTCTTTTTGCAGAGTTTGGAGACTCGTACATTTTGCTGGATGTGTACAAAATTTTTAAAAAGTTAGAATTAACTCATGCAAACTATGAGGCTAGTACTATGAGGCCTCCATCACATTGAAAGCTTGAGCTTCCACCAGTTGTGCCAACTAGATCATCACATTCTTCTTTAAAGGCTAAAGCGGTGCACTCGACTACACCCATCCTACTTTCTTGCAACTACTGTGGCAATCTATTCACAAAGCTAGTGAGTGCAACATCATAATGTTGATAAGAGGGAGGTGCTTCAAGCCCATGCCATTCAAATTCAAATTCTACAAAATGAACTGAAATCATTGAAGGCCTAATTTGCCAATATAAAATGCAAGTCTTCCCAACCAGCTAGTCATGCTTAACCTGTACAGGAGTCAAGATCATGCGAGGGAACTCCTAGGTCATTCTATGGCCTCCCACACGATGCCATGGTTGGGGAGTATGTCATTTCTAATGCACACAATTCTAGTCTCACACTAGAATTTTCCATTTCTTTTTTCCCTACTTACTTTGTGGCATAAAAGGCTAGTGTGGCACCCAGAGTTTTTGCCACTAGGCAGGTAATTTAGAGCGATGGACTTGCATTTGGTTCAAGTCCTATTACTAGGGCTAGAAAAGCTTGAATAATCATGCCATAATCTTTTCGTCCTTTCAACATGGAAGAAAAACACACCTTGTTGGCGAAGGGGGAAAGACTACTATACCACAAGTTGTTAGGGCATCAAATTCTCGTGTCCTAGGAGTACATGTACATGAGGAAAACACATACTTTTCCACTAATTAGCTTATGGAGTGCCAACTTCAAATGCGTGAAGCAGCATTAAAGCTTATGAGGACACCGTTGTTTAGTTTTCAAGATTTGAAGCTAAGCACCAGGGAAATAATTGCAGTATTAGAGGATACCTTGAACATTACATTAGGTCCTCTACTAATCCCTCATCCACATGCTACAGGGGTCCCATCTAACACCTTGGAGAAACACTTGATTGGCTCATGTGTTGTGGATGGCATTCGTAATCAAGTCATTAGTTTAACATGGCTAAATTAGTGGGCTTTCCTACCTTTGATTCTACATTCACATATTAGAAGGGAGCTAAGAACACTTCATTTATGGATTTGTTATTCAGCAAAGGTGTTGTGGATAACTATTCTCTCCACAAAGTCTTTCACTCATTTTCAAAGGTGGTGCTTAGTGAAAGAACTTCCATCGCCACCAAAGTTGCCATTGTCGACAACATTGAGTCAGTAATCCAAGTGGGAGGACATACACTTAGAGTGATATTTCTTGATACATGTGCCCAACTAGTGATTCGTGGAGTTCAATTCGCCAAAAAGATGGGCATGTTCGACTCCAAACTACGGAAATCTATGTGGCAAATTTGCACCGCTAGTGGGAGTGTAAAGGAGGTACTTGGGGAGAGCTCGGATTTGATTGTGCTTAACTTCAATGAAGGTATAGATCAGGAGCTTTGCCTATAGGTTAGATGTTTAGTCACCAATGCCACTAGTTATGATGTGCTCATTTGGCAAGAGGCCCTGTTTCCACCAGGTTTCACAATTGATAATTGGTTCGAGCATGCGTATTATCGAGCGGATTGGGAGACTAATGGCCACCACTTGGGATACATACCCCTTGATTTACATGAGAACCATAGTTGACGCGCTCCCAAGTTCCTAATTAGACCCAATGTGGTTGTAGGTTACTCACATAGCGAAATTGTGAAGAACTTAGGGCACGCTCCCAGCTTTCAACACTAAAAGGGGTAGAGGGGCGTGCTAAAGTTTCGAGATGGGACTAGGAAGAGTGACAAGCTTTAGTTACTTACTCAAATATGCATCAAACCAACCAACAAGTTGGTAAGTTCACTTTCTGGAGCACGCCATGGGCTAGGACAAACCACGGGCAACTCTGGATTCACAAGACTCACCATGGCTTAGACTCAGGGGAAGCCACCACCTTCCCCCATATAGTCTACTTTGTGCCTCTCCGCGGCACCCACATCCGAATGGCTTTTTGTCCCCGGACTCCTAAGGAGGAGTTTTGAAATTGTCCCGGTTTGGACTCTCGGGACTTTGTGAAGGCATAACTCCTTGCTCAGACCTTGGATCGAGATGAGGTCCCAAGTAAACTTATAATTCTCTTCAAGAGCGTTCCAACGGTGTGTTGCACTCCACTTACACGCATTGGGGTTGGGTCGATTCCCGACTTTTAATGGTCGGGAGTCAAATTGCCAGTTTGACTCCCGGCCTTGCTTTTTGCCATAACTTGTGTTGTAGATGTCCAAATGGCTCATGCAAGCCCATTTTCAACATCTACAATTCGATTGCTTTCCAATAATATAAAGAACACCCCAATGTGAGGTGTTTTGACCCCTGTAATCGAACTTTGAAGTTTTGGGAGTCTCAGAGGATTCCCAAGTCCCAATTTTGGGAGTGCAAGTTTCACCGTCACACTCCCTCAAAATGGGGTTACGACAATAGTCTATGGCTCACCATTATATGCTCAAGGAAGCACACACCATTTCCTACATCCAACAAGCCAGCCACAAGTGGATAAATGGAGATGAAGAGGAGACAATTTACGCCTAAGCTACTAAAAGCTTGAAGGTGGTTCCTTCTAACATTCAACATAGACCAAAGATTTTACAAAGGTTCAAAGTAGCCCATGAGCCCTTGGTCAAAGCTCTTTTTAATTTTGAAAACATGGATAGCCATGGCAAACCGATTAAACCAATATTTCGTCAACTAATCACCTCGACACCGCCTAAGGAGGGAATTACATTACTAGAGTTCTTTGGTGGTATTGGTACAGGTTTCGAAACCCTACTACAGTAAGGGATGGTGGTTCGGAAGTATTTCTACATAGACATTGATCCTATTACAAGGCAAGTGGCGGCATCGAAAATGATGGAGCTCGCAGCCAGATTTCCACAACTGTCGCAACCCTAGCCTTGGGTCGCGACCAAGGCAAAGGGGTTGCAAGGTTGTGGGCCAAGAGGAAGGAAGCCCGGGAGTCAAGGCAAAGGCATTGTAAGGTTATGGGCCAAGAAGAAGTCCAGGAGTTAAGGCTAGAAGAAGCCCGAGAGTCACATCATATACTCCCGGGAGTGTGAGAAAGTGTGAGGGAGTGTGAGGGAGTGAACATTCACACTCCCAAGGTAACTCCCATTTGGGGAGATGGAGTCCCGGTGGACTGTCAAAACTTCAGAGAGCGATTGCAGGGGTCAAACCTCAATGTCTTGTGACTTTTTTTATATCATTAGAAATCTCTTGAAACGTAGATGTCTAAAATGGGTTCGCATTGCTCATTTGGACATCTGAAACACAAGTTATGGCCAAAAGAAGAGCCAAGAGTCGAATTGCCAGTTTGACTCCCGACCACAAAAAGTCGGGAATCGACCCAATTTACTTAGCTGCAGGGGGCGTGTCACATATTTTTGGAAAGCTCTCGATGAGAGCTACAACTTTGCTTCAGACCGCATTGCAATCCGAGGTCTGTTTGCAAAGTTATGGGGCTCCAAAGTCGCAGGAGTCCCATTTGGCGCGATTTCGGGACTCCCACTCGGGAGTCCCGGGAAAAAGAGCCATTTGAATGTAGTGGAGAGCTGCAGAGTATACTATAAGGGGGAAGGTGGTGGCTTCCCCCAAGTTCGGGCCATGGTGAGTCTTGTGTGTTCGTGTTGCCAGTGGCTCGTCCTAGCACCAAGGGTGCTCTAACTATGCACTAACCACTTTGTGTGGGTTGTATGTAGGCCCGTGTGAGTGAGTGAAGCTTGTCAACTCTTCCTAGTCCCATCTCGGAACTCCAACACGCCCCTCTACCCTTCAAAGTGTTGTGAGTAGGGAGCGTGCTCTGACTCCTCCCTCTTCCGATGTTTTCTACTTGGGCTCACATTTGAGTCTTTTAAGGAGTTGAGAATGCGTCAACAACAGTTTCCAACCACCACATGGAAGGCTAATTTCACTTTTTTGCCCTCTGACATGCAACTAATTTAGAAGAAGCATATGGAATTACTTGGCCTTACTTGGCCCCGTGGACCTCATCATTTCAAGTTGGGAGTGTCAAGAATTTTCAGTGGCTAAATTTGGAGAAAGCTTAAGTGATGCAAGATCCAGTCTCTTCAGGAACATGGTATGATTGATCATCGGGGTTTAATCCATTTCTCCCACACTTAGTTATGTAATTGAGAACACCCCTTTTCAACTTGACCAGAGGGGGAAAGTCCAGGAGCATTACCTATTAGTCAAGCATTACTCGATGTGGCACAATGCGGTTCATATGCGCACGGCTGTGCAACTGGTGGACAAACCTTGCACCACTTTTAGTTCTACAGTTGGTTTTGAGATACACCATTAGAGACCCCACCTATAGGTTTTCACATATTGGATGATCAAAGCTCCTGCCAACCAGTTACAAGGTAAGAAAAACCTCCTTGGTTTCTTATGAACATAATAGGAAAACCGAAAGGTGCTTGGCCCACCTTTATCTCCTTCTCAGGAACACACGCCTTTTGGGGAGATGGACTAAGCGTGGTGTATCGTCATGTTTCAACCACTTGGGATGAAGCAAGCCTTGAAGAAAGAAAAAGGGCTATGGGGTTCCAAACTGACATTATTAGTCATACTATGGTGACTAGATTGGAGCATAACGCTTTATTGGGGAGAGGCATGAACCTGAACTCCTTGTAACCTGTGTACTCTTTCAAATGTACACAACACTAGCATTGATTCAATCAACTTGTAGTTCTGGCAATGCGACTACATGGCACCCTGACCAAGTACACTTGCCTATTTTCAACATTCTACACTTCACTTTTAATGTTGGGGGGAAGAGGTACCATGTAATTTGATTCAAGTTGTTTTTGATACACTTGGAGGCACATCAGCTTCTGGAAAAACAATTACAACCTTTTACGAATTTGCGTAGTTGGATAGTGGAGAACCCAATACACCAGGTTCTTCAAACACACTTTCCAACTCCATTCCATGTGTTTCCAACTACCCTTTTGTTATGGGGAACTAGTTCACCAAGAAGGAGAAAGACCAGGTCATAGATTTGCTAATTAAGTATGATAATGTGTTTGCATTCTCAATGAAAGACTTAGGTAGGTGTAAGACCATGCAATTATCTATAGACCTTATAAATGAAACACCCATCTATCGAAGGAAGCATAGGTTGAGCAAGCATGAGTGGGAACTGGTAGATGAAAGATGCAAATAGCTCCATGAGGTTGGTTTCATTGAGCCATCAAGTTCTGATTTCGCAGTTGCTACAGTACTGCTAACAAAGAAGGATTCAGCTGGATTATGGACTGAGAAAAGGATGTGTAGGGATTATAGGCCTTTAAACCTAGTTACACCTCAGGATAGGTACCCCATGCCCATCCCTGAAGAACTATTTGATAACATTGGAGACTCAAACATTTTCACAATTGTGGATCTGAAACAAGGCTTCAACCAGATTGTGCTTGTTTTGAAAAATTGTAAGAAAATGACATTCCATGGGAGCAATAAGTTGTGAGAATGGCTTGTGATGCCTTTTGGATTAAAGAATGCACCTTTCTTCTTTAAGTGAGTCATGGATTAGGTTTTCGAAGGGGCAAATTTCTTGAAGTGCTACATAGATGACGTCCTAGTGCATAGCAAGGGACTCCTATAACACTTGGTTAATCTTGAGGAATTATTCAAGAGGTTCCACGAAGTCAATATGAAGATCCATCTTAAAAAATGTGAGTTTACTTTCACCTCAATAGCCTACCTTGGACATAAAATTTTGCCAAATGGTATTATGGCTCATTGGGCCGAAGTAGTAGCCAGTTTGGAAATGCCCAATCCTACTGATGTTCACACTTTGAGGAGCCTCAACTTTTTGACAAGGACACAATGGAGAAATATGTAGATGGAGTTTTGAAATTCATGCACCAGATGTTGGAGATTTTTCCCACTCTTTTGGGTCTTTAGCCAAAGTATTGGAAGAGAGATTTGGGAACCCCATTATCAACACACGAACAAACTTCTACCCACCATCTCCATAGCCAGATCTAATGCTAGGCTTGGCTGCAATATCGGACCCAAATAGCATGACAATGTTGTTCCAGGATGACATTGGTGGCCTCCAAATGAAGAAGGGAAACTGCTGGGTGTTGAATTAGGTGTTGAGCAATGGCAGATTTTAGAGTGTGGAGCACAGCGTGGTGACAAATATAAGCACAGCTTGTCTGTCTCTAGCCACTTTCTTTCATCCCAACATGGATGCCATTTTGGGCCTGCAACAGAGCTTGTTGATGCATCAAGACCATCTTGCTACCCATTCATGAAATATGGAGACTACCGTGCAGCTTTTCATACAAAGGGATCAGGCAGCAAGACTTTGGGAAAATTAGTTGCAACTTAAAATGGAACTAAAAGAAAGACACCATGCGATAGTGCTGATGTTTATCATATACACTCCCACAACATTACAATCTTTACCTTGCAACCTAGGAACTCAGATTTTATGACATTGAAGCTCATTACATAACAATGTGGGTGTACCAACCACTTTGCCCAACAAGCTTTAAAGTGGTGCCTAGGTGGTGCACCATTTTGAAATTGAATTAGAACTTGAACCATACGTGCTTCCCCCATTTAAACAAGGTTTAGGTTCTCTAGTAGGTACATATACACAATTTGATTTTCAAAAGTATAATGGTGCATGCACACTTGATGTTAAGTTTCAATGTTAAATGAAATTTATATAGGTGGCATCCTAGGTGGCACCCAATGATAAATGGGCGATAGCTTAATGTTAAGTGAATGTTAGTTTAACATAAAAATTTCATGGTAACTAGGTTTAAGTCCTCAATGGCTAGCATGGTGTTAGGGGATTCAACCCTAAAGTGCCTAACACCAAGTGTGAATGTACCTTAAACTTGACACTTTAAGAAAGTTAGTGCATTTGATTGGTCATACATAATTGATGTTACATAATTTCTATCTTGATTATGTAATGTGTGTAATAGCTGAAGAAACTAATATTGCACATTGATTTTTTTTTATAAAAATTACATGTGATGGAGATGGAATCAAACTTCAAGTGTTAAATCAAAACGAGTTTAAATTTGTTGTGAAAATGAAAGGAATTGAAAGCTCTTAAAAATCCAAAGAATTGGTCACAAGATTAGACCAAAGATTTCATCCAAAACAAAAATGAAGAGTTAGAAACATGACCAAAGGTTCCTTTTGAAGTGAAGGTCCAAACAACACTAAAACATTCAATAATTACGATTTTTGAAAATTCAAAAGATCCAATTTTAATACATAGCCAAAGTTCCCAAATTTCAAATAAGATCAAATTACTAGCCATAAACTCACCAATTCATTATTAGTGTTGTCATGAAAATCATCGATTTTTTAAGGCTTTTGGAATAATTAAGACTAATGATACTTTGGTCCTAATTTGTTGAAAAAACTAAAACCAACAACTTTGTGATTTTGAAATTATTTAAAAATTGAAACTAGCAATTTTTTATAAATCGAAATAATTAGGCACAACATGGTACTCAACCTTGTGCATCATGCTCACATGGCATCGCCTTCACCTTACACACACTACCAACCTTGGTTTACTCTTTAGTTGTTCCTTACCTGCATTTTAATTGCAAAGTCTTGCCCATTGCTATATAATACCAACTATTGAGAGGAATTTTTTTCCATGGAACCAACCTTTTTTCGTTGGTGAAATCTCATTGAAAATAGAAATTAATTTCTTTGATAAATGTCATATAATTGATAGACATCAAGTAATGAAAAAAATTAATAAAAATTCACTTGAAACAATATTTCTTATTGGAAAGACAAGCCATTCATTCTATAATTTTTTTTTAGATTTCCGTTCATTTTTTTGACCTTGCTTACCAAGGCAAGGATATTGTGTTAAATTTGTTATAGAATATAGTAGCTTAAGGGATTTTGGCTTGCATGTAGTAGGTTTATTTTTATTTGAGGACTTTTGAAAGATGATATTTTGGCTTGTGTTTGAACTTGAGATTAGTTATAAAGTTGTGATATCTTGAAGGATTTTGGATTTTTTAGAGGATTAGTTTTTAAGACTATATTTTGTATGGTGAAATATTGAAATATTCATGATTCTTCTTTTGTTTTATGATACTTTAAAATGTAAATTTGTATTTGAGGATTTTTGAAAGATGATATTTTGGCTTGTGTTCAAACTTGAAATTAGTTATAAAGTTGTGATATCTTGAAGGATTTTGGTTTTTTTAGAGGATTTTTTTGAAGATTATATTTTGTATGGTGAAATAAGGAAATTTTTCTTTTGTTTTATGATATTTTAAAATGTAAATCGCAAGGGCACAATGTGACACACCCCTTGTTTTCAATTGTGGGGACTTATATTGTACCCAAACTATGTTACATTTTTATAATTG
>Ga0209611_10011702_pt1 | contig 12549 bp, 11 predicted proteins | sample S1TSphgellanicum_3_FD_187693 | JGI IMG/M metagenome (GOLD analysis project Ga0209611, IMG submission 187693) | Host-associated microbial communities from peat moss isolated from Minnesota, USA - S1T2_Fc - Sphagnum magellanicum MG (SPAdes) (version 2) | ecosystem: Host-associated > Plants > Peat...
AACATTAGGCCATGATCAACAACCATGTTCTACAATTTCCAACTGCTCAAATTTGTACCAACAACTCTTTTGATTGAAAATGCTAATCATGTGTAACAATTTTTAAGACTGCAGATGTTGTCATCTGCAGAGCCTTTGCTGTTGAGTACAAACTCAAGAAGGATGTTTTTCAATTCACCCAAAATTTCCTCAAGTGAAACTAGAAGACCCAAAAATTCCTCGCCTTTATCACTGCACAGATGTTCCGACGTCCGACCTTTCTCTTGCTCCGCCGCTCCTCCGATCTTCCAGGAGAGCCGGAAATCAAATCGTGGTCAGAGATCTTCCGCACCCACAAATTTCCAAGGAATGAATCAGAAATCAAACCAACTTCTTTCAGAGCAGCAGCATCCTGGTCTAGTTTTCTTGAAAGCAAGGAGTGAACTCGATCTTCTTCTTCTTCTTCTTCTTTCTGTGTCCGCTGCCGCTAGCGTATCCGGAACAGATGAAGGTGCGGGGAAAGGTATAAAAATCTTTGACATCTCCCTAACGGTATAAATCACATGTCCTAATTCCGTTTGTGCTTCAGCTCGACCGGAAGCTCCATCTGGAATGCGAATGGCTCAAAGCAGCAGAGCGCGCTCCATGAACGATCGACGTCAATGCGTGGAACAAAGAAGCGGCGATAACCGCCTTCACCTGTCCACGCCTAGGCGCGGGCCTCCGGCTTTGCTTCCCGACTGCACTGTAAGCTGATGCATAGGCGACCGCCATTGCAGCACTGCACTTCTCTCTCTGCCTTTCTTTCTAAAGCTTGTAACAGAAGATCGCCAACTCCTTGTGTTGAGAGCAACAAGTAGAGAACGACGGAATGTGCACACAAGACTCCAAGGGACTGAATCTGTCGCCCGAAACTTGGAATGTTGCTAGAAAAACTGCGATTCTTGCGAAGAAGAGAAGGAATTGGAGTTGGGGAAGAGGAGCGCAAAGCTCCCCTTCTTAAAAGCCGGCGGAGAGGATCGGACCGGGTCTCGCGGGCAGTCTGCTGACCGTGGGCATGCGCTTGAAGCTCCTACCGCCTTCTTTCCCGCACCGATAACTCCCATCTTTCCATAGCCCACGGTCGCGATCGTTGCAGACGCACTACCGACGGCTGTGATTCTCGCACTTAGGTGCACCTGCGTTATGTACCAGGGTCATTTAAACTGAGGTAAAAGTAAGCAAACGGCGGTAAAAAGAATCAAACTTTACATCCTCGAATGGGATGTCGACGAATGGAATCTCGGAATGTACTTCGACCAATAGGATGAGAGGGAGGCTTATCGTCGGTAAGAGTCGGGGAGTCATGCCCTAGTTACATTTTGTCCTTCTTTTACTGTTCTGTTCTAGCTTCTGCCAGGCTATCTTGTACTGGCACGGGCAGCCTTTTTTTTTTTTGGTTGGCGAAATTTCGCCAAAAAGAGAAATTAAAATTGAGAACTCGAAAATAACTGATTCTCGATGTTTTCAGTAGCCATAAGTGAGGAGAAAATAGGGAATATAATCGCCAGATTTTTATATTTGGTGTTTAATAGAGTTTTCCGTAAAGTCCGGACAACACGGCACCAGTAGCCTGAGTTTGGTCCCCCAAAACCGGGGTGAGATTCAAAAAAAAACCTGCAAAAAAGTACATTAGCCTTCAACTGGGTGTCAAATTCAGAAATGCACCACTTTTTTGTGCCAAACTGAGTTTGATCCGGTTTTGACCCTGGGTTTCATTTTTCATGAGCGCTTCCACTCAAGGGTGGCAGACCCTGGTTTTTTGCAATCGGGTTATATAAGGTTTTAATATAAAACCCAATTGTCTGAGATCGCACAAAATCGGGTTTTAATAGGGTGCGGACTGCAAAAGAGGGCAACGGTAACCTGGCAACCCACTCCGTGTTCAGAACTCTGAACTTCAGAGGTGGGCAATTGGCAGTTTGGCTTACACTTGTGACTCAAGTGATCATGTCCGACATCGGTGTGGAGGAGGAGGTCATCGTCATCGACATCGAAAGTGACATCGTCGACAACAGCAATATCAACGTTGCCCCTAGGGTCGGTGCAGACGACGATCCATTAGACGGCAATGGCAATGACGATGTTGCTATAGGAGGGCATAAACGTGGTCAGCAAGGCAGTGACCTGTGGAGTCTCTACACCGACAACGTTAACTCGCACCAGCACAAGTCGGCCATTTGTAAGCATTGTCGCACGCTTGTAAATCATCACAAGAAAAGTGAATCGATCAAGGTCCATCTAAACAAGTGTGCTCCGTTCCGCAAACTCATGAACGATATGGAGGAGGACAAGCATCCCGCCTAGTACATAGCTAATAAGAAGCCTAGGAAGCCCCTGTCAACGGCAGTGTCGGTGTCGACGTCTTCAGTGGCTCCCAGTTCTTCTCGTCAACGCTCAATCAAGGAGTTCTCCATACCTGTTGTCAGCAAACAGCAGAAGGTGCAATTTTAGAAACACATTGCAATGCACTATTATGCCACAGGGTCGTCGTTTCAGCGAGTTGAAGACGTTCATCTGATCGCCGCAATCAAGACCTTGTGCCCTGATGACGGTTTGCTCCCTAACAGAAGACAGCTAGCGACCTCTCTACTTGATGCTTGCCATGAGGATGTCAAAACCAAGGTCGCTAAGGGCATGATTGGTGCAACTTCCTGTCTGATCAATGATGGCTGGTCGAATGTTAACAACGATGCCATCATCAACTACATGGCGGTGTCGCCTGAATCCGCCCTGTTTCTAGAGTCAGTAGCGATAGGCCAACAAGGGCACGATCACAAGTTTATTGCCGACGACATCGAGCGCGTCATTCGCGAACATCCATCCACAATATTTGTTGGTGCAGTTACTGACAACACCTCTATGAACAAGAAGGCGTGGGGCTTACTGTAGATTACCTTCCCGTCGCGCTACTTCTAAGGGTGCTGTTCCCATGGCCTTCATCTATTCGTCAAGGACGTGTTTGTGGCGACGAAGACAAAAAAAGCTAGCCAAGTTGAGGCCACCTATCCCAACCAATACCCATTCGAGCTCATGCTGGAATTTATTGCATGTTGCAAGGATGTTGTCAAGTATTTTCACAACTGTCACATCGCCAAGGTTCACCTACGAGATCTGCAACTTTTTGTCGGTGCTCAAACGTTCGTACGAGCCACTCCGACTTGCTGGGGAACAATTCAAACCATGTGCCAAACCTTATTGGAGTCGAAACGGCACTTGCATGACATTGTCATTGCTCGCGACTTTGTGCAAGGTACAACTGCCCAGAAAAGTGAGAGATCAAAAATTAAGGAGATCTTGACAGACAACGTGTTTGTGAACAACCTACGCAAACAACCTACGCAAGGCCCTCGCCATTATCACCTCGATCGACGCTCTGATCGTCAAATATTAATCCGATAAGGTGCCCATTTCTGAGGTGATGCCCGATTTCCACAACCTACCTAAAGAGTACAAGAAGGTCATGTCCAACAGCATTATCACGTGCTAGGAATTCGAGTACCTGGTTGTCCTGGCACAACGACGCTTCCAGTTCATGTATGACATTATTCACGGTTTGTCGTATCTGCTTGACCCACGACACATTGGAGACAGGCTGCCTGCGGATTCACGAAACAACCTGGAGGAAGTGTTGATCAACAATCTTGTCGACGATGTTACACCCATTGATGACGGCTGCAAGGAGAAGCCGTACATTTAATTCACGGCGTACTTCATTTCTGCAACAAAGGAAAGGTAGGCGAACTCCTTCCGTTACTAGATGCTGTCCAAGGGATCGACGACCGTGTTGTAGTACTGTTAGACCAATGGATGTTAGTGGGCAAATTTGCAAAGCGTCGTGATTCGTCTCTTTAGTATGGCGACGTCTAGTGCGGCATCCGAGCGAAACTTCTCAACGATGGGCTTCATCCATTCCAAGCTGAGGAATTCCCTGAGCGCCAAGACTGTTGAGAAACTCGTATTCATCAAGAGCAACATGGGTGCGTTTTATAGCTATCCAACGAGCGACGACTATACCAGCGAGAGTGATTCCGATCATGCCGGCCTCAATTAATGTTACCCGGAATAAAACCACGGTTTTGATACAAATCGAGTTTTATTCATTTAAACCTTAAACCCGATTTGTCGGGCAGAAAAAATCGGGTTTTTACCACCCTTGCTTCCACTGCTGCTGCTACATATATTTTCACTGCTCCTACATGTACAACTACTATAATTACCGCGAACTTTGTGCATTAAATGCTGATTTTTCCACATTTCATACCCAGATGATATAAAACTTCCTTACTTTGTGTACACCACTCAAACAGGGGATAGGGGGGTGAAAACAGGCCCAAAGACAAGGTGAAGACAGGATTACTTTAAGGAAAATTCTACTGTGTAGCCAAAATGATAGAAGGATGATTAAAGATCTGTATTTCATATTTAGTTTGGCTAAAACTTCCTTGGGAAAATTGACACTTTTTTTCACAATTTTCATATGGATGATGGCCACTTTGGCTACAAACAAAGATTCCTAAAAAAAACACAGTGGGCCCACGGGCAGGAGCTAAAAAAATTACACACGTGTTTGTCGTCTGTCAGAATCCATCAAAATTTCTTGAAATAGTTGTGACCCGGTCTTCACTGATTCAACGGCTTGGATTTGATAGAATGGGAATCGACGGCCTCTGGCAGTGGCTTGGAGCGCAGGTGTCTGGGGGTGTGTGTGATTATTAGAAGGTATGACCAGTTGGTACACAACCTAGGAGTAGGTAGGTACCTGCCTATTATAGGTACCTACTTTGCCTCACCTAGAGTAGCGATCGGTAGGTACTGAGTAACATTAAAAGCACGTTCTGTAAAGCCTATACCTAGCGTGTTATAAATAGACCCTAGGGTTTTCCCACATGGTACAAAAAGGTTGCTCCACGAGGGTGGATGAATGGGTAGGACCTTACTTAGACTCCTGATTGGATGTTTTTTAGAGATGAATGGTTATCTTTTGGGACTGGGCCCCAGAAAGGAAAAATTGTAAATCTTCCAAATTTTATTTCACAAAAAAAATGCCCATGACAAGGAAGAGTTTGGAAATTGCAAGAAAGATTTAAGGACCAAAATTCTATTTTAAATGGCTAAACTGCCAAAAATTTCTAGTTCCCAAGTCCAATAATTAAAAAAATGATTACTTTACACTATGGTTAGTTTCATCATTAAATATAATCTTTAAAATAGTGAAATGAATTTTTGGAAAAATATGAAGCTGAGGTGTTGTTGAAAACCATGATAATAAAAAATTGCAGGCTACAATAAAATAATTATTGTAGTCGATCATGAAAAAATAATAATTTCAAATTTATGAAAACGAATTTTCAAAAATTTGTTTTGTCCATGTGGAACTTGACTCTAAGCTACGGTATTTGCCCTCTTGTAAGCTCGAAGCTCTAATCACTCAAAACATCACTCAAAACTCGTGTTTGGTACTTATTAAGTGTATAATAAACCTTGTGGAACAAAGACCGATTTGGATGATAAATGAGGATGGGGATTGAAGCACACTTTTTCATTCAACTCTCGAGGGATGAATGAATACTTGTGTTTTGTGTAGGGTGAAGGTAGGCAGCCATAGTACCCTTTGTAAGAGTACCTGCAGATACAATACCAAAAATCTGGCCAGGTTCTTACCAGTGTTGGGGCGGTTATTAACTTTTTTCATAACCATCCATTTTGGTTCTCAAAAATTTTAATTCAAGAATTGAGATGATTTTCATTTTATTTTATTTTAAAATTCCAAACCTTGTCTTGTTTTTTATTTTTATTTTTTTCTCATGTCCAATTGGTTCTTTATCAATCGGTTCTTACCTCACTTAGATTAATCGGTTATATTAAGCCGGTTTTAAAACTTCATTTTAAGATTTTAGGATTAAAATTTTTGAAATATTGTTTCAAATTCCCATAGGCCAAAAAAAATCAGCAATGTTCATTACAAAGTTTTAATATATATATTTAAGATGTGATCAGATTTCAACCATATACAAAAACAAAAACGAAAACACTAAATTAAGTTTGTTTGAAGTCATCTCACGATTCTTCAAACTCAATTAATTTTTGGCTTGAGTCTAATTCAAAATCTATCAATTTTACTAAATTACTAGGAAGCTTGCAATTGACTCTTACATCAATTGGTCAATTTTTATTTGCAAAGGTTAATTTTTCAATGCTAATTGATTACAAATAGGATTTAAAAAATTAGTGTAAGTTTCAGCAAGGGAAAAATTTTCTTAGTCTTAATTTTAAAACCTACAATCCTTAATGGATATCTAACTCAAAACCAACAATTGGGAACATAATTTCATGTTCCCTTCACAACTCCAAAAGGCATTTCATATTTTTTGCATACACTTCATATCTCTAAAATATTAACAATTCTTGATTAACAAGCTCCTCAGCAAGTTCACTAGTGTTGAACACGTTTCAAAAATGTCCAAGCTATTATCTTCATCAATTTGTGAACAAAAGAGCTTTAAACCTTGGACAATGGATGTAAATGATGATAAGATTTCAAGAGATTAGGAAAGAAGGATTTTCTATCATTACATATAGTAAAGGATGTCGTGAAACATCATTTCATCCATTTGTCTCATCATCCATTCGTTCGGTCATCCATCTATCTCGTCATGGTATGTTTACTTCGACGAGGCAGAGAAAGAGTGGAATACAGACGTGGTGTGGCAAAGAAAGTAATAGGAAGAGGTGGCACACATGCCAAAGCCCTGTAATCATAAGCAGTTGTTCTTATGGATTTTTCCTTGCCTTGGAGAAAGTTACCCACCATCACAGATCCACCAAAGTCATTTTCAATCGTGAGATTGTTTGCTTGGCACCGTCATTTATTCCCTTGGAGACTCTTTTCTCTCTCTCCCCCCCTTTCAAAGCTCCTCTGCGTTGAAAATTTTCTATTGCCATGAGAACTCTCCGGTCAACTTCCTGTAGCCAGCTCCTTGATCTATAACTTGGATTACTCTGCAATATGTTTCAAAATATCATCATAGACCCAAGCCAATCTCTCACATTCTCTTTGTATGTATGTGTTTTGTGTGTGTGTGTGTGTGTGTGTGTTTTGGGGATGATAATTTTGTTACCATTGCATTTGGAGTTCTTCCAGTGGTTTATTTCGAGTTTAAAGATTACATCTTTGCGTAGATTTTTATTTGGTTTTTGGGGTTTTGGTTGTAGAGTAGTTCGTGTTGTGAATTTTGCATAAAAATTCTTAGGATTCTTGAGTGTTTTTGTTGCTCCAATTTGGGTTGCTCTTATTTGTTTACTTTGAATGTGATTTTCTACTTTGCTTATGTTGTTGCACAAAAAGGAAAAATAAGTCCTTTTAGATGGGGTGAACTAAAGGCATGGAGCTGGCAAGGAAAAAAATGACGTTGTAATTTGTGCCTTCTTCTATGCACGGTTTTTTATGGGTCTGTTTTAGGTCGTGAACAAGAAGGAGACTTTGTAGCTCGAAAAGTGCAAGTTTCGGGGCCTTTGGTGATTTTTAACTTTTGGGGTGATGACAATGCCTAGCAAACAGATATTCTAAGTAGAGAATGGAAAGGGAAAAGTAGAGTAGAAAAAATGAACAATAGTTGCACAAAAAGGAGGAATTGGGGACAGTCAAAGCCATGCCATCAAAAGGTTTATCCTTTTGCAAGGGGGGCCGTTGGGAGCAATTCCCAAATGCACCACAAATATTGCCCTTCAATGCCAATGATGAACATCACTCAAGTGCAACAAACCAACTTGATCTTGTTCACCTTGCATCATTTTCATTGACGAATTTCCAAAGCAAAGGAGGAACGTCTGGAAAAGGTGCCCTTGGAATTTCGAGCTACCTATTATTGGAAATTACAACCTCCAATAACATCACTCTTTGTATGTTTGGTTGCACAATGTTGCCATCCTCATTGGATTTGGCATCACTCTTGGAAGAAAACTGTAATGTGATGTTTTAAATGCAATGTTGTCCTTGACGAGGAGTGTCATCCATGCACAAGTAACAAGCATGTTGAATGTATGTGAAAAACACCATTTCCATCCCATCAATATGATAGCATTGCCATCAATAAGCCACATGCCGCATGTTCTCTTACATCCGCAAAACGACTATATGACTCAGAGATCAAGTCCAAGTAGACCTTGAAATCACTTTTACAAATCTCTGTGAGGGCACATCACTGAGGGTAGCGAATGAGTGGTTTCCTCTTTTTAGCTAGATTTAAGTTCTAGCCAAGTAAGAACTTTCCAATGGAAGACTGATCCCAATGTTGTAATGAATACCCTAGATCCTTGACAACAACAGCAACACGGTAATACACACACACACCTGTGCATTAGGCACAAGGTCCAAGATACATACATACACACACGGCACCAATAGACAAGAGTGTAGGAGAAACCCCCACCCCCCCAGATTTTGATATCAATATCAGTAACAAACCTAACATATATTTTCCACAATGCCCGAAGACATACAAGAACATATGCGTGCACTCATTGCGTAGCATGGTAGTGCTTTGGCAGCTTTGGTGGCCCTTTGGCAACACCCAGAAGCTCAGCAGAATGATGAGCAAACTGACTCTTTGGAAAATCTTGTTCCACATATTAATGTTCTAGCAGAATTCAATCAAAACACGTTAGAATCTACACGTGAACGTCGCAATCGCCTACAGAGATAACGGCGTGCCAGGCAACATACAAAGTCGGTCGGGCCATCTAAAATGCCATAAGAACAAAGTAATTATCTGTGTCAAAAATGACGAACCATACAATAAACAACAACACGTGCATAACCTTTTTTTGGCAATGATGCATTGCAATTATTTGGAGATGAAGACGTGTCAGCCCTGGGACGATGGGATTGTGGAGAAATAGACACAATCTGTGGATTCTGCAACATGAAAATGTGGATCAAAGAATGATTGGCAAAGTCGAATAACAGCAACCCATAGTTTTTTTTGTGTTACGAGAATGGCAAAATTTTGTTGCCAAGTCTTCCTGTAACACTGTAAGAACTAGAAGTTCTTTTAACCAACAAAGAGAGAAATGCCATCAAATTTCGAGATCAGATTCGCATGTATAATCCGGTGTTGGCATTCATTTTGTTTAGTGCCAAAGTTGATGAGTCAATAACAAGAGGCACTGGACCGTACTCCTTTCGCATTCAGGGTGAACTTTATCACAAAATTGGATCCCTATGTCTTGCCAAAGGACAACATCCACAGTTTGCACAACTGTACATTCATGATATGAAGAACAAATGTCAAAATTGCCATGCCGTCATGCCGTCATGCCATTGCTTGATCCAATAACATTGGATTGGTTGTTGACAATGATGTACAATATCAATCCTTATGTCAAAGTGTTCAAAATGGCAAGGGATATGATGGCAACAAAAGGTGCTCCCACGAATATGAAATTGCGTCTCCTTGCTTTTCAAACAAAGGATGCCCGCCGATACAATGTGCCGACGGCCGATGAAGTTGTTGCATTAATGGTAGGAGATGGTTCTAAGGCTATAGACAGGCGTGACGTCATCGTTGCTTAGCAAGCTAGCCCGATTTAGCACATTTCCGAGCTACATATGGGATACATGGTTTTACATTATTTGTTGTTATTTCTTTACAGTGAGGATGGATGGCATCTGAATATTCTTCTCAATGGTGTTGTTGCTAATGCAGATTTGGATGAAGACCATGCGAAAGAACCTGAGCATCAAAGAAAGCATTGCAATGTGACAATGGTCGAATTTTACGGTTATCGACTTCAACATCGAAACACTGATGGCATTACGTTACTTTGAGGTGACTGACTAAAGCATCAATACATTGTGGATGTTTATGCGACTATCGAACAAAATCGCTTGAAATATTTGCGCCTAATTTAAGAAAAAATTCGTGCAGATCATTATCAAGGCCTTCAAGACGCCATCGTTGCAGGTGACAATAGTGTTGTTGCCATTGGATAGAGGATCATTCTGCCATCTTCTTTCACAGTAGGTTCACATCACAGAATTATCAAAATGCCATGGCAATTTACATATGGGCTTGCTGCCTGGATGCTTTTGTTACATTCACTTGCAATCCCTAATGGCCTGAGATCAAGAGAGCGTTATCGCTTAGACAGTAACATTAGGATTGATCGGATTTGGTAACCCGAATGTTCAAAATCAAGATGAAGGAGTTAATCAATGACATTCACAAGAAGCATATTTTGGGACGCACGATTGCAGGAATCTATGTCATTGAATTTCAAAAGCGTGGGCGGCATACATTTTCATCTTCTTTGTCGAAGACTGCAAGCCACACATGGTTGAGGATGTAGACCGCATGATCAGTGTTGAACTTCTGAATCTAGAGACAAACATTGGCCCACGAGATGGTTGCTAGATGCATGATGCATGGTCCATGTGGAGTTACGTTTCCAAATGCCCCATGCATGGAAGAAGGCAAATGCCAAAAATAATATCCACGCAAGTTCCAATCCAAGACGGTGACGGATGTAAACGGATATCCTATTTATGGATGTAGAGACAAGGGGCACACACTTTTGGTTCATGGCGTTGAATTAGACAATCGTTGGGTGGTACCGCACAATGTCTATTTGTTGACCAAATACGATGCGCACATCAACGTTGAGGTCTGCAACAACATTCGTGTAGTTAAGTATCTGTTCAAGTATGATTATAAAGGACATGATTGTGCAACTATTGAGATTTCACGCAAGAACAACAATGCCACTTAAGGGAATATGGTTGAAACCAATGAAATTAAAAAATATCTCGATTGTCGTTATGTATTTGCATCGAAAGCAACATGGCACATCTTCAAGTTTAATATGCATGAGCGGTTTCCTGTCGTTAAACGTCTGTAATACCATTTACCTAATCAACAAATGGTGCTATTCGACGACGATGATGATGTGCAGGAAGTGGCAGCATGGTCAACCATTTTCAGAACGATGCTAACGGAATGGTTCAAAACAAACCAAGAATCGATTTTTAAGGTGTATTAATAGACCAAAATTGAAAAAATTGAATAATTACATTTTTTCATGTTTTGCAAAATGTGAAAAAGGACATAAGCACTTACAATTTATTAAATATGATTCATTTTTCACAAAGAACATTATGTAAACAAGGTTGATGGAAACATGCAAGTGCAAAATTGCCTAAAAATTTCTTTTAATATTATGAAGCAAAAGTTCAAGGTTGTAAGTAATTTTTCCAATTTACATATTGTTCTTGCACAAACAAATCCAAACACATTATCAACAATTTTTTTCAATATAAGAAAAAATAAAATAAGAACGAACGAAAGCCACACAACTTTTTTAAAAATCAAACATATTTAAAATGTAAAAGTTTTTGTTGAAGGTATAAGTAACCAACAACCTTCTACCTCCAATGAAACTCCAACTTGCAAGACAATGTAAAAAAGGGAGAGAATAACATGATGAGCACCAACAACATGATTAACAATAGTGGTGGCATGTAAAAAACTTAACAAAGTTGATGAACACTAGGAACACCATGAACACTTGCAAAAACATCACAAGCACTAGGAATATGATGAACAATAATAATAACAACAACAACATGATAAGCACATGCAACAACACAATGATGACATGAATAACATAAGGAACACCAACACAATGAACACTATGAACAACATAACATGCACCATCAACACAATGAACAACAGGATGAGCATTAACAAATGTACCTAAGAAACATCCCTTGCAATGGACAATGTGACAATGAACAATGATATATTCATGTTTCCCACACAAAAGAAGCAACACCTCCTTAGACCTAAACCCTACCTCCACTCTAAGACTCTATAGGTTAAATAACCCCAGACTTTTAAACCCCTAAGAACTGAACCAGGAGTTATTCATATGACCTACCCAATATCAAAAATTTAAATTAAAAAAGACCTGGTACTTAATGAACCAGGTATCTAAATTTTGATACTAAAAATCCGGGTATCAACCCAGGCGGCACCCGAGGTGATATTTGACTGAAACTTTTGGCTGAGAACCGGGTGACAACCAGGTTGGTTCTGAAAAGGTTTGGTACCGGCCCAACACTGGCTTTTACCGAGTGAAAAGATGCTTTTCTTTAGGGTTTCTTCAACATCCAAGATCCTATTTTTTGGGCCTGTAACCAGGTGAACCCCTTGAACTCATCTGAAACTTTGAGAGGAGGAAATTGTCACATACATTATTCATTGGATGCGCCCAGAGGACCTGAACAAGGAAGTTGGCACTTAGCTGGACTTCTTCTGCATGAGGTTGGACTCATGTTGCGTGGAGTAATGGAGCACAAATTATGCAGATTCTTCTTCTGACTGCAAGATCAGAAGCAGTGATATATTTTTCAATTCTCTGATATTGCGTCATTGACGATTGTCTCGCATCCCAAGAGGGATTTAGCATTAAATGACGACAGGTACTTAGAACCTGTCTAAATATACTTTAAAAATTAGTTTTAAAAATGCC
>Ga0209611_10011705_pt1 | contig 12546 bp, 10 predicted proteins | sample S1TSphgellanicum_3_FD_187693 | JGI IMG/M metagenome (GOLD analysis project Ga0209611, IMG submission 187693) | Host-associated microbial communities from peat moss isolated from Minnesota, USA - S1T2_Fc - Sphagnum magellanicum MG (SPAdes) (version 2) | ecosystem: Host-associated > Plants > Peat...
GAGAATTAAAATTTGATTATCAATTATAAATGTGAAGTATAATGATCTTGGAAAAGTCAGAGGGGGTCATGGCAAAAAAGATCAGCCTACACAATTTTGACGCGTATTAGTGACGGCTACTGACTGGGCTAGGAGGAAAGCTCCTCTAGTTAGCACAAGGGGGGATGTGTTGCAAGAAGGGAATGGAAAGCTAAAGGGTGAAGCTGCTGTGGTGGTCCCAACTTCAGGTGATCACCATGAACCTCATGAAATTGTTGGTCCTTTAAGCGCCTGCTCCTTAGTGACAGATGGAAACCTGAAGTCTCCCCATGGGAAAAGATCAATTGGTGCTGATTAGACCTTTATAGAACATGGAAAAACATTCAAAGTGGCCAGGAGCCAAACGACCATGTAAGCCCTATTGAAACTCAGCAGCATGTGAGTGCAGAAAAGACCCAGGTGAATCTAAAGGTTGATGATAACGTGGAAAATGTCAATGATCTTGAAGCACAGGAGATAGTGAAAAGGACTAAATGTAGTAAGTCGGGTGGGAAATCCAAGACAAAAGGGTCCACAATGGACAAAGCAGTTGTGACCAGAAGGAAGTCAAAGGAGAAGAGGGTAAAGACAAGAGCTCCAGGACCAGTAGATAGTCTCTGTCTTTTTTGATAACAAATTCAAGAGAATTTCCTTGATGTAGTTAGTGCATAATGTTAATAGTGATTTATTGCTAAGCACGACTTTGTTGATTCACCTTTAAGGTAACTCATAGTGAGTATTGAAGCTGCAGTATTGTGTCTGATGATGGTTTTCTTTGCATTCAATTGTTAGTTTTTGGGCATTGAATTGATATTAGCAATAGCTAACAAAGCAACTCTCATAGAGATGATTGGAAGCATACTTGGGAGGTTGTTCACAATTTTGTATGTGGTGGACAACTAAAGCAAGAGCAGCAATAGATTCAATGCCCAAAGCAAAGATTGCTATGATGAAGTGGGATCTTTTGCTTTGTGTTCCCATCTTACAACCTTGTGTTAGACACGAAGCATTGAAACCAAATTGTACTGTCAAACTGCAATTTATGCTATGATCCTTAAATTGTCGCCAGATCTTGTTGACATTTTATGGATGCAACAAAGTCAAACTTTTTCCTAGTTGTGTTAGTTGACATGATTGGTTTTTTGGCAGGTCATGCATATGGGTGTAGCACTGAGACAAAATGTTCAGCATCCTACTCGGACTATGAAAGCCTTGCGTTTGCTGCTGGCGGTGCCTTTCAATCTGCGCCCTATGCTTACTCATACTCCTTTCCATGTGAAGTGATACTGACCATTTGTCTGCTTTTGCACTTCTCTCTGGGTCATGAACTATACAATAGCCTTATCGGTGTGAGTGTGCAGGCATACTGGGAGCTAAATGAGGAGATAGCAGATGAAGCAGTCTTGGAGCACATTGCTCAGCAGTATAATATAGCATTGCCCCTTGTATTTGATGACTCCATCAAAGATCAGCTTCATCAAAACACTGTAGGTGTTCGGAAATTTATTTAGGAGCTAATGTATACCTTTACATTCAAAGGATTTACCATAGTTGCCAAACAAACCTGGAAACAAAACCCTATAGGGTCCATTCATGGTTGGGGTATCGAAAAAGGAAAATAGGACTTAAGGAATTTTTAGAGCTACTTTTTACAAATAACATTTATAAAACTTAACTGAGAAAAATTCAATAGTCCAATATAAAACATTTCTTGTGTTAATGGTGATTTTTCACAATCATATATAATTGTGTATGAGTATTTTAGTTTAATGCCATAAATGCAAAAAATCTTGGAAAATCTCAAAATGAGTTTCAATAGACAACCAAACATGTCATTTGGCATGTTTGTTTCCTTCACATGTGACCTACATTTAAAGCTAGACATTTTGAACTCATTGAACATAATTTTTTTATCAAATGGTTTTAAAAATGAGTCCTTTGCCTTGCAACCCTTTCCTTCAAAATTTCAAAATTTCAAAATTTTTGAATGATTTGGTTTTTCATCAAATTCATCCAATGAACATGTACTTTCATAAAAGGGGCATGTTTTTGTTGGACAAAAATTTTTAAATCAATTGTATGATTTTATGCCTTCCTTTCGATTACTTTAAAAAATGTACTTTAGACATTTGATCCTTTAGTTTATAGGACTCAAAATGACATGAACATAGTATCCAAATTATTTTAAAATATTTTTATTAATTTAAGAAAACATCATATCTATTGGCATACAACAATCCATTACAGTTATAATAATTTAAAATAAACAAAAATCCAAATTTGTTCTTTGTAGTCATTTTTTAGTTAGACACTCCTTTTTGGTACCCCAATCGTGAATGGACCTTATAAGGTTATATTAGGTTTGTGAAAGCCATTTTGAAACTTGCCATTCTTTTCATAGCTATCACCCATCTCAAATTGAATCCCTTTACTCTGAAAAACTTCAATTCCCACATCTTTCATATGTGTCAACATAGTTCCATTAATTTTTTCACTTTTTTTAGGAGCCATAACTTACTAAGATGACAAACTAATTAGGCCCTGCTCTCTTTCATTTCCTCCCTTGGTTGTTGTTATCGTTACATTACTTACATACATAGTCAAGATGAATTGAACCTAAATATAACCATGGCCACAACGGTACTTGGAAACATGTCTTCTTTTGTCCACCTTCATAGTAAGCATCCTAAAAATAAAAACTTAACAATACCAACATGTTAATTGTGCACATATAAGTGCTCCGTTTATAAATGTGTTTCTTGATATCACAACTAAACTAAATTGCTACCACCATAGATGTTGCTATTGATGGTCATTTAACATGTGAGACTCACATTCTTTTCTTCACCAAGTTTTGGTTCTAGTGTGTTCTTTCTAGTTGTTGCATTTTTTTTTTCTTCCTAGTGTAGTTTGCTATTATGGTCTCTCGATGTTGAGTTTAAAATCTCATCAATTTTAGTGTCATGTCAACATGCAACTTCCAAGTAGTTTGACTCAATTTAAATACAAAAGGTTGAAGTCTATTGAAAATTTTAAATGACCGATATATGGTGTGATTGCCCTTTAATGCTGGTTTGTTGTACCTATAGTTAATAATTGATTCATACCATTGTATGCTTCCATCTCTATTCATATTATACCTAACCTAATTCTACAAATTGAGGTGGTAACTTGTGTGTAATTGAAGATCAATCTACAATTCTTTGTCTACTAATTTCTTTATACCACATTTTACCAATTCATGGCTTTGAATTTACACAGCAATTTAACAATGACAATTGCAATTGCACTTTTATGATTACACATAAATAGATGTATGATATATATATGTCAACCAACATTAATTGTATTTCCATATTTAGAGGTTAAAGAAGGATAGATAATTAGAGAAGAATCACACTAAGATCTGAAGAGGTTTGGCTTTAAGGCTAGGGTGCATAATTAAATGTATGTTAAATGAATATGGCAAGGCAACATTAGTTGTATTTCCATATCTGGAGGTTTGAGAAACAAAAGGAATTGGAGATTAATTGCATTAGAGACCTGAAGAGTTGGTTTAACACCACAAGGGTTGCTCTCAATTTGGTTCTGCTATTTCAAAAATATATTTTCTTCTCTTTCCCTTCTGTCTACCCTCCAAGGCTTTGATCAAGTGTGTTAGTAAATCTCTTCTTTTTGATCTTTGGGAGAGTTCCAACTGCATAATACTTCTATTTTGTGGGTGAAAAATGGAGATGAAAGGAACTTAACAAGCTATTCTTCAAGTGAATTTATCATTTATGTTCTCTTTTTCTAATTTTATTCCTCTCTATGCCCAAACTTTTATTGGTTTTAGAGTTTGTAGACTCAAAAGGATTTTGAGCATATATTTGCTTATGTATATGTCTCATCAAACATTGGGAGGTGAAGCTAATGTAAAGCAATCTCTTAAGTTCCTTTCAAAAGTGTTTCTTCAAAAGTAATAATCTAGGAGCCTGACTGGGTTTTCATGTAAGTCAACCTATCTTCAACCAAACAATGGTTACCAATGGTCATTCATTATAATTTAGCATGATCATCTATTTCCCAAAATTAATAGCTTCATAAGTAGTGTAAAGTCAAAATCTTCTTGAGTTACCTCTACTTATTGCAATCCTTGGAGTCTTGGAGTTCATGGACCACTATGTTGGCCATTGAACTACCCTATGAAAGAGTATTAATTCTTTTTGTTAATGAATGAAAAAATGGTGGCTGACTCACAACCATTTACTACAACCAAAATTCATTAACAACATATCAAAACTTGAATAGCTACACAAAAAAATGTTCCTATAGTGTATGTGCCAACAGGGCATTCAAAATATTTTATCCTCTAAGACTAATTGCCCATATCCCAACCCCATGAAATTGTCTAGGTTGAATGTACTTATTATGTTATTTCAACTCATAATTAGATTCTGCTGATAATCAATTTATGTTAGTGCAATTATCACCCCTGGACATAGAACCCTACCCTTTAGAAAACAAGAGTTATTAATCAATACCTAACTTGCTTCATTGAATGTCACACACAAACTATGAAGTGAAGCTTGTATGGAGGTCAATTTTAGGGTTGACTCGGTGGTAGTTGTTCCTTTGGGAAGTTGGTGTTAATGTTAAAGAAGTTCAAGGCCAAATGACAACCCAATGTTGTTTTGTCCCAACACAGATTTACTGCTCCACCCACTATCTAGTTGTTCAAATGTTTGATCATATGACAACTCTAGCTGTTGTCTTAAACTCAACTAAAAAGTGCATGTTGTTAAGGCACTTGCCTACTATCGTTACTACCCAAACATATGCACTAGCATGGTGGGAATTGCTTACTAATCTTGTGAACCTTGTATGTTGCCAAATTGTACATCTTCAAGTCTATACTAGATCATGTTTAAACACCTAGGTTGTTGTTGCAAAACATTTGGAAAGTTATATGGGAAACCATAATCTGTGGGTGGTGTGGTTGGAACTACAAATGTAAATCTATTATGCCTTTGCCACAAAATTTGTTGTTGGTCATAGGTTGTTGCATGGAATTAGGATTTAAGTATGTCGTGTGAACTGGAAGCAAATTAGAAGGTGGCTATGGGAGAGCTATAGACATTTGAGTAGGGTTAGTCATGGGGATCAAAGGGATATCGTGTAGACTTGTGGAAAAGGTATATCAATAATTGCTAAAAGCTTAGATTGGCAGCACTTGTAATCTTAGATCTATTCTCTTTGTTGATGATGGCGCATTTAAAAATTGCAACTTGATTCTATAAATACAATGCACATATGGGTGCATTATCTCTTTAAGGAACCACTCTTTGCATAACGACTACTTCAATTTATAACTATTGTAATTTCAAAATTGATGTAACAAAAAAATATTACATTTTGTTTACATTCCATGATTGTTAGATATTAAGTTGTTAAACCCCAAAATATAATATGATGATGGCAAAATTAAAGGATGCAAAAGCACTAGAATGTGCCTCTAACGTTTGCTTTATGTTTTAAGTGAATGTCTAATTGACCATTATAATGAAAAAATCATCCAATTTAAAATCAAATTTTGTTGTATTATATGTGTGTTTGATATAATTTATGTCAAAAGCCATCTACTTGCATGCTTACAAAGATTCTTGAATTTGAATCTAAACTTTGATATTTATCAATTTATAATTAAAGTAATATTTTTTTAATTTAAATAAATAAATGGATTCTTTCATTAAGTAATATGAATATGTACAATTTATTTCATGTCTAAATGATGAATTTAAATTTCATATATACATTAAATAATACATAATCAATATATGAATATATGGGATGTGTATATTATATATACAATATATATTATACATAATATATATAATAGATTAAACACTTGTACAAATGAATTTAATAAATATTAAACATTTAAAATAATTTTAAAAAACTGAAACCTAAATCTATAACCTAAATTTCATAAAGGCAATATTGCATCTAGACCGTCAATTTCACATATCTTGAAAAGTAGTTAATCTAAACCGTTAATGTGTGCCTTTGAAAAAAAGAATACATCTAAACCATTGATTAGGGGTGCAAAGATGTTTCCCATCATACCATTAGGTCAAAATGGTGTCACCCATCGTGAAGCAAGTTGCACAATACACATTGTCTTTGAAACAATTGCTCTTTGACTTTTTGGAGCTACAACTTCATTTTGAAATTTTTCATTGAGCTTGGAAAGCTTTGTAAGTGAACAATAATGGCTTAGCTAAATGCAATGGGATTTTGAAGATTTTATGTTCTCTTTTAATTATTTTTAGATTGTTGAAGTTGGGGGCATTGAGGTTGTGTTGTAATTCTTTGTACATTTTGATGCAATTGTGGCACAATGTCAAGGTTTGTTGTAGGTTTTAGGTGGGTCACTTGTAGTTTGCAACCATGCCGAGGAGGAAGTTAGAAAGAAAGAGAGTTAGTGATGCAATTTGGGAAACCTTATAAAGGACACACATACTAAAGGAGAATGAAGTAGATGACTCCAAAGAAGATGTCTTCTTCATGCCACCAAATAGTCCAATAGATCTAAAACCTACAGTTATTGAACCAACCCCTTCAACATTGCATCGCCACTATACACCATCAAGATCTAAAAGGTTGTTAAACTTGCATGAAAAGATTGTTGAGGAATTGTTTGATTTTCAATTTCTTGGCTATCCCGCTCGATAACATACTCCTAGTTCTGAATGATGTTCAATTCATGTTCATGCAAGTTCAAGATGCAAGCTTTCAAAGTCTACAATGCCTACTAGACTTGAGGTGTTAGGGAAGACAAAGCCACTTGGAAATCAAGCATTGTCTTCAAGCCATGATGTTTGTTGAACTAACCTACCAATGTTTTCAAAGATTTGGTGATGATTCTTTTTTAACCTTTGTTGTCCAATATGCTCAAAAGTTATGTGCATCATCTTAAGGTCTATTTGCATTAAGGATCATGACTTAATTACGCAGGGAACAAACAAATGTGATGTCCATTAAGGAGATTTTGACATCACTAGGAGCATATATTCAACAGGAATTTGTCCAAGAAAAATACAGAGTTGCCACTGGGGAATGGGTGAGGAGGTGTAGGGCTCATAGAGTAACATCAACAATAGCAAAGGAAGAAGTTGTAAGTCATGAGTGTGAAGAGTTGGATCTCGTAAGGTCAAAGTTGGATTGTCATGTTAGGTCAAATCCACCCACACACTACTTGGAGTTTAGTAGTAGAGAAGCACTTTTTGAAAATGTTGCAAGAAAAAAAGCTTTGTTCACTATCAACCAATTGATAGATGTTCCTCTTGAAATTCAACATGAAGCTATTGGAAAGTTTTTAAGTCATTCCCTACTCAAAGATATGGTTCCTCCTTACCTAAATAATCCAAGGGTTGTAAAGCATAAGTATGATGTGTTGCAAAATATGAAAGAAGGCATCAATACACACTTGGGAGGTTGTAGAAAATCCAAGCTAGTCATGGCTAAAGACATTGTGTGCACATTAACATCATCACAATCCATTATTGGTAAAAGAGTTGTAGCCAAAGTGTTTGGAGTTGACAGACAAGACATACCAAGAGTAGTGTTAAGGCGTGCCCAACTTGATACTATGAATGATGTTTTCTAGCTAAATTATAAGAAAGTTCAAAGATCTAATACTCTATCAAAGGCAGTGAAAAAATTAATGATTGATTATTGGGTTCAAGAAACCTCCATATCACCTAATCGGAATCATGTCGTACGAAGGAGGGTTGGGGTCAAGAATTTTGAAATCCACCCTAAGCATTATCTTCAAACATCACAAGTCAAAACCTATAGCTTTGAATAATTGTTCAATTATTTTGCTTATATGACCATCTTCTTTACATGTATGCACCATTTCTTGTATGTACATTTTGTTGAATCTTATATACATTAAGAGGTTTGCCCATTTAGATTTGGGTTATAAGTTAAATCAAGTTTTGGAATACAATGTTTATATTTACATGCTAGAGGCAGAATTGCTTCTCCTCATCATAATAGTCATGACATCTACTATCTTCTCAATTTCAAGTGGTGTCTTTTCACTTTCAGGTACTTTGTTCTTGAATCCATGGTGCTTTCAATTCACATAATGTTTATGGTTGTTTATTCAATGGTTGAAACTTATTTGAGCAATACTCATAGCCCGAGGTAGGTTTACATGCATCATCTTCTTTGGTCTTAATGGCATGGGCTATGAATGTATGATTGTTTACTTTTAGTTGTAGACTTCTATAGCAAATTGTAAAGAATATGTGAATCTTACAATTGCATTTGAATCTTGAATGCTTTTAATTTTGTTTCTATAGAGTACTAAATCTGTTTTGACTACTTGGCATGGTGGAGTTTTTACAGACTATTTGGGTGGAGTTCTACAAGGACTAAATTGCTTTGATTACTTGGTGAAGTTTTTATAAAAACTCAACCAATTTGAATGCTTAGTTTTGTCTCCACAAGGAATAAAGTAAACATTTGAATGCTTGGTTTTGCTTATGCAAGGAACTAAGTACTTTGAATGCTCAATTTTGTTTGTGCAAGGAGTCAAATAGTTTTATTACATCCAATCTATTTTTGTACAAGGAGTCAAGTAGTTTCAATGTTTGGTTTTGTTTATGCAAGGAATCAAGTAGTCTGATTGTTTTGTTTATTTTGTGCAAGAGTCAAGCAATTTGATTGCTTGGTTTATTTTTGTTCAAGGAATCAAACAATTTGACTGCTTGGTTTATTTTTGTGGAAAGAGTTAGGTAGTTTGACCACTTGGTTTTGTTTATGCAAGTCAAGTAGTCTAATTACTTGGTTTCCACAAGGAGTCAATCACTTTTATTGTTTAGTTTTTTTCTAATAAGGAATCAATAAGTCAAACATTTTAATCAAACTTTCAATCCATACAATTTTCCTTCTAATGTAGTTAGTTTTCTCCCAATGTGTAGCTAATGTTTTATGGATATAAGTTTCCTTTTGACTTATGCATGGCTCTTAGAACTGTCTTGCATAATCATTTATGGATACATAGCTTCCTTTCGATCATCAGTTAATATTTTCTAGATTCAGGCCTCTTTTAATTGAAGGTTTTCACTTCCCAAAATGTAATTTTAAAAAAATTGCATAAAAGGTGCCTTCAATTGCATTTGGTCTCTTCTTAGAATCATTCAATGTTTTTGAAGATTTTTTTTTTTTTCCTTCTAGAAATGCATCAATCAAGTAATCAATATTTTCCTTCAATTACAGATTGTTTCTTCAAGTGGATTTTAGTGATTGTTTTAACAAAGATAGGTCCTTCAAATGCGATTTGTTGCCTCCCATTTCATTTAGTCCTTGATCTTTTCTATCCATTCAACCCTCCTTTAATTGAAAGTTATTGCCTCCCAAAATGTAACAAGGTTTTGTTTTTACATAGAAGGTGCCTTCAATTACCTTTGGTCTCTTCTTAGAAGTAAGAATGTTTTTGAGGATATTATGTATTTTATTTCCTCCTTAAAATGCATTAGTCATACAATCAATATTTTTTTTCAATTACAAATTTTTAATTCCTTATGGATTTTAATGACTATTCCCACTAACTAGGTCCTTCAAATGCCATTTCTTGCCTACCATTTAACTAAGTTAATCTTTTTTGGATTCAAGCCTCCTTTCATTGAAGGTTGTTGCCTTGCAAAACGTAATGGGGTTTATTTTTATGTATAAGCCGCCTTCAACTACAAATTGTATCTTTTAAGAATTAAATCATGTTTTTGAGGTTATTATATTATATTATATAACCTCCTATAAATGAATTAGTTAGGTAATCAATCTTTTCCTTCAAATGTCATATGTTGCCTCCCATTTAATTTGGTCCTTGACCTTTTCTAGATTCAAACCTCTTTTATTTGAAGGTTGTTGCCTCAAGCCAAAATGTAACATGGTTTTTTTTTGCATAGAAGGTGTCGTCAATTGCAAGTTATATCTTCTTGGAATTAAATCATGAAAGTTCTTAGATCACTCGAATTCTAATGTTGACAAATCTTCTCCCCTTTTGTTGTAGTCTTTTGATTTCTTAATCTATCAAACTTCTTAAGCTAGTATGAAGGCTCTAATCTTTGAAGTCTTGGATAGGATGTTTGAGTCCCATTGTTTCATATTCTTATCATTTAGAGTTCAACCCTTAAGGTCAAATACATAAACTTGTTCCTCACATTTAGTCAATGAATCTTTAAACAGTCAATTGGTATCCTTGGGGATGTTATGGCAATTTGTTAATACCATAAGTATTGATGTTGAAGGTCTCTAAACATTTGATTTTATTATTAAAATTGATTTCAATTTTTTGGGGGTTATATTGTGCTCTTTTAAGGTGTATAAAATCATGTTTTTGAAAACATGTATACTTTGTTTCCTCCTAGAAACTAATCAAGTAGTTAGTTAGTGTTTCCTTCATGAATTGCAGGTTATTGCATACAATTGGACAGTAATGATTCTTTCAACCAACATAGGTCCTTAGAATGCTAATTGTTGCCTCCTAGAACTCAATCAATATTTTTAAATTTGGGCCTTCAATTGAAAATTGTTGCCTCCCATCATATGGAAATTTTTTTGCATGTACAAGGTGCCTTCAATTGCAAGTTGTCTCTTCTCATAACTAAGTCAATCTTTTGAGATTACCTATTACTATGTAGTTTATTTCCTCTTAGAATTCATTAACTAGAAGTTTTTTAGGGCTCCTGAGTGCATGTGGCTCCTCATGGGAGTTAAGTTTAATTTAAGGCAAGCTCTTGAATGAATGATTTGCATAGGGCTCATGTGAGTGTTATTTGTCATATCTAAATAATAGATTGTAAAGACTAGAACCTTTTGTGTTTTCTATTTCATGTTTCTTCTTAAACCAAGTGTACATTAATCAAATTGTGCAATTGATTTTGATTTGTGCAATTCGAATTCTTCACAACTTTCAAGTACCAACAACCAAATGCACAAATACAATTCATAAGGTTTCATTCATTAAAGCCATGGTTTGTTCATAAACTCATGGGGTGGACACCTATTGTTGTCATTATCACACAAAATTCAAATATTAGTGAATGGACTCAATGACATGCGAAGTGATTCAATTGGCATACATGTTGCATGTTTATGTAAATGTCCAAAGGTATGTATAGGAGATGTTGAAAGCACATCTACATGTTTGTATTCTACTAGATTTCATTTGTTTGGTGTCATTACTAACCTTTGGATGTCCATATTGTGTGTAAAGCCTTTGAATTTTCTATGGCACAAAAGGGAATGCTTACTTGGAGACTGCCTTGATTGTGGCATTCAGATAAAGATATGCTTTCAAGAACTATTTTCTAGACATCTAATCAAGTGGAAGAATATAGGTTATGAAATGGTGGGTCAAATTGAGGAAAGTAAGGACAGGATGGTTCCAACTATGAAGTACAGTGAAACTACCTTTGTGGATTATGTAAAATACCTGTAGCCTTGTTTGAAATAATTTGTTTTAGACAACTATCTAGCATGTTGGCAAGATGTTTAATTCAAACAACAACTTGACCAACTACCAGAAAATGCCATTTTGACTTGTGTGGATTTCAATGAGAACTACACAATGAAAGTCCAAAATGAGATTCAAAACATGCATTGGCACAACACACAAGTAAGTATCCTAGTTGTGATTACCTACAAGTACGATCCGTCATATGATCATATTCTACAGAAGTCTAAACTCTTCAAAGAAATTCATTATCTCATCTCAGATGATAAAGAGCATGATACATTATATGTCCAACATTGTTTTATGTTTTTTTGGGAACACACAAAACAATTAGGTTGTTTCCCACTTGAACATTTCATTTGGTCAGAGGATTGTTCTGACCAATCTAAATCATCAAGAGCATGGATTTTTGTGGGTCAATATCCATCTCTAACTTCCTATGTAGCCCTACCATCAGGTTGTCAAATGACTTGGAATTTCTTTGCTTCTGGCCATGGGAAAGGGGAAGTCGATGGTGCAAGAACATTATGAAAATAGGAAATCTACAAAGAATAGGTTAATCTAGATGGATTAAAACTTCAAAATGCACATGAAGTGGTGTTATACTTGAAGGCAGAAGTAGAAAAACATCATGCTTCACACAACGATGCTAGAAGAATTATGAATAAGTTTTTTTGGGAACTCCAAGTTGGTGACATCAACCGGTCCCACCGTTACAATTGTAATATTATCAATGGCAATAAAGGTATGCACCAAGTGTGATCAATGTCAACAAGGGATCCAACTTTGATTCAATTCAGGCATGTATCATGTGTTTGTGTGAATTGTGCAAATAGGAATTCTAACACTAAATGTGAATTGGCTATTCATCATGTGCCAAATTGGACATTGGTGAGATTAGAACCAAATGATTGTTTACAAGTTAGGGATGCAATGTATTTTGGGGAAACCTGCAACAAACTGAAGATGAAGAAATTGAGTTTGGCACAAGAAGAAAATTGATAGCTGATGATGTGCAA
>Ga0209611_10011706_pt1 | contig 12544 bp, 10 predicted proteins | sample S1TSphgellanicum_3_FD_187693 | JGI IMG/M metagenome (GOLD analysis project Ga0209611, IMG submission 187693) | Host-associated microbial communities from peat moss isolated from Minnesota, USA - S1T2_Fc - Sphagnum magellanicum MG (SPAdes) (version 2) | ecosystem: Host-associated > Plants > Peat...
GAGTACTCGCTACCGCTGACGCGGGAGTACCCGCTACCGCTTCGCTAACGCTAACACCAGTCGCCTAGGTCGGGCTGACCCTCCTGCAGCGCTGGTTCACTGCGCGTCTCGCAATGCATCTTTTTTTTAAAGTGGGCTTTATACCCACAACTAAAGTTGCTTTTTCTTTCCCTGCTCCCTTCTTTTGTAACCGATGTTGTTTGATGACGATACCTGCTAGTCATATATAAAGTTTCCATAAACCTTGGTTTATATTTCACACATATCAACAATAGCGTGTTACATTGAAAATGTGGAAAACAAAAAAAGGAGGTGATGTGATGCTTCTCGGATATGTCTACAAGCTACGCCCAAATGATGAACAATCAAGCATGATGGACTCTTGGTTAGACATGCTGAGAGCATCATACAACTACAATTTACGCGACAGAATTGACGCCTACAATTCCAGGTTTATCGAAGGTGACTACTGTGACCTGAAAACAAAAGCTGAGATTGTTCCATTGACTTGTCCGGTAGCTGGCGCAACTGGATACCCTTGGAAGGTATCGGGAAGTGCAAAGGTCAAGAAGCTTGAAGTTGCGAGGATTTTTGGGGACTATTGCGATTTGTTAACCAAGAAAGTACAAAAAGCTGCATCTATTAAATCTGCAAAGCGAAATCCGGGTGAAGTCCAGATGGCTGAACTACCAACACTGAAAGCAGCTAGACCTTGGTATTGCGAGATTGATTCTACGGTTCTTCAGGAAAACATCAAGCGATTAGACAAGGCTTATCAAAACTTTTTTGACCGCAAACAAGCTGGATTTCCAAAGTTCAAAACTCGCAGTACTTTTAGAAGCTTCACCTACGCGACTGGGGCAAAGATAGATGGAAATAAAATCTATCTGCCCAAAATTGGGTGGACGAAGTTTTTTAACTCTCGCCCTATCCCTGACGGGTTTGTCGTTAAGTCAGTAACCATCCGGAAGAAAACAAATGGTTGGTTCGTCAGCGTTAGGATAGATAATCCGAAAGTTCCCGACTTCCCGATCATGTCGATAGATGAGGTTGATACTGCTGTCGGCGGCGATATGGGAATCAGGAAGCTTATCACTTTCTCGGATGGCTCCCAAGTTAAAAATCCTCGACTTTCAACCAATAAGAAGACGCAGCGATTAATGCGGCTGCGTCAACGTGCGTTATCTCGTAAAAAGAAAGGGAGCAGCAATCGTCAGACTTCAGGTATCAGAATTGCCAGCCTGCACCAGAAAATCACGAATAAACGCACGGCAATTCAATGGAAGATAGCTATTGAAATTGCTAAGAAGTTTGATGCCATCTTTCTAGAAGACCTTAAGGTTAGCAACATGAAAAAACGTTGCAAGCCTAAGAAGGATGAAGCGACTGGACGTTATTTGAATAACGGGCAGTCGAGAAAAGTAGGGTTAAACAGAGCCATTTCTGACGCTAGTTGGTATGAACTCAGGAAGAAGATTGAGTACGCGGCTGCCAAGTCGGGAAAAATCTTTGGAGTAGTACCGCCACAGCACACAAGCCAGGAATGCCCAGAATGTCATCACGTAGACGCATCTAATCGGGACGGAGAAAAGTTCGTGTGTATTGAATGCGGATATTCCGCCGACGCCGATCAAACGGGTGGGATTAATATCAAACGCCGTGGCGTCGAGATGACAGGAATCGCTCTGAAATGTCGAGTAAAGATAAAAAAGGTACGCGAGGACTTCGCGGAACCCAGGCAGCTATCGCTGTTTGAAACGCCCAATCAGCCTGAATTAACAGGGAGTAGACAACTACGGAGACACTGTACACCCCACAAGGGGAGTAAACACGGTGTGCCTGGGAACCCGCCAACTCAATTGAGTTTATGGGATATTGAAGAACTGGTTTAGTCTTCAAGAATCCCACTCCTTCTAGGAGTGGGAGTGTCAATTAGAACTAGCGCTGCGGTTAGGATTGCCATTGGCAACACTTGATACTCGGTTAGCTTCAGCGGCTACTCGCTGTGGCGTGGAGTTGGTCGTTGTTGATGAGGAAACGGGTAGTTGTTAGCTAACAGCTTCTCAGCCCACACCCTACACCCCACACCCTTTAAAATTACTGTTGTATTCCTCTCACGCAAGGCGCATCACTACCAGAACTGGCGGGATCAGCGAAAACTGCTAAAGTATTATAATCAGGAGTACCGTCGCCATAATTAACTTGGAAGGTGTACAACTTTTTTTTGCCTTGCCCTTCAGTCACCACTGTTAAAAGTGTGGAGTCAGTATTAGGAAGTCCAGGTATGTAAAGTTTTTGAATTCGTCTCAGGTGAATGACGTTTGCTGCTGAATTTTCACAATCTCCTCCCGTGTTGGCGGCTGATGATGGGCCTGTGTTGGAGCTTTGTTGACCAAACTGCAAGCACACCGGACCATCAAAATCTAATGTCACCTGCGACGGGTCGTCCAACCAAACTTTTTTAATGATTTCTCCAGCCGGAAGAAAGCTTAAGTTTGTCCCTTGCTGATACCAAACTGTGATCTTGGGTGTTGTTCCCCCTAAACCTTGGGCTTGGCAGGAAAATATGGAACGCAAAACAGCTTTATTAGCCAAGGCACGACCACCCACCAATAACACTGCAGCTGAGAAAACAAGGGAAACTAAAGGCAGGAAATAGGTATTGTGTTGGGTGTTTTCTTGGAAGTCGGTGTTGTTCATCAACCATTACCGGATTCAATTTTTAATTAGCGAGTTTATGACATTTTGCTCACAGTTAATGCCGAATAACAATTAGGTATCATAACTGTGTTGGTTGATTGACAAACAATTGAACTTCTTTTCCCGCTTGGATAACCCAAACGTTATTTCGATCCGACGTCCTTGGAGGGAGTGCTTGTTGGTCACGTCGGTTTAGTTCAGGAGTGATAGCTCTTCCACCACCGTCTAAAGTTGACGCTAGGACGTCTCGTCTAGGCTGGGTTAAGACCGCTTGACTAGTAGTAGCGGTAGTCTGACCATTAACAGTGGTGGTAGAGGGGAGATTAATCACTTGTTGATCAGGACGGTTCAAGTCCTGTCCTATTTGACCAGCACCCCCCAAGAGGAATGTTTTTATATCACTTGCGAAATGTGAAGCTTGTTTAGGTTGAACTTGCTTTGCTAGTGCAGGTCCACCAGAACCACGAAGCACTAAAGCACCCAGCGGCACAGTCTTTTCTATGAGGTTGCCTTTGTCTTTCCAAGTGACTTTGAATACATTAAGCTGCATCAAGCCTTTCTCAGAGGTCGATGCAACGTTAAATAGCAACTGTGTTTCTTTAGGTAATATAGTACTACCATCCGCAGCTTTTAATGGTTCCGTTAACTGCGCCACAAAGACGTCATTATTATTATTATTGTTGCTGCTGTTGTTGCTATTGTTGTTGTTATTGCTATTGTTGTTGTTATTATTGCCGCTATTATTGCCGCTATTATTCCTATTACTTCTACTATAAGGGTTATCCTGCGTAGTCTCCCCATATACAGCTGTCACCAACTTAGCTTTGGCGCTACTTCCTACCACTGTTGATTTGGGATTCTGCTGTTGTGTTACTAGGCTTGCCACAGGAATTACCGGGGTTGGGTTTCTGTAAGGCTGAATGTTTAGTGGGGGTCGCTGAGCGATTGCAGGCTGAGTAATTGCTGTCGTACTTAAGCTTTGTTTATTACTGGCAGGTGCCTGACCGTAGCTACCCAACTTCGCTAACCTTGACCACTCTTGGAGCGAATCTGGTATGGGTATTGGTGTTGGTGGCACTATGTTTGGCGGCACAATGGGTAACTGTTGTTGAGACGTGAGTGTTCTAGGCACCTGAGACTGGGGCACTGTAACGGCACGATTAACTGCCAGAACCCGAGGCGGTGCGTAAGAACGTGTAGGGGTAGGTACTCTCGGCACCACCACTGTTGGTCTAGAGACTGGCGTTTGCACCCGTGGCGGTTGACGTAGTATCGGTTTTTCACTTCTCAACTGTTCTTGCGCTGCTTTGACATCGTTTGCTTGTTGAGCAAGGGCAAGTTTTGTTTTCAGCGTCTCTATTTCTGTTCCCTGCTGCTGAAGGCGCGGTTCGTTAGTAGGCCGCGATCGCACTTGTGGTGTCACAATATTTTTTGGCTTGTCATGACCGCCGCTCATGATTTGTGACAAAACCGCACCCGCAACTAAAACCAGAGCCAAGGTTCCAGCGCCCACCAAGCCTACCTTAGCAAAGGGGTTAGACGACAAGGATTGCTCAGTCTGAACATCTTGTGGTTCAGAAATTGGTTCCTGTCTGAATGTGGCTGGATCTCCATGAAAAGATTGAGGTTCTTCTTCCAAGCCAACCAATCTTGCCATCCTTGATTCCAAATCAGAAGAGTCTATTCTTGATTGGGAATTCTCTCCGTTTGGAGTAACTGAGCTGTTAGAAGCAGGTTCTGAAGGAATTTCGTATCGAGTCATAATAGTATAGCTATTTAATTTCACAAACATTTCATATCTTCTATTTCACACATATTATACACTTCTAGCCCTGCTTCGCCGAGGCGGTGAACTGCTAAATCCAACGGTAGCGGTGCATTGGGTAGTGAAGTCGCTTGCCTATCTATTACCCGGACTAAAATTTGTTTATCAACAGGAATTGACGTTCCCAGTTGGCTAGAAATGCCAAAATTTAGACTATTGGCAAAAATCTCCACTTTCCACTTGCCATCTCCTATTTTTGTTGGTTGAGAAACTCTTTGTAATACCAATACATTTTCAGTTCCTCTACTTATATTTTCAAATTGACTTCCTGTATTTAAACTATTAATTTGTAAATCAAATTTTTTCCTAAACCCATCAGCTACCAGTTCAGAACTAATACTTTGTAAAACTGTTCTTGGTTGCTGTTTCTGCGACCACGTAAACATTAATGTCATAGTTTCACCTACGAAGCGCCGAATCGTCTCTGGATTTCGCTCTAAATTCTGTTTAGGTTCTACTGTTAACGTACTACCATCTGTAAGTTGCACCAGACTAGGAACTGTAGATTTGCGACCCAACTGCTGCAACAGAGACCCATCAAACATCAATAACAATAAGGTGAACAGATGTAGACCAAATGTTGCTACTGTCAACAGCGGTAGGATGTTCGTTTTATGGTTTTCTTGGTTAATTAATCGCATTAATAATTATAGTTAAAGTTCCAAATTGTGTTGACTGTTGACTGTTGACCGTTGACTGGTTTTCTGATAACAATCTCCTGCCTGCACTAGTAGTCCACTCTCGTCAACGAAAGCTCTTGTTTGACAGATTTTTAGAGTCGTCAAAATCTTTCCCTACTCCCTACTCCCCACTCCCTACTCCCCACCTTTAGGGAGTAGGCTGAATTGCGGGTGCTGTAAAGCTGCCAGAATTTCTTTGCTGATTGCAGATGGGAAATTGCTCTTCATTCGGCTTTTCATATTCATCAAGTAAGCACAAATCACGAACTTCATAAATTTCCATTTTTTCAGCCCGGACACTATAAATTGCTTTTTGCAAATCGGTAGTTGTGTCGGCTAGTGGATACACGAAAGTATCTACTGCTCGAACCAGCAAATCTTTGTTAAAAGGAATTATGATTGCTCTACCGTCAGAATGTTTTTTTTGAATCAGGTTGGCCACCATACCCACTTCCCACTTACCAGGTGCAATATTTACAGGAGGATAAACTCGTTTAATAATTAACTGCGCCGATATCACTTGATTGGGGTTGTTAGAGAAGACCTCTGGTGGGGTCATTGCTGCAATTTGGGCTAAGAAACCCCGGCGAAAATCTTCTGATAAAGCGAAACTAGCAATCCAACTGCTTGTAGTAACTTTTTGGCCACCTTGCGGGGTTGTAACAGTTATTCCTGGATCTATTGTCGGATTTGTGACTTGTTCGATGGTTTGTGGTGGAAGTGTTCCAGACCAATTAAACACTGACGTCATCGTCTTACTGACGAATTGGCGAATTGCTTCTGGTTCTCGTTCTAAATCGTTGGGAACAATGACTGGGTTACCGTCAACCAGCTGCACAAACACAGGAGATTTTTGAAGATTGAGTTTGCGAATATTCAACCCTTGGAATATTAATAAAAGTAAAGTGAATAGATGCAAACCTAAGGTAGCGATCGCAAAGATTGCTAAAAAACTCACTGTTGGTCGTTTTCTCTTTTCAAGTAATCGTACCATATTATGAATTATGAATTATGAATTATGATTTTTTTAAACCCTCTCTCTGATCCATGAGGTCGTATTGCTGATAGCGTTGAATACTGCAAATCCCCCAGCAGCAGCTAAAACCAAAGATAAAACTGGTGCTAAAATTCCTAGAAAAATTATAAACCACATCAAGTCTGGGTAATCACTTGCATTTTGCGTTGGTATAGTGACAACTACTGTAGAAGTTAACACGGCAATAATGTTGAATGAAATTTTGGCAATTCCAATCGCTAAAAACCCCGTCAGCCATGCAAAAATCGGTTTACCCGCTACAGGTAGCAAAGACCCACCCACAGCTAGTGGTCCTAAAGCTGCTACAAGCAACATTGTGGCTTCCATCAAATTTTGGAAAGCAAATTGCAAGGAGATTAAAAAATTTTTTATACTAGTTTGTATTGTCGAACCTAGCAAAGAATCAAATGCTATTTCTGACACACTACCATTATTATCTGTAATCTGATTTACCTTTGTTTCTAGTCTATCTATCCAAACTTTATTGCCGTACAAATTTCTGTATCCTTGCCAGAGGAGATCAGTTTTTTCGGCAGCTTTGGTGAAACAATCAGTTTGTTGATTGCCAGTAAGCGCCTCACAAGGACGTAAAAAAGAACCAGCAACTTCTTCAGCCACACTCATATTGAGTGCTTGCTGGTAATTTTGATCGACATCGCTTGCTTTTACCACTTGCTGATTCACATTATTGATATAATTCCGCACCCCCAGCGTCAGGTCAGAGAGGATGGTTCCATTTCCGGGGTTTGCTAATAGTGCCACCACAATAAATGGCCAAATCAACTCTGTGAGAGGACGAGAAGATTCGCTCTCGATCATATCTCTTAGCCATTGCATCATGAAAAACAGCAGGGTTCCTACCGCAAAAAAAACCCCCAAATTTGTCAGCGCTCCGTACAAGTTATCTTTGGTGTTATTTTGTAATAAATCCACCCATTGATTATTCCAGGTATCGGCAATGCTTCTTGCAGTTGTCGCACCATTGTTGAGAATATCATCAACACCAAGTTCTGCGAAAAGACTTAAACTATCAAGCCACATCTTTACTCTCCAAATCTATGGTGAGACAGGAGAATTTGTCTTTACTCCTGAATTCTGATTGTCTCCTTGTGAATCCTGACTTCTCGCCCCCAACAAATCTACTTGAGAAGTCGCTCTCAACAGTCGCGCTGCCTCTGCGGACGTATCTACTCTTCTAGCACGATTCGCCTCTTCCATCTGCTGGGAAATATTTGCTAAGTTCAAGTTGGAGTATTGCAGAGACTGATTTACACGCACTGTCTGAGCAAACGTTTCCGCTATCATTCTTGCCTGCTGACTCTGAATGAGCAGGCTCTGGAAGGCCACACAGGCATCTTTATTTATACCTGGTGGCAATGGTGTAGTGGTAGTTGCAGCAGTAGTGGGCACCACGCCTGCACGAGCCAAGTCTAGAAATTGTTCTAATACACTATTTTCTTCGCAAATTCTTTCGGCTTCCCTGGCTGATTGCTCATATGTATCAACATCTTTAATGGCCGTCCCAGTGTCTGTTAACTTCGTTTGTAATTGTTTTTGCCCATTTATTCCCAGAACACCTTCCACTGCACCACGGGTCATTTCGCGGTCAAGTCCATTGCTGGCTACCATTGCTTCCAGCGCTGGATTATGCTCAAAATTACTTGATATAGTGTTTTGAGTGACATTATCTCGAACGCTCTGTGCTGCAACTATAGGGTCAGGTATCCCGAGTAATGCGTCTTTGGAAGAAAACTCGATCGCACTTTGAGTCTCGTTTTCTTCAGGGTTTGAATTTCTGGCGACATTATTTACATAGGTTTGTAAATCTTGTGCATATTCTAGAAAATCAGTAGTCAAATTATTGCCTAATTGTGTATTGCCTAATTGTGCCATAGCTGGTAACACTCCTAGGAATACCAGAAAAAGAGTCAAAAGAGTAGTTTTTCGCATAAAGGGAGTGGGATGTGGGGTGTTGGGCAGAGGGGCAGAGGGGCAGGGGGGCTCCCCTCATCCACGTAATGCAGCCACGAGTTGGCGTGCAAATATAGAGAGTGCCTCATACTTATCGCCGTATTGCTTCATTGCTCGTTGACGTCCAGCTTGTTCATCGGGGTTGTTGGCAACTACTGCTAATTGTTCGTAACCGGGATAGTAGCGGCAGAAAGTATAAATACCGTTATCATCCAACAGCCATTGGCTATAAATGCCCTCTTTACGGGGGAAGAAGCTTTCTGTTGCATTGCGAGAAATAATTTCCTTGGGATATTTTAAGATGTCCACGAAACTATCAACTGCAACTGGCTGAATGCGACCAATTAATCGCGTTGTCAAGTTCTGCAAAATTTTAGATGCAGCTTTGGATTTGGCAATGGTATCAGGGTCTTGTGCGGATAAGATAACTCTGATCCCGGCTTTAGCACCGTTGGCACAGATTCTCCCAACTAAGTTAGAGATTTGCTCGAACTCAAAGAGAATTGGTGCTTCGTCAATGAAGAATATTGAAGATGGGCTACTTAATGAGCGTCGCAGTGCTGCTGAATAGGCACTCAAAGATAGCACTGCGGCATCTTCACTATCAGATAGGTTTCTGAGAGCAAAAACCAAAAGTTGAGCATCGGTGGGGAAGGTAGATGGTGCAGAAATGGCTTGTCCCACACGACTAGAAAGCCAAAACCGTAAGCGCAGGTGAATTTGGCTGAGTGCATCCTCCACTCTGCCACCTATACTATCCAGCAGCAGATGTTCTGGAGAGCAGAACATGAGAAAATCTTTTAAGGTGGGGGTTTTCTGCCAAGCTGTTGTGCCAAATCCACTGGCGATCGCATCTCGGTATCGCTCTTTGATCCCCTCATCAGCGAAGAAAGCTTCCAAAGCCAAGTTAACAATTGCTCGCACAGTTTGCGACAGCAGTTGACTTTCACCGGCTGACCCTAAAATCATGGTCATTAAGGCTGATTCTAGGAAGGCGATATAATCGAGCAGGCGATCTCGCTGATCTTCTTCTGCGAGTGAACGTAAGTCTGGCTGCTCAAACAAGTTATTCGATTGTTTGGAAATATCAAAATACGCTCCGTTCCCCTCCATAAAAGCTGTATAGTCGGTGAAGGTAGATGTGCCATCGGGTTTAGGAAAGTCCAACGCCACTACAGGAATGCCATGCGCTAAAGCCTGGGTCAAAATTCCTGACACCAATACCGATTTACCAGCACGAGTTGTCGCAAACAGCGCTAAATTTTTGTGCTGGTTAAACAAATCCAAATGAATTGGTGTTCCCCCTTCTTCAGCAATCAACTCAAAACCTTGGCTGTCACCTGTTTTAGTGATTGATAAAGGCATTAATCCCGGCACTTCATTGGTTAAATAAAGCTGGCGACGGTTGAAGGGTTTTGCTAATAACCCTTCCCACACTATCGGTAGTGTTTGCAGCCAAATCTTCCAGGTGTACTCTGTTTCCCTCACGACCTGTGCTGGACGCTGAAAACAGCTTTCGATATATCTTGTTGCCTCATCTAACTTCTCAACAGTTTGGCGATGCACCAAAATTGTTATAGCCGTATAAATTGGCACTGCTCCTTCAAACAATTGCTCTTGCGCTGCTACCGATTTCTTCAGCTTTAATTGAGCGTTGACATCGATAGTTTTACTTTTTTCCTGCGCCATCATTGCTGTCATATTCGACTGCTTCAGTACCCGTTGCAAGGTATTTTTTACCAAAGCCGGATTAGCAGCAGTCAACTCGCAAAAAATCTCTGTATCAGTAACCGTTTCTCTTGCCAATAGTTCCCATAAATAGCGCAATTGAGCGGATTTATTTAGCCAACCAGCGGGTTTTTCCAGAAATGTCATCGCGCCGATGTAGTGATTATTTACATAAACCCAACGGCGATCTGCACAAGGTATACTAGAATCCATCAGTAATGTTGTACTGTGGATATTTTCCATGAGCAATTTGGTACTTGCTAAGTCTGAATAAACTTGTTCGTGCAGTCCATTTTCATCTAAGGTAATTAACTGGGGAATTTTTATTGGCTGTGTATTATTAAATCTTTTCCATGCCTCCTGCCAAAGTTCCACCGCAGTCAAAGGCTTGATGTTTAATCCCATTTGGTTAGCTAAAATCTGCTCCCAGCGGCGAAAACCTTCTGTATAAGCATTTGCGATCATGGTTTCAATTCGCTGGTTTTCCGCTTCTGAGAAGTCACCTTTAAATTTTTGCCACCATAATTCACCTCTCGCCAAAACTTTCTCTATCCAATCTCCCGTATCTGTGGAGCTTGGTTCTATGGTGTATGTCACATACACCCGAAGAAATTTCGGTTTGCGGATGCCAGCACGAGTGAGTTCTTTAACTCTGGCTCGTTCTGACATCAGCAAATATTGTATGTCTGGTGATGGAGTACGTTTGATTAGGGAGGTGAGTTCTTTTTGTCGCTTTTCTTGTGAGCTAAAAGACCCCAAATGAAAGGTCACTCTTTCTCCTGTGGGGATGTCTTTTAACCCAGACTCGATGTTATTGCAAATTGTATCTATTTGCTCGGTTCTTAAGGTAGTATGGATACCTCGGCAGTCAAACCCAAAAACAAAACAAAAGTTGTTTTTTTGGTTGCCTTTTGTCAAAATGTAAGCGCCAATTTCCCTCCCATTGAGTGAGTAGCTTAACATTGTAGAAAGATGTAAAGCGTCTTCAAAGGGTGTCAATCTAGTTTCACTACCTGCGATGCCGACGCTTTGTTTTCCGATTTTTGACTTCATGGTTAACTTCCAGAAGGCTTAGATAACGAGCAATTCCTCTTGTCCAAGTGGGAACACCAATAAATTTGCTTAAAAAACGCCAACTCCTACCACCAGTTAATATCCACCAAGTCGCCATTCCCCAACCAGTAATGAGTACCGTCCACAACCACTTTTGAAAGTCATCATGGAAAAAGCCACCAAAAATACCATTGATGATAAAATAGGAAGCTAGGGCAATAACTGTCCAAGGAAAAACTTGATCCGCAGGAATTGGTCCTAGTGATGGTTGGCTTCCCAGGATTTGATTGACGGGTCGAAACTCTTTATCTTGGTCTTGGGACATGGCAAATCTTTTAGCGGTTCCTTAGCTTGGTTAGAATCAATAAATTATGGGTTATTACTACCAATGATAAAGGCTGTCAGTACGTCAGCGATCGTGACGGCGACAACGACTAACAGGGGAGTTCTCGCAATACTCTGCCAGTCTTCGTCTTTGCGAACTGCATTGATTACGCTAATCAGAGAAACGGCAATATAAAGTAAGTAAACTGCCCGCAACACGTTGAATACTAAACTCACTGCTGCTTGAGATCCTCCACCACCTCCTGCATTTTGAGATAAATTGGTTTTGAAAAAATCTTCAGCTCTTTTAAAGAACTGCGCTTGTGCTGGATCTGCAAAATAGTCTAACCAAAATAAACTAAGGATGGCAGCGACTACTAAGATTTGCAATAGGAGCAGTGTTTTTTTAGGTACGTGTACTTGCTGCCCGATTCGCTGGATGACGACTGCAACTAAACTGCCGATTAATAAGCAAAACAGCAGAATAGGACTTTTTAAGCTGATAACGCTTAAAAATACAGCAGAAGCAATCAAAAAGGGTACAGATTCAAGTAAATTAACGCGCCAGTGGTCCAGCGTCAATCTAAGTTTATTAGACGTTGGCGTCGCTCTCCAATTTGAAGCTTTGAAAAAGTTTCTCTGATGAGAACTTTGCCCAAACATTTGCTTATTTCCCTATAGCTAGTTAAAGTATATTGTATAAAACTTTAAGCACAAAATTTAAGATTCCTCGCAAATGAATACCCCAAGTTGAAGGAAAACACTTAAATATTAAGCTAAAGTTATCAAAAATTTAACTTCTGGTTAAAATTTAGCATCAATTGTCACCAAATCCCCATATTTGATGTAATACATTCACAATGTTCAGCTAACTTCACAGGACTTAAGCAATTGACATAGTAATAGCGTGTCTACTGGCAGATGGAGTACGATCAGGTGGCTTGGGGTACACCTATTCGGCGGAGAGGAACGTCTAAGTAGACGCTAAACGCCTGACATGTCGCATCACAATTATCTCTGTCTAACTATAACGAATAACTTTAAGGAATGACACACTTTACAAATTGACCATCGTATGAACCAATGGACTCGAGCGTCAGCGTTACATCCGTCATAGCTGGTAGGCGATAACAAAAACTGTTATTATGATGCTTATTCCAGTTATAAGGACAGAAATATATGAATGTTTCCCTAACTCCTGAGTTGGAAGCGTTTGTTCAAAAGCAA
>Ga0209611_10011707_pt1 | contig 12541 bp, 6 predicted proteins | sample S1TSphgellanicum_3_FD_187693 | JGI IMG/M metagenome (GOLD analysis project Ga0209611, IMG submission 187693) | Host-associated microbial communities from peat moss isolated from Minnesota, USA - S1T2_Fc - Sphagnum magellanicum MG (SPAdes) (version 2) | ecosystem: Host-associated > Plants > Peat...
CGCATGAAGAATCTCAAATTGATGGGATTGAATGATCACATGGTCTCCCAGTTCATTCACGTCCTAGTTGCTACCAATCTATATATGATTTCTGAGATCATGTCCCAACCACGTGTCTTCGCATTCTCCATTGCATGTGACGGTTCCACCCACTATGAGTCCTCTTACTTTGACATTCGCATCCTAGTGGGCATCAATGGTGTCCTCCACAACCTGCATCTTGTGATTGTCCTGTTCTATGGGTGTCATACTACGGTCAACATCTTGGCACTGATTGTGAAGATATTGGATGTTTTATTCCTGATGTGGCGCGACAAATTGAACTCGGTGAGCAACAACGGCGATAACACCATGACTGGTCGCCATGGTGGCTTCGTGACATTGCTTGAAAAGGAGGTGACCAATAATATCCTGCGTGTGTGGTGCGCTCCTCATCAAATGGATATTGTCATTAAGAAGGTCACGAAGGCAATGATGGATGGTTTGTTCTACAAAATTGCACATGCTTTTTTGGTCCACTTGCGTACCCGGCCGAACTTGATCATGGAGATGGATGGTGCAAAATGCCCCAAGGACACAATGTGGTGGGTGGTGTTTGGGAAGATGCTAAAATGGTTTCTCCATCACCGTCGCTGATTGCTGTAGTACATCGAGCAGAAGTAACCAATCCAAATTCCGTCACCAACGTGGTGGATCCTGTGTGTTGTGGTCACCCCATTGTTCGAAACAATGCAAGTCACATTCGCCAAGCTGTAATGCCAGGACCTGGTGATGTTTCAACAAATGGCAGAAATCAAAGTGTTCGTTAACAATATCTGTATTGACATCTCCATCTACCATGACAACATGGACACATCTTACACCGAGCTGGACCAGAACACGTACATCAAGGTTGATGAATGGTGGATGATGATCGCCTCCATCAAAGGACATATTGAGGATTAGGGTAGTTAGGCTCGTGACACGTTCAGTGCTCTATCTACTGAAGATCAAAATGCGGCAATTCACAACATTGCAGTTTTCTCTATCACCTTGGTCAATGAGTTGTGTCAAATCCAAGCAGAGCGGGACTCCAACAATGAGGCCGCCATGATGGAAGTGTCGTTGATAATGCTTGCCTAGTTTATTCATCTGTGTCTAAGGGATTTCATTCGTAACATTTTGGATCCATGTCACACCCATTTGTCAATGTTCTGGTCACCTAACAAATTGAAGATGTGGAGCGAGATCACATGAAGTTGGTTAAGGACTATGGAGTCGAGATTGAACTGAAACAGAACATCGACGCACAAGATCACATGACAATGTTCAATTGCGCCTGGGATTCGATGAGGGGAAGGTACCAGGCTCTCTGTTGCTTCTCATCCTATCTGGTGACGTCATTCACGAATACCACTTTAGTCAATTCAAATTTTTCCATTCTAAAATGGGAGAAAAACTCGAATTGAAAGTCGTTGACCAACCTTGCATTCAAAGGCATATTTGCAACCAAGCAGCATGATCGCCTAACCAAAATTTGAATTGTATTTGCCTTTTCAATACACATTACACATGGATGCCACTCTTAATTTGCTTGGTGTGCCACTTTTAAGCTAAATGTGGCACGGGGTGGCAGATACCACCTTTTAGGAGGCCTGGTCTACACTAGCCTAGCATTTGGTTACCGGGTGATGTTTGGTGGGGGGCATATTTACCCTAGTTGCCCAACATTGCCTCAAACCACTCACATGCCCAATTCCTACCCCCCCATTTTTTGCACTAGTTCCTATTCCTCTCCTCATGCCAAATTTGAAATCTCTTGTGTTGGAGCCTTTCACAAAGTAGCCATAATAAATCACCCTTGGTGTTTGTCATAAGATTGGAGAGTTTCATAACAAGGGCTTGTCTTTGATTCTTTTCATCCCCCTACTAGTCACCCAAAAATCCTACTATTGAAGAAGCCAATTTGATTGTTTGTTGGCCATTCCTGCCAAGGCAAGTGTTTAGATTCATTATAGAGTATAATAGCTAGAGGGATTTTGGCCCCTAGGTAATAGGTTTATTTTTATATGAGGATTTTTTAAAGCTGAATATTTTGGCTTGTGTTGAAACTTGAGATTAGTATAGAGTTATAATATCTTAAAGGATTTTGGTTTCTTTTAGAGGATTTTTTGAAGATTATATTTTTGGATGGTGAAATGTTTGAGTTTCCAGAATTCTTCTTTTGCATTAACATACTTTTTAATGTAAATGGCAAGGCCACAATGTGGCACACCCCTTGTTTTGTCATGTTGAGATCACCAAACCCCCATGCCCATGTTGTGTTTGTGGAACCAACCCCACCATGTTCTTAGTACCACTGTAAAGCCCTAGATGACACTAGGGTGAGATTGTAATTCTTAGACCTACAGTGCAAGAATGATTGCATTTTGAGTATTTTCATGGTTACAAATTCAATACAAATTGAGAATTAAAAAGTTAGGGGGGAGGAGGGGTTGGTGGGATATTATTAAATCGATTAATTCTTATCTCTACCATTACCATTATTCTTATCTCTTTTTCACATTTTCAAAGTGAAACTTAAATTAAAATTTAAAGAATAGAGAACATTCCCATAAATTCAGAGCTTTTTCTGTGGTCATGGGGGTTCTAATTGTTCATGTCTGTGGTTTTAAATAGGTGATTTCAAATTTTGCAACCCAAATGGAAACCCGAATGAACTCCAACAAGACCAAAAATTGAGGAAAGTATTGAGCCATTCTTTGGAAAAGAAAGGTTTAAGAATTTGACAAATAAGGCTTTTTACCTCACTCAAGGTTCCATCAAATTAAATTTTTTTGGGGAAACTAAAATTTTCTCTTCAAAAGCTAGAGGCTAAAATCAGAGAGCAGATGGGTTCTACTTTAAGCGAATCCTTTTCTAGTAACTAATTGTACAAGTTTAAGGGAACCAAAAGAGTGGTAATTAAAGGACAAAAAATATATTTAAAATAAAAAATATTACAAAAAATATTACAAATTACAAATTAAAGGACAATAATGAGTAAGATTGTGAGTATTGATCAAATGAATAGGGAGATCATGTCCCTAATACTTATCCTCCTTAAATCAAGTCTATCAAGTGTATACTTGAACCTTTTTGCAAGTAAGTTTCAAGGGATTTTTTTCCCCCTTTGCTCTTCTTCCTATCCTTCATTTCCTCCTTCCTCACTCCACCAAATAGAGGAGCTTCACCAGATATAATGGAAGTACCTAAGCCCTTCTTCTTGGCTCATTTTCTCTTTAATTTTCTTCACTTCATTCTTGTTTTTTCTCCCACATCTTTTTGTCCTTTTCACCATGCAGAAGAGTTTCACCATAGGTAGTAGATACAACACATCCTCCTCTGGTTTTTCTTCTCCATTATTTTCTCTTCATTTATCCTTCTTTTTCTTCTTTCTCACCACTCCACTACAAAAAAAAAAGAAAAAGAAAAAAAAAGAGAGCTTGTCAGTACTTGTTGCAATATATCTTATTTGTATAAGATTAAAAATTTGCCAAAACTTACGTAATGTCAATGAGGTTTTAGTTTTTTGGTGTTCGGGATTGAAATTTTGTTATGAAAAATTCAAAGTATTGAGATGTGATGATTTTTTTGTGACAAAGTTTTAACACTTTATGATTTTAAAAATTAAATTATTTTTTGAAAAAAACATGTTTCCCAATGTAAAATGTGCTTTTTAAAGCAAAACTTCACCACTTTGCAAAATTTACTTTTAAAATATAAACACAAATTATGCATATTAGGATGCCATTATTTGACTTTCCTTGTTTATGAATGTTCTTCGGCCAAGGATTTCCCTACTGGGAATAAGGTTTCATTTTGTAACATGAAAGATCTAAAACTGAATGTGAACAAATGAGATAAGTAAGAATGCTATGTTGAACAAATAAAAGGCAAATGAACAAGTTGGTGACTATAGATTCGAAATCATTATTGATTCAAGCATGTCTATAACCATGATTAGGTAGATAGGGGCAAGTAGGTAGCTACTTAAAAGGTAGGTAGACACATGTAATTGTTAATAGGTATTGGGGGGGGGAGGGGCTTGTAAGTCTATTAGGTAGTAGTGGCATATAGTAGGTTTGTAGTAGGGCCATGTTGGTAGTTAGTAAGTAGGTAGAAGCAAACATGTGATATATAAGTAGGTACATGCATGTAGATAGTTCATGGGTAGGTAAGGGGCGTGTGGGTGAGTAGTTAGTGCTAAGGGGGACAAGAGGTGGTACAAATAAGTAGGGGGCTATATTAATTTATTCTAGTTTTATTGCACAATAATAGTCAAATTGTTAAAGAAAAAACCTAACCATTGTACTTGTATGGGATAAGAGGCCAATAGAGAAACATTTCATGTCCACCCTCCATGAATCAACCCCACCTGGTGTGTGTTGGTGGGGCTACTTCATTTTGGCTAGATTTAGGATGCTTGCATTTTTTTCCAATGCATAGAAAAAACCCTTCATTGAAAAATAATAGTGACAATGAGCTTGGAGTACTTTTTTTTTTTCTTGGGCAATGGAGTTTTCCATTTGTGTCAAACTAAAAAAAAAGAAAACAAGTAAACAATGACAAGAACATGGGGGCTAGGGGGTACTAGCACCCATGTTGGTACCTTTACCTTTTTGAGTGAGGCCTCTTAGTGGTGTTATTAAGCTCCAAAAAATATTAGATTTGAACTCACAATTCAAAAATCCCAAAAGACATTTAAATTATTTCTAAAATATTACAAATATCCCATGCTTAGAATAAAATGCTTTTGGGTCTAAGCATGGGATATTTGTAATATTTTAGAAATAATTTAAATGTCTTTTGGGATTTTTACCATGGTACCAACCAACATGGGTGTTGATTCACCCAAGGTGACCTTTGGGAGCCATTGGAATTCCAAACTTTGTTATAGGGTAAGTATATATAAAATCAACTTATTTATTTAACTAAACCTCTGAAAATTTCCACCCCTCATAAGGAGCTTATCCTTTAGGTTAAGAGATATTCATAGTTCCTTTCCTTGACATGTATTCACCAAACAATTGAAATATAAATAAATAAAATTTATTGAAATCCTTTAAAATAGCTATTGGATGGTAGAATGTGAGAGGATATGATAATATCTTGTGAAGCCACCAATGGCCACATCTATGAAAGTATGCAAGCCCCATGTATGGATGATGAGTCTAAAAAGATAAACAAATGGGACTCAAAGGTTGCATGTGAAATATGAAAGAAAAACATGTATGGTGTTTTAAAAGGACATAAAACCAAGTCAACCCCATAATAATAACATAAGGGATACTAGGTTCTCCCCCTTGTGGCAAAATCCTTAACTAGAGTCCAAGGGTCCCTTCTTACTAGACCAATTGGGTAGTTAGTTGCCCCTCAAGTTTGAAACTCTAGTGTTGAAAAATCTCTTATATATAAGTCATGTTTGTGTGCATTGTGGAGTGGACTTTGGAAACTCTTCAACAACTTGAAATTGTGTGGTTGTAGTGACCGATTTTGGGCACGTTTTTTCTTCTCTAAATTTTAATTGACATAACATTCAACCATTGAACTTGTGATTCATGTGGTGGACCCAACAACCTAATTTGATGAACTCCATTCAAACCAAGAATTTAAATCCATTTGAGATTGGGAATGAAGTTATGGATTCCAAGGTTGACCAACACCTTGGCTTATTTGCTCTAAAGAAAATACCTTATCAATGCTTCTTAAGGAAATGTCTTTTCAAATGTTCTAGGGCGTGCACAAGTCATTTCACCATCCAATCTTGAATCATTTCAAGTCACCTTACAATTTCAAAGCGTCCTTGATTTTTTCTCCAAAACATTTTTAGGTACTTCTCAACTAAAGATTGGGTGACACATATAGTGTATGCCAATGTTGAATAGGTACCAAAACTTCAATCACATTTTTCAATCTAAATTATATCATCATTGTAGGCTTCCATCACAAATGTGTAGTTTAGTTAGTGCTACACATTAGAGTAAAAAATATACACAACACTACAACAAAATTTCAAGAACCATAAGCAATAAATAAAGTGTAAAACCATAAAAGAATTAGAAAAGTGGATATTTCAAATTTGAGAATTATTATTCGAAATTGAAATTATTATTTCAATTAAAAATTTTATATTTGAATTATGATTTTTTTTTTGAATCTATAATTTGATACTTGAATTCTCAAAATTGGAAATAAAAGTTATAACAAATGAAATAGTAAGAAAAGTAATAATTAAAAAATAGCTAGCCATTAGTTACATTAATATTTTAATAAATAATAATATGATTATTAAATATTTATTTGATTAAAATATAGAAATTTATTTATTTAAATTATATTTAATGTTATGACCATGAATTATTTTTAAAAGATGACTATAGCTATTAAAATTAATAAATAGCTATAACAAGTGAGATAATAAGAATAATAAAATATCTAGCTAGGTTAGCTACTAGCTACATTAATAATAATATATAATTATTATCTATTAATGTTTTTTACTTATAATAATGGACATAGTTAAGAGGTAAACTAAATTAAACCTAACGTAAATCATTAGTTTAACCTAGCCTAACTTAACATAATTACTTAATTAATAGTTGTTAGTATATATGAGTAGGTTACAACTAGATTGCAACTAAAAAATTATCTCATATCTTTTGTCTTTACTTTCAAATTTGGAAACTATATAAAGTTAAATGGAGTAGAACATTGAAAATACATTAAAAATCAAGTGTCATTTGGGATGAACCAATCAAATAGACTTGACCTTTAAATGTTAAACTTGAAATAAAATAAGATACAAAAAACTTCATTTCTTTCCTAACCTGGGCCTACTTAGTTGTTTATTTAGCCTAAACCTACCTACTCAGCATAGGTAGGTAGGGCTAAGCTAGGTAGATAAGTAAATAGGCCAACCTATTAACCTACCTATGTGGATTCAACCCAAGTATTTAAGCTTCCCTAGGCTACCTATAAATTGCCACATGTTTTTTTGTAATTTGATAAAATATTATTACAAAATGCCACATGTCACCTTGTAATGCAATAAAAAATTAACCTACAAATATGTGTCCCCTTTTAATTTGCTAAAGAACACATCTCATTAGTTTATGCTAAGTCTCTCTAGGTTAATAAACACGTCATGTATCATATTGGCATTTGTTGTTAATTGTACACATGGCACAATGTAAGGTCTAACCAATTAGTCACATGCTAATTGCATGGTAATTACATAGACCATATGTTTCACATATGGATGAAACCATATATGTTGACTTTGACTTCATTCATCATCTACAACTATGGACGCATGTGACTTGTGAAACAACTAGGGGATTTTTAGTTGCATATGATGCAAACAATTAAAACATAATGACATAGACCATTTTTCTTTTAGTGGAAAGATGCCTTTGACAATCAAAGAAATGGTGTAAACAATGGGGGATGACAATGATGGCAAAATAAGACATTGAAAATGAAAATGTTAATGGGAATTATATTAGGAAATTTCAAAGACAAAAAAAACAACCATTATTACAAATCATGGTTTTTTTAAATATTCAAGTTGTTTGAATGACATTTTTTTTTTTGACTAATCAATTTGATTATAATGATTTATTTGACTAAATACATCTAGTCAAGTTGTACAACCTTAATCAGAATGGCGAATGTTTTTTAGTCGAATGTAACATTGAATCAAAATGACCAATGTTTTTTAATTAAATGTGACATGGTTTGTTACCCTATGTATCTACCTCTTACATATTCATACACATATTTACCTAACTAGCTACTTACCTACTTATTACCCACCCACCTACCTACTACTTACCTACCTACCTATCTACATATTTACCTATGCATCTACCTATATTTTTTTATTTTCATATAACCTACTTACTTACCTACCCACTTACCTACCTAAATTTAACCAATAAGTGTAGCCACTATGTTCAATCAATATATTTGGCCACTAGGTTTACCCAAAGTTTAATCAAATTTTAGCCATTAGGTTTAGTTTAAATTTAGCCATTATGTTTAGCCACTAGATTTGACCACTACATTTAGTTTAAACCTTAAGTTGAGCCAATAGATTTGGCCATTAAATTTAACTTAAGTTTTGCCACTAGGTATAATCATTAGGTTTAACTTAAGTTTAATCATTATGTTTAACTGTTAATTGTAGTTGCATAAGACAAATTGCAAAAGACTATTTTTCTACCAATGTATGTGCATGTTTAGAGGGTTAGGTTGGGTAGGTTAAATTAAAGTAGTTCAATTAGGTTTGATTAAATTAAATTAGGGTACGTAACCTAGGCTAGGTTAACACCTTCTACTTAAGGGCCTTTTTTTTAGCCTACCTAGACCTATTTACTACCTACCTACCTACCTACTTACATACCTACTTATTAATTAAAAAATTAAATCATTTTTAGATTATTATTTTAAAATTATGATTCATACCCAAATTGATTACCCAACCATGCCAACACGTTTAAATTAACTTGTCCAAATTGATAGGGTGGTCTTTTTTATGCTTGTCATTTTGGGTATTTTTTAATTAGAAAACTTAATTAAAAAAATGTGAATTGTAGTAATGAACAAAAAAGATGATGGGGGTCAATAACCAAAATGGAGGAGGGCAAAAACATTAAAGGAAATGATGAGGGGTGCAAGGGAGATCGTAAATAACGGGGACAATGAAAAAATCATCCCCTATTATTGCAATTGTTGGTCAACATTTTTTTGGCACCATCAACCCCCCTTCTCTCTGCCCCCAACCATTGTGCTCATCCTAACACACTTCCCAACATTGCCAAATGTGGTTGACACTTCCTACCATAGCCCAACCAACACCATGTGGTTTGCTTGTTCAAATGTGTGCACATGGATTAGGTTTTTTTTTTTTTTGGAGATGTTTTTAAAAAATAAATTGGGTGACCAATATATCTAAGGTACACAATGTTGAAGTGGAATAACAACAAATATAATGCATGGTCAAATTCGAACACCAAATGACCAAACATCAACATTCTTTCGAGGTTGTGTCATGAACTAGTGAATTTTTTTACATTACCAAAAAGGATTTCTTCTAAGTTTGGATTACTTTAATGCATCGAAAGAATGGTTGGTTTGGTGGGTGGATTAGATGAAGGCTCATGCCAATGATTGGATGGCCACATACCATGGCATTGAACAATATTTGGAGGAATTTGATTGGTGGCTACCATAAAATGCCAAAAACACTTTGACACACATGCTATAATGGGTGCATTTAGTGCACATGAATTTTTTTCCCATGTTGGTAAGTTGAAAAAGGTGAGGTGTGGATTGTTGATTACCTACAACATCATGAAGATGCACAAAATTGGATGGATGAAACAATGCACATCATGGAACATGAAAAAACAAATAGATCATATGGGCAAGTACATGGTGAACCCCAAAATTCCATACATTCTTGGGAATGACACAAATGAATACACATGTGGATGAAAATATTTCATACTACTTATACGTCCATTATTTGTGTTTTAAATGCAAGACATTTGTGTGCAAAACATACGAACCTACAAAAGAACAATTTTCACATGATTTTTATTACCAAATCATGGGATTGTAAGTCCGTGATCAACGTTTCTCACATGAAACATAGTGCTTTGTCCCGGCCCCTCCAACAACCTTTTGCATGCATTTGCAAATTGAATACAAACGTTTATCAACATTGCAAATTGAAGAATGATTTGTTGCATGGATCATCAACAACAATTAAATTGGACACATATGTTCCAAGATCTTGGGTGTCATGAAGATTGGAGGGAATTGCACTTTAATGTGCAAAATGCAATGAAGGGAAATATTGCCAAAATTCTTTGGGTGGCCTTAGAATTTCAACAACACATCCGGTGATCAATAAACCTTGATGATGTGCAAGCAAGATAAAGTAACTAGATAACTCTTGATCATTGCAATCTACGTGCAACATAAACGAAAAGTTACCATGAAGTATGTCTTCACATACTAGTATTAAAATTTTATTTATTTAAATGATGAACATGAGCATGTTCTTTGATTTTATCATAATGAAATTGAAAATTTTGAAGTTTAATATGCATTTAAATAGATTTTAATATAGCAAATAGATGAAATATTACATTTTACTTTTTTAAAGTTAATGAAGTGGGTAAAGATACATATCTACTCTCAATTTTTGCATGATAAGGCATTAATATATCCAACTTATAATGTATGTGTCATTTTGAACACCATATCACTAGAAGAAAAATAGGTATTTTCAACTAGTCTCTACAATTAAAATTTAATCACAAGTGACATTTGCGATTAAAATCTCATTAGTCACCTTGGACAAGTCGCATGAAACATTAATTATAAATGACAAAAGGTATTGGATGAAAGAAAAATTCAACAAATACAAGTTCATCCTTTGACTCCATTGCATATGTATTGTCACATGCGACTACGATGCAATTATTTTGGTCACAATTGAAGCAATTGATGTGTTGCCATGTGTTCTAATATTGAATCATTTAGAATATAATAATAATAATAATAATGAAATAATCTAGGATGTTCAATTCAAATGCTTGGATGATCCTATGTTATGACACATGGCCCAATATAAATATGCCACGTGGCACTGTAAAATGAATTTAATACAAAATATTAATATTAGGTCGGTAGGTGCTTGCAAACTTAGGTTACATACTTACTCATATAAGTAAGTACTTAAGTAGGTAGATACATTGGTTGACTTAGGTGGGTAAGTCATATTATGTACCTATCTAGTTAGGTAAATAAATAGGTTGGGGAAGTTGATGTGCATAACTTTTTTTTTTGTTTTGGGTTAAGTTTTTTGATTGGTTCATCCCATGTGCACAAATTTGATGATCACACACCTTGTTTATATAATGTTCAAAATAGGAATGGAGAATAAACAATATAGGATAAATTCTAAAGTTGCAACTTTTTCACAAACTAAATTGCAATTCCAAAATTTTCTTCATGCCTTTTGTTTTTAATTTTTAGATTTATAAACAATTCAAGTACATGGCTCACTAGATAATTAAATAACCATTTAATTAATAATGATTAAATTTAACATATATTTAAAATATAAATTATACACTACAAATATTAAGTATTCATTATCCTTTACTTAAATAAATAATAAATTCTTAATATTTAACAAATTAGCTATTTAGTTACCCACAAGATGTTAATACATAATGCAAAGATAAATAAATAACTAAAATATTTTTTATTTTAAAAATATCTAGTCGAATTATAAATAATATAATAAATGTTAAAATAATTTAATTATATTGATTTAAAAATAAGTATTTTAATTTTTTTCAAATTATAAATAATGAACGAACAATTGTTATAAAAACAATTCTTACACTTTTAAAAATATATATATTAAAATAGTTACATTAATTATTATATAATTACATTTATTATTGTAAAAACATTTATCATAGATAAGTAATTACAGAATTTTTTAAAATAAAAACTTAAATTAATTTATAATAATTCCTGAAATTACAATCATTACAATTATTATTTTAACCACATTATAATCTTTCCAAAATTTTAATTCAAATTTAAAGTTATAAATTACAGATTGTGAATAATTACGTTCAATTTTTTTAAAATTATGCATATACTATAATTAATTCTTATATGAAGTAATTACAATGATTTTAAAGTAATGTAACATTAATTACAGTAATTAGTTTCTTTTATTGTAAGAATATAAAAAATATAATTTAATAATATATGTTTTAAAAATAATTATTTGGTTTAACTTATAAGTAATATAATCAATTAAAATTATCTATAAAAGTGATTCATTATGGATAACACTAGTAGAAAAAACTTTAAAACTCAATCAATAAGTTTTGGAATTAAAATATTATTTTAGATTCCCAAAAAAAATTCAAAATTCAAATATCGTTTTTTAGATGAAATAAGTCTTTGAATTTCAATAAAATTTTCAGAATTGAAATGTCAATTTTCAAATTCAAATTTGAAATGTCCATTTTTAGACTCAATTAATAATTTTTTGAATTGAAATATTAATTCTGAGAATCCAAAAAAATAATTTGGAATTGCAATTTCAAGCTTCAAATCAAATAAGTTTTTAAAATTAAATTTACAAACTCAAAGCTGGAATATTAATTGTTAGAATCAAAAATAATAATTTAGAATTCAAAATTCAAAATTTTAAGGAATTGAAATAGCAATTTTCAAAATTAAAATATAATTTTAAGGATTAATTTTTTTAAAAAAATAAAAATTTACACATTCAAAATTGAAATATTAATTTTCAAATTCAAATAATTAAGCAATGAATTCCAATAAAAAAATTAAAATTAAAATTAAAAAATTTAGATTCAAAATTTAAAAAATTATATATATATAAAGAATTCAAGTAGTAATTTTCAGAATTGAAACATCGATTTTAATGTTGAAATATAATTTTCTTAATTTCAAT
>Ga0209611_10011708_pt1 | contig 12539 bp, 16 predicted proteins | sample S1TSphgellanicum_3_FD_187693 | JGI IMG/M metagenome (GOLD analysis project Ga0209611, IMG submission 187693) | Host-associated microbial communities from peat moss isolated from Minnesota, USA - S1T2_Fc - Sphagnum magellanicum MG (SPAdes) (version 2) | ecosystem: Host-associated > Plants > Peat...
TCTCCTGGTTTTGAGGTTGCTCCTTTTGTCTTCTAGGGTTTTGGTCTGGAGTCGATTTGTAATTTGCGAAGTTACAAAAGCTGTGGACATGTCTTTCTTGTATTCTCTTTTGTTGTTGAGTTTGTGATCTGTGTATCGTTTTGGTGTCCGATGTGTGTGCATTTTGTCGTTTAATTTTTTTTTTTGAGGATGGTTTCGGTTGGAATTTGAGGCTCTTAGGTCATGGTAAATGAGATCTATTGACTCTGTGCAATAGAGGTCATGTTTTTCCAGAAGAAGAGAGAGAGTATTCTATGTGAAGCTGATTTTGTAGCGTTTCTTTCCTTTTCTTGTTCTTCCCCGGAGGTTCGTTAGGTCTTGTGTGTGTGGCCGTTCTTTTGGGAATCGCTTAAGTGAGCTGTTATTCTCAGAACCCCTGTTTTTCTGAGATTTCTCCTAGGAACTGTCTATCCAGTACTGGCTCAGTGAGATGCTATTGGTGAAGCTTCAAGTGCGTTGGTAATGTGGAACATCTGGTTACAATGCCGAAAGCAGGGAGGGTTTGAGCAGAGTGACTTTGGAGCATGCAGGTAATCGATCACCAGCATTGTGGCCCAGGGCTCCAAGCTTTATCCAAGCTTCAGATCGAAGGGACATGGCAGCTGCAGCTGCTGCAGAAACTGCAACAACCCAGAACAACATTCTAGAATGGGTCAAGAAGGACAATCGCCGATTGCTCCATGTTGTTTACCGTGTCGGAGACCTTGAGAAAACAATCAAGTATGCATGCTCACAACATGTGTTAGGGATGTTTAAAAAAAACTTCAGACCTAACACAGCTGACTACATTGTTGGGTGATCAGTGCAGTGTAGAGTAGCATGTGCTGTAGCAAGTTAAGCACCTGATTATAAACGTGACATTAGCAGTAGTCTATTTCGGTTGTGGAACATGTCAATGGCTATCAGATACTCATGCCACACTCAAGTCTTACGCCTCAACATTCACATGTAGTAGTTGGCTCTTTGACTCTTTGAACATCTGTTAAAACACATGTACAATTGCATATATTGGAGGTGACCATGATTGATTTGCACTCTGTTGTCATCTGCAGATTTTACACAGAGTGCCTTGGGATGAAGCTCCTCAGGAAACGGGACATCCCTGAAGAGAAATATACCAATGCATTTCTTGGTTATGGTCCAGAGAATTCACACTTTGTAGTGGAGTTGACATACAGTAAGCTGCCCTCCTTTTAACAATATCTCTGTCTACTAATGTTCATGTCCTTCAGCAAATCAATTCTTGATAGGGCTTGAGGCTTTTTGGGTGGTTCATGTCCTTCAGCTAGTCAATCCTCAAGAGGTCTTGAGTCTTTTTGGGTGATGAACACCATAGGTTTAAACACAATTTAGGCTTTTCATCAGCTTTTGCCCCCTCTTCATATCATCTGACCTTCTTACTCTTTGAATTGTTTGAAAATCACTGAAGTGTGTCAGCTGACATACGGAGACCATTCTCTCTGATATGGCACCATGTCAAGTCTTTGGATTTTTTGTCCTTGTCTACACACAACCCGGACCTTGAAATTTCAATTATTCTCTCCTGTTGTTGTCAGGTTTATTTGTCTGCCCTGTAACTTGCAATCCTGAGGAGGATATGTGAATAGCTGCATCTTTGCCTTGACCAAGGGATATTTCACTCCTGTCATCACCTATATTGTAGTACTCTTTCTTCATTGGTGATGCCTATTTGTCTTCTTGTACAGATTATGGGGTGGAAGAGTATGACATTGGTGAAGGATTTGGTCACTTTGGGATAGCAGTTGAGGATGTAAGTGGATGTTTTCTCCATAACCCAAAGTTTGATACCACAGGTTTAAACAACATTCATGTCTGCTGTGTTCTCCATCCCTACACTAAGTTTAAAGCAACCTGTGTGGTCTGAAATGTACAAGACATTTTTTTCCAATGTAACAACAAGACCTTCTGATTTTTTCCCTTGAAGAGAGCATCTCTGACATTACTAGTAGAGTGCATCTCAGGAACTTCTGCTATTTTCAACAGGTGCAAAAGGTTGTGGATCTTGTTAAAGCCAAGGGAGGCAAAGTCACACGTGAGCCCGGTCCAGTGAAGGGAGGCAAATCAGTGATTGCCTTTGTCGAGGATCCAACTGGCTACAAATTTGAACTACTTCAGAGAGAGCCTACACCAGAACCGTTGTGCCAAGTGATGCTTCGTGTTGGTGACCTTGACCGCTCCATTGCCTTCTATGAGACGGTAATGGTTACAGTTTGAGATCTCTGTGTTATCATGGTTCATTTCAGTCCTTTTCATAGCCATGTCAATATAAAACACTTTTGTCTGAACTTCCTCAGTTCCCTCAAGCTGTCTGCTAGTTCCTTCTCCATCTGGTACTGCTTGAAGTATTAGACACATTTCCTAGATTTGCAACCCACTTCTAATGGTCTCTTCAGTTTTGTGAAGTCTTCTCTATTCAAAACATGTGGCTTCTAACCCTTGATACTGACATGTGGTTGGTGTTTTTAATATTCCATTTAGGCATTTGGGATGAAGCTGCTTCGGAAGGTTGACAATCCTGACTATAAGGTTTGTAAGCTTTCTTGTTGCTCTCTCCCTGGAACCCTGCATGTACCTTACGAATATTTGAAGTAGTAGAATAGTATCTGCTTGAAGTGAAGCATGCACTGCAATCTAATGTCTTCAACGTCTTAAATGTTTGATTTACTTTGCAGCCTAACATGGGAACTTGGTCTGCAACCTTTTGTCTGGGTCTATGTTATGCAGTATACACTGGCAATGATAGGCTATGGTGAGGAAGAAAAGAAGACCACAGTGTTGGAGCTGACTTACAACTATGGTGTCACAGAGTACACCAAGGGGAATGCCTATGCCCAGGTAATGAGTCATGAATTATTCAGGTGTTTCTTTGCTTACATGCAGGGTATAATTTTGGTGAGTATGCATATATGTTAACAAGAGATGTTGTACTAGCTTGCTTGTAGGACAAAGACTGCAAGTATTGAAAGGATATCCTATGTACAGAAGCTCTTCTTAAGTCTCAAAGAGGGAAATGGCAGTATGGTCTTGTCAAGATGGCTGGACTCTTGAACTATATGAACTTAACTGAATGTGCAATATGTTTTGTGTTTACAGGTTGCAGTAGGTACTGATGATGTCTTTAAGACAGCAGCTGCTATCAAGGCAGCTGGGGGAAAGGTCACTCGTGAACCTGGCCCCCTGCCTGGAATTAACACCAAAATTACTGCATGCCTTGACCCTGATGGTTGGAAATCGGTAATTGAATATCATCATCCTATTTAGACCCATTTATGTTGCATGTTCAACTTTCTAATGAATGATTTTCAGCAAGTCTGAATAAATAGGAAATGCAACTATATAGATACCAATAGTCAAGCAATTGTACTTAGTAGCTTCTATAGAACCCCTCATGGTTGCAGCTTCTTATATGTACTAACCCAGGAACTTTGATTGATACAGGTCTTTGTTGACAATGCGGACTTCTTGAATGAGCTGGAATAGACTATGTCACATGGAGGCAAAACCAAGCAGGAGTTCCTAGTAAGTGTTTCACCTTCTAACTATGAATGCTGCACCAGTGTTGCTGCCAACCAGAAACTGTTTACTGGGAGAGACTGAAGAATGCTTCACATTATGACTTTGTGAATAGCAATGTAACTTTTCCTGACATCCTGTGTAGTTGGACCTATAGTGATGCTCAAGGTGTCCCTGCTATGTAATATTGAATGAACATAAAATGGTAATTGTGATGGTGTATACAACTTTTAATTGAAAATGAAATTCGTAAAACTATAAAGCCAAAAGTGCGAAGTCTGGTATTTATAGTTTTTGATGCATTACAAATATGAGGCTTCAGCTGAAGCTTTGGATACTTCACTGTATAATTGTTGTGCACAAATGCGATCATTGCTCAGCATTGTGAATGCTCGGTTGATTGAAATCACTAGATTTTACAGAACAGTTTTTTTGGAATTGAAATTGCTTTTGAAATTCTAAAGTTTTCTGTAATCAATTGTAACGTTTATGTATTGTCAGAGATGCATGCTGACCTTTTGTGTCATCACTCGATACTGTAAATTTTTTTTGGGCGTTTGCTTTCAAGGGTCATAAAATGCAATGCTAATTGGACCAAAGCCCAGTTGTGAACTTTCATTGGTCATGTTTATGTACAAGTCTTATTCACCATCAAGAAATGTTTTTTGGCTTCCTGTAAACCGGTGTTTCTTTTGTTTCAGTTTTCTGATGTAGCATGATGCATCATTAGTGATTATCTCAAAAAGCATTCAATCTAATTGTGTAATTAGTGACTCAGTTGTAGGAAACTGGTGACAAACTGACCTCAATAGAACAGGGTCATAAATCATGAATAGAAATCAGAACATGACTAACGGGACATTAAATGTGCACAGAAATGATAGAAATCTAATTGTTCAATACAAAGTTCCATGTTTTATGAATGAAAGTTCTTATTGGAGCATTAAAACTCAAACTCAAATCATCAAAATATTGGATACATTGAGCTAAGTTTGGAATAAAAACAAAATAATCTTGCAGAAAAATGACTTTCTAGCTATCATGTGCCACTGAAAGCAACCTATATTGCCATTTTCATGATGTTATCATGCAAATACCATGTGTAACACAGCCTGCACTTGACGTGGGAGGCACAGTTCATGGTCAATAATTCAACCATGACCTCTTGGAAAAAACAGAATATAGAATAACATGGGAAGTATTCATGTGGTTTTAAATACAAAGAGACAAAAAGACTAGGTGTAAGATGAACCCCATTGTTAGTCACAAATTATTACAATTTCCTGTAATCCAAATGTCAGATTCACATAAATCATCCAAAATTTGAGTATTACAATTCAATCAAGACTACCTCTTTGACAATCATGACTATAACTTCTGGACATCGCTGAGGTGTTTTCATTGTTGTGGTTGTAGTTTCTTCCATCAAATAATAACCACAATGCAAGAACCTTGTTCACTTATAAGTCAAGGATACTCATTCTCTTGGAGAACTAACAAGCAAAAACCCCAATTGTAGTAAGTAGTATCTTTCATTCTAGAAAGAGGAACATTGTTTCATGATTTGCACAAATCTCTTCTTAACAATTTCATCCCCATGTTTGTCTTCACTCTCTCCCACAACCCTTAGAATGATGCAATGCACAGACCCATTTTCAGGGATCTTGTTTGGAAGTGGGTAAGAAAGTAAGAAGGCGGCAGTGTGTGTGTGTGTGTGTGAGAGAGAGAGAGAGAGAGAGAGAGAGAGTGCAAACGAGGAGATGGTGCTACTGCTCAGCATCTCCACATAACAGGCAGTATTGTCTCTTGTACACCATTCCTAGCATCACTACAAAGGTGGATTCTGGAGTGATGGATAACTGCTTGGCCGTGATTTTAACGATTAACTGCATTGCTTTCATGACTCAGTCATATGTCCTTCAGTCCTGATCTCCCAATTCAGGGTCCCTTTCTTTTCTGATGAGGCAGGCTGTTTTGGACAAGGTTTGTACTATCCATTTCACTTGATTTTGCTTTGTGGAATTTGAAAACAGAAGGACTAAATGGGCACTAGGTAGTTGGGCGGATGCCAAAATTTGATTTCAGAGCATATGCTTTCAACAGGACATACCTAGTGTTGGCTAGAACATTTCTCACCGCCTCTTGCCAAGCCAACAACAATTGACTCAGCACTCCAAAGGAACTCCACAGAGTCTCTCGCATTGTTTATGCTGGCCCATGGGCATCCCATCATAGTTTGCAAGGAATGGCATGAAGCTTCCCAACACCTCGTTGTGGCACTATCAGCAGTTCCCTGTTTGGTTGCAGATCCAGTGATCTTGTGTGATCCACAAGTACTGAGAAAAAAATTCCCAAGGAAAAAATTCAAATACTGTGGATTGAGTAGTACTTGGAGAAGAGAAATGCCATAGAATCACTTGCCACTCCTGGAAGACATTTTGATCTTGTATTTTTGCTCACCAAAAAATTAGTTGTTCCTAAACATTTTGGAAAGAAATTGAATGGTCAAGACAAACCATTGAAGGAAAGAAGTGTAGGGTTTTTTGAAATGGCCTTACAAGATCTTCCAGTACAATGTGCCAGTATAGCAGCGAAGTCTTGTTAATACAGAATCACTCGAGCTTTGGTTCAAACAAAAGCGGGAAAAAATAAAAATAAAACATGGCCTGGGCTTCACTAATAGCTATATGATGACACAAATACCTTGAGGCGTCAGGGTCACAAACTGCAAACAAGGCCAAATTTTTGTCAAGAGCATTACAATTTGTTGAACATAGAGGATGATGACATGATTCCCCACTGACAAGGCATGGAGAATAAAACATAAGACAAAAGCTGATATAACCATGAAGTTTGGCACACCATCATGTGTCTGCATTCTTCTTGAACCAAGACTTTCTCTTGGTCCAATTCTATCTCATCGTGGGTGGAAGTGGATTGAATGAAAGTGATTCCATATAGACAAGCTCCTTGATGTGTTCCTCAGTTAATGAGGGCTGCTCAAAGTCGAATTCAAATGTCTGTTCACAGACTGGTTCATCATTGATATCATGAAGCTTAGCCAAGTATTCATGTCTCAAAGCTTCGGCAACTGCATAGTTCCCAAACATCAATGTAGTTTAGCAGCTGAAGAACAAGCAAATTGCACCACTACTGCTCTGGCCCAAATCATTGATGAAGGAATCATTTGCTTCAAACTATTGCTGAGTCAAGGTGAGAATACATTGAATGAATAGAAAGAACAGTACCACACAAGACCACAAGTTGCACCACAAAAAGACAATGCAAATAACAGGAGCAAGATGAAGTGCTAGCCTGTAATGCGACGGGCTGGATCAAAGACCAGCATCTTGTCAGCAAGGTCAGCAGCAGCAGGTTGAAGGTTTTTAAACTTCTTTGCCAATGGTTGGCGTGCAAACCTAGGAAGCTGGTGAATGTAGCGTCTTGCATTTTCACTTTGCAAGAATGAAAGCTCATCATCCTGAGGAGAACCTATCAACTGCAATCAAGAATTTTATGGCCAGTTAGTGAATACCCATGTTCTTGTTACATACCTAGTGAACTCAAACCCACCACATATGAAGACATGTAGATCTGACAAACCCATGAACAGATATCTGAACATGAGCAGGTTCCAACCTCTGAAGGCTCGTTTTCTGCAAGATATTATGAGACCTTCAACACTGGCAAGCTTCAGAGAGGATATTAAGTTTCCCAGGAAGAGCCAAAATTACTCTGCACAATAAGTACAAACTCAAGGAAGGTGAAGAAAGATTTCAGGTCTCTCCTCTTGGTTTTTCCAACTAAAAGGTAGTGGACACAATGACATAGCACAAATAGATACAAAAGGTGGCATTCCACAAGAAGATTCTTGGTTTCAGTGAATACAGAAAATTCTATCACTGAGCTATGAGCTCTCTGAATCATAAAACTCATTAGACTGAATGAATCACCCTTTGATACTCTAATCAAATGTCAGTACTGACCCAATTTCCTGCTTTGAGCTGCTCAACAGACACCCTTGTAGAAAAAGTAAATTCTCAAGATTCTTCATTAGATTCTTCGTTGCTGTTGGGAAAGAAACAAGATTTGGTTGTGTGAAGACAATAGAATCTACAAACTGCTTTTGGCTCAAATTGCAAAATAGAGGTTTGTAAATACTTCCTTTTACTATGCCTGAAATTATGAAAGGAGGACTGGCACAAGTGATTCTGGTAGCACAAGCAGCATCACCTGTTGGAATTTTCTGGACTCAAATGACCTGAAGACAAAAACATTTAGGCTTAATACCTCTGTAATGAGAACAAGCTGCTGGACGTAGTCTTTGCCAGGAAAGAGAGGCTTTCGATTAAGCAACTCCATGAATATGCAGCCCACCGACCAGACATCAATGGCTTCAGTGTACTCTGAGCAATTCAAAAGCAGCTCAGGAGCTCGGTACCATCGTGTCACGACATATTCTGTCATGAAGTTTGTGTCAGAGGTAGTGCGAGCAAGCCCAAAATCTGCAATTTTTAGGTCGCAGTTGGCATTGAGAAGCAAGTTGCTGGGCTTCAAGTCCCGGTGAAGAACATTTGCTGAATGAACATACTTCAGCCCCCGAAGCAACTGGTACAAGAAGTACTGCACTTGGAATGACAAACTCCCATTAGAATGATGATTCTCATACTCGTGACATCTGATCTTGAATACCTGTTAGATCCACTATAACCCAACTGCAGTGATCCTATGCACACCATGTTCTTATGCTGTCATTTGATTGCCATCTTGCTATTGTGAAACAGTAAATGACATCCAGCAACTAAAGTCAAGAACAAAACCCTTTCTGTCAATATTGTGAAATAGCTGTCACACCTGACAATGTTTCTCAGTCAAAGGTTGGTTGGACCTGATAATCTGGTTAAGATCAGTATCCATAATCTCATATACAATGTATACATCATTGAAATTGTCTCTCCTAGGAGGTCGAATAACATCCTTGATGCGAATCACCTGTTCAAAAAGAAGAAACTCTAAGTAGAAGCCAAGAAAGTTTCAATTTTTCAGCAGTTATATGTCGATGTTGTTTGAGTCATGATTGTCAAGCTCTCTCTATAGATGATGTAAGATCTCTAAGTTGCAATCACTATCTTGCAGTTGCAAAGCTGTTTTTTGGTAGAGAAGTGGAAAAAGCACATACATCTATCTAGGTTCTTTCCAATACTTTTAGTGGGAAGCATGGGAGGACACTTCAAACTGAGGAGGGAATAGTTATAATGTCTTTCATATCTGCAATTGGAAGCTGAACTACAAACTAGATGTAGTGAAGCAAAGTTACATACATTGTCATGATTCATGTGCCGCAAAATCTTGATTTCTCGCAATGTTCGCTTTGCATCAATCCTATTGGCAAATGCAGTGGCAATTTTCTTGATTGCCACTTCTTCCCCAATCTCCTTGTTCGTGGCAGAGCTACAGGTCAAAAAGGAGGATCTCATGTTTAATGTTCTGGTCCTCTGTGAGGTTAAGAGGATCAAATAGACTTGTTCCCATAAGTTTTCACTTATGATAAAACTTCAGAAGCACTCAGCAGCTTTCAGTTCGGTAAAACTTAGGAAGGAGACAACAGCAGCTTGTCAAAGGGTCATAAATCATGTTGTCTCTTGAGCTCAAAACCTTGCTTCAGGAAAGTTAGACACGGAAAGCTTTCAAGGATGAAAATCCTTTACTGGTGGGGTTCACTACTCTCTGGATGGTGAGACCGTTGACCATACTCAACTGATCTAGCACTTAAGTAACTGGCTTAAGACTTCAGAACACATAAGAGCATCTCCACCAATACACTGCACAAAATATTTCGGATGAAGATCTGTAAAAAATTTGGCCAACAGGCACAGCAAAATGACTATGGCTCAGCATTTTTGCTCAATATGCTGAGGCTGGCAAAAGCTGGAGCACAATTGAACACCAGCTCTTGATTGGTCAGATGTATGGATTCATCTGGGTGGATTGTTATTAGTAGGTTCTGACCTTTTACTGTCCCAGGTTCATGTTTATGGGTGGGGCTTGGAATCACTAAATATCTTGGATGGGAAAAATATGGTTGCAGGGCCAAATGCTGAGTATGGGTGGAGCTGCTCTTACAGAATTGTTTTTCCCCATTGCAGGTCTGCAAAGTGGAGGCAGTACAGAGAGAAAGAGATCTCTTGAGGTTGAAGATCTGAAAGACATCTTGGGTTTGATAGGCAGACTTGAGCTCTTTGACATGAATAAAAGGCTCCCCTTGTACAATAAGGTCTTCAATAGTAACTGTTTGGAGAATGAATGGCATTCAGATGAGTAAAAGTCCCAACTTGGGATTTGCAAAAGCCTATGAGAACTGAGCCTGAGGAAGAAGATTGAAGACTTTCTTCGGTGTAGTATGCAGAATGTGCTCGCAATCATCTGAGCTAAGAAGTGTCTGCTGGTACTGCGAGAGTCGCAGGAACAGGAGACAAGTGTGTAGAACAAGAATTGGAAGACAGAAAAGAAGGGAAGCTTTAATAAAAACCTCCATCCAGTTGACAGTTCTTGAATTCCAAGACCAAAATTGCAGGAAGTTTGAAAAACTGTCCGCAACCATTGTCTTAATTAGCGATGCGCACACTTCTCTAAAACCAAAACCCCCCCGCACTACTGCGTCAAGAGTGTCGGTACGAAGAGCAAGTCTCTGCGCGGCGATGTGCACACTAAATATAATCCCAGAATTCTGCACGGGTGCAAGCCTCAGAAACAGAGGCCGGATTTTTCAAGAGTCGCAAAGTACAAATCTAGGCCGATATGCACCCACACTCGCTGAAGCCCAGGGAATCCGGTACTAGGGAGACATGGCGCAGCAAAAGCAACGGCAGTTCGTAGACAAGAAGAGCAAGAAACTGGAAGAAAAAAAAACACTCTCCAACCAGACAATTTCCGCCATACAAAGTGATATCAAAAGAAGAATATTTCATCAGAACCTCCGCAACACACAACCACCAGACAACAAACCAGAACAGAACACGCACACACACACACGCACACAATTGTTGGCTATAGACATGAAAACCCACGTACAGAAAAACGAAGAAGAACAGATCCTGGAGGACTAACCAGACAATGCCATAAGCGCCACGGCCGATAGGCTGAATAGGAGGACAGTATTTGCTAGGCACCTCGATCAAGTGCCCATAAACATTGTACTGCGTATAATCTGTAGAGGAATGCATAATCGCAGCAGCGCCAACAGCAGCTGAATCAGTTCCTCCTCCATCTCCAGCATCCATATGCACGTCCTCTTCTTCTCTGCCGCCGGATCCATCCATAAGGCCAAGAGAACAGAATCAAATCCACTTCACGCAATCGACCGAGCTCCGCTTCTTCTTCTTCTTCCTCTTCGTCCTCGTCTTCTTCTTCTTCTTCCTCGCGCTTCTGTTCCTTCTCACTGCATTTCCTTTTTCTAGAGAACAAAATGAATTGACCTTGACCCTTGATTGTTTCATAGTACACGTTTTTTGGTTTTTGAGAACTTGGTTCTCACGTTCTCACATGGATTTCGTGCCTCTAAGGGAATTTCATGGGAATTTTTTATAAAAAAAAACTAATGTGGGCATTTTGCTTTTCAAAATGCCCTGTAGGCTTTTATGCTTTATATGAGCCCTCCAAATACATTACAAAATTTGTTGAAGGTTTTTTACATATCCAAAGCATTAATAATATTCAACACATTTCAAAGAAAAATAACTAAAGTTAGTCCTATAAAAAATCTAGAATAATAATAAATCTTTTTCTTTTTTTTTTTGTTGGGGCCAGCCATCAAGCATATATTTACATTGGCATACATTGTTTAACGCACCCAAACTCTTCTACTAGGGCATGGGGTCGGATTTGGTCCAAAATTTCTATAGAATTAATTCATTATGACTTCATAGTGACGAAAAGTTAAGTGAAAATGAAAAAAAAAACAACACAAATATTGAACCCAATCTTCTTTGGTCTTGAAATCCTTATATAAATAAATTCACATGTTCATTCATCTAGAAATTAGTATGAGATTATTTTTTGGGGTCTAAAGAAATGGGTAGGGTAAGGACTAAAAGGACGGAGTATTTCTTTACTCTGAAAAGTATTATGGGATAGCTTGAGTTTACATTCATAAGAGGAAACTTTTACATTAGATTCCATGGGAGGTGGCATATGTGATTGGAAGAGTAGGTATCTCTTTAGCTTTAATGTGGGTACTTGGGAACTTCCTTCTCTTCAAGTTGGACTTGTACATTATATGACCAAAAGTGTTGTTATTAACAAAGGTCAACAAGGGAATATGTTTCTCAACTATAGTAAACCCCCTTTATAATCACATCCATTTTAGTCAAATTCTTGTTTTTGTCCAAAAAAAATTATTTTTTGATAATCATCTTGTTTTTTTTTTAGTAAGAAACACTATTTGTTAGAGTCATTAACACACTTATTAGTAGCACAAAATATTTGCAAATCTTTCTTTGTAAATGTAATCATAATGAGGGAAATCTAAAGCAAATATTAGTGTCTTTGGCAATGTTAGTGTTGCTTTGTGTTAAGTTGTGTAAACTAATAACAATGAATACAGTTTTTCAAATTTTAAAAAAAACAACAATTTTTAAATGCAACCAAGCAAAAGATATGCGAACTTGTCATAAAAACAGAAAAAATTAATTAAAAACATCTAATTATCAAAATACACAAGCTAATAGTTAAAGAGCTCAAACTCAATATAAATCAGCATATTAAAATAAATAGAAATCACAACCTTTTTCAAGTCTAATAATGCATAGTAGGAGAGCTTAACATAACCCATGTAAAAAATTTAAACAATTGACATCTTTATTTTAACATAATAATAAGGTTTTTTTGGAACTTTTATTTCTTTCTCCCCCCCCCCCCCCCCCCCCCCCTCTTCCTTCTTTTTTTTTTTTTTTTTTTTTTTTTTTTTT
>Ga0209611_10011709_pt1 | contig 12538 bp, 7 predicted proteins | sample S1TSphgellanicum_3_FD_187693 | JGI IMG/M metagenome (GOLD analysis project Ga0209611, IMG submission 187693) | Host-associated microbial communities from peat moss isolated from Minnesota, USA - S1T2_Fc - Sphagnum magellanicum MG (SPAdes) (version 2) | ecosystem: Host-associated > Plants > Peat...
CATGGGTAAAACATTAGGGATCATGGAAACAATGAAAATCAGAAACAATGCATTTCAAAAAAGCAAAATGCTTGCCTTAATGGGTGTTTTGTTTTTTAAATGCCCCATTGTTTGCGGAGGAAAACTTGTGCTTGACATCATGCCCTCTAGACACACTTTTTTTTTTTTTTTTTTGCATGATGTTATATGAAATAGAATGGACCCAAATGAAAGATCAAAAAAACGAAAATGACGAGTGTGAAAACCAAAACAAATAAAAGGAAAAATGAATGGATTATTCATTTTATAAGGACTCCAAAGCAAATCCTTGATAGACCATTGGACTCATTTCCACAACTACCATAGCCCCCAACAACTTATTTAAATAATTGGGCCCTTGTAACTTCTAATATAACCATCAAGTTTTTGATAGACAAATGTCCTTTCCTCCTAGAGGCTTTAGCTCGAATTGACATTAACATTTTTCCCTTTCAATAACACTTCATAGTAACTTGTGACTTACTATTGGACTCAACATGCACACACCTCAACTTATTGGACAATAAGTGATTTGATTTTAGGATTCTATCTCAGAGTGCTTGTATCATCATACCTTTTGTAAGGTGTAATTTTTTGGAGAGTTGGTTGATGTTCATCGAGCTCAAATCTTATCATTTTGTGGGCTTGGGTATGGTATGGGAATAATTCCATATTGTATGAAAATAGTTTTATATTCTTCTTTTGACAACACTCAATTTTTTTTGTTAATGAACATGGTGCTCACCAAAGATAGGGTTTGTACTTGGTTGACACCATCATAGTTGACCCAATATGAATGGATCTACTTTTTCAATCATGGTAGATTCAAGGATTTGCAGCATCAAAAACAAATCAAACAAAGAAAAGAAGTTACTTCGGCTGGCACCCTGCTAATCAGTTCCTCCCTTTGACGATTGAGATCTTTAGCTATTTATGCAAAGAAGCAAATGATTTTTTACAAGATCGTGCCAATGTTGTTTGGAGCCTAAAAAGGCCAAAGGGCGCTGCCCTTTTTTGTTACTTATTTTCACCAAAAGCATCCATAACATTAAAAAATAAATGAAAGCATCCTTCATTTTAAGTCAAAGGATAGTGGTAGGCTTGACTACTTAGCTTCCCCCACTTCAAGACCCACCATCCATCCATCCCCACTGCTGATTTGCTGCAAGGAGTTGGTAGCTGAGTTGTGGACCTTTGCATGTCTCCTTATTCTCAAACCCCTAGCTAGTAGTCAACTTGCATGGATTTAGTCCTTTCTTTTTGTACCTTTGCATCCTCTCTAGGTTTGCAGGTATTGTATATAAATAAAGGCATACAAGATTTACAAAATTATGCACTATGGTATAGTCAGTTCCACCTAAAAACACACTGTTCTATTAGAGAGTACCGTAGGAATGGGTTTTATCAAGGCCTGTTCTAAAGTGTAACCAGTTTTCCCCACCATTGATTCACATCTCTTACTTGTTCTTCACTATGGATTCGCTCTGCACCAAAAGTGGAACCAGCAAACAGCTGGCCGCGTGACTTATGAAAAATCCTCAAAAACTCCTACCTCATGTGGCACTTGTTATGGGACCTGCAAGAACTCATTGTCTAATTATCTTGCACTACTGCAATGTGACTTGGTTCAACATCCCATTATGGATAGATGAGAGGACTTGAACATTCTGAGGTTTCTTCAGCATAGGGAAGACCCTCCCCAAGTTACATCAAATCAATAGGATTGCATACAACAATGGTCTAAATGCTACTCATGGAGGGACAATCACCTCATCCAATGTTTACCACAAGGCGACAAAGTGGTTCCTCCACCACATGAATGGCCCGCAACTTCTAACTTTTTTGCATCACAATACGACAAGCTTGTGCGATTTTTCCTTAAGAGAAGCTGTAGTAGAATTCACACTGGATTACTTTTGGTCGCCACAGTGAGAAAATTTGCCTACAAAATAAAATTGCTTCAGACCACAGAGCAGGCTGGGAAGATCATGATTTTTTAAGTGACTTCTTTGGCGTTTTTTTAAAAAGGCATTCAAAATAATTATTTGATCTCATGGTCATACTTTGACAAGAAGCTGTTTATTTCCACACTCACAAAATCAGGAGCTGCATGTCTATTTGAGGATAATAGACATACAGGCCAAAGTGCCTGTGTTGGATTTTTTTCCTGTTCCCATCAAGTTCTCACTGGGTTTTCAACATGTTCCCGAATTTCCCAATATGTTTCCCAACATGTTCCCAATAGCACCTCACTTTGTCATATAGCTTTGCCCAATGTCATCTTCTTGGAACCTATATAGGTGGGCGGACATAGAGACTTATATTTTTCTATGTTTCGAGTGAATACTTCTTTCAGAACTTTTTTTGTTATGGGCCAATCAAAGTGGCTCATTGCCAAAAAAATTCTGAACTTGGAAGCAAGTCCCCAACTAAATAATGTGTTCCCAATAAGATAGGTTTATAGTGGATGTTAAAAGTTCACTAATCTGATCACTTTATTTTATGAAAGATGACTCGATTTGTATTGTTTTGACATCTTATTGGCCATTTTCCATAGCACAAGATGAGTGTTCCCAGCTTCAAATAGATGCCATAGTATTTAGGCCACTTTGATAGCTCATTGTCGAATATTTAATTCGTTTTCAAAAACTCAATTGAACACTCATTTTTAAATTGGTTTTATACTCAACAAAGGTTGAGTGTTAATTAGCTAGAAACTTGTGCCAATTGCACTTTCAAAAAGCTAAGAGATTGAGTAGTCTACTTTTAGAACAATGAAAGAGTTATGTTATTCTCTGTCTCATAAAGTAGGTGTCTTTTTCATGTACACATATTAGACAGCCATTTGATTTCTTTGTCAAAGTATTAAACCAGACCCTTGAATGGGGCAAAAATAACACAATGAAAAAAATTAAAAATTAAAAAAACAAATATATATATATAATAAAATTCGGTATAGTTAACCACTATTTATCAAAAATAATTTAATTAATGTCGAACTGAGGTACTATGGTAATAGATGTGTATGTGGTTTCTAATGTCCACAAATCCTTTGATTTTCACATTTCACATTATGTGATTGATCCATTTGTCTTCTGTCAAAACTCCAAACCACTCTATGGTTGACGTTTTCACAAATAACCTTGTGTACCACAGGATTTGGTGTAGCTAAGAATAAGTAAACCATGTGCCCATGTCTCACTACACATTGTTTATTCTCAATTTAGTCACAACTGGTGAACATACTTCTTTCAGCATGTACATTGCATCTAATAGGATGTGGAATACTCACTTATGCTTTGGGGGAAAACCATGTGCCCATGTCTCACTACAGATTGTTTTTTATAATTTGATTGTCACAACTGGTGAACGTACTTCTTTTGGCATGTACACTACATTTAATAGGATGTGGAATAGTCTCTTATGCTTTGGGGCTTCATTGCCTAGGTTCCATATTCAGCAGATGTCTTGCATAACATTTGCTCATGCTAATGAAAAACAATTCTAGGGATTAATGACTTCTAAGTCATTCATTGTGCAAGCCACACCAAAGTGCATATGTATGTTGTAGTCGATGGATGCAGACAACATATTTTGCAACTTGTCATAATTTTGTTTTTAAAATCCTGAACATGTGGAAAACCATCCATTGATTTGAGCTTAAGATGTGAAGTGGCAAATAGTAGTAGGTGACAAAACCCTTGAATTTTGCAACTTGCCTTTTGTCATTTTTGTTTTTTTAATGGCGTTTGGGATTCCATCCATTGTGTGCAGGCAACACGGGGATGAGAAATCCTACGACCATGAACATTTTCTTTAGGCACAAACTTTGGCAATGGGCACTTCTTTTTTGCCTCCTTTCAAGACAACCAAATTGTAAGTTTTTTCATTAAACTATAGTTCTTTGTATATGAAAATGGTTGACACGTTGTGCATGCTGTTTTTTCTTGGCATAAACATGTACTACCTTTTCAACCTTTATCCTGCTAAAATGATTGATTTCCTTTTTGTATGGAATATCTTGAAATAACTACACTTTGGAACTTCTACTGTTCTCTTAGATCAATGTTGAACCTTAACAAAAGCTGCTTTTGGTATGGTTTTGGATATGGTTATCAACAAGTTTATGAAATATGTTTCTCCATTGTGCAAAACCACATGCACCATCAAACAACTCAAGATATTGAAGTTTGTTTGTTTTTAATGTTCATCAAATCCATGTAATGGAAATCTGAGAACACATTTTATTGTTCATTCAATTGCATTTCATACTTTCAATGATTTTATGGATCATGGGTTCCATTATCACTTGATCAATTTGGGATTAATAGTTAACACCACACAAAACAAATCTGTCTATAGCATTTGTTGTACTTTTAATCTTCAATTTGACTTGGTACTTTTATAAATCAATGTGGAAGACGTTTTATTTCATGAATTATGATCATACATATCAATTCACACCATTTATTCATGCATTTTATATCTTATAATATGCTATATATTATATTCATTGAGATCATGAAAGAATGTCATTGTGTTTTCATATACCATGAGCAAGTTCATTCTGATTTCAAATACATTGAATGAAAGTCATATTCAATTGAATTGAATTGGAATTATTTTCATAATTTTGTTGAGTTAAATTGAACCAAAATATAAAATTTTAATTATGAGAAGCATATGTTAATTTGTTTTTTTAAATTCATGTAGGTGGGTTGGTGAAAGGAGTGAGGTAGTTAAGTAGTTATGGTATGTTTTTATAATTGTCACATGGAGTTGATGGATGATCAAATTGTAATGGTAATGATCACTAACAAACCTTACACTTGTTTCACCTAAACTAGTTCCAAATATATTGTTACTAGACTTAAATACAAACACAATAACATATATTGTTGGAAATGTAAGGCCATTGGAACTAGTTTTACACATTATATATTGTAAACAATTGAACTAATGTTGAAAGTGTTTAATGTGTTTACACACGTTTTGAAAATATTATTGGAACATTTCAAATGATTCGAGATGAATCTAGTGTATATACAATATTCAAAACCACTTTTTAAAAATGTAACCAATGTTTCTGTTGCTTAACCTTATTTTTGAGTCTAGTTGGGGTGCTTGGCTAATAACTATCCCAATATTTACATCTTTTGTGTGGTACACATTTTCTATTACCTTTCCATCAGCTGCTCCATCCATTGATAATTAGTCTTCCTCAATGTGTTTATAATCAAACCCAGAATCTAATTGTATTCATTTTATTCAATTTGACCATGATGATAGGACAAATGATGTTTTTGCTTCCATTCTTCTGTTTTTCAAGAAAATGGTTTTCAAACATTCACAAACAAATGCATTTATTTCCCTCATCAACATTTTGATTCACACAATTGGGTGTTGAGATTGCCTTTTATAAAGATGGGGTGTTTACACTCTTTTGGATATCATCATTACTAATCCAACAAAGCAAATATTCTTCCCTGTTCAATTGAAATGCCAAAAGCCCTACATTATTAGGCCAAGCATGCAAAATAAGTTATTGAAATTAACGCCGATGAAATTAGTTTGTTCTTAAATGCTTTGGCTATCTGCACAAACCAATTGATAGTTTCTTGCATACTTTCATTAACAAATCTTGAGACAATGAAGGTCTAGAAGGTCCCCTAAAGACGCATTAAAACATATGCAAGCCATGTAAATTTCATCCACTCTAAATTAAATAGAAAACATTAAGGTTATCTTCCACCTAATTTCCACTCCTTGCAAATTCACCACCCAACCTCACATCTAGTTGTTATTTATCGGTGATCTTGTTAGGATTTAAGTGCTTTCTTGTTCCTTTCCTGTTTTTCTTGTGTTATCATTCAATATTGTTTGTCGTGTTTACAATAGTTTTAATCCTACAGTCCCATATCATGAGCTACACCCCATGTCCCCTGCAAAATTTTGGAGAGTATAGGGAAAATGATATGGTTGCAGATTTAGGAGTATGGATGTGAGTTTGCTAGAGACATCCTGAACCCCATTAAGTTTGGTACAACTTTGATGAGGATTGAAACCTTAGTTGTATCCTCCTTTTCCCTTCAGAGTTCATCCCAACATGTTAGTTCTCCCTTGAACCCCAAGTTTTCAGACTGCCACAAAAACGTTTGCTTGAATTCCAATCTTCCATGATAGATCCAGTGTTGATGATTGCATTCATTTTTGCTTTATGTCTCTCTCTCTTAGATGTGTTCCCTGTATTTGTTGATTTCAATTCCTACCTCAACAATATCTCAGAGCAAGGTATTGCCAGCCTCACCTTTATGCATAGGTAATATGACGGGTTTAATGAAACCCTAAACTAATGCAATTGATAGCCAAATAACATGCTAAGAGTAGCAAATTGGTACTTACCACCTTGACAACTTACAAATGGGTCTCAGAAAGGATATTGGAAGCCTGACCTTTATGCACAATTTGACAGGTTTAACCAAATCTTACACCAATGAAACAGTAACTGGATAAAATGCTCAGACAAGCAAAATTGTACTGGGTGAGTCTTAATGTCTGTTTCAAAATCTGGTTATTTTGGCCTGTGTGTGCAACAAGCAATCCATTTGACAATAACCCAACCTCAATGGAGGTGAAAAAATTAGTAACCCAACATGAGTTTTGACAAATGATGACTCTAGCACATGATCTGGTTGTACCAACCATCACCTAGTACAAAAATGCAATTGCGGGACAGTGACAGTCTTACACCCCAACAAGCCTATGCTATCTTCCAGTGTCTAATTGCAGGTCACTGTATTAAGACATACAGGTATATGCCAGCCTTTTTGCTCACTAGCAGCAGATCCTAACAAATGTTTTAGACACTAGGTGGGAACCTTGGGGATTCTTCAAAATCCATAGCCAATCTGTTTCCCAAGTCCTTTCAGTTTGGTCTCTTGATCAGCTTTGTGTGCCTAATAAATTCAGGGTTTCCACCAACCCTCAGCTCATGTTGACAAGTGAGCTCATCACAACCAGTGCCTATCTATGTGCAATAGAAGAAAACAACATTGTACCAAGCTGCTCCCTTCCTTGCTACTTTGAACCAAAGTGGAGAAGACAGTGTGTGCTATCCTTCATGTCTGCTGCAGCAGAGAGCAGCCCCAAATCTTTCTCATCTTTCCATGGAAAAAGGATGCACAGCAGGGAGAAATGATATCTTTTGCACATGGAAGATAAAAGGTCACACTTAATCTTGAAGTTCTATGGCATGTGCACAATATAGCAGAAGGACATCTATCAGTCACAGGGCCACAAGACAAGTCAGGCCTTCTTTACTGGCAAGATGTTCCAATGAAATTATGGTCAGCTACACATACAACTTGATCAAGGGGTCTACAACTTCAATCCAGAATTTGTCATAGCACACAGGTGCATTGCCTACTCTAGCAAAACAACCAACAAGTGGTGAATGCTTTTCAAGCCCTCAACATGGTAGCTGGATCCAAAGAAGAAATGACAATTAGCCACAATTGCAATTCCTCATCAAGGCCATAATTATCAATACACAGAGAACACTGGGTCAATTCCACTAATCCATAAGCTCCCCACCAGAGTGTTGTTCAGAGGTTCAAGTGTCCTGTAAGGAGCAACATTCTAAAACAATAGTTCAAATTTGAACTTCTTGGAAGATTGCAGGACAGATCAAAGACACAATCTCTAGAAAATAATTATTTACATTTGGCTGCAGATTTGGTCATTCCAAACGATCAAGCCCATCCCGAATGGCTGTTTGGAAAGTCTTGTTGTGAAGCAAGTAGGAAGAGACATGCCCACCTCTCACCCAGCGGACCTCTGACCCTGGCCATGCCTTTTGCAGTTTAAGTGCTGAATGGTCCGGCACATACCCATCATCCTAAGCATCACACATAACAGAACTGCATACCTAAGAATTCATAACTTTATATAGCACAACCTACATGGGACAGTATGCTGAATACTACATTACATTAACATTTGCATTCAGCATTGCATTATTATATATGAACAATTCTAGATAATCACAAATAACAGCATATAATCATGCACAAATGAGAGAAGGCTTACTGTGGCAGCCACAAAGATGACAGCACTAGGGTTCTTGGGAAGAGGAAAACGAGTCACATCTGTGAGTGCCAAGACTGTGCGCATCCGCTCAACTACTTGTTCGCGAGTCATAGTTCCAGAGAGCAATTTATCACGCATAAGCACTTCCCATGCAGTTCCATGTTGTAATATGCCCTCACAGAAGGCAACAGCTGCTGAATGGGGTGTTAAGAATGGAAGAATGGCCACTGGTGTAGGATGCAAAGACCCCACCATGGCAGCATGCACTCCTCCTGAAACCAGACTCAGCAAAAGTTGCATGTTAGGGTTTTTGAAGTCTATTCTCCCTTTTAAATCTCTTTCAGTGCACAAGGCCAAGCTTGTTGATGAGCACTTGCCTATGCTACTGGAGGCTAAACACAACTGAGACAGATGAAAGTGGATTACCCATGCTTAGCCCGCAAACACCAAGCTTCTTAAATCCTATCTCATTCTGCATCCAATACAAAAGTGTACGTGCTTCTTCAATTGTTGCTCTTCCCAGCAACAGCAAGTCACTCACACATAACAGCCTTGACCCTGACTGCAAAGGTGGTCTTCTCTTACCATAGAAGGGGCTGCACCCAAAACACAAAAAAAGATTGTAAGGAGTACCAAATCCTTGTCCCATAGTGTAAGATCCATATGTCTGCAAGCATTTGATGGAATCAACCACAGCTGTGCTCCAGAAAAAAAAGAATTAATCTTCAAGATGACTCACACCTAAACACAGAACCTGAAAACTGCAAACAATGGAATCTCTTCCCAAAAACTCTTCAAAATTTCAGTTTTACCTGTTGCATTTTTTTGAAATGGTGAAAAGTAGAAATACTTCTGACCAGGATTTCTAACCTATTTCTTCCTATTTCTAACCTTCCATTTCATTCTACATGGGCAAGCTAAGGTAACACAGTAAGTCAAGGGAGATAACTCACCTTTCCAAAACCATGGTGGCAATATTTTGTTTCAACAAAGGTGCCCCCAACCGCAATCGTCTTTCAAAGCCATGATCCCCTGTGCCTGCATTGCAAGATTGCAATCTCATTCAATCCTCTCTTTTCAAGAAGGAGAAAAACCTCCAAAGATGGGAATGCCCATCAAGATTGACACATCAGCTTAATCCTTCACAGGATTTCAGTCTTGGATTCACAATGTACAGTAAACATTGTATCTTTCAAGATCATTTGTGGCTTTTAACCTCCAAACTTCATAAAACTAAGAGTCTGAAGTAAGAGATACTGCATCACAGGCACTCTTCAGATCAACCATACTAACACATAATGATGTTTCTCATGTACCCTGTAATGTAATGAGAAACATCCATTACAAGTATGACCATCAGGACACACAACAAACAGCAATACAACATAAACTCTCACACCAAGAACAGATTAAACACATCCAATTCATTCTGCCAAATTTTCCTGGAATTGTTTCCACAGACAGAGGAAGACAGAAAAGAGGCAGAGGGTTTTAAAAATTACATACACACCAGCCAAATGCACAACACACGCAGTCTGGTGGGCAGGGGTGTGGCGAGGACTGAGCATCCGCACCCGGGTGGTGTGGCTCTCACAAGGCAAAACTTCCCGTAGCATTGCATCACAAGGGGTGAGGAATGTGCCCTCTCGGAGACAGGCATTTCTGGACTCCCACAAGGTCTTCCAAGCTGGTCGGATGCTGGGAGGGGGCCAATGCTGGGAGGAGACCTGGACCAGACCCTGTGAGAAGTTCTGCCGGATTAGCTTCTCCAGCAGCTCCAACTGAGGCCCCCCCCACCCCTTAGAGAAGAAGGGTGGTGCCAGTCTCAACCGGTGCATGAGAGCACCATACACGTGGTCTAGCCAGTAATGTGCAAAACCTAGATTGACCGTCACCATCTGTGGAGATGGGTACCTCCAAAATAATGAAATCTCAACTACCACGCTTTTCCTAAACCTTCAAACCAAATGTGAAGCCTTGTAATCCACTGTCAACCTTAACATCATCTTTGAAAGATGGCTTCTCCAAATAAGAAAAATCTCAAAAACTACTCCCTTTGCAAAACCTTCTTAACACAAAAACACCAAACCTCAAAGCTTCTATTGCATTGTTAAGGCATTATCCCAAGGATGGTCAATCTTGAAAGCTCTCGCTCTTGATAACCCGGGTTGAAACATCGACCTTGCAGCAGCGGCAGCGGCTCCATTTGCGTAACACTCTATTCTCTCTTACACCGTTCTTGAATCGTGCCCCATAGATTACGTCTCCGCGGACATCCTGAAAAAAAATCCGACCCTGCAAAGAAACAGCATAGCTATCTATGGCACTTTCAATCACCGAAATGTAGAGAAATCCCCAAAGACACAGACATGGGTCAACACCAAAAATGGTGCAAAACTGCGTTTCAATCACGAAATGGACAGAAATCCCCAAAGACAGAGAGAGATGGGTCAAAACCAAAAAATGGTGCAAAACTGTGAACAAGAAGACGAAGAAAAATATATCCACTTAGGCCACTAACGGATGTGCATTGATCTTAACAAGAAGTACCTATACAAGGGAAGAGTGGGATACAAGCTGATCATCATCATATGAACAAACACACTGCACACATATTTGTCTTCTTTCAATCTTCACCTAACCTAGTCATGGCAGTGGATGAGAATGATGAACAATCAATCACTGCTCCTTGCTGCTTTCGTCACTTCAGCGCTGCCTGGTCATCAGCTGGATTGACTGCAGGGCCAGAGTGAATCAGCACCCAACCAGCATAGCATTAAGGAAGGATGAATGATTAATGGTCAGGAAAACAGTTTTCTGTTGGGTCCCAATTCACTAGCTAACCATGGTAGTTAGCTCAGTTGCTTTTTTCTTTTTTTTTACTACCTACCAGTAGGGTTTTTTCTTTAAATTTCTTGTTTTCAAATTTGTGATGTCGCCACACTCGGGATCATCCACCAGAGGAATTAGCCAAATTTGGCTACAGGTCACAAATCAAAGTAGAAAACTTTGAAAATCCTGCTATATTTTGGCAACCTGTTGGAAGAACCTATTGTCTGAACATGACAATTTCAGAATGTTTTTCCTTGACCATTTGGCGCTTTTTTTTCTTTGTAGGAGTAGCACTGGATGTTTTTTGGTCACAGGGTGATGAAAACTTGCCCCAAGAAAACACTGCCTACCAGTACTTTTTTTTTTTTGGCCTTCCAACTTTTTTATGTGGCTGAAGTGGCAATCATCCATAAGGCAATTGAGCCAAGCATGGCTATAAACAAAATATGAAAGCAAAGAATTTTAGCATCCTTCTATGTTGTTTGCTACCTAGTACCTACTGAAACTTAATAGATTTTTTTTAATCTTGAAATTTTGTGACTAAACAACTCTAAAGAAACTTTTCTTTTGCCATTTAGAAAAGAAATCCGCCTCCTCACAAAATTTCACCCAAAGAAAAGGGTGCTACCTACCTACTAATAATCATCCTACATACTAACAACATTGAGGTTGTTAGTAGGTAGGTAGTAAGGTAGGTTGTATGTAAGTAAGTAAGTAAGTAGTAAATATCAGCTTTGGCTGGTTCTTTACTTTTATCAATAACCTCTGGGTCTGGTTCTAAAAAATAAATTAGAATGGTTCTGGTTCAGACCTAACTGGAACTGGGAATCTAGTTTTGGGTCCGATTGGTCAAGAAAATCATTTTTGACTTCAGTTCTGGGGTTGGTTCTGAAGGTCAAACTCAGTTCTGATCCAGTTCTGAGTAACAGGGACTCGAATCCAGTTAGCCCTCGGTCTAGTCTTTTTTTCCACTTTATTTCTGCTCAAAAATCTTGGTTCCAGTTTCAGTTTTTTGGTTCCAAACAGAAGTGGAACTGAGAATCCGATTCTGGTTCTTCAAAAATTTAAATTTTGATTCCAATTCTGGAACTACTTCCAAAAGTCAGTCTCAATTTTGATTCAGCCTTCCCTAACCATAGTCGGAACTAGGCTAGTGGTTCTAACCCTCCAAACCAAGTAACCACCCAACACTGGTAAAACAGCCTCACACATGTAGAAGCCATTTATTTACCTAGTACTAGCCTCTTGTCTTACCTATTACCTACTTTATTAGAATGGCAAGATGAAACCGAATATTAAAAATATCCATGAAGTGATTTTCACTTTGGGCCTCACTCTGTCAACTCAACCTCCCTTTTGAAGGTTAGGGCCTACATAGGGGGCTACCTAGGGACTTCCAAGGTTAGGGGATACATAAGGGATACCTAGCAACTACAGAGGGCCTATTTCTAAGGGAGCTAGCTAGGGTTCCTACGTTAAGAGATACCTAGGTGTTACTAAGGAGGTTACTTAGGAACACCTAGGGGCCTACCTTGGTATAGGGAATTCCCACATCTCAGCATGGCTGGCTTGCAGCCATGGTGTACATGGAGAAACGGAC
>Ga0209611_10011710_pt1 | contig 12536 bp, 5 predicted proteins | sample S1TSphgellanicum_3_FD_187693 | JGI IMG/M metagenome (GOLD analysis project Ga0209611, IMG submission 187693) | Host-associated microbial communities from peat moss isolated from Minnesota, USA - S1T2_Fc - Sphagnum magellanicum MG (SPAdes) (version 2) | ecosystem: Host-associated > Plants > Peat...
AAATTTATTTTTTTTTTAAAAAGAAAAAGAAGAAAACCCCTGCTGGCGAATAGATAAATGACCTAATGTCAAAATTACTGACCGCTGGTCTGGAAACAGGGAAGCGCCACGACTTTCATGTCATCCAGAACAAAACACGGCCAACAGAAAACTTGATGTTCTAGAAGCTTCCTAGTTAGCTTATTAACAAGATCTACGGAATGTCCTTTTCGACCTGCAGAAGTAGCTTTTTAATTTCTTTCTTTGGGCCACAATTTCGCCAATATAAAAAAAAAACATTCACGTATGCCCGCACTTCACCAGTGTTTTTTATTTTGGCGAATTTTAGCAACCTGGTGACAAAAAAAAGGCTGGCGAATCCAACAAAGCGATTTTAAAGATTTTTAAAATTAAAATTCGCCATATCTTGAGAAAAAAAACTTCGAAGTCGCCAGATTTAGACAGTGGGTTCCTGTAGGTCGCCAGAATTAGACAGGATTCCAAAAAAGATCTACTAGTCCGTAAGGACAGTCGCCATTTACTGCTAATTAATGCTGAGGATCCTAGCCAGTGCACGTACTTGAGGAATTTGAAAAAAAAAAACACTGCGAGCATTCTCCCATACACAATCACTAGTTTGAACCCCGTGCCTAATGCACAGGTGTGTGTGTATTTGACGGTACATATTACAAAATTACAATTATAAATTACATTTTCAAAACCTCTTTATATACAGCATTCCATATGTATCCATTGGGACCCTGGCCGCTGAAAATCTTGATATTTGCAGTGCTTGCGACCCGTGAGATAGCAACATACAGCTGGCCATGGGGAATAGATTGGAGACGGCAAATATACCCCAACGTTGTTCAATGTCTAACCTTGACTCTTGTTTATTGTGATTGCAAATGCCATTTGAACATGAAATTGATGACGATGCAAAATCCAAAATGCAAAGTTTAGTAATATTACCTAAATAATAGCGTTGAATCCTAACTCACAATTAATTTTTTCTTTTGTTTTGGGTAAATTGTTTTGAAAATGTTTTAGACAAATTTGTTTTATCAATGCAATTTAAATCTTCTTTTCAAATTGGGAATTTTTTTCCATTTTTTCAACCTCACAAAATTGAAAAACAATCCCTAATCTTAACATTATTTAAGTAATATTCTTTTACTTTTGTTTTGTTTTACAATCTTTACCTCTCACCTTCACCATCAATTTTTTAACATCATAATGGTCACATAGGAGCGATATTGCACCGTTCACCTTGAGTTTCTTAGGGTCAAAGCTCATTCAAAAATATATTGCAAAGGGGCACATAAAAAATCGTTATGTCCAGCAAATAATCTCCAAAGAAGTTCCTAATTATGCTGCAGAATCTTTCCCGATTGCCAATTACATCGTATAATGACTTATTAATCAAAACTAGATAATGACCACCCACAACTTAGTCATGTCCTTTGTCCAATTCCGTTTTTTCTTCTCTTCTCTAACAATAATCTCCCAAGCTCCCAGTCTCCAAAAAAGTTCCCAATTATAGTAGAATCTCTCCTGAGTGCCAATTACAACATATAATGGCTTATCGTTAGTGAAACCCAGCTGATGACCACCCGCAGTATGAATGGGTCCTTGCTTCTCTTCTCTAGCAAATATCTCCGAAACTCCTAATTATGTAGTGGAATCTCTTTTGAATGCTAATTACATCGTTTAATGGCTATTAGTCTAACTCGGCTTCTTACCATCCGCAGCTTGTCTGGGTCCTTTCTTCTATTCTTCTTTCTCTCTTCTCCTCTTCTTTTATATTGTATTCTAAATGAAAAGGTAGTATGAAGGTTAGGGTTGAGAAAAAAAACATCCCAAAAAAAACTCATTGGTCAAAAATTAAAAAAAGGTGAGTGATTGAGGCTGGATGAAGAAATTCAGCCCATCCCATGGACAAAATAGCCAATTAGTGCAATGGTGGGTGTTGGTTCCACTTTTTCTCCGCCCCATTGGAGTAAACAGACCATGACGGGACGGATGGATGATCAGACGGATGGACGGATGGATAATGGGACAAATGGATGCACCCCGTGCCTAATGCACAGGTGTGTGTGTATTTGACAATACATTTGCCCACCACGCCATGTCTGTATTTCACTCTTTCTCCACCCCGTTGGAGTAAACAGACCATGACGGGACGGGTGGATAATCGGACGGATGGATGGATGGATGACGACACAGATGGATGAAATGATGCTTCACGACGTCCTTTACTATATGTAACCAGATGCACCAATAGAAGGGGTTCAAGTTTTGTTTGAACACCATAAACAATGGAGCCCTCCCCTTGGATCTGGCTTGCCCTGAAAGTTTAAATGTTCAGTCACCAGCTGGTTTACCTTAGTAAATATGAATTGCAATAGTATGGATACCCACACTCTTAGAAAGGGGTATTATTATTAACCCAGGTTGAAAATGGTGACCAAGAGTTTTAGAAAAAATAAAATCATGCAGCCAATGAGAAGGCTTAACATGGACTGGGGAAGCACAACATTTTTATTCCAAGTTGAAGGAGGGGTTGAAGGAGGGGTTTTTTGTTCAAGAGGTGGTGCTCTTCTATCTAAACAGGTTTGCATGAGCCTTAGTTAGCCTGCAAAGAAGATACTTTCTAAAATTGGAGTTAACTTACATTTGAACACACTGGCCTTTCTCTTTTGGTGGTTTTCTTTTCAGATTTTATCCCAAGTACTTTGCCTAAAGTTGAATTGTAACATATATAAGTTCAAATGGTGTGTCACATGGAAGCCCCTATGCTTCCATTTTATATAGTGGGGATGACATAACTGCATCCGTCCAGATGGATGACAAGATAGATGGATGAAATGATGCTTCACATCATGACATCCTTTAATATATGTAATTAGTGTTGTTTTCTCTCCCCCATTTGGGCCAATTAATTGAATGTTTTACTATGTCACCTTGCCTACCCATAAACATGGCAAAATGAATTGTATATACGATAGTACCTTCACCATTTCGGCAGTTTGTTATCAAATAATTAAATAAATCTTAAATCTTAACTTCAACATTTGGTTTTTTAATTCTGCGATTTTCGAAAGTAATCGTTATAAAAAATATAACCAAAGTGTTTATCAAGTTATGGAGCAATCTATTGTGTTTAGACTATCTCAAATTCAAGTCTCTGACCTGGAAAGTCTACAGCTCAAACTTGATTGTCAAAAAATTTCGGCATAAATAATAAATAAGCATGAAAAAATAAATAGGTATCCTATTTTCAGTGGTAAAATAATGAAAAATAATTTTCACCACCGCATAAAAGTGGGAGTTGTATTTTAGGTTTTCCCACTTACATAAAAATTAATTCTCACTAGCCTAGCATAAAAGAAGTGGTTCCCACTAGACTTGTGTCCACAAGGTCAAAATTATTAGTCCAAAAATATTTGACAATTGAAGCTTAAATTTGAGTTGGGCCCTAGAGTGATTTTGCACATCTTGAAAAAAATGTACCCATTGTGAATGTCTAGTATGTGCACATGACAAAGTAGGTTGCTTGATGAGAGAGTAATGAAATCTCTTTCACCATTCTGATAGTAAACTACCTCAATACCTTGGTCAGTTCAACACTAACTATATTCTTTTCAGAATTGTTGAAATTTTCAAAACTTATTTCTTCCAAATCAAAAATATTGCTAAGGAAAGTAACGAATATTTAAGAATATTCCATTTGTTGAAATGAGTGTTTCAAAATTAATTAATTATTCGATAGACATGTGTTGAAATGGCCAAGGTACTATGGTACTCAACCCCTCTTTAACTTCATGAAAGTGAGATGAAACATGGGAGTCTATTTTTAACTAATTAATATTGAACTCATGAGAGAGAATAATAATGATTAATTTCATTAATTTAAAAACAGATTACTCAATCCCCTTAACTTCATCAAAGTGCAATCAACACCAAATTTTTAACTTATTAATACTCCAGATTTATTGATTTGTAGAAGTTAATATCTCAACTTTTGTTGAATATCAAAAGATATTGCAAAATGGGATGATGTCAAATTGGGTTTTTGAAATTTTATTAAATATTTAACAATGAAATGTTTAGCTAGCCCACATACAATGATAGTTAATTTTGAGAATCTCATTTCAACAAATAAAATATTCTTGAAGATTCAATATTTTCCTTCATAATTTTATTTTCTTTGACAAAAAATTTCAACATTTCTGAAAATAATATAATTAGTGTGAAAGCTACCAAGGTATTATGGTTCAAATGTGACATGTGCCATTGACTTGATGTGAACTTGTTGTGCAACTAATTTATTTTTAATTTTAATTTAGTTTCCAATGACAAAAATATCTTGTAGGTTTTTGCAAAGATAAATATAACAAGAATTTATGGGAGTTTTGAATAGCAATTTCTAGCATAAGATTTCAATTGATGATCCCATTGTTATGCACTGCAAGCCCTTGCAAATGATTACAAATACCCCTTGGAGCCAATTTTCATTTACCCTCCCTTGGTATGGAATCTTTTGTGCAAAATGTTATTTAATTTTTTGAGTTTTACATGACCTTTGATCCAACTTTGCCTTCATGCAAATGACCTTCATGAACACATGATCAAACCCAACCTTCACAATTGGTAGAAGGTAAGAATACATCTCTTTTCATTCCCATTTCTTGACTTCATGCTTGTGGGAGTTTTTTTGTATCTTGCCTATGGCTATTCAATTTCAACATTGTATTTTTCCATTAGTCCAAGATTTACATTCTCTTTCATAAACATACAAACAATTACAAATTAAAACACTAAAGGTAAACACAATAATAAACCAAACATGAAATATGATACAAGGTTCGTAAACATAATCACAAGAAAACAACCATGAAATTTATAATATACAACAAACCAAAAATCAAAGAAGGTTATCAAATGAAAATGAATAATTATTTGTTGACCAATCACAATTAGAATCCTTTTCATTTTGTGGACATTGCTCCTTGCTAGGGGGTGGCCTATATTGAAGATTATTAATATTTACAATCTGTAGAGGAATGCATGTGTAAGCTTTTTAATTCCTTCCATAATTGTGGCATATTTCAATTATGTTTAAACCCATTTTATAACTTTTTCATAGTTTTAATGTTCATTGTTGGATAGTTTTACGGTTGTGACACCCATGATTAATACAAAATCTTGTTAACAAACTTTTTGACTTTTATTTTATTATGGTGAAGGCTTGAAGGATATTTTGTATTTATGTTTTATTTGCATGCAACCTTTTTTTAATGACAAAGTGTTGCACATTTTTTACTTCCTTATGGCCTTTTCATTTCTCCATTTTAAATTACAAGTGATAAATTTTACCTTTTTCACCAAGGTCTTACATTGAGAACTTTTTTTAAATTGCCATTTCTATCAATGATAAAAGGAGGTTATTGATTGTGACTACATGTAAGGATTGTCAAATGCTAGTATTTGAGATTGAATAATCAAATGTTGCGTCAATTCAAACATCACTCACCCCCACACAACTTTTTCAACCTAAAGTTTGTGCCCATCATCATTTTCATTACCTTCAACACTATTTCCTTTTCGCTCCCATTCACTAAGTTTGCAGTGTACATAGCCACCATCTTACGACCTTTAATGTTTGTATGTGCATTGTGAGATAGTTGGTTTCAACCACCTTGATTCATGAGTTTTTAAATTGGACACCTATTTGTTGAGTTGCAATATTGTGATTTTGTCTTTAAGAATTTGGAATTGTGGGGTTTATCTGTGATTTATGTGTTTATGCGTGCAATGAATTGTGAATGTTGAGAAGGAAATTGAGTAAAAGATTATGGATTCACAACTTTTTTGCTACCAAGTTGAAGGTGTGCATGCCCAAGTATATGAACAATGAAACTTATAGAATGGCTTTATATTGCAATATTTGTTTTTACTCTCTTGCATGAGTGCACTTGAGTTGACCTCATTGAATGTTCTTTTTGTTTTGTCAATTTTGTTCATGTTTTGTTGTGCAATGTGGATGAATTGAGCTTGTGTTTTCATTTGAATGAAAAGTAGGAGATTTGTTGTTCATTTTGGAAGGGAACTTGTAGGTGTATTTTTATTTTGAAAACTTCAAGAGTTATATGCATTTCATTTTGTCTTATCACACCTCCAATGAAACCATTATTGAACTTCATGTTTCAACATTTCTTTTCAAAAGGTCATGTCGATGTTTTCAAACCTTTGGTGGTTGGATCCACCACCACAAGGGCAAGTTGATGCTTCATGTTTTAGCACACAAATGTATGGGAAGAATGTGATGTATGTGGGAAATGTCACTTACCACTTGAGGCTATGATGGATTTTGGTCCAAATCATTAAAAATAAAAGCTTATTATCATAGATCTTGGTTCAATTTTTCCAAAGCCCAAAAAGCCTAGAAAGCAAAGTGGGAATTGAAATGTGTCTTCCAAGATGTTTGGCCAAACATCTAAATTGCTTTGGGTTAAGGCAATGTTAGGGGCCAATAGTAAGATGATGATGGTTAAATGTAAGGTCTACAAGAATGTAGAATGTTGACAAAATTTCCTAATGTTAAAATTTGATGACCTCCATAAGCATATTGGGCATTGCAAGGTCATTGTTACTAGGCAAAGGGGTAGTTGTTAAGGAATAGAATTGTATGAATTTTGTGAACCAAGATGCAACAATATGCCTTAATGGATGGTAGATTTTCTATTATTGATTAAGTTAAATTTTCCTTGTATATTCATCACACATAAAATTTTGTGTAGTTTGTGACAGTTTTTCACATGTTCAAACCTTTTTTTTTTCAACTTTTCAATATGGCCAAAAAGGTTATTATTAATAACATGATTTAACCACAATTGCCTATAGAACATATTTCATAATATGTATACTTTAATCCATTTATATTGTAGCTACTTATTAAAGCCTAAGTTAGAAATCTAGTGATTGAAAATTATATTTTCAAAATCTAAAAAAATTAGTTAATTTTTCAAAAAAAAATTCAAGTCGATGTTGATATGTCATTTTTTTTGCAAAATAGTGAAAATTCACCAAATTTTTTTTTAAAATGGTTCATACAAGGACATTCAATTATGAACTTATCCAAGTGCTTGACAACCTTCATCATCATTGGAGTGACAAAAATGCATGGGACATTGTTAAAAGGCAAAAAAAATTTGAATTTCTAAACCTTAGGAAGGAATTTAGCCTACCAAAATAGAAAATATCTAAAAAAAAATTAGGCTGTTATTGATAGCTTTTATAATAATGACCCCTTGGGGTGGTTACAAGATAGGATGGTTCATTTTTGGCATATGTAATATTCCCAAAAGTCCATATTTTTAACACTAAAATGAAAAAAACCTTAAAAACCCAATGTTAAGTGTGGATTATGTGGAAATTTATGAACTAACAAAATTCAAATGAAAGAGAACCCAATTAAATAACTATTTGACATACATGTTAAGAAAAAAAATCAATCCAACAAAACATGACTAAGATAAAAACTTTTGAACTATTGAGTTTTGTTAATATGCCTAATTAATATTTTATTAAAATTATATCATGAAATGATGCATAAGTCTTTTTTATAAACTTTCTTGCCATTAAAGGTTGCAGATTATGAATGTGCAAACAAATTGGGAATAAACATGTTACCCTTTTGCCAAAAATTTATGTAGAGTTCTTTAGTAACTCATTTAGTTTTCAAAAAAAAAATTTGATGGTTCTAGCAAATCAAGTGTATCCCTTCACAACTTTTTTTTTAAGTTAATCAATCATGTTTGTTGATTGATCATTACCTAATCCATATTCTTATTCAAGTTGGTGATTTTAATCCATAAAAAAAAGTATCACACTAATGATTTTACCATATGTTTATGGCATTTGAATACAATACATTTTACAAAAAGTCCATTGTGACATTAAAAATAAAATAAAATAGTCAACCCATGGTTGATTGTCACATGTCTCAAATGCGCATGAAACTATCAATTATAATGTTAGACTATATTTTCTGACAACTATGGTTATGTCATTTTTGTTAACATTCAAAATAAAAAAGTTCAAACCATTGTTGGGTAAGAATAATCTTTTTAAAAAACGAACTAGTTCATGTTATAAAAAAAATCAAATAAAAAAAATAAAAATAGTTGGTCTTAGTAAATAAAACATTCCCAAAATGAAAATCTTTTAATGATATAAATATATGTTATTTAATCCATTGCTTATTATTATTATTATTATTATTATTATGTTCCAATCACGTTTGATGTTAAGTGAATACCATAACCTAGGGTCAATTTCCACATTGAAAAAATGAATATTTTTTTTCCAAAAAATGAATATTTTAAAATAAATTATTATTATTCCATCATTTACTATTATCTTGTGATATGAGTAATTAATGAATTTATTCAAAGTATAACCTATGATAATTATGATGGTTTTCAACATGTCAACTTCATATTTTCATAAAATTTAATTTCTTGATATTGAGGATTATTTAATGATGAAACTAATCTTAGGGTAAGGTATTGAATAAATGTTAAGAAAAACAAGAAAAATGTTGTATTCAAACCAAGAATGTTAATTCACATCAAAACTTAGGTGACATCCAATGTTAAATGGGTAGTAATGTTAAATGAACATGAACTTAACATAAAATCTTCAAAAAACATAGATTAAAATTCAATGCCAAGTAACAAGCCCTTAAAGGGAACTTTAAGCCAATGGTAATTTATCAAAATGTTTTTGCATTGTTCTCTTACCCACCCATGCACCCATCTATTTACCTACTATTTGGTGTAGTCACAATAAAAGGAACCAAAGTAGTTGTTGAATGTAATGAAAAATTGTACTATCATTATTTTGAAGAATTATGCAATCAATTGTATTTAATGAATTCTTTATTCATCTTTTGGAATTATGTTTGTTTATTCATGAGGTTGAAATTTCATGAGTTTGGAATCATTTCATTGTGTTTAAAAAGTCCTTTTACAAATAAAAAACATTTATTAAATCATTTTTTTCAACACATTGAAAATTTGGATGTGACTTCTATTACTCAAAATTTTACCAATTTTTTTCAAATTTGTTATAGGTTTTAATATACTTCATAAAAAAGGCCAGATGTGTTGAACCATTCAAAAGTGATTTTGAATTTTGTGTGACGATTTGATATTAAATTATGATGTTTAGACATCCTCAATGACTAATATAATTCAAAATTTATGATCATGATTAAAAGCAAAGTTATAGGTTTGATTGTAATGTAAGGATTGATGTAGAAATTTCATATGTTTATTATAGTATGCATCATATATGGTCTCAATATTGATATTTAATCTAGAAAATTGTATGAAAAACTATCAAATTGGGTATTTTTAAACCAATGTAGTAAGGCCACATGTCAAATGTAATCCTTAGAAAGGACTTAGTCCTTGACTTGAATGGCTCTTTTTATTGCGACTCAACCCACCTACCTAAAACCCTATTAAAAAAACAATTTGCAAAATGTATTTACCATCATCACATTTGTGAATGATGATGAAAAAATGTTAGGGTCCAACATTAACCTAGCCATTAGTGGCATTTAACATCATAGGTGTGAATGGGAGTTTTAGAAACTAACTTCACATTGTACTTTATGGTAAATAGGTTTAAATTTTAGATAACTAGCTTAGTGTTAGGGGACTTAATACTAGAATCCTTAACACCAAGTGTAATTAGAGCTTTAATTTTCAATTTTAGTATTAACTACTGTTGTGTGGTTATTAAAAATAGGAACAAACCCCCCACAATTCAAGTATATACCAACTTATGTAATAAGGGTCAAAAGTTTAAATATTTTACGGTTCCAGGAACCTTTGGAAGCCAAAGGTGTAAAGAACCTTTTTTTTTTCTAAAAAATTGTCAACTTGAAAATCTAGCATTTTTTGAACTCCCAACCTCATTGCACAATAGTGTGGCCAATTTTTTCAAAAGCATGGCATGCCCTAATCCTATCAATGTAGTTGTCCAATTATTTCCATGGCCAAACTTGAACTTGCAAAACCTTGCTAAGTAAGAAGAGGTTTTCTATTTTGTCAAATTCCATTTACCTTGTATGTGAAAATGCAAAACATAAGCAAGGTTATTAACCATTACTATGACAATTGTTCTTCAAACTAAAGGATCTAATATAGATGTCAACCTAGTGATGTTAATGGTGCATGTGCAAACAATTTGTAAGCACATTACCATGGTTCTATCCAGTCCAATGAAATAGGAAGAATCTACATTTATGTACAAAACAATGTTTAATTACTTTGGAGATGATCCAACCATCTTGATACTTTGAAGATAATCACCTTTTGTGTTTTCTTTGCCATCTTAGTTTGAGTTTATAGTCACATTTGAATTTCTAGAAACAACAATAAACCAACACACCCCACAAGAATAGACCAACCCATTATGATTTCATTAAACATAAGGGAGGTGGTCTTGATATTTTTGATAGTAACAATTGGCATGCCAAAAGGCTTGACCTTGATTCAACTTCTATGGGTGAATATGATTATTGATCATCCTTTTACTACTAGCTTAGGCTTTAATCCAATTGACCTTGACGTCATTAAGAAGCCTTGAAGTAAAAACAACGATGTTTTCATTAACACATGGGTGTGTCACCAAAAAGAATGGGAAACAAATGTCTCCAAATGCACAACATGATTATCATAATCAAATCTTCTAGAATTGCAAAAAATAATGAAAATATGAACCTATAGTGTTCAAATACTTGCTACCGATCCAATAAAATCTAGGTTACGAGTCATTAGGGATCAACACATTCCAATTTCATTCTCATTGAACCCCATGATCATTTTTGTGGCAATTACAGTTGTGACAAAACTTATGCCAAACTCATATGAATTTGTTTCCCATAGAAATAAGATGGAACACATCCACATACACAATAATTTAGGAGGTTGCACACAATATGGAACTCAACACATGCAAATACATCACACAACTTGAAATTCTCAATTCATATGATGTCTATTTTTATAGAGGTAAGATGAAAACATATTTTTGCATATATCAACTTAGGAAGTTGAACAAAAACAAAAAAGTGTTCTAGGTAGATCATTGACATAATTTCCTATGACACACAAGATTTTTCTATAAAACAAAATCTCTCTTTGAAGTTCCTAATGTGGTGGGTATTATTTCCTTAGAAAACAAAACCCACCCTTTTCCCACATATTTCCATAATCACCCAAACATATCACAAATTAATTTGCCACTTTGACTACTCTTGAAACCCCTAGGATTTCTTATCATTTCCTTAATCATGACCCTTAAAATCTATTTTTAAACCTATGTGCCTTCTTCTAAAGCTCATGGTGTAGCAAAAATGCATAGCTTCAAAAAGAAGGATGGTTCATGGCATAAGGGCATTCTTCCCCAACCAACATAATGTTGAAATTCTAAATCACAACTCCTACAAGCATGTGATGCCAAACAAACTATGAAAACCAAAAACAACAAGAAGGAGGAACTTAGATTTGGGTGTCCTTAAATTGTTCCCAAAACTCGTTCATATAGTGTTTCCCTCTTGCACTCCATAACTTGCATCCTTTAAATTGCATCATAGAAATTAGTCATTCACAACAACAATGGAAAATAATTAGACAATTCAAAACCCTTAACATTGTTGAAATAAAAATCCACCAAAACTGAGTTAACCCACATAATTAACAAAAAATTAAAATCACAAATGCAAAAAAAAATTGTTCACAAACCCTTTTCCTCCCAAGTGTGAATACCAAAATAGGAGCCAAAAACCATGTTGGATAATGGTGAAAATTGTGAATTTTTTTACACTTGTTTTTTTCTTGACATTTCAAAATTATGTTACTCATTCGAAGTTGTGTTAAATTATTAATATGAATGTTGAGGAATTTAAATTAAAAATTCATTAAATTAAGTTTTGGGTTTTGGTTTTACATAAGGATGTTTGAATTTGAATAGGTGTTGTGTTAAACTATGATTAATTTTACAAAGGACTAAGTAAAGGATTGTTATAATAACATAATATTTATGGTAAGAAAATTTAGATGATAGTAACCTATTACTCAAGTTCAAAAAACATTCAAATTTTAAAAGATATGAAATTTAAATTTTTTAAAAATTCAAAGCATTTTTTAGATTTATTTTTTTTCAAAAGTCCTTTACCACATATAAATGGGGTGTAATGTGCATGACATACAAAACAAAGTTGTATTTTTTAATATAAGAAACAAAAACCAAAAGTAGTTAATTTTTTTTATATGATTTAAAATTATGATAAATTTTCGAGATGAAATGTAGAATCTGGCAAAATTTACACATTTTGAAAAATTCATATTTATTCAACATGATTAACACGAAAAATGTGATTTATAGGGGCAACTATATTTATTTTTAGTAATAAATTACAAAAGATTTCATTCAAAAATTATTTCGTACAATTTTTTTTTAAAACTCACAATCCTCTT
>Ga0209611_10011712_pt1 | contig 12532 bp, 19 predicted proteins | sample S1TSphgellanicum_3_FD_187693 | JGI IMG/M metagenome (GOLD analysis project Ga0209611, IMG submission 187693) | Host-associated microbial communities from peat moss isolated from Minnesota, USA - S1T2_Fc - Sphagnum magellanicum MG (SPAdes) (version 2) | ecosystem: Host-associated > Plants > Peat...
AATCAGCCAATTTTCCGCGCCGAAGCAGACAGATACCGTCCAGCGTTGGAAAGCCACTCTCTTGGTTGGCGCCAGCCCCGTTTCCACCAAAGTTGAGTTTTCCCGGCGCGGCCTTGATGCTGGCATTGTCCGGGAGCTCATTAATCCCTTGGTGGCTGTCGTTCACCAAGTATCACCTTTTGCTCTTCCTCACTATGGAGTCGCTGCTGCTGTTCACCAAAAGGCAGCGGCTTTGGCTGGGCGTCCTCTTACCCAGGCCCGCGATATCTTCGATCTCCATTTTCTCTTTTCCAAGGGAGGCATGAAGTTTCTAAAAGACGTCTCGTCCAGTGTCCTTGCGAAAGCGGCTGAGAACACCGCGAGCATTTCGCACCAGGATTACTTGGGGCAGGTCGTCGCCTACTTGCCTCAGGAGCAAAGAGTCGAGTATGAGGCTAAAAGCATCTGGACTCAGATGCAGGAAACAGTCTTTGGCGCTTTGGACCAAGCGGCGGGGAAGTCGACGGAATCCTGATGAGGAGGAGACCATGGACCAGTCGCAAGCTCTTGCCAAACTTCGGAGTCAGTATGTCGCGGCATTCACGACGCGGGATACGGCTACTCTGTTGGGAGTAACGATCAATGCTGCTGCGAAACTGTTGGACCGTCTCTCTTCGGTCGGGCTGGTGACGCGCATAATGCGGGGACGCTGGATAATACCCGACAAGTTTAACCGGCTTTGCCTGCCGGAACTCATTGCCGGCCAACCCGCCTATGTTTCGTTGCAATCGGCCCTCTCCTTTCACGGCATGATCGATCAGATTCCGTCCGCAGTTTACGGCATAACTTGCGGACGAGGCAGCGTCATCCAAACGCCTTTGGGAAAGGTTTCCCTTCATCATGTCCGGCCCGAGTTCTTCACAGGTTACGAAACACCAACTGAAATTGGCTGGTTGAAGATTGCCACGCCGGAAAAAGCCATCGTGGATATTCTTTATTTGCGAATGACCTCTCTTGGTGATTTCAAAGGCCTGCCGGAAGTGGAGTGGCCCAAGAACTTTAAATGGAGCTTGGCCCAGAAGTTTGCACGCCTCACGCCAACCGGAGCCCGGCGAGCCTTGATCTTGTCAGCTCTGGATGATTTGCGGGTGTCCTGATCGAAAGATATGACGGAGACTATCGTTCCCTTTTTCAAGATTAAGCCTTTAACCGGCATGCGCATTCTTTAGGGCGGCGATGTCGAGTTTGACCATGTCGAGCATGGCTTGCATGGCGCGATCGGCTTTCTCGCGATCGTCGTCACCAAGCAAGTCGCCGAGGATATTGGGGACGACTTGCCACGAGAGGCCGAAGCGATCGACGAGCCAGCCGCATTGCACTTCACGACCGCCGTCGGCTTTTAGCTTGTTCCAGAAGTAGTCGACCTCGTCCTGCGTCTCGCAGCGAATGAAGAGGGAGATGTTGTGATCAAGCTTCTGCGCGGGTCCGCCGTTGAAGGCGATGAACTGAGCGCCTTCAATCTCGAAGGTGGCCATCATCGAGTTTGTTTCGATGATTTTCGAGTTCTTGAAGACCGAAACGTAAAAGCGCGCGGCTTCTTCGGCTTTTTCCTGGTACCAGAGAAAGGGAGTAACTTTTTGGATCATCATGATGGGTTTTATTTATTCTGTTTGGCGAGATATTCCTCAAGGCGGTCGAACGTGCCGGACCAACCGACGTTGTGGCCGTCGCGCTGCTCGAGGTTGACGAACTGAGTCTGGCGCAGGGTCAGCTTCGTTTTCTTCGGGCCAACCTCTTCGAACGTGAGCTCGATTAGCATTTCGTTGCTCGATCAGCATTTCGTTCTCGGGCTTTCCGTCGTCATCCTCCCAATGGAAGGTGTGGACGAGTTTTTCCGGGGGCTTGATCTCGCGGTACTCGCCGCCCTGCCAGAGATCCTCGCCGGTCTCGACGCTGCGCAGGCAGGCTCGCCATTTGCCGCCGACCTTGAACTCACCTTCACCGTGAACGATGGGATGGCTGCGCGGACCGCCCCACTTGAGCATTTGCTGCGGATCGGTCCACGCCTGCCAGACGAGCTGGCGCGGCGCATCGAACACGCGCTCGATCACCAGCTCCGGTTTCACCTCGAGAGGCGTGACCATTAAAAATTCTCCTTCTCGCAGTTGATCATCCAGGGAATACCAAACTGGTCCTTGAACATGGCAAAGGCCTTGGCCCAGAACGTCTCGCCCAGCGGCATGAAGATTTCGCCCTTGGCCGATAGCGCGTCGTAGATGCGCTTGGCCTCGGTGGTGTCCTTGGGGTCGAGGCTGATGAAGAAGCCGTCTGGCTTGGTGTAGCGGCCGGGCGGGCAGTCGCTGACCATGATCACGCCTTCACCGAGGATCATGCGGGCATGCCCGATTTTGGCGGCGAAGTTTGGATCGGGCTTGCAGCCGGCTTCCGCGACCGGTGCGCCGGCGGGCTGAGGTGGCATTTCGCCGTAGGTCATCGAAAAGGCGACTTTGCCGCCGAGGTGCTCAGTGTAGTAGTCAAGGGCCTGCTTGCAGTTGCCGTCGAAGTGGAGGTAGGGGGTGGGTTTCATTTGGTTTTGGTAGGTTTAGTTGGGGTTGAGGGCTGTGAATCGGAAATGGTGCGTTTGCGCGTGGGCTTGTCCTCTTTTTGCATCTCGCGCAGGTAATCGTCGAGGCGGTCGAAGCTGCCTTCCCAATAGGCGCGATAATGCTCGACCCACGTGGCGACTTCCTGCAACGGCGCTGCCTCGATCTTGCAGGGGCGCCATTGCGCGCGGCGGGAACGGGAGATGAGACCGCTCCGCTCGAGAATCTTGAGGTGCTTCGTGACGGCGGGGCCGCTGATGCGCAACGGGCGGATGAGTTCCTTCACAGAAGTCTCGCCGCGCGAAAGGCGCGTGAGGATCGCGCGGCGCGTGGGATCGGCTAAGGCGAAGAACGTAGTGCTGAGAGTATCGGTAGGCATGGAGCTATTTAACCTTAAGGTAAAATAGCTTCGAGGCACCGTCAACCGAAATCGAGAGGCGGCATGGGAAGGTTTTGTTCTCGGTGAACTGGCCTAAGGCTGGAGGCACTCGGAGAAGCTAGAGCCTTAACCCGTTGAGTCCGCTGGCTGGGATATGGTCAGCTTGTCGGACGAGCGTCGCGTATTTAGCAACCCCTGCCTAAATTTTCCGACGCTTATGCAAACGTTTAACTCCGCCACTAATTGGTTTCTGGCACACTGTGCCAATTACCGGAAACTCAGTCCCCACACACTTAAAGCCTATCGCCATGATCTCGCTCACTTCTACGCTTTTGCGTCAGCCACATGCACCAAAATGCCGATCGAATCGGTTGACCGCGCCTTGGTTCGCCGTTGGCTCGGAGACATGCGTGATGTCAAACCGCGTACAGTTCGGCGCAGACTAGCGACCTTGAAATCAATGTTTGCGAGTCTCGAGAGGCATGGAAATATCACGGACAATAACTTGGCAGGGTTGCGTTGCGAGACAAAAGTCGGTCGAAGTCTTCCTCGCACGGTTGCTCGTGCCACCATTAGATTATTGCTGCGGGCCGCTCGAGGGCAGTCGATCAAAAAGCAAGAAGCTACACACCGATGCATACGAGACACTGCTCTTATCGAGCTTTTGTTTACCACGGGCATGCGAGTAAGTGAGGTAGTTGCCACTGACATCATTCAGATAGATGCTGAGCGACTTACAATATCTGTCCGTGGCAAAGGTAATCGTGAACGCGAAATACCTATCGTCTGTGAGGCATTCCATGAAGCTCTAACCCGACATCTCGCAACACGTCGTTCAGAAGGCGCAAAAGACGAAGATCCGCTTTTTGTAAACCAGTGTGGGAAACGCATGTCAGATCAATCGGTGCGTAGCATTTTAAGGCGATACACCAAAGATGCAGGTGTTCGCCACATAACGCCCCACATGCTGCGCCATACGGTGGCAACTTTACTTTTGGAGGAGGGGGTAGATCTAAGACATATCCAGCGCCTGCTTGGACACAGTTCAATCACCACCACAACAATTTACGTACAGGTAAGTGAACGAAGCCAGCGCCAGGTCTTGGCGCGTCGACATCCGCGCAACAAGATGAACGTCTGACCTTCGGCGACATCGCCAGGGCCCGCGCGATGGCGGCACGCTGTTGCTGACCGCCGGACATCCGCGCCGGGTAACGATTGGCAAAATCCGTCAAGCCGACCTTGGCAAGCAAACGCTGCGCATTCGCCTCGGCTTTTTCGAACGGTTCACCATTTACCACGAGGGGAGCCAGCATCACGTTTCCCAAAATCGTCTTGTGGGGAAAAAGATTGAAACTTTGGAAGACCATTCCGACTCCACTACGGATCAAATGGGCCTGCCGCTCAAATTCCTCGTCGCTATGTGGGACGGAAGCCGAGCGCTGCATCGTGTTCCCAGCTAGGGTTACCGCACCTTCGTCCATCACTTCCAGTCCGTTCAGGCAGCGAAGAAACGTCGACTTGCCGCAACCGGAAGGGCCGATGATGGAAATAAGCTCTCCCTTCAATGCCTTGAAATCAACGCCTTTCAAAACGGTGATGGAGCCAAATCTTTTTACCAAACCTTTGACTTCAACGAGAGGACGTTCCTGCTCCATGGCCGTGAAACTAACAAGCCCCGGAAAAAGGGCACGATTTTCCTTTTGGAAGTTCCTTGCCTTTCATCGCGCAAGATTTTGCCGTCTCCATCATCAAAGCTTTCTGTCCGGGCCGATGCGCAGAGCATTCACATGCACAAAAGCGGATGTAGGGTCTCTTCTCTCTTGTAAGTCATTCCAAGATTGATCGGGATAAAGGATCGCCTTCGATTCCCAAGGAGAGTTTTCCCGGCCGCGAAAGCCGGGAATTGGTTCGGCTTATGCAAAAGCGATGAGTGACATGTGATTCTTCCCATTTGCATTATAAGAATTATAATTGCTAAACAATGTCATTAATGACATTCTATGTAAATTATGATTTCTGTTCTTGGAGAGAAAGAAGCGATGTCAAAACTAGGGCTCCGGCTCCGGGCGGAGCGCCTGCGTCGCAATTTGTCCCAGGAACACATGGGGAAGACGCTGGGCATCACCATTCCGACTTATCGCAAGATCGAAGCGGGTGACGGCACAGTTGAGTTCCGTCACGTCGCCCGGGCTCTCGGGGTTTTCGGCTATGCCGACGCTCTGGGGGAATTGATTCCGGAGGTTCAGCCCGAAATGCGCCTGGAAGATCTGCTCGCACCCCAGCGCAAGCACGCCTCGCGTCCGAGGAAGACTTAAATGGAAAAGCGCCTTAAGGCCCAGTGGTGGGATGGTTCGGTAGTCGGTCATCTGATTCACCGGGGGACTATCTACTTCGTCTACGACGAATCGTGGATTCGACGCGGTCACGATCTTTCACCTCTCTCTTTGCCCTTCACCTCTACGGCTTTCAACGGCAGTAAGGGGATCGATGGGTTGCCGGGGTTAATCGCGGATTGCCTGCCTGATTCATGGGGCCGAAAGGTAGCCCGCCAGGAGTTTGCCAAAAACAAATGGGGAGAACCGACTCCTTTGTGTCTTCTCGCCTGGCGTGGAATGCGCGGCCTGGGAGCACTGCATTTTGTACCGTCGCTGGAGGAGAAGGGGGCCAGCCAGCTCGAGGACATCAGCGCGATGGCACTGGCCCGTGGTGCGGCGGAGATCGAGCGAGGCGAGCCAAGCAAAGTTTTGGAACAATTGGCCAAAGGAGGTACTGCTGGCGGGGCCTTCCCCAAGTCCCTCGTCATCGCCTATCCTGAAAGAACTTTGCGGGTGGGACCACCGGACGGGGTGGGAGACGCCTGCCTGCTTAAATTTGATTTATCCCCGACAGGTGATGTCGCGGCCTGTGAACATGCCTATGCGCGCATGGCCCAGGCGGCAGGGATCCGTGCCGTAGAAACCCGACTCATTGAGGAAAAGCAGAAGTCGAAGCGGCGCCATCTGCTGGTGCGCCGTTTCGACTTGCCGGATCCGAAGCAGCCTGAGCGCCGACTCCATTTCCAGTCTGTCAGTGGGCTTTTGCATAAGAATCCGGGTGAACTGGACTACAGGGATTTATTTCGTACCGCCATCCGGCTTGGCGTACCGCCGGAAGAATTGAGGGAAGTAGCGCGCCGCATGGTGTTCAACGTCCTTTCCTCCAATCACGATGATCACGGCAAGAACCACGCATTTCTTTACCACGAGGAGCACCGGCAATGGGCGCTCACGCCGGCTTACGACATCACCTTCGATGCGGGGATGTTGGAGCGGGGAATGCTGATCAGTGGCGAGGTCTGGCCATCGGCGGCCACCATGGAGGCGCTTTGCCGCGACGCCGGTCTGGCCGAGGAAGAAGTGCGGTCTATTTTTTCAGACGTAAAAACCGCCCTGAAGAAATGGCCACGCTTTGCCCAGCAGGCTGAATTGTCTGCGGCAAAGACCAAGGAAATCGCCGAGCGGCACCAGCTCAGTCAGAGCCGGGTCAATATCTGACGAGGTGGAACTCCCGCAGGGCCTCGCATGTAGCAGCGTCTGTACTTATCTTCGTGCCATAGATGTAAAAGTCAAAGAACTCGACGGTGGTTCCAATCAGGCTCGCAAACCTTTTGGGTGCTGTATTTCTTCCTTTCAAAGATACGGAGTGGCAAATCATGTTCAGTGATACTTATGGGGTAATTGCCCCATAGCAATCGAATATGGGGTGCCAAAATCTATAAGAGCAACTCTCTGAGTATTTGTCCTCACGTAACGCGGGGAACCCAGAAATAAGGTGACTTTGGGCTTCACTTTTTTTGCGGAATCCCGGTTAGAGAACTTCATTCAATGAGCGATTCAAAACTTATTCTCGTAAAGGGAGCCACGGGCTATGTTCAGCGGTCTCATTCGTTGCATCGTGGAACAGGCGTCTGGGGAATCTTAACAGTTTCACCTCGATCATAAGTAACCCTGCTTGAGGCCGGGCACGCGAACGTAATCTGGCGACCGAAGAACTGGGCCGGAGACTGAAGGCACTTGTAGAAGCTGGAGTCATGTCCAGATGAATCCGCTGGAATTTGACCTTGCGAGCGTTCGTTACAGTTCCTTTCCAAAGGGGACCTGCGAAGGCGTCAGAAATGTTTTAATCAAAGGTCCTTCACCGCACACAATCATCGAGTCAAAGCGTTTAAACCATTCACCCTCCGCCACCTCTGGATGGGTGTCGAGCCATGCGGCCAGAGCTTCGAGGGCCTTGGCGTCGATGCTTCGCTCTTGAATGCGTTGCAACAAATGAGCAAAGAGAGGACGCGGAATGTCCTTACGCTGAACTTTAGGCATCAGGAACCGGAGTAAAAGCCTTCGGTAATTTTGTCAGCAATCTTACGAACTTCGGCGCGTTTACGACTCCTTGCCAGTTGCGAAGCAAGTTTACCGAGTTCCTTCGGCGTCATGGGTTCGGCCACGAGCTTGATTTTCAGCCCTACAGCTTCGGCGGCGCGACTCATGGAACGGAAAGTAATCGAGGTGTTCCTGGCATCAAGGATACGCCGTACGGCTGTACGTGCCGTACCCATGCGCTGAGCAATTGTCGAAATAGACAGGCGTTCGGCCTGCATCTTTTTCTCGATGGATTGGACCAAGGAACGTTTGAACTCAACATCGGCCGGAAGGGTGCGTACAGGCATAGTCTGAATATGGTTCAATTTTGAACCAGAGGCAAGGAGCAAACCCAGCTTTTCAAAGATTGGTTAGTATCCATCAGTGATTACCAACCGAGAAATGCGAGCGTGCGTCAGGAGGTTTTCTTGGCTAGTCGGTATGGAATATTGATAGAAATGCTTGATGAAATAATTTATCTGTATAGAATATATTTTACCTCTGAAAAACGCTTATTTTTAAGCGAGAATTTTAGGTCAAAATAAAAGTGCCTAGCCACCTTTTTTGCCCTTATTTTTTTACAAAATGACAATTACCTCCGAGCTAATTTGGGTTCGAGTCCTAGCGCGGCAGCTTTCTTCATTTTCCGGACAGGTCGTGACTAGCTCGGAATTTTCGTGACTATCTTCCTCAATACTAGGTAGTTCCAAGTAGTGCCCTTTGGTCGAATCAGTGACCCTGCCGGACAGGTCAGCACCAGCCCGGAACAAACTTTGTGAGTCTGGCTCGCTAGGATTCGCCGACTTGGTGAGGCTCGGCAGATTGATTACGGTTTCTGCCAAGGGAAGAAGACCCGCGTCAGTATAGGTCTTGGTCGTAAGCTTGATGTCGCTGTGACGCATAATCTCCATCGCGATACGCGGCGATGTTCCGGCGAGCATGAGGTTGGTTGTCAGCGTGTGGCGCAGAGCGTGGAAGTCGGCGCGGTGCCCCTGCGTATCGACAAACTCAATGCCGGCCGCTTTCAGGTCCGCACGAAAGGAGTCCATCGTGGGAAGTAATCACCTCCTCCATGTTCAAGCCGAGAGGATCAAAGGTAAGGGTCGTGCTCATAGGATATTTTCGAGGTTGATGCCAGCACCGGCCTGGTGGGTCTTGCCCGCCTTCGCATCAGGCTGAGCTTGAATCGTCTCGGCATATTCATCCGGCACCAGATACGACTTGGTCGCGTCGAAGCGCCGGAATACATCCGAAGAGGCTTTGAGCGGACCTTCACAAAGGAAAAACGGCGTTGGGGGATAAGCGGGACTTAGACCTATTGCGTCTGTCTTCCTCACCCCATGACCTACGTTTGATCGTAATGTAACGGTTCATGGCTCTGGTCTCAGGTTTGATGGTGGATTTCTCGTGAATCACTTTTCGCATCTTTACATACTATATATCGTACCTTATCAAAAGAATCCGGGATTGTAAACGTGACGCAAGAGAATTAAGTCGCGATAAGGCGGGATGCTCAAAATATTTTGGAGTACCGCAATGACTATTGTTGCGGCGGTAACAGGATTAGCTGCCATTGATCCGGATGGCTATAAACGCTTAATTCCTTGGGGAATGGCCCTCATTATCATCTGCGGCATCGGTTATTTTCTCGCTGAATGGCGCGAAAGAAAAGATGCTTCCAAGAAGGAAGATCATCGTAAATTCATTGAGCGTCAAGAATTCATAGCTCGGAAAAATCAGGAAATGCGAGATAGCCAAAAAAGACGGTAGCCTTTACCTTAATCCAATTTCTTTAGCCCTATGTCAGCAATATCAATAAGCACATTTGAAAGAGCTAAGGGAACCAATCCGAGAAGGCACGCTGCTGCTGCTGTTACAAAAAGCGGCGCGCGGTCAGGATCGCAGAAGATAAAAATAACGAAGAGAATTGCGCCAATGAAGTCCAAGATTGCAAAAAAGGTAAGGATTCCTCTCAGCTTTGGGTATGCGGTTTGTGACCGCAATGCTTTCCTTGGGTCCGCTATTGCTGATTTTTCAGCCACAATAGCCCTTCTGCTCTCTGATTTGGCTGCAATGGCTGCAAATTCTGGCCTCCATTCTCGCAGCAAAAACCAGTCATCCGGACTCTCTGTTTTGGACATTTGGGCCTCTGGTGTTATTTGTCCTTCACGAACCATATGCTCTATTTCAAGAGCCGTCTTGGGACCTTCCACTTCCCCGCCTGCGACTACAAAATAAAGACTCATATATGCCCCTTTTGCTCGCTTATGCCGCCTTCGTCAACTCCTGATAAGCCATGAATAAGGTGCGAATTATTTTGTCAAAGCCTCGCTCAAATGTTCGATAATGAGAGCCACCTGCAAAATGAGAGCCACCGAAATGGTCAAGACGCAAGAAGCCGACACACCAACTAAAATGAAAACTTCTAGCCGAGTGATTTTTGGGTTTCGATTTGAAAGAAACGAATAGCATATGAACAACAAAAGAAAAAGATTTAGAACTGCTCCCGGCCATAGGGATCGTATCCAAAAGCACAGAAGGCCAGTCGCGGCATATATTAAAAGGAAAACGATAGTTATCCAATTACCACGCACCCTGGCTTTATCGGCGGTTGTTGGGGCCTGCTGCAATGTAGTGCTGACAATCGCAAGCACGGATGCCGCAAATATAAGAACTGCGCTAATAAGTTCGATTCCTAGCTTAACGGCATCCATTTGCATTATTTTAATTGGTATCTCTTTGTTAAGGAAAATTAAGAAACTAACTCCTGATACGTCAACTTCTCCGCCTTAACCAATTTTAACAACGTGTCCCGAAATAAAAACTTGTTCTCACGATTATTAAACCTGTGCTCTAGCTCGTCCAGATAGGCGTCCAGATGCTTCACGCTCACCTTATGATATGCGCCAACGATAGACCGCTTAAGCAGGCTCCAGACGCTTTCTATGCCGTTGGTGTGAATGTCGCCGTGCACCCACTCCTCTTTGCTGTGGTTGACCGTGCCATGAAAGGTATCCTCGTCCTGAATGCCGTTGTAGCTCGCATTCTCATCGGTGTAGATATTTCGCGCGTCTGGGGCCGTCGTCTTATGGATGAACTCATGGAGCTTTTGCTTATCCACCCATTTCAGGGACTCAATGCGAACCGGCCCCTTGCGCTCCAATGCACCAACGACCGCAACCTTGTTCCCGCGATAACCCCGGCCAACGTGGCGGCGCTTTCCGCCAACGTAGGTTTCGTCAACTTCTACGGTGCCCTTGAGCGGGGCCGGATTCAACTCCTTGATCGCAGAGCGAACGCGATGGCAGAGATACCATGCCGTAGGGTACGAAATCGCCAGCGAGCGTTGAATCTGGCAGGCGGACATTCCCTTTTTGGATTCGGTCATCAGATAGACCGCCAGAAACCATTTCCAGAGGGGCAGATGGCTGTCATTGAAGATCGTGCCAGATTTGACGGAAAACTGATACTCACAGGCATTGCAGCTGTACTGCGGGCGATTCTTAATCGGAGTCACCTTATCCGATTCGCATCGCGGGCAACAAACGCCTTGTGGCCAGCGCAATTCAGTTAGATATTCACGGGCCTTGGCCTCGTCCGAAAACTGCTCGACCAACTTGACGAGGTTCATGTCGGATTTTTTGGAAACAGGATTGGATTTTGTCATATATGCCTAAGTTAAAAAAGAAAGCTCACGAGCTTACTGCCGATGAAGCGATGAAGAGGATTTTTCACCCGAAAGCCCTCAAACACATTAAGGCTCACGTCAAGAAACTTGCGAAGAAATAATCTGCTCATGCATCAAACATACACTAGAGGCGGATTGTGTCAACTTTATAATCCCGAAAGAATCCATGTTCACGAGAGCCAAGATTTATAACGGGAGCACTTACCTGAAGAATCATCTCCGGGCTAATGACTACTATTCCAAGGGCGAGCGGGTCTCGGGTGAATGGGTCGGGATTGGCGCGGAGAAACTTGGCTTGAGGGGTGAAGTGACTCCTGAGCAATTTGAATCCCTTCGTTCCAACCATCATCCAGTAAGTGGGGAACAACTGAATCCTCGTACCAAGGAGACGCGGGTGTCTTCGACTTGTGACGCTGGGGATGTAAGGATCCGAGGTGAACGCCTCGGCACGATTTTTACCCTGATACGCAGTCAAGAACTGGGCTCGATTAATTGCGCTGTGGATAAAATCGCTAAACCAGAGGAGCCGCTCATTAGGGACATTCTGTTCGAGGATGTCGAAACGCTTATGAGCTGAAGTGTTTAGGCTTTATTGGGGACGCCCTTTTAGCGAGGTTCGAGACGTAAGCGGCCCCCCCCGAGCCAGTTTTCGATTCAAGTACCCCGCTTTAAATATGCCGGGCCTCGACGAGTTGTCGATTATTTCTATAGACATAGAATACAAAAGAACGTAGTCTATCGTCAGTGAAAGCGAATTCCGACTCCCATTTCTCCATTTCTAGCTCTCATTTTCGAAGTGGGATGCTGCGTAGCCTTTTCGTGAATGTCCGCATCAACTTTATGAAAAAGACAGCGCCGAGAAACCAACCGAGCGAATCCACGCGCCGGAGTTCTCGGGCTTGTCGGACATCGGAGCGCTGGACGTTCACGCACACGAGCGAGCGGCTTTTTGCATTGGGTTCCACGGATGGCATCCGACGCTTTGCTTACCGCACGATGATAGGCGAACTGCGCTTCCTTCCTCTCTGACTTCGAATAGACGTCAGACGGATTTTCGGGCGGGGTAGCCAAGTGGTAAGGCACGGCTCTGCAAAAGCCGAATGCGTGGGTTCAATTCCCGCCCCCGCCTCGAAAACCGACAATCATCTTCATCCAATTTGTAAGAAACAAAATTAAAGAAAATAACAGTATGCCCGAAACTCTCACTTTGATTCGATCCAAAGCCGACATCGCCTCGGCCGCCAAGCTTAACTATTCGACCAGCGGTATTTTACCAACGGCTTCAGCTTTGGCGATTCACTTGGGCTTGCTCGACGAAGAATTCGCCTCCGAGTTCGATCTCGATGTGTCTTTTGCCCGGAGCGCTGTTTCTACGAAAAGAGATTCGTCTCGGGACGATCATTACTGGATCCGCGACTCGGATTTGATTTCGGCGATGAAGGACCGATCGAACGGCAGCGATGGTCGGCTTGTCGCTCTGTCATTT
>Ga0209611_10011713_pt1 | contig 12532 bp, 4 predicted proteins | sample S1TSphgellanicum_3_FD_187693 | JGI IMG/M metagenome (GOLD analysis project Ga0209611, IMG submission 187693) | Host-associated microbial communities from peat moss isolated from Minnesota, USA - S1T2_Fc - Sphagnum magellanicum MG (SPAdes) (version 2) | ecosystem: Host-associated > Plants > Peat...
TGGTATTTCCCCTGTCTTGATGAAGATTCTGCACGTGCCCGGATCCTAAGATCAGCAGGTCAGTTTTTTTATTTTAAAACTTTTAATGGGGTTCTTGCTCTAGGGTAGATCAGCCCATCATCGATCGGCTGCTTATGATCAAACACTTATTTTATATCTTCATCATATGTGTATCATTTTGAATGATTTAAAATGTTATAGGAGCACTACCTCAAGCTCTAGAAATCATCTTTGAAGTGCAAAGGGAAATGAGTAGGGTAAAACTACTCATTATCAATCACTACTCTATCACTTCTTTAAATCTTCATCATCTATGCTTCATTTTGAGTGATTTAAAATGTTATGAGAGCATTACCTCAAACTTTAGAAATCATCTTTGAAGTGCAAATGAAAAGGAGTAATGAAAAAATAGCAAGAAAAAAAAAGCTTTCCAACTCACAAAATGCATTTTTTTCTCTTTTTTTTTTCTTCTTTTTGGACCCCTCCTACTTTCAAAGCTTCTAACTTTCTTATTTCTTGTTCATTTTAAACAATTTAAAATGTTATAGGAATGCCACCTAAAATTCTATAAATCATCTTTGAACTCTTATAACAATAGAAGAATATACAAAGAATTGTTTGGGTGTTCAAAAATCGACTTTTGTAATGTTTGATGGTTTGTTTTTTTGAGTTCTTGACCCCTTTACTTTGTGGGGCCATAACTTTCTCATTTCTAATCTGTTTTCAACGATTGTTGATGTTTCAGATGCACCAAGAGGAGGGGTTCAAGTTTTGTTTGGACACCAGAAACCACAGAGCCCTCCCCTTGGATCCGGCCTACCCTGAGTGCTTAAGTGTTCAATCACCAACCAACCTACTTAAGTTGGTGATTTGACCATCAGATTTCTTGGAAGCCCCCAAACTCCCACATTTTCACCACTCAAAGAAGATTTTTCCTGTGCCCAGATCCAAAGGTCAGTGGGTCAATTTTTTGTTTTTTTTTCTTTAGTGGGGGGGGGGCGGAGGGCCCTTCCTAATGTGTTCCAATCAGGTTCCCAAAGGGTTCCTCAAGTTCCCAAGACATTCCCAATAGCACCTCAATTTTGTCCCATATGGTTTGCTCAAAGTTCAACTCCAATGTATGAAAACTGAAAAGGTAGGCCATAGTGAAGCACATTTGCTTCAATTTTGTGAACTGGGGTCCAAGACTCCAAAGAAGTGCTTCTATTGGGAAGTGCCCAATGTTCCAAAGAAATTGGTGATGGGCCAATCAATGTGGCCCCTTCCAAAAAAACCAAAAACAAAAAATGTGAGCACACCCATGAACTAATTAATATGAATCACACTACGGATTACACATTGAAAATTAACTATCTGACCATTGTTGGATTCATGGGTACAGAGGATTTTTCAAATCTCTTGGGTGGGAATAATTGGTTTTGGATGGGTTAGGTTGCACCGAGATCTTCTCTGGCTACTGGATCTTGGCTACACCTAATTGATGTGTTATGTGACAACAAATTTTTTTTTCAGTCTGTCATGGTTTGCACCATTACACAAACATCTGATTGTTGGATCTCTAGTTATGATGACTTGTTTGTTTGCCTTGCCTACCAAGGCAAGGATATTGTGTTTAGATTCATTATAGAATATAGTAGCTTAAGGGATTTTGGCCCCTAGGTAATAATACCTTTATTTTTATAGAAGGATTTTTTAAACATGATATCTTGGCTTGTGTTAAAACTTGACATTAATTATATGGTTATAATATCTTGAAGGATTATGGTTTCTTTCAGAGGATTTTTTGAAGTTATATTTTTGCATGGTGAAGTACTTGAGTTTCCATAATTCCTCTTTTGCTTGAAGACACTTTTTAATTTAAATGGCAAGGCCATAGTGTGACACACCCCTTGTTTTTGTGGCCACAAGTCAATCTGCCAAAGTCACTCTCACTCCTAAACCTTTTAGGGGAGGACATTAAATTAGCAAAATGGGTCCTTATTAAGGACCCACCCATTATTGTTTTTTCTTTTCTTTTTTGCCCTTAGAAACGATGGATGATGCTCATACACAAAGCTTGAGTCCTATTCTACTTCCTAAGCTCCACTACATGACCACATTATGTTAGAATAGGACACAAAATTTGTGTCTAGGCAGCACCAAGATGTGTAAAACTTGGATAAATAGCCATCGTTGTCTAGTCATCACTTCACACATCTTGGTTGGGCAATTAAACAACCAGGAGAAAAAAGAAGTAAAGAGTACTTTTTGTACTATCTGCAATAAGGATCCATTCCTTCCCTTTTAGCGGTCAAAATAAAATGAAAAAAAAATCACAAAAATCCAATAAAAGATCGATGGCTAGAACCATGGCAAGGGAATGCCAAAGAAAGGCCAAAAGACACACAACTCATGGGAACCAAGAAAAAGGAAAAAGGCCCCTGGAAACAAAAAAAAAAGGGAAAAAGTTAGTGCCTTTCGTGGTAGGAAGCTATTTCACCCACAACCCTTATGTTATCGCCTACATGCAAATCGTGAGATTTAAAAGTAATGGGAAGCCTAGAACAAGCATCACCCGCCAAAACAATCTTCCTCTCTATAACAAAGGTTAAAGAATAATACTAACACATAACCTGAAAAATTGAATGCAAAAATAGAAGGATAAATGACCTTTTGATCGTCTATCATGAAAAAGATGAGCTCGGTCCTTGATGAAACAATCCATATCATGCTTGGGTGCACCGTGCACCTCCATGGCCATCAAAATAATGTGATGCCCCTCATGAAACCTTCTATACTTGCGAATATTAGCAATGGCGTTAAATTCCATCTACACCTACTAGTCGACTAATGACACTTGAAGCCATCATCTCCCAAGTTGAGTCCACAACCACCACATCGACAACAAAGACTTGGTCCTCTGGGGTCATGTAGAAATCGATTCATGATAAAACTCATGATGTAAAAACATACCACCGTTCTTTCCATACAACATGCTCACTCTCTCGAGCAAAAGCATACATGACATTTCGAATGGCATCATGTGTGGCTATTCACTAACCTCCAAATGGGTAATGAAATAAGTGCGTGCCAAATGTTTCCAACCCATGTCCACACTCACATTTGAAAAAACTAGACGTTGAGGGCTGAATTGAACCAAAATGAAAATGGAACGTTGAGGTGAAAGTAAAGTGTGCAATGTACAATAAATAGATGGTTTAGTAACCAACCATAGCCCTAGCCCCTTGCTTGAACAAAAATGAATGTGAGCTTTGGATGCTAAAGAAATGGAATCCTCTTCTAAAATAAACCTAAGGGATGTGTCATGATAGATGTCCATCAAAGCTACCTATAGACCTAGGGTGTTAGAAACTACCAGACTCTCAAAATAAGGGTGCATCTCCTTTGCTGCAAAAGGAAGGCCATCTCGTAAAATATGAAACCTAAAGCACAAATACAAAGCCATTAAAATTTAATTCCCTAAAAAAACAAATGGGACATAATCCTCCATAGAGAGAAAAGTTATACCACTAAAGGATATCAGTAGTTGAACCTGACGTCTCGTTGAAGGGCCTTGAAAAGATTCCCACGCTCTTAGACCCACAATGTCCCACAAACTTGCATAATTTTTTTATCGAAACCTACCAAAAAATATAGGAAGGAAAAAAGAGGTACTACCCATGTGAGATAAAAAGGTCAAAAAATTGCACATCAAGACAAAATGCCCAAAACAACATGGGCGTCTCCCAAGAGAATAAGATCATTAATATGTGCCACATCCTAAGATAAAACCTCGTCCAAAAAATGTGTGGCAAATCCTGGGAACCCATTGGCACACCCAATATGCATAAACCATCTATGACCAAAATGTAACCTTGAGGAATTTTTATGCCTTAAAAGATCCCTGATGGACTTCAAAGCTTGCATTTTGACACCTTGACCATAAACCCAACTAGGGCTAATTGGGTTGAAAAATGGTCAAAGGTGTGAGTAATCTCACTCATAGACCCCATGATGTGGGTATCGTCCACTAGGGATGGAAAAACGTAACTTGAGGCCTGTGCGTTGGTTTTTAAGAGAGTTCAATAATGGGCCAAAGTAAATAAAAAACCTCCTAGGGAGTCACCATGCCTCATGTTTAAATATGATTCAATAATGTTGTACCCCTCCACATGCCACCCATGTTAGTAGTAAAAAGAAGAATGGACATCATAAAACAACATGGTAAAGGGGACAATGCTCGCCATTGCCAACAATCTATTAGCCCCAACAATAGGGCCACCGACCTAAGGATATCCCCATGAACAACAGTAGTAGTAGCCTAAGATAATTCTAAAAACCTTAAAGATAGGTCTTCTTATATGAAACATTTTGAGAAATGTTCATGTACCATCCCAAAAAACCCACTTGAAAATAAATAGGGAGCATTAGTTAAGGTTTGCGCAAAAAAAATCCTATCTATGACAAAGGTGTGTTCAAGTTAATAATCAAAAATAGGTGGAAGGACAAGGTTTGAAGGAGGGGTGTGAAGCTAGTGTAAAGCAGCAATGGTGTCCTCCAAAGGAATAGTTGGTGTCATGGGCTAAAAACTTTAGTAGTGCGACTGTACTCACCAGCTTTCCTTAAAGTTAGACATTAGTAAAAATGAATGGTCGAAGAATCTTCCCATGAATGGTGAAATGAGGCACACATGAGGCCCATGAGGATTCCTCCTAAAGAAAAGATTAATCGCCTACCATAAACTTCCTAAAGCAAATAGAAACCATTCATTAACCTGAATGATCTCTTCGAGTATAGCACAAACACTAATGGAGCAACATGAGGAAAAGGAACCATGTTAATTTGTTCGTCATGTCTTGAGCAATTCGATCAAATGGTAAATGAAAAGCTTGTCTAACCTCATCCTTGGTGGTTCGAAGGATCCTATGAAACAAATGAAGGCACACAAAACAAAATTCAAATAGCCCCAAAATGGAGTTAAACTGAACCCAAAGCCAACCCTAAGAAGCAAAAGGAATGAAACCAAGGAGAAACACAAGAGGGGAGGACACCTACAAAAATAAAATAGTTTGGCTAGCTCAAGAAACGAAACTAGCAAGAAGGTGAACGCTCTTAACATGTTTCAAACAACCACCTAAAATGTAGAGGCTAGAACAATGAGGACAAAGGGTTTTTCGAACCGAGAGGGGATGCAATGAGGGAGTTATATTAGAACATTTTTTTTAATTTAAATTTTAAAAAAATAATCCCAAAACCTTAAGGAAACAAAAGCTCATGGAGCCTTTTTTTAAGAATAGAACAAAAAAAAACCCTAAAATAAATAAATAAATAAAAATAACAAAACCAAACCCAAAAAATGAAAAAAAAATGAAAGGACGTTAATGGTGATTCATTAATTACATAAATGTTAGATGAAGCTTTCACAAAAACCTATTCATATTTCATTCGGGCTCCCTATTGTATGCATTACTAGTAACAAATACTACCACCCCCCACCCCCCGGCCCCCCCCAAAAAAAATAGGCCTAAGGTATTTTGAAGAATTGGTATGTGGAAAGTTAGTTATAAATTCTCCATTTGTACTTTTCATTTATAAATTTATTGAATTATGATATTCTTATTAGATTTTGGAATGTAGGGTAGTGTTGAATATTTTGGGAATGGAAAGACATATTCAACTATTTATGGAGTTTGTAAATGTGTTTGCATTTGTGATAAAAACATATTGAAGTTTTTTGGAGTCAATTCCAAATGCAATATCTACTACATATGCTATTGTGAAAACACCACATGATGAACTAGTTACTTGTTTTTTGAACAAATTATGAACATTTATAAGTTTGCATAATAGTTGAGTTGTTTCATTTGGCAAAGTTGTATTATTAGCATGTTTTAATCATGTATTGTAGAATGCAAACTAGGAATGAATATGTCCATTTTTATTACAATCCAATAATTGTTGTTCATGAATGTGTTGAAAACATTTATGTACAAATCTACATGTATTTCCTATGATTACATATGTATGTTGTACATATCTTAACGATTGTAACTTTTCAACATACAATATTTTGCATAGTGGTTCCTAAATGTTGGTCACTTAAACATTCGTTCAAGTCAAAAAGATATTTTCATATTATTTTGTTTATTGGAGGGCTTCATGCCAATATTTAATGGTCTAATAATCATTGGGGTCATTATTTGAATCATTAAATATTTCAATATTTTTGTCAATTTTGATGTGAGAAAGTTTAGTTTGGGTGTTGTCAAGTGTATCATTTTTATTCACATTTTTTTGGGGGAAATAGGTTTTGTCATCTCAAATTACTCCTTTTTGAATTTGGTTTTACATATGTCTTTGATAGATATGTCTTTTAATATTATGAGTCCATCCAATGAACATAAACATGATAATTTTACATATGCATGTTAAATGGTACATTGTTGGGTGATTGTTTCAAATTGATGATCAAATGGTCAAATGTCTATTTTTGAGCTTTGAAGTTTATGAAATTGAAAGTAAAGGCAAGTGATGATTGATATCTATTGATGCTACATGTTTTGGAGGTATTTGATTATGGTATGTGATGATGATATGGGAATTTTTTTGATATGGGTACTATTGATATTACATTTTTGGCAAACCTTGTAAAGTTATGTCTTGTGAAATGTCATTTTTTGAATGAATTCATTTCAATCAACAAAAACAGTTGTAGGAAGGTGCATTGAATGATTTTGTTGAATCCAATGGGATTTGGTGATTAAAATTTTGAATGTAACCAAGATTTCCATTGATATTTAGGATATTGGTTTTCAACTATTATGACTTTCATTCCTTTGTATATTTTCAAAAAAGGTGTTAAGTTTTGAGTTTTACTAGTGGATACAGTTTGTTTACTGGGTATTAAATGTCATTATATATTGTATTTGTTTTAAGTTTCAAACATTTTATTTTATTTTATTTTATTGAATTAATAGTTTTCATTTGGTTATTGATTGCACTCTATATAAAAAATTCAGGTACTAAAAAGGTTGTTTTCCATGGATCATTGAATAAATTAACATTTAAAATAAAGAAAAAACGTGTTGTTAATAAGACAAAATCTAAATATGAAATCTTTCCATTTCAAAGGTTTTGTAATAGAATTACATATCTAATGTCTTTGTTTTGTTGCATTTTAGAAGTTAATATGATGTTATTTGGATGAATGTAGTTCTCCCATATACTTTTACTTATGACTTATTTTTGGGTCAAATTTGTGGATGCAAAATTGGTTGGATGTTTGTTGAAAATAATGGTGTATTAATGATGGGTGGAAATTGTAAAAACATTCCCATAAACATTATGTTAAATCTTCCAAATGGTAATATGTTTGATTTTTATTTTTGTAATTTCAAATGCATTATAACAAGCATGGCGCAACCTACTATTGATATTTTGTTGACAATCATAATTTGAATATCAAACCAATTGTCCAATATTATTTTGGATTTGTTTTAAATTATATTTTTATCAATTGATAAAATGAATAAGGAATGGATAGTTGTCCCACTTATCAATAAAGTTGTGTTTACAATATTTATTGTAATGCAAAGCTTCTTATCTTTGTTTATTTTTTAAAAAATATTTTTTGATAGCTTTAATGTTTTGTGTTTTGCATATACTTACAACACCCTTTACATATTGCAATAAATGATTAATGAAATCCATTTATATGAATTTTCAAAAAAAAAGTTAATTATTTAATTTACATTATTATTATTATGACAAATTTTTTTGATATTAAAGGGATAAATATCATTATAATTAAAGGTCATATATTTCATGTTCTTACATAAAGAATTTCTTTTGTGTGGACTTTAAAAAACTCATGTATTTTAGGTTTTTATGAATTATCATCAATATGTGTATGAAATTTTTTTGAACAATCACTACATCAAAATGCGTCTTATTTCACTTCGGGTTTCATTAGATTTTGAGTGAATTTAAACATTTATACCATGGTGAAACTAATTGACCCTTTAGTGAAAAAAGATTAATTGTTACAAACAATGAACAAAGTTACTTTCAAATGAAATACAAATTACGAAACCATTTCACTTGCTAGTTAATTAACTAGGCGGCATGAAAATGAATTAAATTTAAATTATTAAATATTTAATGTAATGTTTAATATTATTAATAATTTCATGATTTTTCAACCTAAGAATTATTGACATGTGTCATTATCTATGTTAGGTTAAAAACCTAACCATGTACATAGGCCATGTAATCAACCTAAATAAACATTTAACTTTAGGGAATCACATAAAAAAATATTCGGTCAACATTGTTGACTATAAACACACCATTTGTGAGCTTTGATACCTTGACTTTTAGGATGGAAGCAAACACCTTTACCATCAAACCACCACACTTGTTGTGATAATGTGTTACATTACATTCTATTTATCAAAATTTTCATTTTAAACATTACAAAAACATAAAATTTAAAAATTCATATCTTATTGAAATTTTGTCCAAATGAAATGATTAAAGTTTAATTATTTTTTTGGAATAATGTACATAATTACATTTATTTCCATTTGAAAATGTAAAATCGTTTCAATAATTGTTTTTTTGAATATCATTATTCAATAACATTTCAATGATCATTATTTTGAAAAATAAAGTGTTTAATAAATGGATAATTTTTTGCTTATATAATATTATTTATGTTAACACTTTTAACTATTATAGGGCTACTTTTCATTGTTCTAAGTTATTTCACCCTACATTATTTACCACTATTTATGGCTATTTTCAACTTTTTGGCTATTTTTAATTATTTCACTCTAGGTTATTTTCGGTTATCTAAGTTACTTTTAGTTATTCTAAGTTATTTTTGTCTATTTTAAATTATTTCACCTTAGGTTATTTTCAACTATTATAAGTTTTTTTTTGTTATTTCATTTTTTTGGTCTATTTCACCATAGGTTATTTTTTATTATTGTAAGTTTTTTTTTGGTTTTCCTATGTTATTTTTTGTTATTTCACCATAGGCTATTTTCAACTATTATAAGTTAATTTTTGTTATTATATGTTATTTTTGGTTATTTCACCATAGGCTATTTTTGACTATTGTAAGTTTTTTTTTGTTATTATATGTTATTTTTCGTTATTTCACCATAGGCTATTTTCGGCCATTGTAAGTTATTTTTGGTTATTCTATGTTATTTTTGACCATTTCACCATAGGCTATTTTTGATTATTAAGAGTTATTTTTGGTTATTCTAAGTTATTTTTGGATATTTCACCTTAGGCTATTTTCAATTATTGTAAGCTAATTTTAATTATTTTATGTTATTTTTTGCTATTTCACCTTAAGTTATTTTCGACTATTGTAAGTTTTTTTTTTCTATGTTATTTTTAGCTATTTCACCTTAGGTTATTTTCAATTATTGTAAGTTAATTTTAATTATTTTATGTTATTTTTTGCTATTTCACCTTAAGTTATTTTCGACTATTGTAAGTTTTTTTTTTCTATGTTATTTTTAGCTATTTCACCTTAGGTTATTTCACATTTTGTTATTATTAGTTATTTTAGATTATATTACCATAGGCTATTTGTGGCTATTCTATTGGTGACTATTAATGGTTATTCTATTAGTGGCTATTTTATTGGTGCATATTTTATTGTTGTTTATATATTTTATCGATAGTTATTAGTTTGGTGGTTATTATTGCTTATTTTATTGGTGGCTATTGGTGCATATTCTATTAGTGCTTATATATTCTATTGATGGTTATTATATTAATGCTTATTGGTGCCTATTTTATTGCTGGTTATTAATGCCTATTAGTGGCGATTTTATTGGGGATTTTTATATTGGTAATTATTAATGGCTATTGGTAATTATTTTAGTAGTGATTGTTAATGTTTATTAATGGTTATTCTATTAATGGATATTTTATTAATAGTTATTAATAGCTATCCTATTAGTGACTATTGATGGATATTATATTAATGGTTATTAATAATTATTTTATTGGTGGTTATCTTATTACTAGTTATTATTAGTTATTTTATTGATGGTTATTGATGTCTATTCTATTGTTGGTTATTTTATTAATGGCTATTGGTGGTTATTTTATTAGTGGCTATTGGTGGCTATTCTATTGGTGGTTATTAATGGTTATTTTATTAATGGCCATTGGTGGCTATTCTATTAGTTGTTATTAATGGTTATTTTATTAATGGCTATTGGTGGCTATTTTATTGGTGGTTATTAATGGTTATTTTATTAATGGCTATTGGTGGCTATTTTATTGGTGGTTATTAATGGTTATTTTATTAATGACTATTGGTGGCTATTCTATTGGTGGTTAGTTGTGATTATTTTATTAATGGCTATTGGTGGCTATTCATTGGTGGTTATCTGTGGTTATTTTATTAATGGCTATTGTTGGCTAGCATATTGGTGGTTATTATGTTATAAGCTTTTGTTGGATTTTTTTGGCTATATTATTACAAGCTATTGGTATTTATTTTATTGTAGGGTATTTTTAATTATTTATCATAGGTTATTATTGGTTATTATAGGTTATTTTACCTTAAGTCATTATATTTATTTTAAATTATTTTAAATTGTTAGACCTAAGCTAAAATAAATTATAATAACATAAAGCATAATGACCTTGAATAACGTAAAATATAACTTGAAATAACATATGTTAACTTAAAATAAAATAACTTAAGATATAGGCTAAAGTTAATTGAATAATTTAATTTGAAATAATTTAAAGTAAACAATTTATAATAAATTAGTTAGGATATTTTAAAGTATAATAACATGTAATAATTTAGGGTATAATAATGTATAATAGCATATAATAACTTAGGTTATAAGTTAGAATGATTAAAATAACCTAAATCATATAAGGTATATCATAAAATAACATAGGATACTTAAACTAACAATATAAAAATCAACCTATTTACCACAATAAATAATAATGAATTATGTCAATTAGTAATGAAACATGATGTTTACATAATGATATTATAGTGAAATAAGTTTAACCGTGATGAAATCAACAAAATGTAATGAACTCACTTCACTTTTAAGGCCCCATAATGATTCAAGCTAATGAATTACACCCCACTTTTGTACTAGTGAATATGGATGGTGAAGTTTTAACATCGATATATTAAGTTTGTTTTCTATAAATCGATCAACATATTATTCCATTATTTGTAATTTTTTTGGTTTTCTATGATGACATCTATATCACAAATTTGAACCTATTGAAGTTTTCTTATTTTTCATAAATTCAAAACTTATAGGTTTTTTGTGAAATAATTAGCCATGCAGATTATGTTGCATAACATATATTTTACTTTTATTTACATAAATGGAATAGCTTATGGTATAGTAGCCTATAATATAACAAAAAATAACTTAAGGTGAAATAACTAAAAATAACCAAAAAATATTTTAGAATAACAAATGTGGAATAAATTAAAATAATCAAAAATAACATAAGGTATAATAACCTTGAATGATCAAAAATAACTTATGGTGGAATAACTTAAAATATCCCAAAAAAACTTGAAATAGAATAACCAAAAATAACTTAAGGTGAAATATCTTATAGTAACCAAAAGTACACAAACTTAAAAATAACTTGGGGTGATATAATCTAAAATAACCTAAGGTGGAATAGTCTAAACAAACTTAAGATATAATAGCTTAAAATATTCAAAGGTGGAATAAACAAAGCATAGGATTCACTTAAAATCTTAGCCTATGGCTTAAGATAACTTATCAGCCTATGAATAGTTTAAAATAGCTTATGGTAACCTACACATAGGTTAAAAAACGAATGTGCATAATAATATGCAATGACAAATCATTCATTTGAATAGTAGTCCAACAATTAAATATTTTCTCTTTAAACATGGAGGTGAAGGGAGGTTAATGTTCAAACATTCACATTTACACCTTAAGTTGGTGGGTTAGGTGGTTACCTTAACCTAGGTGCTTAATTAGGTTAAGTTAGGTGCCTAAATGCTTAACCTAAGCTAACTATGGATTAGAAAGTTAATTTAATGAATTAATTATTAATGAATTTGATTAGCTATTAATGAAATCACTTGTTCATAACAACTATCCCCATTCATTGAAGTGGTGGCCATTTTTATCATGATAAATTTGTCCAAGTTCATTAATACTAGTGTAGTGCTTTATGATCACGATTGTATAAAAATATATATGAATGCTTAGAAAACATATTGATTATAATTTTCACCTTGAACATCCAACTATAAATATGTTGTAGAAATATAAAAGTTTGTGAAAGAACCAAAAAAGAATACATTCACCAATAAACTTGATATTCTTTTCAAATTTAATAACTAAAATGTGACAATTACATTTTACACCACTAGCAAAATGAAAGTTCAATTATCAAATTCCTAAATTCATATACCAAATTGCTTAAACTAATTTGGAACAATATATATATATATATATATATATATATATATATATATATATATATATATATATAT
>Ga0209611_10011714_pt1 | contig 12531 bp, 13 predicted proteins | sample S1TSphgellanicum_3_FD_187693 | JGI IMG/M metagenome (GOLD analysis project Ga0209611, IMG submission 187693) | Host-associated microbial communities from peat moss isolated from Minnesota, USA - S1T2_Fc - Sphagnum magellanicum MG (SPAdes) (version 2) | ecosystem: Host-associated > Plants > Peat...
TTGGTTGAAATGTGATCATTAGCTTTTGTCAATTTTTTGAAAACCAATTAGTTCTCTACAACTGAAATTTTAAAAAAGAAAAAAGAAAATTGAGGCAATTCCTAAAAACGCATTTTAAAAATCAAAATAAAAAATTCTAAAAAAAAAAAAGGTGGGAACTGCCCAACATTGGAATATTTGGACATGATGTAGGGACGGTTATCATCTCTATGGATGGTAACCCTTGATGGATAGCACTCAATGCCTTGGATTATTTTCAGACCATGTTAGGGTTAGGGTTTTAGAGTTAAGGACCCAGAACAATAATTGAAGGTTGTGGCTTAAACTTAGTGGGTATCCATATTAACCATACTAAATTCATTTCAAGAGAGAATTGTCAAGGAGCTAGGCACATTGGGATGGATGTAGGGCTCATAATTGGTTGTCATTTAGCAAAGAATTTTGAGGATCATTTGGTTTGCAATTGTTCTCCTTGCCCCAAAAGTGTAGCATGGCTAGTTTAGCACAATGAAATCCATGATGCTTCATGTTAGTTAGAAAACAAGTTTTGTATTGTTTTCTAGGCTTTGAATTCATGAAAATTTCAAAACTTGCTTGAGTATAGAAAATTCTCAAAATGTTCCAATCCTACTAGTAATTATTGATATCATTGACATATAATTTTCAAATTCTGGCAATATTCTTCATTATAGGTGTTAAGTTTGTTAACATGAAAATGTTCATGTTTTTTCTATGCTTATTTGTTACTTTGAACTTTCTAACATAAATTGGCTCGAATATAAATTTTTCTATTGTTTAAATATAACAAACAACTTGTTGAAATTAGTTTTGCATAAATTAAATAAGACCTCTTTAAATTTCCTATGCTCATGGTATCTGCGTGGTATGCCACATTTGCCCATTAACTACTATTAATTATGTTTTGAGTTTGAAGGCGAGAATGGCCTTTATGCATGTAATCAATTGCATATCATGGCCCCCGGTTCAACTTAGCAGCACGTCCAGGTACAATAACCCTGCCAAACAAGGCCAAATTGAGAGATTCCTGCTTGAGATTATTTGTGAGCCTCGTGAGAGGCATCCAAAAAATTGGAGTATTCCGCTATTTGTACTCTGCTCACGGTATTCTTTAGTAAAAGGCGAAAGAATATTTCGCTGTGAGCTGAGCATGCAGATTGGAAGAAAAATGGGTCTGGAGAACAATATAAGTATCATTAAATGTCGACTTCCGAATGCAATACATATGGGAAAAACAAACCTTCAAGAGGTCATGGTTGTGGTGGTTTTTGTCGCTTGTCTCTGTTGAGAATTGAGCCTTTTTGCAGTTCTCGCTCACACAACAACAATTGAGTGTAAAGGAATGGAGTGGTGTTGGGATTTAAGGAACATAATATTTTTTGTAGGCAAGCAATGTGATTTTGGAAAATCAAAAGGAAAAAGAAGAAGAAGAGGAAGATGAGGAGGAGAAAGAAGAGAAAGAGTTGGTGAACTTTAGGGTTTAGTGTTGAAGGTGAATTCATTGCTATCTTTTTCTTTCATCCTTACACTAAGAAATCATGTTTGTAAGAGCACTGAACATTGTAAGAATCCTTTGTTCTGTCTTCACATCTGATTCCAAGGTTTTGTTCCTGGGTCTAAGCTCAGTTACTATTCCCTTCATCAGACTGGAAACATGCAAAAATGTTAGCCACTCAAGTTGGTCAGAGATCAAACGGACGGACACATGTTGGTCGTAGAGCTATGTGATGATTCATGTGTATATTGTTCGAATCATCAACCCTCTTTTCATTTCCAATGGAGCTCAACAATATTCTGTTGTGGTGCATGGTAATGCACAGTGGCTTTCCATGTCTAGAAATTCCAGGAACTCCAATCCACAAGTGCTTTGTGTCGGGTCACCTGAACCAGTAGAATTATTATGGGTCGTGTGTACTCACCACAAAACCAGCCCTTCTCACTTCATCTATTCTCATTTGGTCATCAATTCTCTTCCTCAAATCTTTGAATGGGGCCACAAAGCAGCCCAAACAACATCCAAATCATATTGATTCTCAATTATTACACCTGCAGCTAATCATTAACATATGTCCAAATTTGGCTTCTGGAGCTGCTGCAGGACTCCTACAACAATCACAGTACAGCTCTTCTTATGCTCTTAGTGAATTTACCAAGGATCAAAATTGATCCAGGTTTCATTCGGTAGCAAATTCTGCTAGCAACATGGCTAGATCGGGAACATTTTCCACATCTGAAACTATGGCAACTCAAAAGGGTGAATCTGAATTTCCCTTATCACCCTCTCTGGACTCATGTCAAAATTTGGGGTCTGGAACTGTTGCACCTCCTCCATCTCCACCAGATCAGAGCTTAGTATTACCCAAGCAACAACAGAGAGTCCAAAACAAAGTCAAAACACCTTTGATTCTGGATTCCACACTGTACCCTGTAGCCACCATCACATAATTCTTTGCTGGATTCCAAGCAATCCAGCAAACAGAGCTGCAACTCTCCTTCCAGTCCTACACCAGAGCTGCTCTTGGCTGTTTCTTCATTCTCAGATTCAAGCATAATACACCAAAGCTTCCTGCTCAATGGTTTAGCAGGTAATTATATTCCTTGAAATGTGCTTCATAACTACCTTAATGTAATACAGAACGGTTGAGCCACTGCCCATTATGTACTAAGGCGACAGCAAGCCTGGTAGGGCAAGCTAGGTCACACATGCAATCTAATGGGCAAGGGTGAGGCCATTCTATGACATTATGGCCTGCGGAGTCAGATTCAATGATTTAAAACAAAATCATGTTCAACAGACACATTTTGGTCAGTAGAAGCGGGTGGTAGAAAAGACCTTCAATGAAGATAATCTAGTTAGGATTGTCAGGATAAGATAATACATTATTGAAGATTGGAATGGTGCACAGATGAAATGATCCATTTGATTTGATAAAAACCCTCCAGCTTTTCATACATTTTCAGTACATTTCTACCCAAATCATCAGATAACTATCACAAAACCCTTTGAGTGGGAGCCGCAGACTCTGTTTTCATTACGAAAATTTATTACAGCGTAAGCCAATTGCATTTATTTATTGACTGTATATGCATTTGTCAAAACCGTGTACCCTATTCACCCTGTACATCCAATCCCACATATTTTGCAAAACAGTTATGGTGCATTTAGCCTTGTGCTTCTCAACCACACATTTTGTTAAGAAAAATAAAAATCATGCAAAAAACTGAACAAAGACTTCTGAATTTTCTAGGACAAATAATGTTTGAAATATGCGAAGTTGCAAACCCCAATAATAAAGCATATGGGTTTCCAAATTTCTGTAGCGTTACACACATCCACATATTACAATTTGACAATAGGTACTTTAATATAGTTACTTAAAGGTGCTTAAACTAGCTGAATTTTCCTGCAAATGTTCGTTGACATTTGTTAGTTTATAACACTGTCCAGATATGTGTACAAGCATCCCTCTTTGACTAGATGCAAAATTCCAACAGCAATATGGTTGATGGTTGTAGATTTGTTTTAAAATGTGCATAGTGATTTTTAACAAGAGTCTAGAAAAATGATCAATGAGTATCCTGAATTTTGTAAACCCAATAAAATTTCATAATTCTTGTGATGAATAAAATGTTGAATTGAAAATGTGAGCCACCATGCCAGCCTTGTGACAAAGGGTTTGGATTTATGATGCCTTAATCCCATGCATATTTAGCAATGTCATACCTTAACCATGGTTTGCAGGCCTTGTATTCAAGGCAAGACATCATGCTCATCTTGGGTTGATTACCGACCATTGGGAGAGACTTGGTTGATTCTGTTAGCTGCCAAGGTTTCCTTTGCAAAGCCTTTAGAAAATGACTATCCATTCACTTAATTGGGTCTACAACACATTGTTGCTAGAAGTAGATTGAACCTCATGGATAGAAATATGTGATCTCCAAGCACACTTATATAAAATTCGTACTACATTCAAACTACCTTATAAGACTATATACTTTGGACTTAAAGCTCTAAATGTAGGTTAGGGAAGAGAAATTATTTGATATTCAACTTATTTCAAGGATCTACTCCACTGTTAACATGCATATCGTTTTATTTCTTTCATGTGAAATTTTTGATTTAATTGTGTTTTTAACCTTGTTATATATAGAGTGAATGGTGCAATTTGAACTGCAATTGTTTTTGAAACTAAGTAAAATTGCTATAAATATCATGACCCAGATGGTGGAGCTTCTGTATTTTACACCTTTATTATTAGAAAAGAGGAATGTTGGGTAATACATTGGTGAAGGTGCCGTGAAGACAGTAAATCCTTCACAGACTATGTTTGGTTTTTTAAGTTAGATGAGTACACTTGAGTAGAAAGAGTGTATTGTAAGACTTTGTAGGCCCAATAGTGCAGTTACACTTCTTTCACTTCTGTCCTAGTTTCTAGTAGTTTTTAATTGGGACCCTTGTTTTCTTTTGCAGTAGGGTTGGCCAGTTTGCTCTTAGGTGGCGGCAAACAATTGCCTTGGGGCTTTGTCATAGCACGCATGATACATTGGTGGATTGCAGAATGGTTGGATTAAAGATTTATTCTGTTGAAAGGGTTTCTTCTCCCCCAAATTGAAAAACCTTTAATTTACTCGAAAGCAAACCATACACTTAAGTTTCAATATACTCCTAAGAAAACCATGAAGTTAAGCTTCATTTTTCAAATGTGTTTTGTAAACTATAGACAGGTGTACCAGTTTGCATGCACACAAAAGCCAAACATGCAACCAATATTGTTATGGTCATGGGCTAGCTTAGTCTAGTTAGATCAAAGTCATTGTGTATAAGAAAATACCCAATACCTGACTCTATCAACTTAAGTTGCTACTAGATTTGGTCTTGGTGTTTTCTAAGTGTTAATCATATTGTTCTAAAGAAGTTGTAACCAAGGTTTCATTTTTGCTACATCTCAAAACCATTATTTAACATGTTATCATTCCTCAAGTAATGGACAAGCTGGTGTCCTTTTGAAAATACATTTTGGTAAATGCCCTGGTTCAAATCATTGCTGATAAGTTGATCCTATGTTTGGATCTTGATAAGTTGCTTGCAATTTTTGAAGAGATTAGCAGTAATGGAGGCACATTACCTATGCATTTGATGCTTAATCTCTTCACATGTAGTGTGGTTTGTGTGAACATGTTGGCGTCAATCTCAGAAGGGTTTCACACCAGTCTTGTGTGTTGAATCCCATTACTTAGAAGTGGGCAGTGGTAGGAGATTTGGAAAGAACTCCAGTACGTTCCAGAACCTGGATTCATTTTACACTAGCGTCAAGCAATGTTTTTTCTTTAATTTTTTAATTTTGCAAAAGTGAAAATCTTTCCACATGTTGACACAATTTTTAGAGTACTCCTCAAACTTTCTCGCCAGTTTTCCGCCATTTTTTCAGAGTTTTCTACAAAATTTTCAAAATGTTGACATTCCCAATTGTTTGGATGATTGTGAACAATGCTACCAGTGTTTTTTTCTCCAATTTTGTGGTGGTCATGAAGTGGTGATCATCTGCAGGATGATTTAGCCAGATTTGGTCACAAAAAAAAAAGTTAAAAATTTAAGGATCCTTCTATAAATTTGGCTACCCTAGTATATTTATTTACTGGAACTTGGAATGTATCCCTCGAGATTTTTTATTTTATTTTATTTTTGAGATTTTCTGACTAAAGACCCCAAAAACACTACATTTTCGCCATTTTGAAATTTAAAGATGTTTCTGTATTTTTACCTACCTACTAGAACTTAGTATATATAGAATCTGGCAGTTTTCTTTTTAAAATGGGGAATTCAGTGACTTAAAACCCATTAAAAACACTAGATTTTCACCATTTGAAAAACATTTGCCCCCAACCCCCCAAAGGAACTGAATGTTACATCAGAAAATTGAAGGAAAAAAAACCACTATAAAACGTCCTTATTATCTTTGCAAAATTTGGAAATATTTTCACCACATTTGGATGAGTGACTTTAGTTAGGTAGCATTTTAAATATTAGTTCATTTATTATTTATACAGGTTCTTAAAACGTGTCACCCCATTTAATGCTAAATCCCTCTTGAAATGTTTTTTTGGTGGCAAATTTTCGTAACTTGGCGGTATTGTTTTTCCAGAAAATGAAAACAAAACGAAAAAATTGTAATTTTTGAGGAGTTTTGCGCTGTTTTTTTAAAATAAAAATAATTAAATTAGTCGCATCTAGATTTAGGCACTTCCTAATAAGTCGCCACTTGTAGCAGCACTTTTGTAAGAATGCTACAATCCGCATAAGACAGTCGGCGTTGAATGCTAATTAATGCTGGGGAACCTATTTCAGGAATTTGAGAGAAAAAATAAATAAATAAATAAATAAATCCCCTGCCCCCTTGGGACGAACGCCAGTGGCGTCCTGCTCGGAAGACATTCGTTAGCCATGTTGGGAAAGGGGAGGCGTAATGAGGGAGACAACGTGGGCGGGAGAAAACCCGACAACCCCCAAGGACGCATCCATCGCCGGGATTTTGTCTGCGCCGCTTTCTGTCTCACCGCTGCCTGTCACGTCTCCTTTGGAAGGCATCGAGGAAATGCCCACAAAGCGTCTCTGTACGCGTCGCCAACTGACCGAGCGACCACGGATCATACTTTTGTTACGGAAGGATACATTTCATAGAGCAGACGTCAAGGCGGATAATTGTCTGCAATCAATCTCGTTGTCGAGGTTCAATAGGTGCACTCAAGAGAGAGAGAGCGAGAGAGTGACAGAATTCCATTCTTGCTGTAAGAGCTCAGAAGAGATATTAATAATTGTTGGGAAACGAAATTTGCAGCAGTGAGTGCTAATTTCGGTTTTCGAGTCTACGCGCGCGGAATAGTCGACCAGCGAATCTTCTACATATAAATTTACTCGAGAGAAACAGACGTTGAACACTAGGCACCATGGCTGGAAACAATTATTACATGAACTACGACCCAAGATGGCCTGGTTTCCATGAGGAAATTTACGGGACGGCGCATGATCACAGTCGGTGGAATGATTTCAGATCACCTCCTGTTTATGGACCTGTGGAGGAACCGAGGAACTTCGGCTACGAAGGCAGCCAATATTGGAGGCCACATAACTATAACGGGAGATACGATGGACCACTTGTTCCAGTGGAAGAGGTACTAAATGATCAGAATCATTACCTTACTGAATTTTCTCTTAGATTGTGGGAGAATGGTATATTTTCGAGAGTTTTTGAATTCTCTAGTTATCGATAGACTGGTCTAAGCGCCATGAAAAACTAACTAGAAAAACCATGGTTTCATGGCTTCATGTGTCCGGTCTGGGTTATATGTTATCTGATCTTTTTTTCTGTTCACGTGTCCAGGTATTTGCAGGTCCAGGACCTGGAACTCCTCTCTGGATGCAAGGCAACTACTATAGTCCCCATCATCACCACAGAAAAGATGACATGGACAGACCATGGCGGATTGTAAGCACCTCAACAAATTAGCACCGGGTGGTTGTTGTTGTTGTTGTTGTTTTGCATTATATATGTGTGCTTTAAACCTTGAATTGAAACTTTTTATAAGAGAAATATTTGTAGTATTGGGTTGCCATGACGTCATGGAACTACAGTTTGATCGCATAGGTGCATGTAGCACGGATATCCCTCGTGTCGTGGTGGTAGTCGGCCGATCAGCTTCGTAGCAGCGAATCCACCAGTCGAACAAGCTTACCGTCCTGATCTTATCGGCTTGTAATTGAAATTATTCATGGTACGTACATTAGTGCCGATAGATGGAAACAAATTTCTTGCTGTCACGAACATTCTCAAATGTATTTGTCGATCTTGTGTGCACAGACGGTTGAGTTGTGGGTGCCGATGTGCTGCGACAAGTGTGAGAGGAGAGTCAGGGAACAATTGGAAGATATGGAAGGTAAGAATATACATGTTATCTTTTGCCCGCCTCATGAATATCATTTGAACGTCTGCTGCCATAGTCTGAAATTCCGTCCTCACCTAACCTGATCAGCCAATTCTTTTCGGTGCCAAACTTCGCATTTACACGACACACTTTTTTTTTCTTTGACTATTGCAAAAAAATAATTATATGATTTTCAAGTTCGCCACATTCATAGGAGAAAACATGAAAGTCACCATATTTAGAGACTGGGCGGGTTCTTGGAGGTGGCAATATTAACATAGCAGGATTCCAGAAAATGTCTATTATCCTCTCTGACCTGTAGCCGAATTTGACTCTTTCCTGTTGTGGATGGTTCCCATTATGTTTACATCACAAAAAAAAATTTGAAAAAAAGCCTCTCAACTTGATCTTCTATGTGCTCAATTCATTGCATGGGACTGGAACTGTAACGAATCTTTATGCGTTGTTTGTTTTACAGGTGCTGAGGTGGTGACGACTGACCAGTGGACACGGAGGGTGACAGTTACAGGGGACGTGCGCCCAGAGTTTGCCCTCTATCGTGTGCAGCGCGTCAAGCCCAACTCTACATTCTGGTCCATGAGACACTGAACTTGTCAGATTGCCTTTCGTCAGCAACTAATTTGCAGCAACAAACAAGGCATCACAAACACGCTGGCCCTTCCAATAGATAAGATGTTGTACATCTACGCACTGTGTCCACACTCGGAACACCAACAAATTCCGTTTCAAAGCTAAACAATCTAAACACTTTCACCAAAAAAACCGGTTCTAATAATGTAAAACTTCCAAAAGTTGGATGGAATGCCATAGTCCCTGTCCCTGTGGGGGCAGGGCCAAACAAAAGAGTCTCATCTCATAAGAAAAATGAAAATGGCTTCTAACTACGTCTGTACAAATTACCTAAACTTCGTTTCTTTACGTGTCAATTTGTTTTTCTTCATAATAACTTCGTATTTTAACACCAATTCATCAACCATACAAAAAGAATTTTATTCCAGCAAACTTGTGTACGTGCTACGGTTGCTGTCTCATTAGATCTACTGTTGTTCCAATCACGAACCTCGTAGTTATTACAGTTATTTGGAACTAGGCTAGTATTTCATTTATCACCTATTTGCAGTTTACTCAAGGTCAGTAATTTTATATTCGCACGGTGGTGTACAGTAGACTAGTTCATGACCTGAGTATTTTTATTTGTGTACATGAAACTATTTAGATCAATTGTTTGTTCAGAAATTGCCCTTTGGCTTTTCTTCAGCTACATGCCTGTATGATAGTGACCTTGTAATGTATTTGAGCTATATATACATCTGACTTTAGGAAACTTGAGTGCTATGCCTTGCATGATTGCTCCGTCTTCAAGGTATAGGCTTTGGGGGGGTGGGTGCGGTGGGTTGAGGTGTCGTGGGTGGGGGGTTTCACTCTTTTTATTTTCTGGGTAACCCCTGCATTGGGAAGAGAGGGGGTTTTTTTTTCTTTTTCCAATTTTGTGGTTAAGAAAGTTAGGCAAAAAAATTCAATTTTTTTGGAATTTTTTTTCTGACTTTACACTAGAGAAACAATTTTATTTTTCTTAAACCAAATTTTTTTTATGCCACAGTATGAAAATTCACCTCAAAAAACTGCTGATTGGGAGGATATTGTTTGGCTCATTAATTATAAATGGAATAAATGTTGCTATTCTACCTTGGTTTATTTATAATATGGTAGTTTTTGGCAATTGATAAATAGCAAAACATAAACTTTAGCTTTGAAATTTCAAATTTATTTTGTAAATGCTTTTGCATATTGCACAAATCTATCAAGATTTTTGGGGGATTTAGTTTATTTTCTAAATTTATCTATAAACTTTACCTCCAAAGTAATAAACCTTGTTTTCCAAAGTAATAAACCTAAGTTTGGTACAAATGTAATTGACTAGCCCACAAATATTCCAACGTTGTTATTTCAGTGATAAGTCATAAAGGCCAATATACAATAGGACCTCTGTATAAAGTACACCTTATTTGCTCCAAAAAAAATCCTCTTGTACCTTATAGAGTAGGTGTACTTTATGTAGAAAAACCCTAACCCTAGGAAGAATCCCTAACCTTCAACCCAAAATCTGAAACTCATGCTTTCTTGTAATTGTAGTTCTCTAAGTTTATTCGATCATTGAAAATATTGATGTATCTTTGATTGCTTTAAAGCATAATTATAAAGGTCTTTAAGAGTCACATTCAAGCTAAGTAAATTGAGCTCCACACTGAAAATTGAATGTGCTTTCATGAACGAAATCAATTGAATTACCATGTCTCTTGCTTCTGCGATAGAAACGACTTTTGGAACTTCAGGTTGCTTCAAGTCTTCCAATTCGATCGTTACTTCTTCTATTTCATCGTCATCAGCTACGTCAGTGTGCTCTTCAACCAATTGATGGATAAGGTTTTGTTCCTCAACAATCTCGAACTTTGGTAACTACTCTTCAATGACAAGATTGGGTTTTGGGATGTCGATTCTAACTACAAGCTTTGTGAGCACTTCTGCTTATGTAACAATCTCGTTGAGCTTTTGAACCTCTTTTCCATTGATAACAAAGCCGCATTTAGAGAAGCACTTTTGGATTATCTCAGCTTTCACCATTGACCATGATTTGTCAATGAATTTGATTGCATCTAAAACAGTCAGCTTTCTGACAAGGTCCGATGCATGTAGTGAATCATTGATGTTGTCCAGGACTTCAAATTTCCGGGACAACGCTTTTAGACTTCAAATGATGCCAACGTCAAGGGGCTAGAGAACTAAGGTGAGATTTGGCAGAAAATAGCGTAACTCAACGTTTGTCAGATTGGTGGCCTCATCAACAATATGCACTAGAGTGTTATCCAGAAAAAACATAATCTTGCACCCTTTTTCTTGTAGTATTCATCAAGCTCCTTTAGGTACTGGTTAAAGATCGGATTTGTCATCAAGCTTTCGCACTGTTTGTATACTTGATTTTCAATTTGCTCATGTCTTGTCCGCAAAATGCTCTTGGGTTGTTGGATTTGCCGATTATCCATGGCGGCAATTTTTCATCCAGTGCAGAACATGTTAGGACCACTATGATCCCATCCTTTCCTTGTTTTCCACCCTTGCTTGACATGACTTAAAGTTGAATGTAGCAGCGCATGAAAGAAGAAACCTGTTTCATCCATATTGAACACTTTTTTCAAATCATATCCATCAAAAGAGTTTTTAAAGACGATTTCCATTGTTCAACGCGCTCAAGGTCGACATTTCCATATTCTCCACTGATCTTATACGATCGGACATTGTTACGTTGTTTCCATTTTTACATCCACCCTTCCGAAGCTGAGAAGTCACCACCTTCAACTCCCAATTCATTAGCAACTTGCTTGGCCTTCCCCTACAAAATTGGTCCGCTTATCGGATATCCTCTCGCACGAATTGTTGTGAACCATCTCCATAAGACAACATTAACGTCACTCAGCTTAACAATTCTTATTTTTGATAAGGAACAATTGCTTTCTGCTTCCTTTAGTATCAAGTCTTTGTTCTCCTTAGCAGCCTGGAGTGTTCCTTTGGAAACGTTGAACTTATCAGCAGTAGCTATGATGCTATGTCCCTCATCAAGATGCTTGACGACGGTCAGTTTCGTATTCAGATCCACCACCTTCCGCTTCTTCTTCTCAGGCTCCATTGCCGGCAAGAACAATCAGTGCCAAAGAGAGACAGATGCACCTTATACAAAACTACATGACCACTCCGTGACCTCAGGTTGGTGTACTGTCAGTACCTAATGGAGGTGTATTTCTTGTAGAGAGGTTTGAATATAGATAAATAAAAAGGTTTGCACTATTTTAAAAAATTTGTACTATTTGCGAAGGTGTACTTTATATAGGCTGTACCTTATAGGGAGGTTCTACTGTATATGACAAACATAGTTATGTTCCGGCTAACAAGCACTTGGAGAACACCGCGTCATAAGGTAAAACCAGACGGGCATTTTGGCTTGGGTGAACAAGCACTGGCACTGTCACCTGAATCTACTTAGCTTGATTCTAACTATGGTAAACATTATCCTGTCCTAAGACTAAATCAAGGTATCACAGTCCAAAATTAAGATTTCTGGGTTACTAAAAGGCCTCACAGGTCCCTAGGTTTACTTAGGCTTGGGTGGATAATCAATGGTTTTACCACATGGAAGAGAATTAGGATGCTATGTATTGATTGTCCAAGGGGCAATTTCTTTGATGTGAGAATTACTTTTTAGAACCTTAACTATTGATCTTAACCCCTTATGGAAGCTGAATACATTCTATCCTTGAGTGATAGTTTTGAAGTGTGAGCTGCAAGCAGCTTAAATCAACAATTTCATGAATTGGCCCAGGTTTCACTCCAGCACCTCACCAATATTTTTTGCACATACTTAAACCCTGAAACTTCAAACATAAGTTTATGTCTAGTCTATAGTCTATAGATTCAAACGCAATTTCTGACTCAATCCATAGGACGGGTTGGAAATACTTAGCTGATTCTATATTGCCCGAGGGCTGGAGGATGTTCCTGAAATAATGGGCCCTTGAGACC